>Ga0310690_10004994_pt1 | contig 18353 bp, 13 predicted proteins | sample AusTroGonzalo_MG_2_FD_207661 | JGI IMG/M metagenome (GOLD analysis project Ga0310690, IMG submission 207661) | Bovine rumen microbial communities from tropical cattle in Woodstock, Queensland, Australia - Gonzalo_04 (v2) (version 2) | ecosystem: Host-associated > Mammals > Digestive system >...
ACCATCGCTTTTGCCGTCTCCCACGCCGTTTCGTTGGCGGTGGCGGGATCGAGGTTGGAGCCGGAACGGAAGAACAACCGCGTGAAGCTGATGAAGACGAACGTTTGGAAAATACCCCACGTCTTGTCGAGCCACTCCACCGTTTTTTCGGGTTTGATGAGCGTGAAGATGGTCTTGATGAGCGTCCCCGCGAACCAGACACCGGTCCACACCACGCCGATCATCAACGCGGGATGCGGCCACAAATGATTGGTAATCAAGAATGTGACGAAGAATACTGTGGCGATGGTACTGCGCACAAGCATGTTGCAGTGCCGCCAAATCTTGTACGCCAAAATGCCGATGCCGTTCAGACCTCCCCAAATCATGAAGTTCCACGAAGCTCCGTGCCAGAGGCCGCCTAACAGCATGGTATTCATCATGTTGAGGTTGGTACTTATCTTCAAACGAGCCTTCTTGCTAACAAGCGATGCGACAATCAACGCCAGTGCAATACCGCCGATGATGCTAGTCACTACCGCGCTCTTGGTGAGCAGAATGATGACTCCCGCGATGAGCGAGATGCAGAAATAGGTGCCGAAGGTGGCGTTGCGGTTGCCGCCGAGCGGGATGTAGAGGTAGTCTTTCAGCCAGTTGGAGAGCGAAATGTGCCAACGTTTCCAGAAGTTGCCGGGGTTGGTGGCCTTATACGGCGAGTTGAAGTTCTTCGGCAGGTAGAAGCCCATCAGCATGGCCACGCCGATGGCGATGTCGGTGTAGCCCGAGAAGTCGGCATAGACCTGCAACGAATAGACGAACAGCGCCGACAAGTTCTCGAATGCGGTGAACAGCGATGGGTTATTGAAGACCCTATCGACGAAGTTGACGGCGAGGTAGTCGCTCATTATCAGCTTCTTGGCCAATCCGTTGAGAATCCAAAAGACGGCGATACCGAACTGACGGCGGGTGAGGAAGAACTTCTTGTAGAGTTGCGGCACGAACTGGTCGGCGCGGACAATGGGGCCGGCCACCAACTGCGGGAAAAACGAGACATAGAACCCGAAGTCGAGGATGTTGGAGACGTGCGCGATTTTCCGCTTATAGACATCTACCAAGTAGCTGATATTCTGGAAGGTATAGAACGAAATACCCACGGGGAGCAGAATCTTGGAGGCGTCGAAGTAGTCGGTTCCCGACCAGTCGTTAGCCCATTGCGCGAGCCAGTTAATCACCTCGTGTTCGCTGCCCACGATGGTGTTGTAAGCATCGGTACAGAAATAAGCGTACTTGAAGTAGAAGAGTACCAGCAAGTTAATGACCACACCGGAAATCATGAACGTCTTGCGCAGACCGTTGCGCTGCGATTTGTCCATGAAGATGCCGAGGAAGTAGTCTAAGAAGGTGTCAAACAGCAAGATAAGGACGAAAAGGCCGGAAGTTTTGTAGTAGAAAAGCAAGCTGACGAAGAAGAGGAACGTGTTGCGTAGCAGCCGTTTGCTATGGAATAGGGCGAAAAACGCGTACACGATGGCAAAGAAGGCCCAGAAGTTGAACTGAGTGAACAGCAACGGATGCGTCTCGTCAAACGAGAACAGGTTGATTAGGAATTGCGATATATTCTCCCAAGTCATGGTTGCAGTGTTTTAAGGGGTTGTACAAAAGCGTGCCAGAAGAGGTCGCCGATAAGATTGTAGCCGTTCACGGTGAAGTGCACGCGGTCTTTCTGCGCCATTCCCTTGGCCTGCCATTTGGCCATGGAGCCAAGTCCGCCCATCACCTCGAATTGGTCCCAACAGGCACCGCCCGTGAGGTCGGCCAGGCGCTTCATCGTCTCACTCACCTGCGGACCGGTCTGGTTCACGGCGTAGCGTCCCCGTCTCACTTTCTTCCAGGTGTCGTTGTTTGACAGGAAGATGAACGCACATTCGGGGTTTGCCTCTTGAATGCGACTGATAAGCTGTAAGTAGTTGTTTTTGAAGACAGTAGGGTCGAAGTCGTTGCCGAAAGCGTCGTTTACGCCGATACCGAAAATCACCAAATCGGGCGGGAAAGCCTTGAGATCGCGGGTGAAGTTCTTGCAGCGCAGGTAGGAAGGTACTGCCGCACCGTTAACGCCTATGGACGTGAACGTTACGCCCGGTTTTCCGTTCTTCAGCCACAGGCCGTTCACGAAAAATGTGTCTGGTGCACCGCAAGGAAAATAGAACGTGAACTCCTGTAATGGACGGTCAAGATAGTAGTAGAAACGGTCGTTCACGGTATCGGTTTCGTCCGCGAAACGCCAAATCGTATCGTATTTCAGAATCGGGTCAATGTAATGGCCGTTGGAGCGGCCAAAGAGAATGAGCGTATCGGTGGCGAAATCGTAGTCCGGCTCGTTCATCGTGAATTTAATGGAATGCACAGACTGCGTGCAATAGACCGAGATGCCCGACATGCCCAACGGCGACGGATATTCTTTATAGACGTTGCGAATCAGCGAGAAGACATCCGAGCGGGTAATCTTGTAATCGCGGGGGTTGTTGCAGGCGTTGGCAGCAGAGTAGGGGAAGATCAGCCCGCGGTCGGCCGGTTCGCCGCCATATTCGGCCAAAACATGCTTGCGGATGCGGTGCGACATCGTGCCCGCCTGCACGTGCGAGCCGCCAATGTGCATGATGTGGACGTTGCCGCGCTTGTTTTGGATAACATCGTTCCATTTCTGGTAAAAACGCACCAGTTTCATGCTGTCTTTGCCCCAATAGAGCGTGTCGTCGTTGAATTTGATGAAGGAAAACGTGGAATCATAGTCTGAAAACAATTCGGGGAGCACCCACACGGCGGAGGTGTCCGACTGCATCTCTATCGCCACGCTGTCGGTGGTCTCGTCCGTCTGCGCAAACGACTGCATTACACAGATTATCAATGGGATAAGTATCAGTTTTCGGCGGCCTCCCATAGATTGTCGAATTGTTGTTCACCCATCTTGCGGCGGGTGAGGTAGAGTTCATACAGGGTCGCAAAATTCTCGGCCAGCGTCTTGCCTACGTAATTCGCACCGGCGGGTGTGAAATGCACGTAGTCGGGACCTGCCCAGCCTTTCTTCACCCAAGCCACCATGGAGTTTCGGCCGCCCATCACCTCATACAAGTCCCAGTAAGCCACATGGTTGCGCAGACACATGTTGCGCAAACTGTCCACCATTGCGGGCAGGTACGTATAGGTTTGCAGCGTACCGCTATAGGAATGGCTCATGTCGGAAGGCCCGATGAAAAGGATGGTGGCGTTGGGGCACACACTCTTCACTCGGCGTATCTGCTTCTGCATGGAGGCGCAGTAGTCGTTGATGGACTTGGTGCTGTAAACCGACGGCATGGTGTTGCCACCGAACTGCATGATAATCATCCCGACGTTGGAATATTGGTAGCATTTGCGCAGGATGGTGTCGGTGACGAGGGTGAACTGGTTGCCGGAGGAGCTTCGCAGCGGAATATTATCGACGCTCACGCCCGGTCCGTTGTCGATCATGATGCCGTAAATGTCGGCGGTGCCTTGCATGTTGATGCGCAACGATGCGGTGGAAGAGTCTGTCTGCCAGCGGAATGCGTGGATGCCTGCCCCTTCGCTCGTGCAAGTGGAGTCGTAGCCGTGCTTGCGGTCGCTGAGGGTGGCGCGGAACTTGCCGTCGTGGTCGTTATAGAGCAGCGTGACGCGGGAGAACCGTTTCACACGGCTGTCGGTGCGCTTGTTGGAGGAGGCGTTGGCGTTGAAGGTGCCGCTGCCGGTAAGACGGTAGCATTTGAGCATGAGGCCGTAGTTGCCGCGAGCCCGCGCCCCGTCGCCGTACGAGGAGTAGAGGGTGAACGGGCCGGAGGCCGATTGGCTTACGGCGTAGGAGGCAACCGTCTGGACTGCAGGCAATAAGCCCGGACCGCCGCCGCCGAACTTCGACTGGAAATAGGAACGCAGATTGCCGGAAATACGGTCCATTTCGATTTGCGAGTCGCCGTAGTGCAAAATACGAAGAACTTCATCGTTGGATCGTGCCGCCGCTGCCTTAGCGAAGAATTTGTCGAAATAGGTGACATCGCCGTCGGGCAGGTAGAAGTGGCCTTCCGAGGCAAGTGTTGTCTTGAAATGTTCGAGTGTATCTAGTTGTTCCTCAATACGTTTCTGCTTAATGGAATCCTCCTTGGCAATTTCCGCGATGATGGCCTCGCGTTTCTTGCGGTTGAAGAGCGTGGCTTTGGGGATGCGTCTGTCGCGAGAGAGGCTGTCGCCGGGTAGATCGGGCAGGTCAGCATCGGGGTCGGCCAGCACTTTTTCGATGGAAGGGAAGTTAATCGTGTGTTTGGCAAGCGTGACGCCATCTTCGGGGAAGAAGAAGCTGATAATCCCTAAGCAGGTGATTATCAAGATGATGAACAACGCTATTTGCCAAGCTTTCATATACTATATATGTCCAAAATTTAAGGGCGCAAAAGTACACTTTTTTGGGTTACATACCCATGGAGTTGAAAGAAGGTTTTTCGCGCCGTTTCAAAGAGATTTTACGGCTGTCGGTTTCGCCTTGTCAACGTCCTCTTGATTGGCCGCCGCCAGTGTCAAAAAAAAGTGTATCTTTGCCGCCTCAAATTTTGACAGCGAAGCTGCCGGGTCCCATAGCTCAGTTGGTTAGAGCAGCTGACTCATAATCAGCGGGTCCAAGGTTCGAGCCCTTGTGGGACCACTTTCCTGTTCAGTAATCTTATGTCTGTGAAAAGAGTAACAAGACTGCCGCTAAAGAGGGGGAAATGGTTCCTGCTCTCGCTCGTTGTACTCCTTTCTCTTGAGCTGGGTTCGTGCAAACACAGAACTCGCGACAAAGCGAAAAGCCAGCAGGAGGCTGAGGTATGCCAGACAGACTCCCTGGTCGCCAACATCTCGGAACTCAAGCCCTTCAAGCCGACAGTTTTCAACACCCGTGACTATTTCCTCGGGGAAATCGACGGCCAGCCGCACATCCTGAAGCTCGCGTCCGCATCCAAGAACCGCATCCAAGGGAAATGCTACCCCATCGATTCTACCCGGAACACCAGCCATCCTGTCCCATTCACGCTCAAGTACACTGACAGTGCGTATGTGTTGACGTATGGTAAGGAAACGGTCTCGGTGCGGCTCGCCCTGAACATCGATTCCGAGACCCTCTCCGGCTCCATCAGCCCTCTTGGGGGACAGGAACGGGAGCACCGCATCTCCTTCAAACGACATTCTTCCCCGGACTTTACGGAGACCACCTCTAACCGATACCTTGAACCGCAATTCACGTTCACGAGAATGCAGGACATTAACTACGGCAAGGTAAAAGGCTTTTGGACGAGCTATCCGATGGAAGGCGACACCAATTATGCCAAGATGATTTTCAAACTGTTGCCGAGTACAATGGTTTCCAAGAAACTGGACTTGTTCATGGATTTGTACCTTCCGAACGACAGCACCCATAATCATCCGTTACTTGTGTTGCTGCACGGCGGCGCGTTTTTCTTCGGCGACAAGGGCGAACGCAACATGCGGGGGTGGAGCGAGCATTTTGCACAGTGCGGGTATGCGGTGGCTTCTGTCAACTACCGTATGGGGTTCGCTATTTCCAAAAGTTCTATCCAACAGTGTGGTTATCAAGCGGTTCAGGATGCGCACGCCGCGCTTCGATACCTCGTGGCGCATGCTGAGGAATATCGGATTGATCCGGACCACATCTTCCTTGCGGGAACAAGCGCAGGATCCATCACGGCCCTGGCTACGGCTTTCATGACCGACGAAAACTGTCCGCCATACGTCGCCAAACATAAGCTGGTGAAGAAATGCGGTCGACTGCACACTTCGGGTAATGAATATCGGAATGATGTGAAAGTCAAGGCGTTGGCTAATATGTGGGGCGCCTTGTACGACCTACATGAATTGGACGGTTGTCACATTCCTGTGGTCTCCTTCCATGGCACTGAAGACAAGATTGTCCCGTTTGACCAAGGGTACCCATTTTCGGGTATTAAGAGCAAAATCGGCGAAAAAATGTTTGACGAGATGTACGGCTCACAGGCTATCCACCGCTATCTCGATTCCATGCATGTGCGCAACAAACTATATCCCCTCGAAGGTTGCGGTCATGCCCCGCATCAGGAGAGAAACGGAACGTTGAACAAACACTATCAGTTCATTCAGGGGAAAATGTTGGACTTCTTTTATCCCGAGCTGAAAACCAAATGCAAGCTGGAAAACGACGACCGCGACCCGCAAATCTACTGCATTGCCGACGCGGGAGTCACCTGTAGCAGCTGGCAAATTGAGGGAGGCCTCATTCTCGAAATCGCCGGCAACAGTGTCAGGGTGGTGTGGTTTGACGACCAGCCCAAGCACCTGTTGCGTGCCAGCGGGTTCAACGCCATCGGCGTGCCTTTCAACCAGAAATGGGAGCCTCGCGTGCCCTGTTCATAACCTCTTTTCCTCCTGTTGAAAAAATATTTTCACAACAGGTTGTTTATATGCAAAAAAAGTCTATTTTTGCAGCCCGAAAATTTAGAACGTAAAATATTCAAAAACAGTAAGAAATAATGGCAAACCACAAGTCATCATTAAAGAGAATTAGAGCAAACGAGAGAAAAAGATTGGCCAACCGCTATTACTCCAAGACCATGCGTAATGCGTTGCGCGACATCCGCGCCATCAGCGAAAAGGGCGAGGCCACGCAGAACCTGCCGGCCATGACCGCTATGATCGACAAGCTGGCCAAGAGAGGCATGATTCACAAGAACAAAGCCGCTAACCTCAAGTCCGGTTTGATGAAGAAAATCAATGCTCTCTAAACCGCTGCAGGAAGACATTGACTTCCGCGTGTCCGTACCCGTGCAGGTGCGGATGAGCGATTTAGACCCCTTCGTCCATGTCAATAACGGCATCCAATGCCATTACTTTGACCTTGGACGGAGTTTTTATTTGGAAAAAGTGTTACAGGACCAGGTTGATTGGACCACCATCGACCTGGTTTTGGTGCATATAGAACTCGACTTTGCCGCGCCCGTGGAGTTCCACGACCAATTGGTCTGCGAGTCCAAAATCATCGAGATCGGGCACAAGAGTCTCAAAATGCTCCAGCAGCTCCGCGACACTCGTACCAACACTGTGAAAACCACCTGCTTCAGTGTCCTTGCCGGCTTCGACCGTAAAACCCATCAGTCCATCCCGATTCAAGAGAAATACAAACAGCTGATCCGCGAATTCGAAGGTGTTGGCTGTTAGCTGTTGGCTATTGGCTGTTAAACAACGAAAATGCCTTTGAACCTTGAACTTTGAACCTTGAACCTTGAACCAAGATGCTCAGCAAAAACCGTATATCCCAAATCCGCAAGCTCCACGCCCGTAAATTCCGTGACGAGAGTGGGCTTTTTCTTGTGGAAGGTTACAAGTGCGTGGAGATGCTCTGCACGTCGGATTATGAGGTTGAGGAGATTTTCGCCACGCAGGAGGCTGTTGCGGACAACAGTTGGTTGAACGGTCGGGAGGTGACCGTGGCCAACGCTGCTGATATGGCCCGCATCAGCACGATGCAGACCCCGCCGGAACTGCTGGCCATCGCAAAGCAACGCCCTGACACACAAAATATTCCCGAAAACGAACCGATCCTTGCCCTTGACCATATTTCCGACCCGGGTAACCTCGGTACCATCATCCGCACCGCCGACTGGTTCGACATCCGTCACATCATCTGCTCGCTTGACTGTGTGGAATTGTACAACCCGAAAGTCATCCAAGCGACGATGGGTTCTTTCGCGCATGTCTGCGTGCATAAGCAGGCGTTGGTGCCTTTTTTGCAGAAAGAACGCGCTAACCGCCGTATCCTCGGTACCTTCCTAAATGGGGAAAATATTCACGATTTTACATTCCAATCATCTGATATTGTGGTGGTTGGCAATGAATCGAATGGTATATGTGATGAGGTTGCTGACTGTGTCACACACCGTATCACAATCCCTGCGGTCGCTCAAGGCCGTGCAACCGCTGAGTCACTCAACGCCGGAATTGCCGCCGCCGTGGTGATGTATCGGTGGCGTTCCTAACACCGTTGTAGAGACGCTCGTCCGCGTGTTTCTACGATGCCGTTTCTAATCAAAATCCAAATGCATAATGGAATCCCGCTTCGTCTCGTTGCAACCTGACGGGTCGCCGATGTAAGCGCTCGGGATTGTAAAGCTGTAACCGGATTTCGCACCCTTGTTCTCGCCACTGACGACAGCCAGATAAGGTAGTTTCGGGTCTGCATAGACCTTGCTTATAAAGAGGCCGAACACGGGCATGGCTGTTCTTGCGCCTTGTCCGAGCGCGGTGCTGCGGAAGTGCGCAGCACGGTCTTCGCAGCCCACCCATACGCCGCAGGTGAGCAGCGGAGTGTAACCCACGAACCAACCATCGGATTGGTTGTCGGTGGTGCCGGTCTTGCCCGCCAACGGGAAGGAGATGCCGTATTGGCTGCGCAGACGGCCGCCGGTACCGAAATCCACCACACCTTGCATCAGTCGCACCGTCTTGAATGCGGTGATTTGGTCCATGGCCTCATTGGTCTTAGGTACGTTCGTATAGATGACGTTGCCCTCTTTGTCGCAGATGTGTGTGATAAAGATAGGCTCCACATAGACACCTTGGTTCGGGAAACAGTTGATGGCACCCACCTGTTCGTAGAGCGTTAACTCACACGCTCCCAAGCAGATGGAGGGAACTGCAGGGATTTCAGAGGTCATGCCCATGTTGCGCACGAGGTCGATGACGGCGTTGGGGCCGTAGCGTTTCATGAGGTAAGCCGACACTTGGTTGAGTGACATGGCCAAGGCCTCCCGCAACGGCATCATCTGTCCTTCCTTGTAGCTGCCGGAGTTGCGGGGTGTCCACGGACCGCTCGGGGTCTCGATGGTCACCGGCACGTTCGGCACCATTGTACAGGGGTCGAAGTCTCCGCTCTGCATGGCCACGGTATAAACGTAGGGTTTGAATGTGGATCCGACCTGTCGCCGCGAGAGCTTCACGTGGTCGAACTGGAAGTATTCGTAGTTGGTGCCGCCCACGTAGGCCTTCACGTGGCCCGTGGCCGCCTCCATGCACATCAGTCCGCACTGCAGGAACGACTTGTAGTAGCGGATGGAGTCCATCGGGGTCATCACCGTGTCGACCATGCCTTTGTAGTTATAGACGGTCATCTTCACTTTCTGGTTGAAGGCTCTTTCAATTTCCTCGTCCGACTTGCCGGCGTCCTTCATCAGTTCGTAGCGTTCGCTCTGTTTCACGGCGCGCCACAGGATGTTGTGGGTCTGTTCCTCGTTGAGGTTGACGAACGGCGCGTTTTTCGCATTTTTAATGTGATTGAAGAACATCGGTTGCAGATAATCGCAAACATGCTCTTTCACGGCCGCTTCCGCATGCTTCTGCATCCGGGAGTCGATGGTGGTGTAGACTTTCAGACCGTCGCAGTAGAGGTCGTAGTGCGAGCCGTCGTTCTTGGGGTTCTTGTCGCACCAGTCTTTCAGCACCATGCGCAGGTATTCGCGGAAGTAGGTGGCAATACCGGCGGTGTGGGCCTGCGACTTGAAGTGACTCATGTCAATCGGAATCTGTTTGATAGAATCGAACTGACTGTCAGTGAGATAGCCGTACTTTTTCATCTGTCCGAGTACCGTGTTTCGGCGGTCAAGGGAGGCTTGAGGGTGACGGCGGGGGCTGTATTTGGAGGGGGCCTTCAACATGCCCACGAGCAGGGCAGCCTCCTCGGTGTTGATGTCGGCGGGTTCCTTGTCAAAGTAGGTGCGGGCCGCGCTCTTGATGCCGACGGCGTTGTTGCCGAAGTCGACAGTGTTGAAGTACATGGCCAGGATTTCGTCCTTCGAGTAGGCGCGTTCGAGCTTGGCGGCGACCACCCACTCCTTGAACTTGGTGAACACGATTTTGATTTTGCCGGCATGGGGGTCGCGCGGGAAGAGGTTCTTGGCCAGCTGTTGGGTGATGGTGCTGCCGCCGCCCTTGCGGTGGAAGGTGGCCACACCCACGGCCACACGGAAGAGAGCCTTCACATCGACACCGGAGTGTTTGTAGAAACGCGAGTCCTCGGTGGCGATGAGCGCATCCTTGAGCTCGTCGGAGAGGTCGGCATACTTACAGTTGGAGCGGTTTTCGCGATAATAGGTGCCTAGAATCTCGCCGTCGGAGGAGATGACCTCCGTGGCCAGGTTGGAGTCGGGGTTCTCGAGTTCCGCAAACGAGGGCATGTAGCCCATCCAGCCTAAGGAGATGAGCAGGAATATCAGGCAAACCAGCCCGAACAGAATAAAATAGACCTTCCAGAAAATCTTCGCCCACTTCGGGAGCTTGGTCCAGGAAGTTTTATTTTTTGAGCCGCCCTGCGACGCAGCAGATTTTGCAGTGTACATATCGTTTTGGTTTTGAGGCTGCAAAGATACAAAAAATACAGTTTCAGGTTTCTTGGTTGAGAATCTGAAACTTGAAACATGAAACTAATATTTTTGTACTTTTGCCGTCTGTAAAATAATCAATCGTTCAACGTTAAATTCAACATTATGGGAAAAATCAACGATTTAAAAGACCAAGCTTTGGCGACGCTGAAAGGCAAATGGGGTTCCTTTGTGGGACTCACGTTCATTTATCTACTGATCTATACCCTGTTCGCCTTTTTGTCCATGTTCGGGACCATCTTTGAAGGCAGTTCATTTACAGGGTTAGCCGCTGTGTTCTCCTTCATCGGACTCGTCGTGGCCGTTCTGCTCATCCCGATAAGCTACGGCTATATGGTGGCCTACCTGCACGCCTCGCGGCAGGACCTCCCCGCTGACATTGGCGACCTGTTCTTCGGCTTCCGCAAAGGACAGTTCGCACGTGTGCTGGGCGCCTTCATCCTGTTGTGGCTTATCCTTATGGTGACCATGATTCCATACATTGCCTTTATCGGCATTATGGCCGTACGCGGACAGATGGAAGATCATTTTGGATTAACCGTGTTCATTGCGATCTTGCTGATGATTCCGATGTATGTGGTCGCGCTTGCCTACGCTTTGGTACCTTTCCTTCTTCGCGACGAGCCAGAACTCTCTGCCAGAGAGATACTTGCCAAGAGCCGTATGATGATGCAGGGTCACAAATGGGAACTTTTCATACTGATGCTGAGCTTCATCGGATGGAGTTTTCTCTGCGTCTTCACGCTCTTCATCGGCTACCTGTGGCTTGCCCCGTACATGTGCATGACCTTCACCAAATACTACGAGAAGCTCCGCGCGGAATACGAAGGTGTTGCGGATGAGGGCACCGAGCAACAACCCGTTGTGGAGGAACCCGCATCGGTTGCCGAGGAGCCTGCGCCTGCGGAAGATAACGAATAATGCGATTGTCCCGTTGTAGAGACGCACGGCCGTGCGTCTCTACGTCAATTTCAATATAAAAATCCAAATAACCAGAGCGGAATACGGCTCTTCCGCCCGATTTCCGTATTGTCAACAGCCAGATAACTGTCTGGAATGTCTCTGATTTGGTCAAAGTTTTTGCCTTTGCCACCCACCTCAAACAAGTGTTTGCGGTCAATCAGGAAATCGCCGGCAGTGGGATAACAGACCTCGTGTGCCTGCGATAGCTGGTTCATGAAGAATGTCTCGCGTATGGTGCCCGTGTCCACCCGTGGTGTGAGCGCATTCATCAGTGTCGGATTACCGAGATATATTTTGTCGGGACGCGAAAGGTCATCCACACTTTTGGTGGTGCCGCCCAGCAGTTGGAGGAGTCCGCCCCTTTGCAACGCTTTCAACATCTTCAGCCCCTGGTTGCGGTCCGTTTCAAGCTCCTTGTACAATTCGCTCATTTTAGGTGTTTGCGGAACCCGCTCCGCAATGATCATCAACAGCTTCCGCGTCTTACGGATGGTGGAGACTGTAACTTCTTCTATGTTTGGATAATCCACTTCAAGAATCTGATTTACAATATTCTCTATCCGCTGATAATAGCCATGATGCACTTGCTTATAGAACGGATAATATCCGACTTCGAGATATTTCTTGAAATGTTCCAGCACTTTGAGCTGACCGCAAATGGACATGGCAGAATCAACATGGTTTTGAAGCACATCGTCTAACGACAAAGCCGGCACGGTCAAAAGATGCTCATATTCCAAAAATTCCCGGAACGAAAGACCGCGCATCTCATACATGGTAAGTCGGCGCGACAGATCCGCCTCGCCACTACCCAACTGCAGCATGGAAGAACCCGTGTAAACAACATGAAGCCCGGGATAGTCATCATGCAGGTTTTTCAGCAGCGCTTTCCACTGCTTGTAATAATGGATTTCGTCGATGAACAGATGCGTGACCCCGTGCGTATAGACATATTCCACCAGTTCGACAAGATCGTGCGTGGCAAACCACAGGTTGTCTAATGAAATATACAACACCTTGTCCAAACAGTTCCCCCGAAAGGTCTTTTTGATATGTTGCAGTAAAAGTGTGGTTTTGCCGCACCCTTTCGGACCTTTAAGGCCAATAAGGGTGTCGTTCCAATCTATCTCTTCATACAAATAACGGAAAAACACCATAGGTGTGGCCGCAAGTTTGCGTTGAAAAATCCGGGTCAAAAAGTTGACATGCTCTTCCATAACAAGCTGTTTTTAAAAACCGCCGCAAAGATAAAAAATATTTCCAAACACTAAAATCATCCATAAAAGAATGTTTCCAAACACTGTTTTTGACATAAAAACAATGTTTCAAAACATTCTTTTTTGGACGTTGTAGAGACGTTGTGTGCAACGTCTCTACCGTGTCGCAAACACGATCTTCACCGGCGCTTCCCACTCTCCCATCATCGCCTTGAACTTCTTCACGTTCTTGGAGGAAATGCCCTCCTGAGGCAGATTTAACTGCCGTTCAATAGTCACCGTCTGACCGTCAACCTGAACATCAATCAGCAATTTGGCGTTCTCGACGGTGATTTCTTTGTGTACGGGTTTCGTCAGGCAACGGGTGTTGGCGGGCAGTTTAACGCAGTACTTATATTTTTCGTTTGACTCTTTCGTGTCCAAATCGTACTGACGGTCGTTGTGGATGTCCACGGAATGCACCTGTGTGCCGTAGTTGCCGTCGTCGATGGTCATTTCGTAGTATTTGTTATGCAGTTGGGAGACAGAAACTTTCGCAACACTTTCTTCCTGGAATTGCAGGGTCTTGGTCATTGGGGAGCGAACATCCTTGCGTGTCACATCCACTCGCGGATTGTCCAGGTTACCATTCTCAACATAGATATAGGCATCCACCTCCACGGAGATAGGTTGTGCTTTTACCTTTTCTATTGAACCATCTTGCAGAATGAGTGTTGCGGGCGCGAAGAGTGCGTCCAAACTCAAGTCTTCAGATTCATTTGCAGATATGTAATAGGCATTTCCACCTCTGAGCAAGACACGCACAACAGTCTTTAGATCAGTCGTCAATGCATCGCTATGGAACGCCAATTGTGCATCGTACCCCAGACTATGTAACACACCTGCCAGTAATATGTTCTTTTCTATCGGCAATGCACAGTCGCTTTCCCATATCGTCTGCGGTGAAGCAAACATATAATTCAACACTTCGGCCTCCACATCGTTCGTTCGGATATAATCATGGATGTAATCCCGAACCATCAGAATTTTTTCCATATCGTCCATCTCCCCAGTCAAACGGTTAAAGAAGAAGTCTGTAATTTTTTTGTTGTCAAACTTCTGCATTGAATTTTGGTTGGCGATTTTGCCAACCAGAGAACTCTCCTCAAGTGCCGTGCAGAACGTCATGGAGGCGATTGCGTTCGGGAGAAGGTATTCGTCGGTGGGGCGCTCGGGTATGTTCGTGAACGTATAAACAAAAGACATCATCCCGTTGCTGTCGCTTTCGGTTTTCGTATAGTGGATATTGTCTTCTCCCTGCAGTGAAATTGACATGTAGGAGCTGGGTGCGCTCACGCTCACCACGTACTTCTCCACCGGCACCTCCTCCTGCAAATCGACTTTTTCCATCAATTCCTGGAAGAAGAAGTTCTTGGAACGGATAGTGTAGTCGAGCACGATGACGGCATCGTACTCCAACGCCGTGTGCGTCACCACCATCGTGCGGATGCCGTTGAGCCGCCCGCATTTCGTGCAGCTCTCCGGCAGCATCGGGTTGAAGGCGTTTGCAGGCGTCTCCACCTTGCTGCCGTCCTTGCGGATGGTGTAGGCTTCGTTGATGATTAACTCCTGGAAATCAGGGTTGTACGTAATGAACGTCTCCCCGAAATGGTCGAACGTCATCCGCGTGAAGATCTGCAGCTCCGTGCGCTTGCGGAACTCCGTGGAACCGTCCGCATTCAACGTGTAACTCTTGGAGATGAGCTTATAGACGGCGTCCTTTTCAGGGGCTTTCGCGAAGACGGACAGCGCCGTACAGATTATGGTTCCGATTATGATGAGCTTTTTTGTCATAATGCTATTATTTTCGACACAACTGCTAACTGCTAACTACTAACTACTAACTACTAACTGCTAACTGCTAACTACCGGAGGAACACTACGGGATTATCCATGTACTCTCGTTGATACAGCACGGCCCTGCGGAAGGCGGGCCATTCGGAAGCCTCATAGACGCGCTTGCCGAGGGAGACGTTCTCCGAGAAGGTGACCATGTTGTAACCAACTTTATAACCGCCTTTGAACGAGATGGTTGGCGTGACAAACTGTTGTGATTGCGGGGTGCTGCAGCGCGTGTATCCCGACGGCACTTTCATCGTTTCGGTGATGGCGACGTAGCGCGAGCAGCGGTCGGTGAAGGGGTAGTCGCGGGTTTCGAGCCTGGTGTCATAGTAGAGGTGGCGCATGGCGAAGGTGTAGAATCCGTTGGCGAGGAAAGGCACGGCGATAAGTTCGTCGTCCGTAACAGTCGCGTAATCAGGAATCTCAAACTTATAAGTGATGCTGACAGGTTGCTTGAGATAGTCGTCCTCGCTGGTGTATTTCACGCTTTTGAGTTTCGCGTTGGGATATTCTTGATAAAGCATCTCCTCCACGCTCCGCTGCCACTCCGTGCGGAAGCCGTAGAAGACGCCGCGCACAGCCCGGTCAGACTGGCGGTCGGCGGTGATGGTGACGGTGCCCTTCAGCGTGCCGTTCTTCATGATTTGCGTCTGCGCGGTCATCTTCACATAGTGGTTTCTCGGGTCGGAGACGGGGGTGAGACCGAGTTTTGCGCCGTTGGGGAGTCCCATTAGATAGTTTTGTTGCTGTTCCGCACTGGACCAAAGCTCGCCGCGCACGCCCGGAACCCACGTTGGATCAAGGAGTTGGTAGTTGCCGTTGCGACGTTGCACCACCGTGATACAGTGGTTGAATTGGTCGGCGGGGATGTCCTCGATACGCTCGCCGGCCATCGTCATCGCGGCGTAGGCTTTGAACCCCGCCGCCCGCAACATGCCGATGAGCATCCCGGCTTTGTCCTTGCAGACACCGCAGCGGTCGCGGAAAGTCATCTCGCACTTGTGGAGCGTGAACCCCTCGCCCTCTCCCATCGAGATGCCGGAGTAGCGGACGTTGTCGGCCACCCAGTGCGTGAGGATGTCCAGACTGTCGTTTTCGGTTTTGGCGGGCTTCAGCAGCTCGTTGACCTTTTGCTGGATTTCCGGTGTGGCCTCGAAGCTACCGAAATCTTCGTTCACGCCGTAGAACCACATCGACTTGGCCTCCCAGTTCTGCGCCGTGGTCACGATGAGCTTCGGTTCGATGTCGTTGTTTGCCACGGTGTAGCGCGGAGTTTTCAGCGGCATGATGTCACTTTTAAAGAAAGTGTAGATGGTGCGGTCACCCTCTTTCTGGGTGTTCAAGGCAATGCCACCGTTGTAGATTTGGTACTTCAAGTTCTTGTTAGTCAGCACACTGACTTGATAGACTTTCTCCTTTACAGGTTGACTGCTCCAGAAGGGGACAATGTCGTAGAAATGGCCGCGCATGGGCGGGATGTACTTCGCATCGGGGTCCTCGCCTTGCAGCAGGGCGTAGGTGAATCCCTTCTTGTAGGTAAGGAATTCCACCTCATCGCCAATTTCGAGGCGGCCGAGGGCGACCATCTTCTGCCGCGCGCCCCAGTAAATCATGTGGGCCGGTGCAGGGTAGTCGAGTACGTCGGGTTTGGCCTGTTCCACAGTACCGTCGTGACGGTAGATGGTCACGTTGCGGATCTCGCAGTAGGCCGACAGCGGATCGTAATCCACGATAATGGTGTTGTTGTCGCGGCAGCCCGCATCACTCAACACTCTGTATCGCTGATGGTTAACATAATGGCTGAGACCGTTCTCCTCCATGTGCACGGTCATGCTGTCATAGAGGGTCACGCGGTCGTAACCTGCGTAAGGGTCGGTCTCCTGCGCGGTTGCTGCCAGGCTGAGGCACAGCAGCATGGTGAATAGTAGGGGTCTTATGTTCATAATAGGTTACTTGTTCTTGTCTGCCCCACACTGCGCTCCTTCGTCGCTTGTGTGGGGTTGCTTGCGCTTCGTTCGTTTGCCTCTTCGAGGCTTCACCCACCCCACACTGCGCTCCTTCGTCGCTTGTGTGGGGTTATTAGCACTTCGTACGTTTTGTCCCTTCGGGACTGCTTAAGGAAGGAGTTTCTTTTATACGGGGTAGTCCGTTAACTGCTAACTACTAACTACTAACTGCTAACTAAATGATGTCTTTCTCTTCGATTAGGTTGTTCAGGATCGCATAGACCGTCAGCGCAGCCACGGACTTGATGCCGGTTTTGCGGACGATGTTCTTGCGGTGGGTGATGACAGTGTGGACGGAGATATTGAGTTGATCGGCTATTTCGTTGTTTTTCAATCCTTTGGAGAGGCATACGAGCACGTCTTTTTCGCGGTCGGAGAGCGGGGCGGTGTCGGGTTCGTCGTTGTCGGTCTGAAGCGTGTTGGTCACCTGGTTGAGGGTTGATTTCACACGCTGGAAGTCGTCGTTGAGTTCTATTATGCCGGCGAACTGCCGTTGGTGCTGCGATTCGAGGTAGGCGGTGACGAGGCCGACAAGGCGCATGTTCGGGAGTTGGTCGAACTCGGCGCGGAGGGTGGCGCGCTTGGCGTAGTCGTACAGCAAAGGATTGACAATCAGGATGTCCGGATGCAAAGCGTTGATTCGTGCGTACAGGGAATTCAGATTGTCCGTGGAGAAGACAATCTCCACATCCGGCATCTCATGCAGCAGATGTTCCAGCCCGGTGCGCAGCATGGGCGAGGGTTCGGCGATGGCGATCTTAGTCATGGCGCTTGGCTTCTAACAGTTGGATGTATGGCACTAAGATGCGGTTCTCCATCATGGCATGTCTGGCGATGTCGTTGGAGAGGGCGTACATGTCGAGGAGCATGTCCACGCGCTCGACAGGGGAGACTTCGGCGGGTATGTACTTGAGCAGCAGGTTGGTGAGGTCGTTGAGGGTGTCCTCGATGTCATCGTGCTGCTGGTGGAAGGCGTTTTTCTGGTAGCTTGCGGACTCGGCTGCCTCCTCCTCGGAGAGGAACTGCCGCAGATACGGGAAAATCACCTTTTCTTCATACTGGAAATGTTTCTCCATCTCCTTCCGGAACTCGGCGTAGAAGTTGGTGATCAGGGTGCTGTATTTCTTGTCCATCGGCTCCAACAGCTTGTTGAGGTGGTGCTCGATATGGGGCAGTTTGTTTTCCAGGTAGTCTTTGTGTGAGGAGACGAGGTATTGGATGATGTCGGTCATACGGCACTCCCTCAGCTCTTCGATGGAGGGGTAATACGCATTTTCGGCATAGATGTGGGCGATAAGGGAGAAAAGAGGCAACGAGACGTGGTGCTCCTCGCAGAGCTGCTCGACGCTTTTCTCGCCGAAACCGAGTGGAATGCCAAGGCGCGGAAGTACGGTTAAAAGACTGTGATACTGATTGATAGCGTCCGCCATCTTCATCTTAGGCGACAGGTTCGGCGGGGTATTTGGAACGGGACTCATAGTCGAAAATTTTTCGGCAAAGGTACGAATTTTTGGGAATGGTGGCGACTGGTGTCAGGTGCAGCACAGCGTATAAGACCCGCGAACTGATAAGTGGACTACCACGGGAACTTCCCCGCCAGCGGGTCCACGCTCCAGAACCGCCCGATGCGGGTGTCGTGCATGCGGTATTCGAAGGCGTGCAAAGCCCCCTCTCCAAGCACCTCATTGTCAGCCTCCTGCCCGTTGAAGAAGTACCGATAACCCCCCATAGCGGGAAGAGGGAATTTTGGCGGGTATGTGGCGGTGCGGATCATGGCGCGAAGATAGGAATTTTTCGGGTTGGGAAAGACATAGGAATTGACTTTTGAGGACAACGAGGAC
>Ga0310690_10004995_pt1 | contig 18353 bp, 5 predicted proteins | sample AusTroGonzalo_MG_2_FD_207661 | JGI IMG/M metagenome (GOLD analysis project Ga0310690, IMG submission 207661) | Bovine rumen microbial communities from tropical cattle in Woodstock, Queensland, Australia - Gonzalo_04 (v2) (version 2) | ecosystem: Host-associated > Mammals > Digestive system >...
CTTCCCGACCACTTACAACGGACAAACCTTCAATACTGCCGGCATCTATCCCGTCATCATTGAGCGCGAAGGTTTCTGTGACAGTGTTGTCACCCTCAACCTCATCGAAGCGGAAAGATTCGTCTTCACCGACACTGTTGAGGTATGCGATTACACGTTGCCTTATTCTTGGAGAGACAGCACCTACACCCAAACTGGTGTTTACTACGACTCCCTGAAAACTCAGCACGGCTGCGACAGCATCTTTGTCCTGAATCTCACCGTCAATGAGACGCAAGTCGAACGTTCCACCTTCGTATTCTGTGCCAGCGATCCTGTAGAGTGGCGTGGCAGGACTCTTACCCAGAGCGACATTTATTACGACACTGTATATAACGAATGCCGCGTCATCTACGTGGCTGACGTCACTGTCAATCCCGTTTACAACATCGACACCACCATCAGCATTTGCGATGCCGAGACGCCTTTCTACTGGGATGAGAATAACAGTTACAGCGAGACTGGCAACTACCCTATTCATTATACGACCGAATATGGCTGCGACAGCATTATCATTTTGCACCTCAACGTCCATCCTTCAGCTCATCTCACTGAAAACATTTCTGTCTGCGATTACAATCTGCCGTATATCTGGCATGGCGACTCCCTCACCGAATCCGGCACCTATTATGACACGATTCCGACAGTTTACGGTTGTGACAGCACTTTCACGCTGAACTTCACGGTCAATCCGTCGCAGCACTCTATCGAAGTCCTCTCTGTCTGTAGCGGTGCCCTGCCGTACAGTTGGCGCGGACAGTCCATCACTGAGAGTGGCACCTACTATGCCCTCGTGCCGAACATGTACGACTGTGAAGACACCTACGAGCTCCAACTGACCGTCAACCCGAGCGACACGACCGCCCTCTATGACACCATTTGCGAGGGTAATCAATACACGCTCTATGGTTTTGACACGCTTGCCGCACAACAAGGTACGATCTATCTGCAGCAGACGCTCACCAACATTTACAATTGTGACAGTACCGTCAACCTCGTTCTGACCGTCTTGCCCAACTCTTTCACTGAGAACTTCGGCATCACTTGTGAGAACACTCCGTACGAATGGCGCGGATACATCCTTAACACCACGGGCGATTACTACGACACCACGCTCACCCCCACGGGTTGCGACTCCATCTTCGTACTGCATCTCACCGTCAACCCTGCCTACCACATCTATGTCAGCGACACAGCCGTGCGCGAGAACACGTACACTTACGGAGACTTCGTCATCACGCCTGCTGACAGCGGTGTCTTCACCTACGACATCCAAGGCTACACCATCGCCAACTGCGACTCTGTCATTCACCTCACCCTTTATGTCGAATACAACACCGGCATCGAGGATCCTGTGATGCTGCCTGAGTTCAAGTTCTTCCCGAACCCGACCAACGCGGTCCTCAACATCAAGGGCGAACAGATGAGACAGGTACACATCTATGATTTGAATGGCAAGCTCGTCAGAAAGAGCGACTCCGACTCTCCCGAGAGTACGAACATCGACGTCACCGGTTTCGCTTCCGGACACTATGTCGTCAAGGTTCTCCTCGAAAACGGACAGTCTGTGACACGCAAGATCATTGTGGACAGAAGATAAAAACAGCCCTTTGTAGAGACGTTTCTGGAGACGTTTCTAGAGACGTTTCAGGAAACGTCTCTACTTCATAGAATCATTCAATCGGTTCGTTTCCCGCGGGAGGCGAACCGATTGTTTTTTTTGTATTTTTGCAACTTGGTAAAAATGATGATAACTATTGTTATTATTCTATTAATCAACTAATAATCTGATAATTACAAAGCAAATTTACCAAAATAGCCTTGGGGCTTTATGTTTGAAATTTTACAAAACCATTCTATGAAAAAAATCATTAGTGTTATTGTGCTGCTCATAAGTTGCACTTTTGCATCTGTGGGCCAGGAGATTTATAGCCGTTACCAGCTTCCGAACAACCAATTCGACGACTGGTATTATAACTCAAATACACCAACGCTGCCCAAGAACTGGTTTTCCTTTTCAAGTGCAGACTGCAGAGTGAGCTGGGAGGCTTGCTCCACGGCAAGAGCATTAGGCGTATTAGACAATCACAACTGCAGGGTAACTGGGCACAACGGCAATGGCTATGCCTGCCTTATCTATACTGTCCACAAGATGGACTTAGACATCAACGGAGCCATGTCCACGGGTCAAGCGGTGATCGGTTCCACCAGTTTTTCGGATGAAGGGAACTACGTGTTCACAGACCGTCACGGCTTCAACTACGCCGAGTTCTTGGGTCGTCCCGATTCCCTCACCTTTTGGGCCCGTTTCAGTTTCATGCAGAACGAGTATCCGGAAGCGATGCTGCGAATCCATATTCACGGGGATGTCGACTACCACGACGTCGCATCTCATACCTCAAGCACGCCTCAAGAGGGCAAAATCGCCAACAGTTACTGTGTCCTGCCCAATCCGGCGACCACTCCCAACGCCAACGGAATTTACAAATCACCATGGACGCATTTCGGATTCAAGTTCCAGTACTGGGATGAGAACAACAACCCCATCGAACACCCCACGCTGGAAAACACACAGGCTCCACACTACATTCTGGCCTCTTTCTCCACCAATCGTCGCGCCAATGTCGGCGCAAACGACAGCCTTGCCTTTGACGCAATGTACTGCATTTACGACAAGGGCTTGGAAACGCTGTCAATTGACGGAGTGGAGAACAACACCATCAAAGATTTCTTCAACCAACATGAATACCTCACCCACGAGTTGAGTACCAACAGCGGATCTATCGTATACAACTATTCCGATTTGTTTTGCTACGACTCCCTGCCGAAGATTCACGCCACGGCAAAATCTTCCCTGATTAGAAGTCTCACCATCACACAGCCCACCGTCGACAATCCCAAAGCCGTTATCAGGGTAATCCACAACGACTCCTCCTATTATAACTACACCATCCATTTCACCAACCTGCACCCGTCGGTGTCCGCTAACCTCAACAGCGAAGACGGCATTTACACTGCATGTGAAGGCGAAGACATCACCGTGACGGCTTCCGGAGCGGACAACTACGTATGGAGCAATGGGGCGAGCGGTCCCACCATCCATCCGACAGTCAGCGACAACTACACCGTGACGGCCAGCAACAATTACGGCTGCACAGCCTACAACGTAGCATACGTGACCGTGGTTTCATTGCCCAATGTCACGATTTCCGGCAACAGCAGTTTCTGCGCAGGCAGTTCCAACACGTTGTCTGCCAGTGGAGCATACTCCTATGTTTGGAGCACGGGAGCCACTTCCAATGCCATTACTGTCACTTCTTCAGGCACCTACAGTGTCACCGGCACCTCATATTCCGGTTGTTCGAACAGCGCCAGTTTCTCCGTCACATTGTACCCAGTGCCCAATGTCACTATCAGCGGTTCGAACTTCATCTGCAGCGGCAGTGAGGAGACGCTAACGGCATCCGGCGCCAGCAGTTATCTGTGGTCTAACGGAAGCACCGAAAGCGCCATCACCATCACCCAAAGCGGCAATTACACGGTAACCGGAAGCAACTCCTACGGATGCACCGCCGTCAAAAACATCAATGTTCAACACCGGGACACTCCTTCCATCACCATTTCCGGTACGGAGCTGCTTTGCGCCGGTCAGAACGGAACCCTTACCGCCAATGGTCCGACAGGTACCACCTACACATGGTCCAATGGTACGTCAGGCAACACGCTGACTGTATATGGCTCAGGATCCTACAGCGTCACGGGCACATACAACGAATGCCGAAGCACGGCCTCGAAAGACGTGGTCTCCGTGTCCAACCCTGTTTCCCCAATCGTCACTCCTGATTCCGTCTGCGGTTCCGGCGAAGTCACATTGCATGCCTCTTCTCCTGACAATGCCACATGCTATTGGTATTTAACCTCGACCTCTTCAACAGTTGTCGCAACCGGTGATTATTTCACGACACCCAATCTTACACAAAACACCACATACTATGTAAACGCGAAGAACGAGTTCGATTGTGCCTCCGAGAGAGTATCTGTAGTCGCCACCGTACATCCTTTACCTCAGTATCCCACTCTTACAGATACCAACCTCTGTGGCGGCGGCACTGTGGTCTTGAATGACAACAGCCATCTGCACTGGTATTCGGACGAGGCCGGAGAGCATGAAATCTCCAACATCCAGCAAGTCACTGACTCCACGACATTCTATGCCGCGGTCATTGATGATTTCCAATGCCGGAGTCTGCTCCGTCCCAAAAGAATCAATGTCAACCCCATTCCCGGGGTGCCGACCGTCACGGAACCTGCCAAGCAATGTTCCAACAGCAGTGTCAGCGTCACCCTTTCCGCCACGCACGGCAACAATGGCACCGGTGTCCTTTGGTTCAACAGCAACCTCGTGCAGGTGAGTTCGATGCCTACCTACACCATCAATAACTTGAACGCTTCCACTACCTACTACGCTGCCACCACCAACACCACCACCCATTGTACCAGCGACAAAGTTCCTGTCCAAATTGTGAAAAACACACTGCCCGAGCCCCCTGTCTTGAGCAGCGAAGCAAGATGCGGTGCGGGGGAAGTCACCTTGAGCAGTCAGCCCAACGATCTGACCATCAAGTGGTACAACGCAGCTGAAGAGTATCTGGGCTCTGGCAGCCAATACACCGCCGATATCACCGGCACCACCCTCTTCAAAGCCAAAGCATATAATCCCACCACCACCTGCGAGAGTAATTTTGCCACCGTGACCGCTGTTGTCAATCCTGTTTACGACAATATCATTGACACTAAAATCGCCTGTGGTTCATACACTTGGGAGGGCCAAGAGTTCACCCAAAGCGGCAGTTACTCCAAAACTCTGCACAGCATTCACGGTTGCGACAGTATCGTGACGCTGCAACTGACCATCAACGACATTTTGAGCACCTCGTTCGACACTACCGTTTGCGAACAGTTCGTGTGGGCCGGCAACACTTACACGAATTCACAGACTATTGTCTTGACATTCAAGAGCCAGCAACAGTGCGACAGCATCGTCACCTGCCATCTCACCGTGAACCACGGCACAACCGCTAAGGACACTATCACCTTGTGCGAAAACCAGCTGCCTTATGAATATGCCGACTTGACCATCACCAGCGCTGGCAATTATCTTTTGCACCTGACAAACGTTAACGGCTGCGACAGCTCGGTCACACTGACCGTTAGAGTCAACCCGCAGCCTGCACTGCCGACGGTCACCGACAAAACCAACTGCGGTCCCAAGAGTCTGGCCCTGAGTGGCACCCCGAATCTGAACGGCAACACCTGCCGTTGGTATGCGACTGCGACAAGCACCGAGCTTATTCAGACCGGCACTAACTTAACTCAATACTTTTCAAAAGACACCACATTCTACGTTTCCAGTTACAACACCACTACTGGTTGTGAAAGTGGACGAATTCCGTTGCATGTCACCATATATCCTATACCCGGAGTGCCCACCGTCACCCCCGACACCATCTGCGGTGCCGGAACGGTCACACTGACTGCCGAATATGGCGAGAATGCGACCCTCTGCCGATGGTATGTCAACACTGTCATTTCTGACATCTTGGCGACAGGCCCATCTTACACTACCTACGTGAGTGCTTCAAAGCCGTATTACGTGGAAAGCTATAACGCGAACACCGGTTGTAAGAGCACGCGCGTCTCTGTCACCGCCACGGTGAACGCCCTTCCGAACAATCCTCAAACTACGGATCTCTCAAACTGCGGCCCACTCACCACCGACCTTGCCAACCAAGTGACAGGCGGAACCCTTTACCGTTGGTATGACAGTAACGAACAGTTTCTGCAAGAGGGAACCCACTATCAAACGACTTTGAATGCGTCCACCTCCTTCCTGGTGAGCAACTACAACAGTGCAACCGGCTGTGAGAGCGGAAAAAGCCCCTTGAATATCACCATTCACCCCACTTACGCTCCACAATTCTATTTCGACACCATCTGTCAATACACCCATTATGAAAAATACGGCATCAGCCAGGATTTCAACCAAGATGGCGATTTCAACTTTGAACTCAATCAAAAATCTTCCAAGGGTTGCGACAGCATCGTGAAATTGTTCGTGCACGTTAATCCGCTGCCCTCCCACGAATTCACCGTTGCCGCTTGTGAAGAATATGTCTGGGACGGCACCCATTACACTGAAGGCGGTGATTTCGTGAAGACTTACACCAGTGCCAACGGCTGTGACTCCACAGTCACCTTGCACTTGACCATCAATCACGCCAACAGTTCCACCTTCACAGAAATTGCCTGCGATTCTTATACTTGGAACGGCCAAACCTATAATGAAACAGGTATTTATGTTCAACATTTAACTAACAAACAGGGTTGCGACAGCGCGGTGACGATGATTTTGATCCTTAGTCCTTCCCAGGAGACGTCATTCTCTGCAGAAGCTTGTGAATCTTATACTTGGAATGATGTGACGTACACAGAATCCGGAGATTACACTCAGCATTTCTCCACTATCTATCAATGTGACAGCACGGTGACGCTGCATCTGAGCATCTATCCCTCCTACCATATCGAATTACATGAGAATATTTGTTTCGACAGCTTTTATGTATTTAATGGAGAGGTACTTACTGTCCCCGGTACCTATGAAGACACTTTGCGTACCGTAGATAATTGCGACAGCATCATCACGTTGTATTTGAATATTAATCCCGAAAAGCGCGATACCATCACTGCCGAGGTGTGTTTGGGCAATGATTACAATGGATTTGATTTCAATATCATAAAACCTACTGAAACCCAGTATTATTCACATGTCAACCCAGATGTCAACGGCTGTGACAGCACCACCGTTTTGCATCTGTTTGTGCGTCAGCCTGCTTCCACGACATTCAACGCCTCTCTCTGCATCGGCGGACGCTATGCAGAAAACGGATTTGACTTCACGGCTACCGAAGCTGGCGAATTCACTTTCACACAGAATTTGCAGACGACGTTCCACTGCGACAGCATTGTCACCTTGAATGTGACGGTGAATCCGAGCAAGCAAGTGCTGTTGAGCGATGCCATCTGCGCAGGAGAACGCTACCAAACCAATGGATTTGACACCGTATTCAGACGGGAAGGCAACTACACGCTCATCCACAATGGCCACACCATCCACGGTTGCGACAGCACCACCACTCTGACCATTGTTGTCTATCCGGTGCGGCAAACCCATGTCTATGACACCATCTGCTATAACGACAGCTATGTCTTCAACGGAGAGACGCTCAATCTAACTGGAATATACATCGATACCCTGGCATCTGTCCACCAATGTGACAGCATAGTCACCCTGCACCTTACGGTATATCCTGAGAGACGGGATACCGTTATAGCGCACACATGCCATGGTGTGGATTATTCAGGTTACGATTTCAACATCACCAATCCCACCGCCACCGGATTCCATTCTCACCAAAACGATGATGTCAACGGTTGCGACAGCACCACCGTTTTGCATCTGATCGTGCACGAGCTCGCCACCACGGAACTTTTCGACACGGTTTGTCAACATACCGTTTACACCCAAAATGGGTTCAACTTCACGGCTGATGAAGTTGGTACATTTGAGCACACCTTGTCACTGAAAACCAGCTTCCAATGCGACAGCACTGTCACCCTGCACCTCACCGTGCGTCCTGTTCACCAGTTGACCTACACTGCTGAAGGTTGTATGGGCGAACCTGTGTCGATGTACGGATTCGACACCACGTTCCAGAATGCCGGTAGCTACACGCTCGTCCACCAGAGCCAGAACATCTTCGGCTGTGACAGCACCACCACCCTGAATCTCGTCATCCATCCTACTGCACAGTCTTACACCAATGCCGAGATATGCTTCGACAGCACCTATGATTTCCATGGCAGAACGCTCAACACTTCCGGAGATTATGTGGACACCTTGTCAACGACGTATGGTTGTGACAGCATTGTGACGTTGCACCTGAACGTGAGACCTGAGAACCGCGACACGCTGTTGGCATACACCTGTTACGATGTAGCCTACAGTGGATATGACTTTACCGTCCTCCACCCCACAGCTTCCGGATATTTTGAGCACACAAACCAGGATGTCAACGGCTGCGACAGCACCACTGTCCTGTATCTGACCGTGCATGAGCCCAAGACCACTAACCTGGAAAGCACACTCTGTCTGGGTGAGCAATATAACCAAAACGGTTTCAACATACTGGCAACCAAAGTGATTGACACGGTTTACACTCGCCATCTGCAGACCACGTTCGGCTGCGACAGCGCCATCAACCTGCACTTCGTGGTCCTGCCTGTTCACGACATCGAGTTGAGTGCCAACATTTGTGCAGGTGAACGTTACAACCAAAACGGTTTTGACACAATCATCACGCTGGCGGGCACCTATGTCTTGGAGCACGCAGACAAAAACATCTACGATTGTGACAGCATGACGACCCTGACACTGACAGTGAACCCGACGTACCATCATTACATTTCCAGCACGATTTGCGAAAGCGGCAGCTATCTGTTTAATGGCGAATACTTGACCGAGAGCGGATTTTACGAAGCCACCTTCCCGACCGTCAAGGGATGTGACAGCGTTGTGTCACTTACGCTGACCGTGGCGCAGGAGTACCGTGACACCATTACGGCGCATATCTGCGAAGGCGACAGCTACATTAATTCCGGATTTGAGGTTTTGACCCCCGCAGTGGGCGAACATTTCCGTGAACAGCACACGCAAAGTTCAGACCACTGTGACAGTACCGTAGTGTTGCATCTTTATGTACATGCGTTGAACACCACTTATCTGTATGACACCATCTGTCTGGGCGAACGTTATCGTCAAAACGGTTTCAACCTGCAACCCACCCATGCTGGCGACAGCGTCATCCAACGCGTTGTCCGCACCCAATACAATTGCGATAGCACCATTATCCTGACCTTAACAGTCAATCCGACATATTATGCTGAATATCAAAAGGATATTTGTGTTTACCAAAACTATAATGAACACGGCTTCGACACGACGTTCACACAAGCGGGCGAGTATGTGCTGACGCATCACGAACAGACTGTCCACGGCTGCGACAGCATCACCATTGTGAATTTGGAGGTGCATCCAGAGTACCATGAGACCATCAATGCAGCCATCTGCTACAACGAAGTGTATTCTTTCAACGACACCAACCGCACCCAAAGCGGCACCTATACGGCAATTCATTCTACAGTTTACGGTTGTGACAGCATCATCACGCTGAATCTGACCGTACATCCTGAAAAGAGAGACACCTTGGTGGATCAAATCTGTTATGGAGAATCCTATTATGACAACGGATTCAGCATCCAAGCACCCGAGGAGACACAATATTACCCGTTGGTCAAGAAGGATGTCAACGGTTGCGACAGCACCACCATACTGCATCTGTTCGTCAATCCTCAGAAACACATCTCCTATTTCGACACCATTTGCCAATACGAAACCTATCAGCAACACGGTTTCGCATATGAGACTTCCGAAGCAGGCGACCTCATCCTCACGAACGAAAGCCAGACCACTTTAGGCTGCGACAGTATCACCACTCTGTACCTCACTGTGCTGCCAGTTCATAATCTTTTCCAAGAAGCCTATACCTGCGCTGGAGAAGCATACACAGATTATGGTTTTGACACCACCTTCTCCGAACCTGGCGAACATCTGCTGCAACATGAAAGTCTGAACAGGTATGGTTGCGACAGTACGACTACCATCCATCTGACCGTGTACCCCGTGTATCATGAGGAAATTTCGGAAAGCATCTGTTTCAACAGATACTACAACTTCAACGGCGAATTACTGAACCAGCCCGGAACCTACATTGACACTCTCCAGACCGTGCACGGTTGCGACAGCATCGTCACCTTGCACCTGGATGTTTATGCCGAGAGAAGGGATACGGTGGAAGGACATATCTGCGAAGGCGACTCTTACTTTGAATACGGATTCTCCATCTATGTTCCTTCTGCGACAACTTATCATCATCGCATCTTGGAAGATGTCAACGGTTGCGACAGCACCATCGTCCTGCACCTGTACGTGCACCCGAACAAGGACACCACTTTCGTTGAAACGCTTTGTCTCGGTGAACATTACGTAGATCACGGCTTTGACATCCAACCTTCCTTTATTGGCGAGTTCACCTACACCCAGCACAAACGCACCAGCTTCGGATGTGACAGCATGGTATATCTGCAGGTCACGGTGAACCCGACAAGCCAAATCACACTCTTCGACACCATCTGCAGCAGCAACGAGCCTTATCAACAACATGGCTTTGACACTCTGATCACGAATGCAGGTCAACATGTTTTAATACATCATGACGAAAACGTTGTCCATTGCGACAGCACCACTACCCTGTATTTGACGGTATGGCCTTCTTACGACCTGACCATCTACAAGATGATTTGTGAGAATAGCAGTTACGATTTCAACGGCCAAATCATCACAGAAGCAGGCACCTACGAGGCAAGATTAAATACCAGTAAGGGGTGCGACAGTATTGTGACGTTAATTGTGACTGTCGGTGCGGAATACCGCGACACCATCGTGGGCCATATCTGCGCTGGGGAATCCTACCATCAGAACGGCTTCGACATCGACACGCCTACTGAAAGCGGATATTTTGATATCCTCCTACAGGCAAAGAATGGCTGCGACAGTGTCGTGGTGTTAGCCCTGACCGTCTTTGACACCAACAGTTCGGAATTCGACACCACAGCGTGCGACAGCTTCACTTGGAACGAAACCGTATACACGGAATCCGGCGACCACGTCCAGACACTCTCCAACATCCATGGTTGTGACTCCATCGTGACAATGCATCTGACCATTCTCAACTCGATTCACACCACGTTAGACACCGTTGTGTGCGACAGCCTTGAATGGAACGGGATTGTTTATACCGTTAATGATGTTTATGAGCAGACCTTCCCAAGTCATGCCGGCTGCGACAGTATTGTCACGATAAACCTCACGGTCAACCACTCCACTGCCCACGCCTTCTCCGAAACGGCATGCGATACCTATACTTGGAACGAAACCACCTACACGGCCTCTGGAGAATACACACAAGTGTTCCGCAACGCGGCAGGCTGCGACAGTGTTGTCACTTTGAACCTTACTATCGGACAAACGACCTTTGACGAGGAGACAGCAACGGCTTGCGACACCTTCGCTTGGCATGGCCGTATTTTCACCGAAGATGGTGACTACTACGACACCATACCCAATGCGGCAGGCTGCGACAGTATCGTCACGCTGCATCTGACCCTCAACCACTCCGACCATATCATCCGACCCTTGTCTGTTTGCGACAGCTTGGTCTGGGATAACGAAATTTTCCGTGAATCTGGCGAGTATACCAAGACCTTCTCGAATCATGACGGTTGTGACAGCATTGTGACGTTGATCCTCACCGTCAACCAAACATTCGTCACCGACACCACCGTTGATATCTGCGATGTGGCGACACCTTTCGAATGGGGCATTTACAGTTTCGACTCAACCGATGTGTACAACCTCACTTACGAGACGGCGAGCGGCTGCGACAGCATCATCCGTTTACACCTCAATGTACACCCGACAATCATTCAAGACACTGTCGTCACCGTTTGTCAAGGTGCGCTGCCTTACGAATTTTGCACCGACCACAGCTACACCGCAAGCGGTGTTGACACCGTACGGCTGCAGACGGTGAGCGGATGCGACAGCATTTGGATTCTTGACCTCCAGGTCATCCCGAATGTCGAGCACACTGAATCGCTGACCATCTGCGAAAGCGAACTTCCCTATATTATCGACAATGACACCTTGACTGGAGAAGGTACATTCGACATTATCGAGACCGATGGAGACTACTGTCTCACCATCACGCACCTCACCCTGAATGTCAATCCGACTTTCCAAGGTAACGATGAAATGACCGTTTGCCAAGAAGCACTTCCTGTCTTCTACGGCAACGACACCCTGACCGAGCAGGGAACCTTCTACATCCACTTCAGCACCGTCAATCATTGCGACAGTGTAGTGGTCCTCACGCTGAATGTCATCCCCACCGCGCAAGGCATCGACACGATGTATGTCTGCACTCACGATTTCCCGACCATTTACCACGGGCAGACTTTCGACTCTGCCGGCGTCTATAGCGTCACCCTCACTCGTGAAGGCCTTTGTGACAGCATCGTCACCCTTAACCTCATCGAGGCTGAAGAGTACACCATCTCCACTACGGATGAAGTCTGCGACTTCGAACTGCCTTATCAGTGGAGAGGCCGTCTTTATTCTCAAAACGGTGTGTATTATGATTCCTTGTCTACCATTCACGGCTGCGACAGCATCTTCGTGCTGAACCTCACCGTCAACAACACGCAAGTGATAGTGAGCGATCCCATTATGAGCTGTGAAGGCGACACCGTCGAATGGCGCGGCATGTTCCTCTTCGAAACAGATGTCTATCACGACACAGTGCCCGATGAAACCACCGGTTGCCGCATCATCTACGAAGTCAACGCTACTTTCCACCAGACATACCTCTTCCATGACACTGTCACCATTTGCAGTGACGAGTTGCCGCACACTTGGAGAGGATTCATTTTCAACGGAGCCGGCACCCGCGAGGTCTCCATGCAGACCGTAGAGACCAGCTGCGATAGTATCTACCGACACACCGTCTTCGTCAACCCGTCCTATCATGCCGCACCCGAGAATATTACGGTTTGCAACTACGACTTGCCATATTACTGGCACGACAAGACTCTCACCGAGTCTGGCACTTACTATGATACTCTTACCACAATCAGTGGATGCGACAGCACCTTCATGCTGATTCTCACCGTCAATCCATCGCTACAAGAAATCACCACAGACACCATCTGCGATGTCGAGCTGCCGTATATCTGGCGCAATCACAACATTATGGCAGCAGGTCACTACTTAGATACGATACCCAACACGGCCTCTGGATGCAATGATGTTTTCGAACTCATGCTCACCGTACTTGAAAGCAACGAAACCACTCTCTATGACACCGCCTGCGAAGGCAGTCACTACACCCTCCACGGTTTCGACACCATCGCTGCTCAGAGTGGCACGATGTACCTGCAAAGAATCATCGCCAACAGCTTCGGCTGTGACAGTACCGTCAACCTCGTCCTGACTGTCTTGTCCAACGAAGTCAACGAGGAATTCGGCGTGACTTGTGAGAACATCCCGTTCGAATGGCGTGGCTACATCCTTGACACCACAGGCGTTTACTACGACAATATTGTCACTCCTACCGGTTGTGACTCCGTCTTCGTGCTGCACCTCACTGTCAATCCGGCCTACGACATCTACGTCAGCGATACAGCTACCCGCGAGCACACGTACACTTACGGAAGTTTCGTCATCACACCTGCCGACAGCGGTGTCTTCTCCTACGACATCCAGCACTACACAATCGCCGGTTGTGACTCTGTCATCCACCTCACCCTTTATGTCGAATACAACACCGGCATCGAGGATCCCGTGATGATGCCCGAGTTCAAATTCTTCCCGAACCCCACGAACGCGGTGCTCAACATCAACGGCGAACAGATGAAACAGGTGCTCGTCTATGACCTCAACGGCAAGCTCGTCAGAAAGAGCGACACCGACTCTCCCGAAAATGCGCAAATCGATGTCACAGGTTTTGCCTCTGGTCACTACATCGTCAAGGTTCTCCTTGACAACGGACAGTCCGTGACACGCAAAATCATCGTGGACAGAAGATAATGAATTACTTTGTAGAGACGCGACGAATCGCGTCTCTACATAAAACAAGGACAATGAGATTACAGGAAAAATCATATTGGATTCAACTGCTTGTATTAGCGTTGTTTATGATTGGCGGATTGCTGGTATTCTCCTCTTTGGGCGAACTGGTCATCCTGCTCGTTTACGGCACCCCGAACATGCTGGAAGCCTCCGACCCTGTGATGGCCATCCGCATTTCGCAAACCCTCACGACGATTGGTGCTTTTCTGTTGCCCTCTTTGCTGTTCGCCTACTGTCAAGAACGCCAGTGGTTCAACTACAACGCCGCCAATCGAAAACCGCCCTACTCTATGACGAACGTCGTGCTGATTCTCTCCATCACGCTGTTGCCGGTAGTGGGCGTGCTTTCCGCGTTCAACCAAAGCATTATGCCGCAGGAAGGCGCGGCCGCGGAGTTCATGCGCAATATGGAAGAAGCCGCCAACCACATTTTGGAGCTTGTCACCCGTCAGCGGAGCTCTTGGGATCTTATTTCCAACATACTGGTTTTCGCTGTATTAGCAGGAGTTTGTGAGGAATTTTTATTCCAAGGGGCCTTACAACCGCTGTTGATGAGATGGACGAAGAATCCGCATATCGGAATCCTTCTCACAGCTTTGATATTCAGTGCATTGCATTTCCAGTTCTATGGATTTATTCCTCGATTCCTCTTAGGGGTCTATTTAGGATATCTTTTTTACTGGAGTCGCTCGTTATGGCTGCCGATTCTGGCGCATGTGCTGCACAATGCCCTCTCCATTCTCATTGATTTCACCTTGCAAGGTCGCGGCATTGACACCAATAACATGCAGTTCACCGATGTGCGCGGCTCAATTCCCACCGCTGCCACCTGCGCGCTCGTCAGCGCCATGGCCATCGTGTATTTGTGGAGAACTCATAGGGATAGTAATTCCTCTCATCATGCATAATTTTGTGCATGATGAATGGTAATTTGTGAATTATAAATTAACATTAGGGAACGGGATCGTACCCGCTACCACCCCACGGGTTGCAGGATAGCACCCGCTTGATAGTGAGCCAGGTGCCTTTGAACGGACCGTGTTTCTGAATAGCCTCGATACCGTAATTGGAGCAAGTCGGCGTGTAGCGGCAAGCACGGCCGATATACGGCGACAGGGTCATCTGATAAAGTTTGATCAACCCTATCAATGCACTGGACAGAAGCCACTTGAATCCCTGATACAATTTCTTCATCTATCTTATTTGGCCAATTTTTCAGAAAGATGATGGAATATCTGCACCGCAGCGTTCTCCATCTGATGATAATCAGGCATTTCATTGCCAATAAACATCCAACAGAGCTGCAAAGTGCCTTTTTCGGGACAAGGAAAATCAGGACAATGAAGACGGTATGCCTCGCGCATCAGCCGCTTCACACGATTACGGTCGGTGGCATGGTGAAAACGCTTCTTGGAAACCAACATCGCGACTTTCGGGAAAGGGCAATCTGTGGTTTCATCAAGATGGTAGAAGCATTTTATAGGATAGGAGAAGACACTCTCCCGTTGATGCACCACATCCTTGATAGTCAACGAAGACTTCAGACAACAGGAACGCGGGAAAACGAAAGATTTAGCGTCTGCGGCTGGCATATTCTTTCAGGAAAGCATCCATCGCCTCTGTCAGGGAAGGATATTCTTTGGTGGGGGCCATGACATGCAACGTCCATCCAGCCTCCTCAACGGCCTGCTTGGCCGCATTGCCGAGAGCTGCGAAAGCCTTCTCGCCTTGTTGGAAATCCGGATAGTTGTGCTGCACCGACTTGACACCGTTGGGACTGAAGAAGACGACCATGTCATACTTGTCCATATCCACGTCATGCACAAGATCCGCGAAAGCGATCTTGAAGACAACCGCTTGCGCAAATTTGATCTCATTCTCCTTGAGCACAGTCTCCAATTGCGGCGGGATGCCGTCCTGACTGCACGGAATGAGCATGCTGACGCCTTTGTTCTTGATCAAGAGGTCATAGAAGCTGGTGACTTGCGCATCTTTGGCGGCAAACACGCGACGTTTGCGGTAAGGGACATACTTCTGCAAATAGAGCGCGATAGACTCCGTGGCACAGAAATACTTCATCGATTCCGGCATCTCGACACGCATATCCTTGCACAGCTCAAAGAACTTGTCAATCGTGTTGGTGCTGGAAAAGACGATGGACTCGTACTCCAGAATGTTGATATGTGTTTTCCGGAAATCGATGGCTGTCGTACAGTTGATCTTGAAGAATTTATAGAAATCAATATTGATACTATACTTGCGAATCAACTCTCCATAAGGAGATCTTTCGACATCCTCCGGCGCATTTTGGGAAACTAATATGTTTTTTATTCTCATCTTCGTTCTTTTATGAGCGTCTTTATTTCAATCTTAACTTATTATCCGTCAAATTATTAACAGCAATTTAAACATCAACAACCACGGTAGAATTTCAAGGGTGCAAAAATAGAGAAAAAAATGAAACCTGTGGCTACCGATTGAATTTATTTTCATAAGGCGGAAAATCCATATCAATAAGAGGATTCCAACCACAACGGCAATCAAGTAATAGAAGTAACGCAGTCCTGCGTAATGCACCACCAAAAGCATCGGGAACATCAGCACTGCAAGGTCGGTCATCACGATGAACTTGTACTGGTTCACCGACGCCTTTTCTTTTTCGCGGCCGAACAAAGTGGCGTATAGTTCGTTGCACAGCAACTTGAAAACGTAGGCCAGCAGCAAGGCTCCAATGAAAATGCCGAGCCAGGCGATAAACGGGAGTCGTGACATCAGTCCAGGAATATAGGTGAAACAGAACATCACCAGTCCCAAGGTGATAGTGAGCAAATCGAAGAAGAGCAAAAATACGGAGCCGCGGCTTTCGAGGATTTTGCCTTCGCGTTGGATCAGGGAAAAATGTCGTTGAGAAAACAATGCCCGGAAAATGAGCAGCAACTTCCTGCGATACGGGACCACAATCAAGGTGAAGACAAGAAGGAGCAGGCAAAACAGGATTGAAATCCAATTATTGGGTTGCACCACCTCGTCCCAGCAAAACTGGGTCACAGATAGACAATGTTTCATCAACATTGAAAGGTTCTAAGCCTCGAAAAAACAGGATTATTTGACCAGGAGCTTCTTTGTGCAGAGCATACGGCCATCGGACTCCACGCCATAGAAATAGACACCGGGGCTGAAAGAGGTGACATCCACCTGCTTGCGACCGACATTGTTGACCGGAGTACGATAGACTTCCTTGCCTGTGAGATTTTTGATCACGAGGCTGGCATTGCGCTCAGGAGCGGCAAAATCGATGTTCACCGTCTTCACGGCGGGGTTCGGGAAAGCACGAAGCACCTTCACCATATCAGCCTCCTTCAAACCTACACCGACGCCATAGTAAATATAGATGGACACACAATCAGACTCGTTGTCAACATTGAACAAAGTGTATTTCACCAAAGAGGGTTCCCCGCTGCCATAGAATATAGCGTGGAACGCCAACTCGTCACTGGAAGGGATGGTCTGCTCGGCATCCAAGGGAATCGGACGGGAAAGGGAGCTTGACGAGGTGTAGCAGTCACCATTGATGCAGAACGAAATATCGGCATCGGCACTCTCGAAAATAATCTCGCGGCTGACTCTGAAGACCAGATCGTTAGAAGTCGTGTTCATATACCCCATAAACACATCCACCTGATCGCCCGTCTCGCTGAACGGCATAAAAATCGTATCGTTGTTGTTCAAAGGGGCATCGCCGTTGAACAACTTGATTGACTGAGCGTTAACCGCCACAGCCGCCAAAACTAACAGGAGAGTAAATATTCTTTTCATAACCTAATTTTTCTATTTTAAACCGTTTGCAAAAATACATTTTTTTGACAATCCCTCGGTGTAAAAGTTTAATTTTTTTGCATAAAAAAAGCGTGCCGTTTGGCACGCTTTTTTTTATGCAAAACAAATATTATTTTTTGCGTCTTTTGGGTTTGAGGTTGTGTTTTGCAACGAATTCGTCCAAAACTTCCTTCAAAGTAGGAGTACCGATCTCCTGCAGTTCGTAACCGACCTTCACAACGGGTTGTTTGATCTTGATGAAACGAGGCAGGTCGATAGGAGTACCGATAACGACAGCGTCGCAAGGAGTGTTTGCGATGGTCTTCTCGAGGTCCTTCATTTGCTCAGCACCATAACCCATAGCAGGCAGCAAGGTACCGATGTTCGGATAAATCTTGAAGGTTTCAGAAAGTTTACCAACGGTGTAAGGTCTCGGGTCAACGAGTTCAGCACCGTGTTTCAGAGCGGCGACTGTACCAGCACCGATCTTCATCTCACCGTGGGTCAATGTAGGACCATCTTCCACAACGAGGACTTTCTTGCCCTTGAGCAGTTCGGGTTTGTCAACCGTGAGGATAGAAGCAGCGTCGATTTGCTTAGCCGTCGGGTTGATTTTGCGCAAGTTAGCGCGAAC
>Ga0310690_10004996_pt1 | contig 18348 bp, 19 predicted proteins | sample AusTroGonzalo_MG_2_FD_207661 | JGI IMG/M metagenome (GOLD analysis project Ga0310690, IMG submission 207661) | Bovine rumen microbial communities from tropical cattle in Woodstock, Queensland, Australia - Gonzalo_04 (v2) (version 2) | ecosystem: Host-associated > Mammals > Digestive system >...
TGTAGCAGATCAAATTGATAACCGAACAGAAAATTTTGATAAAATTGTGTATGGTATCAAACGTTTTATCATAGGGCTGGCTAAGAAAGTACTTTTAGCCAACACACTGGGTGCTGTGGCAGATAAAATTTTTGACGCTTCTGTAACGTCTTTTTCATCTGGTATTGCGTGGATAGGTGTTATTGCATATCATTTCCAAATTTATTATGATTTTTCAGGATATTCAGATATGGCTATTGGGTTGGGGTCCATTTTTGGATTTAAATTTTTAGAAAACTTTAATTATCCTTACATTTCAAAATCCATTACGGAATATTGGCGTAGATGGCATATTTCTTTAGGATCATGGTTTAAAAATTATTTATATTTCCCTTTGGGTGGCAACCGTAAAGGGAGTGTTCGTACCTATTTAAATATATTTATCGTGTTTTTGGTTACAGGTATTTGGCATGGAGCTAGTTGGAGTTTTGTCATATGGGGAATATGGCATGGTATTTTAAGTATCCTTGAAAAACTGACGGGTTGGTGTAGGATTGAAAGTAAAAAAATTGCTCCTTTGCAACATATTTATTTTTTATTTGTTTTGATGATTGGTTGGGTTATATTCCGCTCAGAAAATCTGATTTATGCTGCAGATTATATTCGAAATATGTTTGGCACATTGAAAAATGTCAATGCTATTTATGATTTAGATTATTACATTAATAATGTTGAAATTATTGCTTTTGTTTTAGCAACATTATGTGCTGCACCCATTTTCAAAAATTGCGTTTGCGCTCCCAAAAATAAATTAGCTCATATTGGATTAAATTTATGGATTATCATTTTATTTTTGCTGTCTGTATCCTCTATTGCAGCATCCACTTATAATCCATTTATTTACTTCAGATTCTAGTTTTGAATTTAATCATCTTTTTTATCTGATTTGATTCGTTCTAATAAATCATCTGTGCGCTGGTAAGCAACAGTGTCTTTATCCAGTTTTTTAATGATTTTTTCAGCAGTTTTTTGTGCTTGTTTTGTTTTGCCTGTTGAATAATAATAACGCGCCATTGCGTATTGTGCTAAATCAGCTTTGCCCATGCGATCATAGGCTGTAGCCATCAAACGCCAAGGAAATCCTGTATCACCTTCTTCCAATACAGCATGTTCTAGATGGGTTAAAGCAACTTCGGCATCTTCTTTGTTATCTTTCTCAAGCAAAGCCTGAGCTAGCGCAATTCGAATGAGTGGTGCATCTGATAAAGTTAGGGCTTTTTTGTAGTTTTGAATGGCTTCATCTATCTGCCCTGTTTCGAATTTGAATTGTCCTTTGAGTTCATAAAGGTAGGGATTATTGGGTTCTTGTTTGATTAAATTATCCAATTTTTGGATAGCGCCTTCTAGATTGTGTTGTCGATAATCAACAATTGCTTGGGCGTACAGATCATCTGATGTATTTCCACTATATTGGTGTAGAACTTGTTGTTCTTCCATCATGAAGGCTATTAGCTTAGCCCGTATTCGGCGAAACTCCTTTTCGTCTTTTGGTGCTGGTGCATTTTTTAAAAAATGGTTGATGTTTTGTTTACGATCAGTTGTCATTGGATGGGTCCGCCAGTAACTCATTCGATTTTCACTAGCGTTTAGTCTTTCTTCAGCTTGAATCATATTCATAATATGGGTAAATCCTTGCATGGAATATCCCAATTTTTTTACAATATCGACAGCTGTGCGATCGGCAGAGCTTTCTTCTACTTGACGATAGGCTGTGAAGGTACCCATAGCTGAACTTTGTGAACCGATCATTACCGCAATTCCAGCATCTGGGCGTCCACTAGCTACTGCTAAAACCCCACCTAAAACAGTTGAAATGAGAGCTGTTTTTTGCGCTTTTTGATATTCAGTAATTCCTCGTGTAATGTGACCACCAATAATATGACCTGTTTCATGTGATAAAACAAAAATTAAATCATCTACGTATTTGGCATGCATAATTAAACCAGTATGGACAAAAATGGTTTGTCCGCCAGCTACAAAAGCATTAATACTAGGATCGTTAATCAAGACAATTTCGGCATTTTCAGGGTGAAGTCCTGCAGCCTTAAAAATTCTCTGTACATAGCCAGTTAACGTTTTTTCAATTTCTGCGTCGCGAATCAAGTTTAATGCCCACGCAGGATATGATGAAAGATATAACATTAAAAACAAGGCTAATTTTTTCATATCTATAAAATAAAGTTTTTTTAAAAAAATCGCAAGAATTATTATTTTAACGTTTATTTTCTTTTGAACTAGGAACAAAGGATAACTGTTTATGTGAGACAAATTTTGTGTTTTTAAGCCAAGTATTTCTTTTATTGCATTGAATCAAAAAATTTTTTGACCAAGAATATAAAGGGGAATCTTTGGGAACAAACTTATCTATTGTTTCTTGATTTAAAGGAAATCCTTTACCCATTAAAGTGGATCCAATATCTAATAGGTACAAATGGGCTTTTTGAATGCCTGTTAATTCTTTGTCGGTTAGATCTTTTTTTACCACACTTGTATCAAATAATTCTTTATCTAACCAATACGAACTATTGGCTAACATCACAGATAGAAATGAAGCAAAAGGGCATTCGTTAAATGTAAAACTAGGATCCATTACAATACGGTGTATTTGTTTTAAACGTTCATTCCATGGACCACACGCATCCACTAATTGGATAACTGAAGAATACTTTTTAAGTATATCCCTAGGAGGTGTTAAAGATATTGGGGAATTTGTTGTCATTTATCTTGATCTAAAAACATTTGTAAAATAACACGAGCACTTTCGGCATCTAAAATATTTTTGCGTTTATCTGGGCGCATGAAAAGAGTGTCGCGTAAAAAATTTTCGGCTCGTTGCGAAGTTAATCTTTCATCTACCCAATAAACAGGCAAATTAAATTCAGATTTTAATTTTTCGGCGAAAGCACGTGCTTTAATGCAAGTATCACCTTCTGCTCCATCGGGTTGCAAAGGAAGTCCCATCACAAATACGTTCACTTCTTTTGCTGGGACAATGTCTTTGAGCTCAGATAATTTGTAAATCGTTTTGAAAGCTTTTGCTACACGACTGGAGCTATCTGCCAATGCCAAGCCAATTCGCTTGGTTCCATAATCAATTCCTAAAAAAGTTTTTTTTACTTGTAATTTATTCATTTTTCGCCTAAAATTATACCATCAGAAAGGAAAAAATGCAAGATAAAACAATTTTTTTAGCTTCGGACCACGGAGGCGCAAATTTGAAAAATCATTTGCGTGATTGGTTGCAAACACAAGGCTATACAGTTACTGATTTGGGAACAGATTCCCCGGATGTGTCTGTGGATTATCCTGATGAAGCTAAAGTGTTGGTGCAAAAAATGAAAGAAAATCCATCGGCTCGTGGTATTTTGATTTGTACAACTGGTATTGGTATGTCTGTTGCTGCTAATCGTTATTGTTTTATTCGTGGAGCTTTGGTGCTTAATACGGATATGGCCAAAATGTGTCGGGCCCATAATAACGCCAATGTATTGATTTTTGGGGCTAAATATGTGAATGAAAAGTTGGCCGAAGAATGTGCTCAGATCTTTTTGAATACAGAATTTGAAGGTGGTCGCCACGCACGTCGCGTGGATAAATTAACTTGTTTGGGAGAATAAGAATGAAGTGTCCATTTTGTGGTTGTGCTGATACGCAAGTTAAAGATTCTCGTCCTAATGAAGACAATACTATGATTCGTAGACGTCGCGAATGTCCGAAATGTCATGCACGTTTTACAACAACGGAAACGGTTCAGTTGCGTGAACTTATTGTAATTAAGCGTAATGGGGAACGTCGTCCTTTTGATAGGGATAAGTTGTTGCATTCTATTGTTTTAGCTTTACGTAAACGTGATGTGACGTTGGATCAGATGGATCAATTAGTTAACAACATTGTACGTAATTTGGAACAATCTGGTGAAGCTGAAATCCAATCTGCTGAAATTGGACGCCATGTGATGCAAGCATTATTGACATTGGATAAAGTAGCCTATATTCGATATGCATCTGTGTATAAGAATTTTACTACAACCCGTGATTTTGAAGACTTTGTTAAAAATTTAACGGGTCGGCGCAAAAAAATATAAAGAAAGGATAAAAATGACAAATTCCAAGCAACCTTTAACAAATGCGCGTTTGATGGCAGTTCAAGCTGTGTATGCCAAAGCTCAATCGGGTGAATCCTGGGATAAAGTCATCAGCCGTTTTTTACTGGGTGAAGTAGGTGGAGAAGTTATTTCCGAAGAGGCTGAATCAGAAAATTATGTTACCTTACCTGAAGCAGATCAGGGCCTGTTTGCACATTTAATCCAATATGTGCGTGACAACGAAAAGCAATTGAATGAAATGGTGGAAGGTGCTTTTTCCGAAAAAATCCAACGCGATAAAGTGGATTTAACTTTGAGAGCAATTTTGCTGGTAGGAGCGGCCGAATTTTTTGTAAATGATAAGTTGGATGCCCCTATTATCATTAATGAATATACGGATATAACACGATCTTTTTATGATGGACCTCAGGTTAAAATTGTAAATGCAATTTTGGATAAGATGTCCAAAGTTTTACGTGGATAATTTTTTTCATTTTTTCCTTGCACTTTTTATAAAAGATTGCTAGCTTTAAACTGAAGAGGAGCACATGCTTTATTTAGTTTATGTTTTAACATTCCTGGCGGGTATTTTATTTTACGCGTTATCGCCGCGGGATAATCAGGTCAGTTTAGACTCTTATAAGGCAGAAGGATTTATTGCTTCATTTTTGGCACAACATCAGGCTGCCAAAGATTATGTTTCTCAATGGTTAGGGTTTGATTTAGATGCAGGTGCGTCAATCACTTTTATTCGATTAGATAAAAATAAATTGATCTCTTTTTTACCTCAATCTGTAACGTATGATATTTCGGACAGGCAAAGTGATCCGACTAAACCCATAACTATGGATGCTTCAGACAGTGATTTTTTAACGACAGTTTTTTGTTTAGATGATAGTGATACTTTGCAGAATTGTGATAGTAATCCTTCTCCCAAGAATATTTATTTGACCACTTATAGCTTGGATCGTCCGTCATGGTGGCCGTCAGAGGCCAGTAATCGTGCGCGTCGATATGGTGCTTGGCGGACTGCTTTGGCGCGTCGCACACGAGGATCATATAGTTGTGGTGTTTTGACATGTAAGGATTACATTGCAAATGGTTATAAATGTGTTGGTGATAAGTGGTGCATAGATAATGGTAAAGGTGCCACTTTTCCGAATGGTACATGTCAACAAAAAGTGCCAAGAACAATATTGGAGGAGTTGGGATGCTTTACTGGGGGTCCAGATTCAGATGAATGTTATGATTCATTTTTTTGTATTTCACGTGTGAAACAGGGAGCAAGTAAGTACTATGCTTCTGGACTTACAGCCTTTTATGATGCGATTAATAATAAAGCAAAAGGTGCAGAAGGGGGTCGAGGAGGTTCCCAATGGTCGGATATGGTACGCAATGAGAAGACAACATATGCCAAATTTGATGACCCAGAGATATGGTCACAGTTAATAAGTGGTCAAGTTTCCGCGGATGGCTATCATAACGATGTTAGAACTATGTTGCAGAGCTTGGGCGGTGAATGTTGGAATTCAGGAGCTGCTACTGCAGATGCTCCAAGTGGGCAAAACTTAATTTTCCCAATTCAACTTGCAGATGCTAATGGTCCATTTCATCCCTTTACGTTGACGCTTTTATTGAGTAGAAATACACGGGACGGGACAGATGATGATGGGGCGACTGTTGTTAATTTAAATGGTCTTCGACTTTTTCTGAATGCGTTGGATGATGGCAACTATCGAATCAGATGGCAAAGCTGTGATGGTAGTAAGACTGGTTGGGGGAATACGTATATTCCTGTTTATAGTACTACAGGTGAGGTAAATAAGTTTTCTTTAACTTTGATTGGTAGTTCAGAAGATGTGAAAGCTTATGTTAATGCTGGTTCTGATCCTGTGTTAACTTTTACCAAGTCTTCAAGCAATTGTAATTCTGATGCTTATCGGCCAATGAAATGTATGTTGTTGACAATGAATGATACTAGTGCGGGGGATACACGTTTATACAGTGTGCGCTACTATGAAGGCAAACAGTTGAAGGTTAGAGGAAAACGTAAGAACAATCATCAGCTAATACCATCTGATTTGGAACAAAATTTTAATTTAGATTCCAAACGTTATGGTATTGGATCACCGCTGGACAATCTAAGGCCAGAATATGATTCATAAAGGAGGTAAAGATGTTATCTTTTTTAAAAAGTAATCGTGAAAAGCAAATGGAACGGGGTTCCATTATGTTGGAAGTCATTGCAGTATTAGCATTGATGGGTGTGATGGGAGCGATGTTATTCCGTCAGATTTACCAACGTAACCAAGAATTACATAATATCCAAATGGCTTCAGAAATTCGTACTGTGAAGGAAGCTTTTTCAGCTTATATTCAGGCCAATCGATCTAATTTGATATTGAATGCAGGATGTACATTTGATGCATCCGCTGAGAAATGTACAATCTCAGAAACGGATTTAGGTGGTGAATGTACTCCTGCAGGTTGTACGGGTATACACGCTTTTCTGCCGGATGGATGGTTTTCAAACCAAAATTTATCAGAATCGTTTCATTTAACCCTATGGGGATACAAACAAGATGAAGATACACAAAAGGCGATTTTGTATGGTGTTATTATTCCAAAGCAAGATATGTTACCCAAGACAGGTTGGAATTTTAAACGGGCTGCACGTGTAGCATTGCTGATTGGGGCTGATGGTGGTGTTTATGGTGATGTTTCGGGTGAAGATGTTGTGGGTGCTTTGGGAACGTGGAGTATACTTGAAGAGGATTTGTGTGGTGCTGGCGAAAAGAAATGTCCTTCGCCTACCTATGCGGCGATTACAGGGGTAGATATTTTTACTCCCGAATATGAATTGCCTGAAGGACAGGTTAATTTACCCGAAGAATGGAATTTGGCAACGGGCAAATTACATGCGTGGAACCAATTTTCGGCAGGAAGTTTAAAAACTTCTTCTTGTTATGAAATAAGACATAATAATACTGTAGCTGGTGGTACAGATGTTGATTCAGATGATATCAAATCTCCTGCTTCTTGTAAGCCTTTATTTTGGGTAGAAAGAAGTGAAGATGATAGCACGCATCGTGTCTTTGTGAACAATGATTTGGAAGTGGGTAAAGATGGTACGGCAGCCATTAAAATTACCCAGGAAGGGCGCATTGTTTCGGCTAAAAAAGTAGCTGCTGATTTGGGGGATTTAAAAAGCAATGAACGTTTTGTTGTTGACCCCGCCTATACTTCCACAATGAATGATATTCGCTTGACTTCCCGTGGTGGTGTACGTTTATCGGATATTTTGCCGGATTATTCTTTAACAAAAATATACCCGGGTACTTGTACCGCTGAACCCACGGGTAAGTGTAAAGTGAATTGGACATATGATGGAACTACCACTACCTCGACGGCTCCAAAAATGCCTTCATGTCCAAAGGGTTATAAGCGGGCCGCTTTGGTGGTTCCTATTTCAACGGGCAAACTGACTGCCACTAAATCAACACACAGTCATAAGTTGCCTGAGACAGATACGGGTAATAATACTAATGATGGATCATACTTACGGAAGGAAGATATTACACTGGGTACTGGTGGTTCTGTTGAGGAAATAAAAGCAGGGAAGGAATTAACTCATACGCATAAATTACCTGAAACGCAAACATGGAATGCGAATGCATCGGCTCTCAGTCTGGATGGGACAAAATATGTCGAAGATATTAATATTGATGGTTGTACTTTCTTGGTTCAAATTGATGATGATGATACCGGTACAACAAATGGTGTGGGTGGGGTTGCCCCGAATTATACCAATTCAGGGGATACTCAAACAATTTCAGTTACGATGGGATGGTCAAGTAATCCGAGTAGCTTTGCAGATTGTCCGGGGGCTAGCGGTAGTGTTTACAGTGCAATTTTGCAAACATATTGTTTATGGAAGCCAAGTCTTTTGAATGAGAGCGAATGTAAAGCCGCAGGCTACAAGTGGGACGGTAGTGCGTGCAAACCGATACATGCTGTTGTAGAAGATGCAACAAAAGCAGCAAATGATGCCGCTATTGTGCATGCTGAACCAAATAAACAAGATTGTATTGATGCTGGTTTTACATGGGATAATGGTAGATGTAAGTATGTCCCCACTGCTTGGTAAGATTTTGTGGTGGACGATTGAACTATCGATTATCCTAAAATAAAAGCCTCAATTATTCGGGGGCTTTTATTTTTTACTAAATTATGAAACATCATTGCTTGATCTCTAACAAATTGACAAATATATAGAATAACTTGACAAAAATATTAATTATGGTATAATGTATCTATTCTTTTGACAGGAGAGGTGCATGAAACAAACAAAAACTTGGGATGAAACTTGGGGAAAAATAGATAAGGATGATGCTTATGGATGGTGTAAGGTCACACCCAAAGAGATTGATGAAATGGTGGCCAATGGGGCTAATGTCAATTATACGCATGTGGAAACAATAGAACCAGTTGGTGATTTGGGTGAGCTGAGAGCATTTAGTGAATACCCCTTAGAATTAGCCGCTTTATCTAAAAATATAGAAGCCTGTGAGGCCTTAAGAAAACATGGTGCATTCCCTCGCAAGATATTTCAGGTTGCAGAAAACGAAGGAATTGAATATATCTCCCTTTTGGAAGAAATCATTCAGGAAGATAGTAAGAGTGAAGTAATATCCTATTTACTTAAACAAGTAAAAATGCCTGTTACCCCAAAAGATTTGATTCTATCTGTTCGTGAGAACCCTGCACATGTAAAATTATTATTGGATCATTTTGATTTAAAGGCGCATCCTAATTTTGCCAAAATGCTTTTAAAAGAGAATATTTGGAGTGAGCAGGATAAGGAAAAGAAAGAATCTGTTCAATTTCTGATATTGAATGCTATGCAAAAAGAAAGCACAAAGAATAATCAAAACTCAAAAGCTACGAATTTAAAATTAGCAGAAATAAATTTAGGAAGATAAATAAAAAAAGCCCCGAAAATCGGGGCTTTTTTTGATTAATTAACCAATTAGGCCAATTGTTTCAAAGCTTTCTTGCCGGGATAAACGGCACGATTACCTAATTCTTCTTCAATACGAATCAATTGATTGTACTTGGCCAAGCGATCAGAACGGGACAAAGATCCTGTTTTGATTTGACCAGCGCCAGTGGCTACTACGATGTCAGCAATTGTGGCATCTTCTGTTTCGCCTGAACGGTGAGATACAACGGCGGTGTAGCCAGCCTTGTGAGCCATGTCAATGGCGTTCAAAGTTTCGGTTAAGGATCCGATTTGGTTCACTTTGATCAAAATGGAGTTGGCAATTTTCTTTTCAATTCCCATTTTCAAACGTTCTGTGTTGGTTACGAACAAATCATCGCCCACCAATTGAATCTTTCCACCCAAACGATCGGTCAACATTTTCCAGCCTTCCCAATCGTCTTCGGCCATACCGTCTTCCAAAGACACAATGGGGAATTCATTAGCCAATTCTTCATAGTAGCCCACTAATTCGGCATTGGTAAAGACTTTGCCTTCGCCTTTCATGTTGTATTTGCCATCTTCATAGAATTCGCTGGAAGCGGCATCCAAAGCAATACAAACATCTTCGCCGGGCTTGTAGCCAGCAGATTCAATGGATTTTACAATGAAAGCTAAAGCTTCTTTAGCAGAAGCGATATTCGGGGCAAAACCACCTTCATCACCCACGTTGGTGTTCATACCAGCGGCCTTTAAGTTTTTCTTCAAGGCTTGGAATACTTCGGCACCCATACGGATGGCATCACGGCAAGTTTTAGCACCCACAGGCATAATCATGAATTCTTGAATATCAATGGGGTTATCAGCATGCTTACCACCGTTTAAAATGTTCATCATAGGAACGGGCAAAATATGGGCTTCTTCGCCACCCAAATAACGATAGAGAGGCAATTTAGCACTGATAGCAGCAGCTTTAGCTACAGCTAAAGAAATACCCAAAATAGCATTAGCACCACAACGACCTTTGTTCGGTGTGCCATCGACGGCAAGCATCTTTTCATCAATGGCAGTTTGTTCACTGGCTTCCATACCAATCACAGCTTGAGCCAATTCGGTATTCGCGGCATTGACAGCTTTTAAAACGCCTTTACCATTGTAACGACTAGCATCACCATCGCGCAATTCCACAGCTTCATGGACACCTGTGGAGGCTCCTGAAGGTACTGCAGCGCGGCCAAAAGATCCATCTTCCAACAAAACATCCACTTCAACAGTGGGGGTGCCACGGGAATCCAAAATTTCACGTGCTTTAACTGATTTAATTTTACTCATTTTCTTTTTCCTTTCTGTTATGTTAAAGTGCTTGCTATTTTGCATCTTTTTTGTAAAAAATGCAAGCAATTTTTATCCATTTTGATTTGCCATGCTGCAACGTAACGCATGAATTGTTTTTAAAGATTTTTCAGAACTTTGTACTTCTGTTTGAAATTGTTGTTTTTGAGTTTCAGATAAACGTGCATAAGCGTGAATGACTTTTACATAAGGTAATAAACCTTGGTCTAATTTATAATTCTGTGGATTTTCATCGTATGCAATATAACGACGAATGGGTTGATTTTCAGAAAAATAAGACAAATTATAGGCTAATATCCAAATTTTACGATCAGCTCCTGTCTTTTTTTCTTTTATATCACGAGAAACTTCATCTAATTTATAAAATATCAAGTTTTGGCTTCCAAATGGTAAGCTTTTCAAAATTCTTTTCAAATTTACTTTCATTTTATTTCCTTTTTTAAAAAAGGGGATATTGCCTTATTTTGAAATAAAAATCAAGACCTTTTTTTTGAATAATAAAAAAAGCCCTTAATCACAAGGGCTTGTGAAAAGAAATAATCTTTTTATTTTTTTCCTTTAAAAAGATTGGTCAATTCCATTGGGAATAAGACAACCTTTTGTGAAGGATTAGATGAGATGTCCTTAATGGTCTGTAAAGTTTTCAACTGCATTGTATAAGGATTTTTTGCCAAAGTAGTTGCAGCTTCCAACATTTTTTTTGCGGATTCCACTTCACCGCTGGCTGCAATAACCATGGCTCGGCGATTTCGTTCAGCTTCTGCCTGTTTGGCCATAGCTCGTTTCATGTCTTCGGGTAATTCAATTTCTTGAACATTGATGGAATCGATATCAATACCCCATTTATCTGTGGCTTCATCCACAATAGATTTGATTTCATCCCCCAAACGTTTGCGTTCGGACAAAATAGTATCCAAATCATTATTACCTACGATATCCTTTAAAGCAGATTGTGTTAGCTGAATCACTGCAAAGACATAATCCGAAATTTCAATGACAGCATCTTCGGGTGATTTAACATGGAAATACACTACAGCATTAATGTTCACAGGGATGTTATCTTTGGTGATAACTTCTTGCTTGGGAATATCTACTGTTTCAATACGCATATCAATCTTTTGAAGCGTTTGAACACCTGGCAAAATCCAGTTTAGTCCTGGGCCTAATGTGCGACTATAGTGTCCAAAAGTGAATACCAAACCTCGTTCAAATTGCATAATGACACGAAAGCCACTTAAAATAATAAGAGCAGCGATAATACCTAAAGAAACAAAAAACATTTCAAACCTCCTTGATGATAACAAAGTTACAATATGTCTAAATTGTTGTCAAGAGATTATTTTGAAGGTTCAAAATTTTTGGCCTCTGTCGCAGCCATCTGTAAAACGAATTCGGGAATAACAATTTCTGGATGATTGCTTTGCATATATTGGACATATTTAAATTCTACATACTTAAATAAATCGACAACGTCTTGAATTTTTTCTCGCTGACAAGGCTTTTTTGTTTTGATTTGATAGGCCTGAATTAAAGTTTCACCCCATTCGGGTGTGGAGCGTCCTACAAAGCGACCAATATCAGCATGTTTATCGGAAATAGATGCAAAAGAAAAATCAATGACCGCAGAAACGTGGTTGTTTTCGTCCAATAAAACATTTCCAGGGTTAAAATCACCATGAATAATGCTAGGAATATTGACATTTTTTTCTATATTTTTCAATCGGTCATGTTTTGATAAATCATAATTCCCTTTGTGAACAGAGGCCAATCCTGTTAAAAAATTGTCTAAACTTTCTTCGATTTCGGATGGCATGCTTTGATAAGGAAGAGCATGTAATTCAGTCAAGAAATCGGCTAAATCTGTACATACTTTTTCAATTTCTTGAGATTTTAGATGATCCATTTTAGAAGTTAAGGATACGCCCGGTATTTTTCTATGTACGGAGTAAGGGCGTTCTTTGTGAAATTTTAATTTCATATCGGGAGTCGGGGTGTGTACTTTTCCATGAATGAATTGACAAAATTGGCAATCCTTAATCATCATTTTGGCAAAAAACAGATTGCGTGGAAAACGAAATATGTAATTATCCTTTTCCCCCGTGACATCCATGGTGATATTGGTCCAACCGGTCTGGATTGTTTTGGCTTGAACAAATTCATCATGATTTTTTAATGTTTCACGAATAACTTGTATCAATTCTTCTTCAATCGGTAAAAAGAAATTATACATCGAACCATCCCCACATGAAATCTTTCATCCATTTTATTTTTGATTTTAGTAAATGGTTTGGATTTTTAACCGTTAAATGTTTTTTTTGAGCTTGATAGGTGCTTAAAAGACGTAGAACGGAACCATTGTTGAAATGGGTATTTTTTATGGGATTTGTTTTAAGGTGTGACCACAGAATTAAAGCATCTTTTTTGTCAAAAAGGTCACAATGCGTTAGTGCTTTTAAACAAGGGGCTAATGCTTTGAAAAAATAAAGCGAAGAACTGGGTTTAACATAACGTCCTGTTTGAATTTGACGTTTGCGAATGAAGTGATCTGATACCTTTTTGGGAACACAAGAAACATGTAATTGGATTTTATATCCGTTTTCTTTTGCTAAACGCATCAAATATAAATCAATTTCGGGTTCCAATAAGGTCATATCAAAAATTATATTGACATGATTTTCTACACAGTATTTGTAAAACAAAATCAATGCTCGTAGGGCAAAACCATTGGTATTTTCCCGCATTTGATCTGGATTTTCTTTTTGCCATTTTTTAAAGTTGGGATGAAAAGGTGCGAACTTACCTACATTGATTTTGATGTAAGGCTTGTCTTTGAGTATTTCTTGTAGAGCAGGGACAAATTGAGAAGATTTTCCGCTACCTGATTGGCCGGCAACTCGAATCAGAAAAGGTTTTTCCGATGGGATTAAATCCTTTTGAAAAGTTGATATAATCTCATCTAATGGAATTTTATTCAGAAATTCATTTTCGCACGGAAAAATATGTTGGGCAGTCTGTAATGCCAGTTGTTCCAAATCCAAAAGAGAAGGACTCCTCACGCCGAAAACCCCTGATAAAAAAATGGTGCCGACACTCGGACTTGAACCAAGGACCTACTGATTACAAATCAGTTGCTCTACCAACTGAGCTATGTCGGCTTTGAGGGGAATTATATCCTATTTTAAATTAAAATGCAATATTTTTTTATGAAGATTTTATTTTTTCCATGGAATGACAATTTCTTTGGCAATTTCCACACGTTTGAGGCGATTGGTATGTCCTGCAGTAATTTGGATCATTTTTTTAGGGATATTTAATTCTTCTGATAAAAAATCAATCAAAGCCTGGTTGGCACGTCCATCCACAGCACGCTCTTTGACCGCAATTTTCCAATGCGTTCCATTCCATAAACCTTCTACACCAGAGCGTTTAGCTCCGGGAGATAGACGAATCATCAAGATTGTTTTGTTTGTCATCTTTCAACGCTTTCAGTTCAGTGCGTAGGGCTTTAATTTCTTGATTTAAACTTTCTAATTTGGGCATTAATTCTTTTGTGATCAAACGCACATTTTCACGTTGATGGCTTTTTTGTCGATAGGTTCGAAATATACGAATTATGATATAGATCATCAAACAAAATAATCCAATATTAATAAGGCCTGTTAAAACAAAATGGCTAATATTTGCAAAAGTTTGCATGAGGTGTAATCGACTAGATAAGATTGTTTGATTGACCAATGAAGTGGTGTAGTTTAAATAGGCAGTTGGATTTGTGACACCAGCCATTTGGCGTACTAGTTCAGTAGCTTTGCTAGCTAAATCTACTTTCTCTTTTAAGCTCTCTATACTAAAAAAGGAATGAATTTTGTTCGGCAAGACAAATTGGTTCCAACAATAAATTATCCCAAAAATTAAAAACAAAAACCATTGAGAAAAAATACTAGCAATGAAGCGACAAAAATGGATGGCTAAAAATTTAAAAAAACGCATGAAAATCCTTTAAAAAAAACTGTATGGATCAATATCTATCCGAACATCAACGGATGCGGGTATAGTAGCACCATCCAACCATAAATGCAAATAGTTTTGCATGTTAATTAATTTAGATGCTTTTACCAAAAGACGGTAGCGGAATTTACCGCGCAATTTAGAAATTGGTGCGACAACTGGTCCCAAAACCTCCACACCTTGTTGTGTTGGAGCATGATGTGCAATTTTTTGAATAGTTTGATAAGTTAGATTTTGATTTTTACCACTGATGATTAAACTTGCCAGCTTTCCAAAGGGAGGCATTTTTAAAATTTGACGAGCGTTCATTTCCTCGGTTAAAAATGTTTTACGGTCATTTTTTTGTAAGGCCTGGATAATTAGGTTTTCTGGATTATACGATTGTAAAATAGCCAAGCCCTTTTTACTTTCACGTCCTGCTCGTCCCATCACTTGTTGCATCAGTTGAAAAGTACGCTCACCAGCACGCAAATCTCCACCGGATAACCCCATATCTGCATCAATGACACCCACCAGAGTCAAATTAGCAAAGTGGTGTCCTTTGGCTAAAATTTGTGTGCCGACTAAAATATCAATTTCGCCACTATTCATTTGATCAATAATTTGCTCAAAATCTTTGGGATTTCTAAGTGTTTCTGAAGTAATTTGAGCGATGTGAGCATTGGGGAATAAGTTTTGGACTTCTTCAGCCACGCGTTCCACCCCCGGTCCGCAAGCTACCAGGTTTTCGCTTTGGCAAACAGGACAAACTTTTGGCACAGATAGTGTATAACCACAATGGTGGCATTGTAAAGTATGTGAATCTTTGTGAGTCACTAACCAAGCTGAACAATGTGGACATTGTAAGCGGTGTCCACATTGACGACATAGCATCAATGGTGCATATCCACGTCGATTTAAAAACAAAAGAGATTGTTCTTTTTTATCTAATCTTTCGCCTAATGCTTTTTGTAAGTCTTTGGAAATAAATTGAATAGGGCCTTTTTCTTTTTGACGCATATCCACTGTTTGAATGTCGGGCATTTGTGCGCCCGCAAAACGTTCGGGTAAGACAAAATGTAGGTAATCTCCTTGATGTGTGTGAGCATAGGTTTCCAAACTTGGAGTTGCACTGGCTAAAATTAAAGGACAATTAGCGATTTTTGCCCGTACAATGGCCATATCTCGTGCATGATATAAAACGCCTTCTTCTTGTTTAAAAGAAGCATCATGCTCTTCATCCACAATAATTAGCCCTAAATCATGAAAGGGTAAAAATAAAGCAGAACGTGCTCCTACAATTACACGGGCTGTGCCATTGCGCACTGCTTCCCATGTATCACGGCGTTGTTTGGGTGTCAATGATGAATGCCATAATGCTGGTTTTACTCCAAAACGTTTTTCAAAGCGTGTTAACCATGCGGTAGTTAAAATAATTTCGGGTAGCAAAACCAAAATTTGTTGATGTTCTTGTTCTAAAATCTGGGCTGTTTTTTCAAAATAAACTTCGGTTTTCCCTGATCCTGTAACTCCATCTAATAATGCTACTTGAAAACCTTGCATTTTACTAAGTCCATCCACAACCTTCTGTTGCGCACTTGAAAAATCAATTTGTGTAAAATGGGGATTAGGTTCATCAAAAATAAGTGGTTTTTTACTGACCTTTCCCATTTCGGGGTTCAACGCCATTTTAAGAACGGCTCCTGTGGGTGTTAATGTATATCCTGCTACCCACTTGATAAAACGAATCATTTGTGTATTAAGTGGGGGTTCTGCTAAAACGGATTCAATTTTTTTTAATTTTATTTCAGGATAGTTTTCATCTGGTTCTTTGTCCCACACAACACCTACACATTTTTTGCGTCCCAATGGGGCAGATACGAATGTTCCAGGCTTTAAGTTTTCCGAACTTAAATAATCATAACATCCCAAAGCCACGGGAAATAAAACAGATAGGCGTTGCATTTTTTTTTGTTTTCCTTTACACTTTTCATAAGGATACACGAAATGACAACACAATTCAACCCTTTAAATGAAACCACAACCCCAAAAGTGGGTGAATTATTAAATGATTGGTGTACTTATTTATCGGCGCAAAGGCGTTTATCGGATAAAACAGTTGCGTCTTATATGGAAGATATAAAATCCTTCTTTGATTTTTTGTTTCAAACGTTTCAAAAACCAGCGGATATTTCATTGTTGGAAGAATTAACAATTACCGATTTTCGTTCTTATTTGGCATGGCGCAGTCAAAATAATATTGACAGATCTTCTGTGGCGCGTGGGATGTCAGCGATTAAAAATTTTTTTAAATATCTAATGTGGCAAAACGTGGTGAAAAATAAGGCCGTGATGGCCGTGAGGGTTGCGCGTCCTAAGAATCATTTGCCTCATCCCATTACGCCAGACCAAGCCAGAGAATTTTTGGATTACGCTTTTAAAATGAATAAAAAAGAATGGGCTGGGTGGCGTGATAAAGCTTTGTTTACGTTGATGTATGGATGCGGATTACGAATTGCAGAAGCACTTTCTTTGGACGTCAAAGATGTATCGCCTGTAGCAGATATTTTAAAAATTAAAGGAAAAGGGAACAAGGAGCGCTTAGTCCCTGTCCTACCTGCGGTTAAAAGAGCTTTGCAGACCTATTTGAACCATCATCCACATCCTTTGCCAGAATATCCATTGTTTATTGGTATACATGGTGATCGCATTAATCCAGGTGTCGTGCAAAGAACTGTGCGTCAGATTCGTGAGACAATGGGACTTCCAGAGACAACTACACCGCATGCGTTGCGCCATAGTTTTGCAACACATTTATTGCAAAATGGGGGAGATTTACGTAGTATTCAGGAATTATTAGGACACCGCAGTTTGTTAGCTACACAACGCTATACGAAAGTGACTACAAAAGACATGGAACGTAGTTATCAGAAAGCGCATCCAAGAGCAAATTAATATACCTCATTCATAAGATCATCTCGAATTTTGCTGTTTAAATACCCTTCTTGAAATTGGCAGTTGTTTCCTTGCCAATCCCAATCAATGACATAATCATCTTGAACAAAAACACGTAACTTACAATCATAAACTGTTTTTTCAACACGTTCAGAAATGATTTCTTGTTGATTAAAAATATACATGACCACGCCGTAGGCAAATCTTTGAGCCTTTTGTGGGGCTCCAAAGTTTTCATACAAATCAGCTAAGGATTGTCCATAATAAATTTGTGAACGAGAAATCTCATTTTGAATTGGATAACTTGTATTACAAGCCATCAGGAAAAGAAATAGGAAAAGTGTTAAAAATTTTTTCATCTTACTTCCTTAATTGGAAAAGAGTTTGTTTTGCATATTCTGAATGACTTCTGGTACAGGTTGATAAATACTTTCCTTTAATAAAGGATTGGTTAACTGTACAGTTGCAGGGCCATAAGAATACTTTTCTTTTTCTGGGAGCAACCAACCATCCAAATCTACCCGTAATTGTTGGTTTTTATTTAAAACAATTTGACCAGAACGAACTGTGTAAGCAGTGTGATCTTTGAAAAGATCCAAAACATCGGGGCGAGTTTCTTCTTTTTCCCAAATACCATCTGTGATTTTGAATGTCAAAGTGTCAAAAGTGATGCCACTTTCTGTAATATTAACGGGAATATTAAATGAGCCATCTCCTTTTTTCATGATAATTCCAGGTAGATTAATATAAGGGGCTAAATTTGATAAGTCAAAATTATGAGAGGTTCTTAATGCTAAAATACCTGAAGGATTTTTAAGAGGGATTAAAGAACTGGAGACCACAACATCCTGATTTGCAATTTGTCCGGTGATGCTGGATAGACGCAAGGATTGATTGTTGATGTTAAATTGTAAGAACAAATTTGAAAGTGGAATGAAGGACTTTATACTTT
>Ga0310690_10004997_pt1 | contig 18346 bp, 6 predicted proteins | sample AusTroGonzalo_MG_2_FD_207661 | JGI IMG/M metagenome (GOLD analysis project Ga0310690, IMG submission 207661) | Bovine rumen microbial communities from tropical cattle in Woodstock, Queensland, Australia - Gonzalo_04 (v2) (version 2) | ecosystem: Host-associated > Mammals > Digestive system >...
AGCATCCTCGTAGCCCCCATCTACCAGAACACCGCTGCTGATGCCGATGGCAACGACATCCGCAACAACATCTACTTGCCCGAAGGGCAGTGGGTGGATTGGTTCACGGGACGCTGCTATGAGGGCGGTCGTATCCTGAACCATTTCGATGCACCGCTGTGGAAGCTGCCCGTCTTCGTGCGTCGCGGCGCCATCATCCCCGCCATCCATGCACATAACAATCCCAACGAGATCGACACGCACACGCGCGCGTTCTATATTTATCCTTTGGGCCATACCGAGTTCACTGCTTACGATGACGACGGCCGTACACAAGCCTACCTGCGCGGCGAAAACACTACAACCCACGTCATCAGCGACCTTAACGACAAAGGTCGCCTGACCATCATTGTGGAGCCCACCAAAGGTAACTACGCCGGCTTCGAACGCGAGAAATCCACGGAGTTCGCCATCCCCCTGCAGGCACATCCCAAGCGCATCACGCTCCTCATGAACGGCAAGAAGGTGCGCATCGACGAGGTCTCCGAGCTCGACGATTTCACCAAGAAAACCAATGTCTTCTACTACGATGCCGAGCCGCAGCTCAACCTATGGTCCACGCGTGGCAGCGAAATGGCACAGCTGAAAGTCATTCACACCCCACGCCTCTATGTCTGCGCCGCTGACATCGATATCACCACCACGAAGCTCGAGGTCATCATCGACGGCTACACCTTCGATACCTCCAACCACCAGCTCACCCGCAGTGGAGAGTTGGGAACCGTGGAGAGCTTACAGTTGAAAGGCAAGGAGGCTTACGCCCTGCCGCTGCAGTGGACGGCTGTCGAGAACGCCGACTACTATGAGATTGAGCACCTTGGCCAGCTCTATAGTACCATCACCGCCCCCACCTTCACCCTTGAAGGCCTGCAGCCCGAGACCGACTACGAGGTCCGCGTGCGTGCCGTGAACAAACAAGGTACCAGCGAGTGGGCCAGCGCGCAGTTCCGCACACAGCCCGACCCGTTGCGCTTCGCCATCCGTGGCATCACCGCCGAGTGCACCATCCCCGACCAACCCGGTCAGGGCATCAGGCACCTCTTTGACTTCGACGAAGGCACCACGTGGCACACCGCCTGGAACAAGCCCAACTCCGCACCCTTCGACCTCCTCCTCGACCTGCACGTCATCACACAGATCGACAGCATCCACTACATCCCGCGTCCCGACGGCGGCAACGGCACCTTCGCCAAGTACACCATCGAATACAGCCTTGATAAACAGAGTTGGACACAACTCTCCGCTCTCAACTCTCAACTCTCAACTCTCAACTTCCCCGCAGGGGTTACAGTGCGTTATATCCGAATGCATGTTGAAGAAGCGCGCGGCGGCTTCGGCAGCGGCCAGCAGATCTATGTCTTCCGCAACCCCGACGCCGAGGCAATGATTCCCGGTGACATCAACCACGATAACCGCATTGACGAGAACGACTTCACCTCGTACATGAACTACACCGGCCTGCGTCAGGGCGACGGCGACTTCGAGGGTTACATCTCGCGCGGCGACCTCAACAAGAACGGCCTCATCGACGCCTACGACATCAGCACCGTCGGCATCGAACTGGAGAGCGGTGTCAGCAGTCGTAAGGTAGCACCCGTAGCCGGTAGCATCACGGTCACCGCCGATAAGAAGTTCGTTGTTGCCGGTGACATCGTCACCCTCACCATCAGCGGTAAGGGCCTCGTCAGCGTCAACGCACTCAGCTGCGCCATCCCCTACGATGCTACGCAGTGGGAATACATCGGTGTCGATGCTATTGGCATGAAGGAGATGCGCAACCTCACCTATGACCGCCTCCACACCAACGGTCAGAAAGCCCTCTACCCCACCTTCGTCAACTGCGGCGAACATCCCTATGTCGAGGGCGACACCACCCTCTTCACCCTCCGTTTCCGCGCCAAGCAGCGTGGCAAGTTCGACCTCACGCCGCAGAACGGAATGATTCTTGACAAATATCTCAACGTCATCAACTGGTAACCTTCATGGCAAAGGAGAAGACGATGTATGTCTGCGAGAACTGCGGACAGGAGAGTGCCAAGTGGATTGGCAAGTGTCCGTCGTGCGGGCAGTGGAATACGTTTAAGGAGTTCCGGGTTGGCAAGCCTTCTGCACAGACGCCGTTGGCATCTGTGCAGAAGGCTTGCCGGGCCATCCCTCTCTCTGACATCCGGGCGGAAGAGGAGCCGCGCATGGATATGCGCGACGAGGAGCTGAACCGTGTCCTCGGCGGCGGCCTTGTACCGGGTAGCCTGGTGCTGCTGGGCGGTGAGCCGGGCATTGGCAAAAGCACGCTGGTGCTGCAGACCATCCTACGCCTCACGGACAAGAAGGTGCTTTATGTCAGCGGCGAGGAGAGTGCACGACAGCTGAAGTTGAGAGCGGACCGTCTGGCTCCTTCAACGCCGCTGATGGCGGAGTTGAAGGTCGTCTGCGACACCTCATTGGAAAATATCTTCGAGCATATCGAGGCAGAGCAGCCTGACTTGGTCATCATCGACTCCATCCAGACCATCTCCACAGAGGCCGTAGAATCCTCACCCGGCTCGCTCTCGCAGATCCGCGAGTGCGCCGCCGCGCTCCTGAATTTCGTCAAAGGAGCTAACGCCCCCCTCCCTCACGGGGGAGGGGCTGGGGGAGAGGCCGAGGCCCTTGTGGCTCCCTCTATCATCCTCATCGGCCATATCACCAAGGAAGGTACGCTGGCAGGTCCCAAGGTGCTGGAGCACATCGTCGATACGGTGTTGCAGTTCGAGGGCGACCAGCATTACCTCTACCGCATCCTTCGCTCGCAGAAAAACCGCTTCGGCTCCACGTCGGAGCTGGGTATCTATGAGATGCGTCAGGACGGTTTGCGTCCCGTCGCTAACCCCAGCGAGCTGCTAATGACCGACAACCAGGACGGCCTCAGCGGCATCGCCATCGCCGCCGCCATCGAGGGCGTGCGCCCCTTCCTCATCGAGACGCAGGCGTTGGTGAGCACCGCCGCCTATGGCACCGCGCAGCGCTCCGCCAACGGTTTCGACTACCGACGGCTGAATATGCTGCTGGCCGTGCTGGAGAAGCGCGTGGGCTTCAAACTGGCCCAAAAAGATGTGTTCCTGAATATTGCGGGTGGCCTGCGTGTCACCGACCCCGCCATCGATCTGGGCGTCATCGCCGCCATCCTCTCCTCGAACGTTGATACCGCCATCGATGCCGGCGTCGCCCTCTGCGGCGAGGTAGGTCTCTCGGGCGAGATACGACCCGTCAGCCGCATCGAACAGCGCATCGCCGAAGCGCAGAAGCTGGGTTTCCAGCGCATCCTCATCCCTGCGGCCAACCTCAAGGCCGTGAATCCCCACGACTACAAAATAGAGATTACCCCCTGCCGGCGCGTCGAAGACGCTTTCCGTGCACTCTTCGGGTAATAAAACAGTCAACGGGCGCAGATTTGCGCCCGTTGACCTTTTTTACTATTATTCTTCCCAGATGTTCGACCACGAAGAATTGTCTCCCTTCGTGAAACCGATAGCATTGGAATCTTCGACCTTGTTTGTATTATCCACCTTAATGGATTGACAAATCAAGCTGTGACCCATGATCGCATAAAAACTTGTACGCGGGCATTGATATATCTTTTTCATAACGTCATTTATAATTTGTGATTTCACATTGTATGATTTCAGGCCCCCCTTCTCCCCTCCCTCACGGGGGAGGGGGCGGGGGAGAGGCCGTCTTTTTACTTCACTAAAACTTTCTTACCGTTAATGATATTCACGCCCTTCATCGGCTTATGAAGCCTCTGACCGGCAACGTTGTAGATGGAAGTCCTTTCTTCCGTCTCCACAAGGGGAGAAACGATGCTATTCGCATCATCGAAGTCGAAAGTGAAGCCCTTGACAGCGCCACCTGATGTAGGCGTATCGAGGTATGCCTTGTTGGCACCAAGAGTGATCGTGGTCTCTCCGTTGTTATCGAACTTGTAGAAGCCAATCACATTGTTAATTTGACCCAGTGAGTAGTAGTTCGAACCGTCACTGAGATCAAGGCTCATGGGAACCAGCGTACCCTTCAACAGGTTAGCACTCTCACTGACCACGGGAGTAAGCTCAGTATTCGTCATATTCAAGATCGTGTTGTCATCTGCATCCTCATTGACAAGCACCACTGCGGTGTTGGCAGGAATCTCTGTACCACTGCTATTCGTTTCTGTCAGCTGAGCATATCCATTGTTGGCTGTTGTAATGTAGTAAGCCTTCGTAGCACCAGTGGTTGTCACATCAAACGGCAGATAGAGGGTTGCATAGCTGGCATCACCAACGACGTTAAGCGGGAGTGGCTTAGCGAGAGTGATGGTGAAGTTGGTAATAGCGAACCAGTTATTCTGTAAAGCACCATAGAACGTAAAGGTCGTTGATTTGGCATTCACATTGTTGACCGTTATATTCGTAGGAGTCGTAGTGGAAGTGATATCACCAGTAGTGGTTCCGTCTGCTGCAGTGATACGATATGTGCCACTTGTATATACTGCACCACCTATGGTGTAACTTGAAATGAGATAACCGGCAGGGGCGGTGATGGTATAAGTGTCTGTTGCACCATCGGCGCTCGGCTTCAGAGTCATAACACGGGTACCGAGTACGGTAGCTTTGTCGAAGCCATAACCACTTTCTGTGGAAACTGTCAGCCCTGCCTTTCCTGATGTGGCGTTGGATGTCCAAGTGCGTGCCCAGTGTCCAGTACCAGTATCAGAGAAGGCGCCATAAGAGTCGCAACCTGTGCCAGTTTGATAAACAGTGTTCTTAACAACGTTTGTCTCTAAGTACTCTGGCACATTATATTCATCCAGTGCAGGAATGAGGGCGACGAGTTGGTCACGAGTGATCTCCAGGAAGTTGAGGGGATAGTGGTTGTAGTCTGTGTAACCGCCGGCACTATTGAGGGATTGATCCTCGAAGAACAGATAGAGACTACCCGGGTTTTCCTCGGAGCCGCCGCGATCCATTGTCACATAGCGTGTGCCCTTGGTCTGTACAGTAAGGAACTCCGTCCAGTTAGATCCTTGGTCTGTGCTGTAGTAGAGCTTGAAGTTGGCGTGCTGACCAGTTGTCATCGAATGGAAGATGACATCGGTCTTTCCTTTCGCTGTCTCACGCTGGTAGTATAAGATATCCTGGTTGTTGGCAGAGCCGCCGGCATAGAGCTGCGAGTTGTTCCACTGTGAACCCATGGTGAATGACAACGTACCGTCATTGTTCTTGGTATAGGTTGCGGTGTTGAAGCCGCGGTTGTAAGCCTGGCGGATGGAGCCGAGTAAAGAACCATCGTTCATCTGGATAATCTTGGCCTCGTCACCACCTGCGAACATAATCTGAGGACTAAAGTACCATGACGTGCCGCCATCAGTGGAATAGAAGATATAGTCCTGAGAATTGCTGGTGTGTTCCGTGGAACTGGTCATCGTCTGTGCAGGGATGAGGTACATCAGGATGTCGTCTTCAGGGATATAAAGGCCACGTCCAGAGGTCACGAAGTAGTCATAGAGACCATAGCCAGCTTCGCCGACAGTATCATAATTCTTAAGAGCACCCGTTGAGAAGAGATCTACCGGCGGTGTGCTTGCATCACTGCTCCACGTAACACCATTGTCTGTACTCGTGGACATGGCAATATGTTTTTGGCCATAGGAGTAACCGAGATTACCAGCTACGAAGAGGCAGTAGAGCTTGCCATCCTTACCCTTGACGAGAGAGGGGTCGCCATAACCACACTTGTCATCATCAGCGGTTCCAAGTCCCTTGGCAATAACGACAGGTTCGCTCCAGGTCTTACCTCCATCGGTAGAACGACGAATCACGATGTCGATGACGTGACCGCCGCCGATGTCTGTATGGCTGTTATAGCGCTTATCAGCTGCCACTACGATGCTGCCGTCGTCAGCTACAACCATCGCGGGAATACGATAGACGCGACTACCGTTGTCACGCGGCAGGAAGGGATAGCTACGAACGTTGAAGACCATGGCACCACGGTCGGCAGGATCGCCGACGGATGTCAAGTCGAGGTTCTGTGCCGTTTGACCAGCCACCTGGTATGAGATACCTGTCACGGCAGCGTCGAGGACGGCACCAAGCGTAGCTGTGCTGCTCACCGTAGCACCAATCCAGTAGTAGTGGGTGCCAGCGGAGAGGTTGCTGATACTGAAGGTGGCAGTAGAACCAGAGATGGATGCCGTTGCAATCTCTGTCTTTGTCGGAGCACCTGAACCCGTGGAATAGATTTCAGGTGAGCTGGAGTCGGCCTCATAGAGTTTCAAGGTGGAGATGTTAGCCTCCGAGCCGTCCTTAAGGCTGACGGTGAGTGAGACGTTGGTAGCAGCCTTGAAAGGAGCTGCAGTAACCTTCAGCAGCATCACCTCGCTATCGCGCCCAGCCGTCTGCCAACCTTGTTCCACGGTCACGCTACCTTCGACCATTGCCAGGCTGGGATCGTAAGCAAAGGTGATGGTATGATTTGTGGCGTCTATGGTGACACCATTGGCACCTTCCAATGTGAAGTCTGTTTCCTCAGGTGTCACAGCGCTGGGCAAGAAGAAGTAACCATTCTTATAAACTGCCGTCAAGCCACTGACATCGGTGCGGGAACAGGTAATCTGCGCATTGTCAGGAGCATTATTGCAAATGACTTGCCAAGCTGTGAGACCTGCGTCAGAGAGGTCAATAGGATAGATGTCATAATAGGCATTGCCAGAACTTGAGGTTTCGCCGATGAAATATTGGCTGCTCAATAGATACGGAACTGCATAGCGAGAACTGCCCAACATACGGAAACCACTGCCACTGACGTATTGTATAACGAAGTTCGACTTGGTCATCGTAGAGATGGGGAATTTATTATTGTTGCCGTACAGGTACTTGCCGTTAGGCATCTGCCAATAATAATTCCCACTTTCGTTGCTAATGCGAGTATAATAAGTGACGTCGTCAATAGCTGGACGTACATTTGCGCCGTGCTCAAAGGTTAGCGGATAGTTAGTACCGTTATATGTAATTTCACTGGCAGCAGGGAACACATACTTGTCGGCATACGTTCCATGTGTCTTAATGCGGATGATGTACCAGCTATCGCTGCCCGATGCCGGTACGTCAGAGGCAGCGGTCGTATTGTCTACCAACTTATTAAAAGCTGCTGTTGCTGCTGTGCTTTGATCTCCATCAACCTTTGTGATGGTGAAGTTGCCACCCACATCGTTGTAGTTGATAATAGGACCATTGTAGCCGTTGCTGACGGAAGCGTAGGTGTCTGTTGTGACTGTCTTAATCTTCTTGGTTCCATCGTTCTGCGTGATGAGAGTCACAGCCACAGCGTTTGAAGAGAATATCCACGAAGCTGTGCTTGATGTACCAGAAGGTATAGCAAACTTGCCAGCGCCAACATTATATAAGTAGTATTGCTTAGCTGTTCCCGTGGGAATGATTACCCATTGACAATTGGGATCAGTGGCGCTGAAGGTTCCACTTTTACCACTTGACCATACGTATGATGAACTGCCGTTATACATCATGGCACCACGACTAGTGTTAGTGTTGTTGATGGTATATACCTCATCAATGGCGGGCACCCAGGACTCTACGAACTCGACGGGATAGAATGCCCAGTCGTTGTTACCACCAGTAGAGGTAGGAGCGGCAGTGCCCCAACCTACCACGGTGGATGGGTCGCCGCCAGTGAAATCATTACCATCAAGTACGACACCGTTGGTTGTTCCCTGCAGAGAGAAATGACCGTCAGTGCTGGCAATCTTTGCCACGGTGACGGCTTCTTCACCTACTGCGGTCGTTGGTACATTGGTGGATGCGGCAATGGCACCCATATAGTTGCCATAGCCGTTCTGCAAATAATACTTGCCGTCAGCTGCGCTGAGTAAACGAACCAGATAACCCGCTTTCTCCGTTGCTGAGCCGGCGGGCGCAGTTCGAGTGTGTTTAAGCTTGTGGTCTGATGTGTTCTCGAACACATAGCTGGTACGAGAACGTTGCGACATCACGTACCACTGCCCTTCACTGATGCTGGCAGCTGGTGTGGAACTAACCACAATGTCCTTATCTGCAAAACTGGAATAGGTAGAAGTGGTAGCGAGGGTTGACGCTGTCACTTCATAGATGCTCACAGGAGAATCAGAAGTATGAGCTTGTAATGTGCTATTGCTACGATTGGTATGGTAACCCGAACAAGTAAATGTGAAACGGTTGGCTGTACCACTGGCGGCAATCGTCCATGTTCCGGCACTCGCAGCTGTAGTGGGCGCGATGAATTGTGCATTTGCAGTGGGCGTCGGCCAATATTTGCCAGTATAGGCATTTTCTATCTTGTAACCACCATTACCATCGCTGATCAGATAATAAACGGCAGCTTGAGTGGGAGAATTATTATTGGCCATGCCATAATTGCTTCCGCCTGTGTCAAGAGCGTAGGGCGTTCCTGTTAGGCCGTCCCATCTCAGCAGATACGCTTTTCCGCTGACGATGTTATTAACATCCGTCACTTGGCTACCAACAGTGACCGCTACCTGAGCGCTCAACTGCACCACAGCCCCTGCGACGAGCAGGAGCAGGGTCGATAATAGTTTTTTTCGTTTCATCTTTTCTTGAATAAATTAGTGAGTGAGTATAATCATATTGAATATAAATCGATTGGTTATTCTTCCCAGATGTTCGACCACGAAGAATTATCTCCCTTCGTGAAACCGATATCACCGGAATTATTAACCTTGTTCGTATTATCCACCTTAATGGATTGACAAATCAAGCTGTGACCCATGATCGCATAAAAACTTGTACGCGGGCATTGATATATCTTTTTCATAATTTAAGACCCACCCCCATACCCCTCCCGTGATGGAGGGGAGCGGCTGGCGCTTGAGAGGCTTATAGGGTCATTCTTTTAAACGATTATTACTACTTTCCACCCGCAGGCCCCCTCCATCACGGGAGGGGTGCCCGTAGGGCGGGGTGGGTCTTTTATTTAACTAAAACTTTCTTACCGTTAATGATATTCACGCCCTTCATCGGCTTATGAAGCTTCTGACCTGCGAGGTTGTAGATGGAAGTCCTCTCTTCCGTCTCCACAAGGGGAGAAACGATGCTATTCGCATCATCGAAGTCGAAAGTGAAGCCCTTCACATTACCACTTGGCGTAGATGTGTCGAGATAAGCCTTGTTAGCACCTAGGGTGATGTTTCCGCCAGTGAACTTATAGAAGCCAATCACATTGTTAATTTGACCCAGTGAGTAGTAGTTCGAACCGTCACTGAGATCGAGGCTCATGGACACCAAAGTACCTTTCAGCAGGTTGTCATCCTCGCTGACCACAGAACTGAGTCCGCTGGTTACGTCGAAGATCGCGTAGTTGTCCTGCTCGCTGTTGATGAGTACCACAGCGGTGTTAGCCGGAATGTCGCGGCCCTCATTGGCCACTTCGGTAAGCGTAGCATAGCTACCTGTGGCTGTTGTGATGTAGTACGCCTTCGTATTCGCGTCAGTTTGCACATCGCGATCGAAATAGAACGTAGCATAGGACTTGTCGCCTACAGTATTGAGTTTTACACGTGCCACAGGTTCAAGCGCCCAAGCGGAGCCGTCGGCGGAGCCGGAGCTATAACTATAGGTTACGACCTGATTCGTACTTCCATTGGTATTGGCATAACTGTAACCCGGATATGAGCTCTGAGTACTCAACTTGATGGCGTAGTACGGAATGACACCTGACTTGGCATTATATATGATTTCCGCAGGTACATAGTTTGCTTCCGTTTGCGTGGTCGTGAACTGTTGAGAATAGCTGTCGCGGGAATTATCAAAATACCATGCATTGTCACCGTCGAAGCCAGCGATATAGTACGTAGGTAGATTGTTGCTGGCATTCACATTCTCCTCGATGCGGAACACAGTGTTCATGTCGGCAGGATTTCCATCGTTGTACAGCTTATGATCACTGCCGAGCTTCCAGTACTTCGTAGTAAGGTTAGTGCCCATGCAACGAACCTGATAGTAGCCCGGCTCCACGAGCATGGAGATATCGTCGGCCTCTTCCACCACGAAACTCAAGCCCTTGTCGCTGTTGATGGAGGCTGAACTCCAAGTGCCCAACTGCTCGGCAAGACAGTTTGATGGATCGTTCGGAAGAATAAAGGAGATGGCTGCGCTGGGCAGGGCATTGTCCCAATAGTTCGTTGTGATGTCGGGATTGGCCTTGGGGATGTACTTCGTCGGGGTGGTAGAAAGCGTACTGTTCACTAAACCTGTTTCAGGATAAGCGTAAGGACGGATTTCTATACCCGTGAAGGGATCACCCGTGAAGAACCAGCGGCCACGCGGCGTAACCAAGTTCTTGGTCTGTGCAGCTTGCTTTGCTGTTCCTGTAGAACTGTTGGGTGCGTATGCGTAATAGCCGTAGCGCGTTGACTTAAAGAAGTAGAGGTGCGGATTGTCTACATCCGTAGTCAACTGGAACGGTCCCGTCCAAGTGTAGGGTACCTCTATTTCTCTTGGGGTGTTGGCTGTGAACGGCGACAAGGCGGGATAGCTCACGAAGCGGTTCTCGTAGTCGGTCAGTGCAGAAGGATAGCTGCTGACAGTGGAGCCAACGGTGTGGTTCACTGTGGTGGAGATCATCTCGTTGCCATTTCCATCTACTACCGTCCAAGTGATAGGCACTTCGGTTATCACATTCTCGATTAAGATGGCTTGTACAGCTGCACCGCCGTCGTTCGTTCCGTTGGCACTCCAATATTTCAGACCTTGGTTGTTATTGACACCACCATACTGGTTCCAATAAACACCTGTTGTGCCAGCAGGAGCAACGCTGAACGGATTGGTGTAACCAGCCTGCGTGCAGGTGGTAATAATCCAGCGTGTGCCTTCGCTTTCGAAGGTCGGATAGGAAGATCCATCGGTTGCCGTTCCATTCGCAGCAGCGAGCGCCTGATTGTTCTTAGCATAGTTGCGAAGGATGAACCCATTGAACGGATCGCCGAAGAACATCCAGCGCTGGTCGTTCGTCACGTCTGAACTTGTCGTACAGTCAAGCTGTCCGCCAGTCATGGTGTTGGATGTGATGTACAACGCATTGCGGATCTTCAGCTGATAGTGATGCTCGTTTCCTGTTGTGGAGATCTGGAACGGACCGGTCCAAGTGTAGCTTACGTTCTTGACAGTCTGGCCGCTGCCTGCAGTGAAGGAGGTCAGTGTGGGCAGGGTTACGAAACGCTGAGATGCTATCGTTGTCAGCTCCGTGGGATAACTGCTGATGGTAGTACCGCTTGTCACATCTTGAATGATACTATAGATTGGATTGTTGCTGCCATCAACGATGACCCACTTGACAGTGGCTGAAATGGGATCGCTGGCTTTCACAACGGTGAAGCGGCTGCCTGGATCGTTCTGGGCGTCGTCGGAAATCCAATAGTTCATATATCCATTACCTGCAAAGTTGTTCAAGAAGCAGGGCTTACTCACACCTCCATCCGTACCGCCAGATTTGTTCTCCAAAGAGAAACCGGTGCCGGAGGAGTTGGTACGGACAATCCACGTCAGCGAAGTCCCGTCTCTCATGATGGGATATAAGCCGCCGGAAGTAGGAGTAAAATATCCACTGTAGTCCTGCAGGGTCTGCCCGTCGCCACAACCTTTGTTGTAAATCTTGAAACCATCGTACTGATTACCGACGAAGGCCCACTGGTAGTAGTTATCACTTGTGCTATAACTGCTCTTCAGGGCGTGACCGCCATAAGCTGTACCTGGGCTGCCGTTGGATTCACCTGCTGTGGCCCACTTGTTGGTCCCGACACCCAAGCTCATATAGTACCATGTGGCAGAGCCATAAGTCTTGGCCCAAGCAAAAGGTGCATCATCGGAGGGACCAGCGGTAATCCTCCAGGTCTGCCCAGCCGTGGTCGGCATAGCAGGAATGGTATATTTCGTATATTCACGTATAGCTTCCTCAGGAATACCGTCTGTAGCATCGGAGAAGAAGGCGTTGGCAATAGAATACAGTTCAGTGCCGTCCTCATCTACAATCTGCAATGTTCCAGTCACACCATCAGGCACGGTGAACTCATTGGAGTAGAGTGTCAACCCGGGATAGTTGGCGTTGGTGAAGCTGAAGCGCACGCGGCTCTGAGGCTGCATGAAGCCATAGAGGTTTCCGTCGGTGCTCTTGGCGTAGTCGTTGCCATCCACGTCGCTGGTAGCAAGCGTCAGCGGGGTGTCTGTCGTGCCGTTGTAGCTGTTCACCACAGGCACGACGCTTTGTTCGCCATGACCATCCAGGCGAGCTTCTGTCAGATCAATGGTATAAGTCGATTCATTACGCGAAGCGTAGCTGGGCAACTTAGACTGCAAGGGATAGCTGTAGCTGCCGAAAGCTGCCTTCATCGAACCTGAGAAGTCATATTGTCCGTCGTTACCCGAATAGAGTATACGTGCCGGTTTGAATTCGGCAGAGGGGAAAGAACGGAATGTAAGGTGGTTCGATGAGATGTCGAGGTCGGTCAAACCATTTAAACCCTCCATGCTGAGGGTAGTCAGACCGTTGCTGGCCACATCGAGAATCTGAATCGGCTCGCCGTAACCCGTCAGCGTCGATAAGCTGTTGCTCTGCGCTGAAATCGTAGTGACAGCAGCGGAAACGGTCAGCGATGTCATGCTGTTGCTCTCGCAGCGCACAATGTCGAGGTTGCTATTGCCGGAGAGGTTGAGCGTAGCGATGCTGTTGCCCGTCACGTCGAGGGAGTAGAGAGTCGTACCCGTGTAGGCAAGACTCGTCAGCCCGCAGTTAGCTACGTTGAGGTTCTCCAAGGCCGGGCACTTCGCAGCCGTAATGGCATTGGCCACAGCTGCACTGGTATTCGATACGTCAATATCTGTCAGTGCTGACATCGTGCCAAGGGTCATTGTCGTCAAGCCTGTACAGCCTTTCAGACTGATGGATACCAAATTCGTTGCGTTGGAGAAGTCAATGGTTGAAGCATAGGTCGGATTGGCAGTAATTTCAAAGAAAGTCACTGCATCATCCAACTGAATCTGTATGGTCTTGTTATTATCATTGTTCGTACCTCCACTGCTGATGCTGAATGTGGAGTAATTTCCGCTGTTGGTTGGTGTTACGTTTGAACTGAAGCTAGGGCTTGCACTTGTATTGCGAGCGTAGTACACACGCGATGCGGAAACATTGTTGGTGCGGAAGGTGATGCTTCTGCTTGTGCCATTATAGACTACCTTCACTACCTGACTGGCCTGTGCAGCAAGGATGCCTGCAACGGCGAGAATGAATATGGAAAATATCTTTTTCATCGTTGTGTCCTCCTTGCTTTAGTCGTTATTAATGGATGAGGGCAATGTCCAGCCTGGATTAGCCACTTGAAGAATAGCTTTCACGCGGTTGTCGTCGCAGGTAGCAAGACCGAGCGCGTTCATGTCAGTCTGGAACTCGCTATACATATCGGCTGTCATCAGGTACCACGCGCCACCGAAGGTGCGGTAGGCCACCTGACGCAGCAGGCCGCATTTCTCGAAGTATGGGAAGAGGTTGTACCCGCTGAGGCGGCTGGCCTTGCGGATGTAGTTCAGGATGAACGGCACAGAGTTGACGCTCCATCCGAGATGGCTGGAGTTGATGTAGTTCTTCGTCGTCCATACGCTGCTGCTATATGTGGAGCGGAATGTGCTGCAGGCAGTGGTGTTGCCGTTTTGTGCGGCGGCCAACAACTCATATTTATCTACGCCCGTGTTCTTTTCGATGCTGGAACCTACGATGGTATTGCCGCTGGTACGGTCCGTCTGGCGCAGGGCCTCAAAGAGGTCATAGCTGAAGTCCGGCTTACTGAGATTGCTGATTGCATAGAAAGAGATGGCGATGAACGGACGTGCCGTACAATAGTTCGTGAAGTCGAAGGAATAGACGCTCTGCGTCGTTTCTGCTGTCCAGTCGCGGTGATTGTTGTAGGTATTGTTCACTAACGTGGTGAAGTAACTGTTCCAACTGACATCGGACTTGTTGGCATAGGCATTGTCACGGGCGTTCTCTATTGTGGTATAGACGGTCTTGTCATTAGCCGTCAATTCACTTGTTACCGTGCCGTTATATAACGTTGTGCCAAATCCCGGATGACAGCCGTGGCCGGTGTCGGTGAGACCGAAGCGCACGGTGTTCCAATAGGAGTTGTAGTTGTTCGTAGCTTCATCGCAGCCAGCCCAGTTGAAATAAGGCCGCATCTGGTGCTGGTGACCCCACTCGTGACTGATACCCCAGACACTGGCTCCGCTGCCCTTAAGCATTTGGTAGAGGTCGAGGCACTCTTCCTGCACATCGTAGCAGAAGCTCACGCCAAGATCGCCTTGGAACATGAAGTACTTGTAATTGACGTAAGCCAGGGCACGGGTTTTCGGTACACGGTTGTACTTCTGCAAACCAAGCGCCTCATGCTCGGAACCGATGATGTATTCAATGGCACGAATATATTGGCGGTAGCCCTTGGACGTTCCCGTAGAGGAGAACAAGCCGCCGCTCTTGGTGGTGGTGCGGCAGTAGTTATACAGGCCGTTGGCTTCCCATATCATGTGGGCGTGATCTGTCACGACATCCATGTGCATATTGGGCGCATTCTTACAGAGGTTGTGCATCTCGTCGTTGGTGAGGGCGAGGCTGAGGTAGCCGTTCTCAATACCGTTGAGGAAGTGCATCGGCACCTCGGCATATTGATCATCCGTGTCGGCAAAATAGGTGACGTATGCCAAACCGTCGGAAACGGCAGAGGCCGTAGCGCCGGAGGGCGTGGCAGGAGCGTATTCGATGATGTTCATGCCTTCGTGCAGACCGTAGGATTTGATGATTGGGTCGAAGCTGCCATCGTTGAGGTAGGTGCCATTGGTATCACCAGGGTACTTGCCAGGAAACCACGAAACTATGGTCAAACCGAGGGTGGCGCCGGAAGGAATACTCGGAATCAAAATCGCTATCTTCGAGTTCTTCTTCACGCTGATACCCGTCACATTGCCGAAGCGGTCGTAGTATTTGCCAGGGGCATTCCACTCATCGCTGATGGTTTGCGGTGACTTGAAGCACTTGGCGGTGTGGACACGATACTTGGTGCTGTAACCGCCGTCATAGATAGCCTGTGCGAGTGTCTTGATGAAGCTATTGCTGATGCTATTGATTGTTGTTTGATTCACACTGCTTTTGAGCGTAGTCCAAAGGTCATCCTCAAAATAGGTGTTACCCACGGTCGTTGCGGCGGCATTCTTCTGGCCAAGAATCAACTCTGCCACGCTGGCATGACCACCAGATCCGCTATAGGCTATGATGCGAACATAGCGGGCAGTGATGCCACTACTGCCAAAGTTAATGGTAGAAGCCGAGGAACTCATCTGGAAGTCAAAATCACCATAAGTAGTCCAAGAGCTATTGTTCGTAGAATACTGAATACGGACACTACCCAAGTTTCCGTTGCTACTACCATCGCTACGCGGTACGTAGGTCAGGTAGTCAATGCGCTGGGAGGATGCGAGGTTCCAGGTCATCGTCACACTACCCGTGTTGGTGATAGCTTGGCTGGCACTATGGTAAATGGTGCTCGTGTTGCCATCGTAAGATCTGGAAAAGGCATCTGAACCATATTGTGTACTTTGGTTGTTGCCATTCACTGCACTACCACCCGTAATAGTGAGCTTTGTCTCAGCGTAAGTATCAAGTGCAGCACCACTGTACTCGTCGCCATTCTGGGCGATGGTGAAGACTTGCGTCACGCCGGCATCGGCAGAGCCGGAGATAGTGACATTGCCATAACGGGTGGAAGCCGTGGAGTTCTTGGCCACATGGATTGTCAGACGTGTGCCGGAGAATGAAGCCGAGAGCCACGCCGTGGCATCGGTGGAGACGGTAGCTGAGAGCGTCCCAGCATTCTTCGCCGTGATGTCGTAGTACATCGTGCGCTCCGTGTTACCCACCGTACGGTTGTGCGGTGCCTCGATGATGACCTGCGCCTGCACACCCAAAGTGAGCAAGCCCAAGAGGAGCATCATCCAAATTCGTTTAGTAACGTTTAATCGTTTCATTTTTTGTATGTTTTTTGTTTGTAGTTTTTACTAACACTGGGTCTGAACGACTTTCGTAGCTTCCTGCTCCGCATTGCGACGGTCCGTCTGCGTTACCACGCGGGCCGCCAGTTGCAAGAACGCATTGCCGGTGGGTGTCTCGGGATGCAACACGGCAGGTTCGCCACTGTCACCGCTCTCGCAGACGCTCTGTACCAGCGGAATTTGTGCCAGCAGCGGGAGGCTCATCTCCTCGGCCAGCGCCTTCACGCCTTCACGACCAAAGATGTAGTAGCGGTTCTCGGGCAGCTCCGCCGGCGTGAACCAACTCATGTTCTCCACGAGCCCCAAGATGGGCACGTTGACTTTCTCATTGGTGTACATATTGATGCCCTTGCGCGCATCGGCCAGCGCCACCTGTTGCGGTGTCGATACGATGACGGCACCCGTGATGGGTAGCGTCTGCACCAGCGTCAGATGGATGTCGCTCGTGCCGGGAGGGGTGTCGAGAATGAAATAGTCCAGGTCGCCCCAGGCCACTTCGCCGATGAGCTGCTTCAGCGCATTCGAGGCCATGCCGCCGCGCCACAGCGTAGGTGTGTCGGGATCTACGAAGAAACCGATACTGAGCATCTTCACACCATACTTTTCAATGGGTACAATCAGCGCTTTACCATCAATTTCTTCACTGTAGGGTCGCGCATCTTCCACTTGGAACATCTTGGGCATCGAAGGACCGAAGATGTCGCAGTCCAACAGACCTACACGGTGTCCGAGGCGTGCCAGTCCAATGGCCAGGTTCGCTGCCACCGTGCTCTTGCCTACCCCACCCTTACCGCTGCTGACGGCAATGATGTTGGCCTCTCCCCCGTCCCCTCTCGAGAGGGGAGATTGGTTACCTTTGCCCCTATTTGCACCCCCCTCCCTAACAGGGGAGGGGTCGGGGGAGAGGCTTTTTATCTCCACAGTTATATCCTTACTGACATAGGCGTGGATAGCAGCCTCGGAGGCTTTGACGAGGGATTTCAGGAAGGGGTTTGTGGGTTTGTCGAAGAGGAGGGAGAAGCTGACGTGCATCCCACTGATGCGCAGATCGTCTTCCACCATCCCCATCTCCACGATATTCTTGCCCGTGCCGGGATACCGCACGGTCTTCAGAGCATCTATGATGAGTTGTGGATATATAGTCATAAGCGCGGCAAAATTATAAAATAATTTATTGCCGCCGCATCTTTCGCCTACTTTTTCTCTTTTTCGCGCGTGTTTTTATAAGGTATATAGTGTATTTTGAACCCCTAAACCTTCTTCGGAATGCGTTTCGTTAAGCTGATGGCACCGGCCGAGCATACAAGGCGGCAAAGGTGGCATCCGACACATTTGGTGCCGATAATGCGAGGGCGTCGGGTTTCACGGTCGAAGACGATGGCCTGATGACCGCCATCGCTGCACGACACCTCACAGCGTCCGCAACCAACACACAACTCCCTGTTGAACTTGGGATAGATGATGGTGTCGCGATCCAGACGGTCGGGCTTCAGGAACTTATAGAGTGACTCTCCCACCAACTGCTGCAGTTCGGTAACGCCATGCTTGGCCATATAACGCTGGAGGCCAAGGATAAGGTCATCGATGATTCGATAGCCATATTGCATGACGGCGGTACACACCTGCACGTTGTTGCATCCCAACTGAATGAACTCCAATGCGTCGCGCCATGTCTCAATGCCGCCGACACCGCTCAGCTGTACACGTTCCTTCATCTGCGCGAGCTCTAAAATGTGGCGCAGAGCAATGGGTCTGACAGCACGACCCGAGTACCCCGAAACGGTGCGCCGTCCCCCCACCTCGGCATCGGTGTCCATCGTGACCGATTTGATGGTGTTGATGGCCGAGATGGCATCGGCACCCCCTTGCACACAGGCCGCTGCCGGCTCTGCGATATTGGTGATATTCGGTGTCATCTTCGGAATGACAGGTATCTTCACGCAGCTCTTGACGCAGGCCGTGTAGGTCCTCGTCAACTCGGGGCTCTGCCCCACATCGCTACCCATGCCCTGATGCTTCATTTGCGGGCATGAGAAATTCAGTTCTACCGCGTCGCAACCAACGTCCTCAGCCATCCGAGCCAACGACATCCATTCTTTCTCGTTCTGTCCCATGATAGAGGCTATGACCACCTTCGTGGGATAGTTCTGTTTCAGGCGGTGCAGGATGTCGAAGTCCACCTCCATGGGGTT
>Ga0310690_10004998_pt1 | contig 18342 bp, 26 predicted proteins | sample AusTroGonzalo_MG_2_FD_207661 | JGI IMG/M metagenome (GOLD analysis project Ga0310690, IMG submission 207661) | Bovine rumen microbial communities from tropical cattle in Woodstock, Queensland, Australia - Gonzalo_04 (v2) (version 2) | ecosystem: Host-associated > Mammals > Digestive system >...
CCTTAAATTTTACGGATATGAAAATCGCGCGGGTTTTTGGAACGATTAAAAAATAAATAGCGAGAAAAGAGGGAAGTTATGGCGAAAATTGCCAAAGTGCAGGAAGTAAGCCTAGACAAGCTCGTTTTATACGAGAACAACGCGAAAAAACATCCGCAGGAGCAGATTGATCTGCTCGAACGGAGCATAAAAGAGTACGGTTTTATCAATCCGTGCTTGATTGACAAAGATTATAAGGTCATCGCAGGGCATGGGCGCATTACGGCGGCGAAACAGATCGGCATGGACAAAGTTCCGTGCCTTTTTGTTGAAGGTCTGACCGAGGCGCAATATAAAGCGTATGTTTTGGCGGATAATCGTCTCACAGAGCTGGGCGAGTGGAATATGGACCTTGTAATGCTCGAACTCAAAGACCTTCAGGATATGGACTTCGATATCAGCCTGACGGGGTTTGAAATGCCCGAAGAAGAGGAAGAGACCGAGGTTGTCGAGGACGATATCCCGGAAGAGGTCGAGGCCCGGTGTAAACTTGGCGATATATGGCAGCTTGGCAATCATCGGCTGATATGTGGCGATTGTACCGATGATTCGGTGTTAGATACCCTTATGGGGGGGGGTGGAGGCCGATATGGTCTTTACAGATCCGCCGTATGGGTATGAGTATCAATCAAACATGAGAACAAAGTCGGAAAAGTTTGATGTGTTGAAAAACGATGACAACATACTCGACTTTTTCCCGAACTTGGTCGGACGTGTCAAAGGCTTTGTCATGATCTGCACGACATGGAAAGTCCTTAACGAGTGGCTCCCGTTGTTCGGTCAATACTTCGATTTATCAAATATGTTGATATGGGATAAAGGCGGAGGTGGCATCGGGGATCTGAAGCACACGTTCGCAACAGATTATGAGGTTATATTATGCGCGAATAACGGGGCGGAAATAAAACAAAAACGTATCGGCTCTGTTTGGAGTATTGGAAAAGATGGCGCGAGTACATATAATCATCCGACACAAAAGCCTGTCGAATTGCCAGCAACGGCAATCACACATACAACGACAAAGGGCAACAACGTCCTTGATGTGTTTGGCGGATCAGGATCGACATTGATTGCATGTGAGCAAACAGACCGTAAATGTTATATGTGCGAATTAGATGAACACTATTGTGATGTCATCATAGAACGCTGGGAAACCTTTACTGGGAGAGAGGCGGTGTTATTAAATGGCTAAAGAGAAATTATCGTTACAAGAACAGGCCGAGCAGGTCCTTGCAAGAGCCGAGCAGAAGGGTGTCAGCACAAACTTCTTCTTCCTGACAACCTTTAAGCGGTATCAGGTACAAATGAAGATCATGACGGACCTTGAAAAAGAGATCAACGAACTCGGTGCCACGGTCAAGAAGGAGTACGTCAAAGGCAGGACAAATGTATATACAAATCCGGCCATAACAGAATATAACAAGACGGCAACGGCGGCAAACGGTACAGTCGCAACTTTGATGAAGATCGTGACCACGTTTGAGGATAAAGAGGACAATTCGGATGAACTGCTCGATTTCTTAAAGGGCGGAAATTGAAAACCGAGGTCGAAAAATACTTTGGCGGCATCCTTGACGGCAAGATTGTAGCTTGTGAGAAAATGAAACGGATCAGCGAGATAATTATCGAGCGTTATCTTGCGCCGGACGAGTTTCATTTTGACTATGACATAGCAAAAAGGCACACGGACTTTATCGAGAAGTTCTGCAAACAGCCGAGCGGGGACATCGGCAGACCATTAAAGTTAGAGCTGTTTCAAAAGGCACGGCTTCAGGTGCTTTTTGGTTTTGTCGATGATAATGACCTCCGACAATACAACGAATCGCTTATCATTGAGGGACGGAAAAACGGCAAGACAACGGAGACGGCCGCAGTCGAGATCGACCTACTCGTGAACGACCGGGAAGGCGCTCCGCAGATATATAATCTTGCGACAATGCTTGACCAGAGCAAGCTCGGATTTAATGCGGCGCATAAAATGGTCATGCAAAACCCAGCGCTGACAAAATGGATTCGCAAGAGGGCGGCTGATTTATATTGTGGCATCAACTTTGGATTTATCAAGGCGCTGGCATCAAACAGCAACAGCCTTGACGGGTTGGATGTTCACGGGGCGGTCATTGATGAGCTGTCAGCCATAAAAGACCGTGATTTATACGACTTGATAAAACAAGCAATGGGTGCGAGAAAACAACCATTGCTTTTTTGTATAACAACAAACGGGTTTGTCCGGGATTCAATCTTTGATGCGCAGTACGCTTATGCGGCGGCGGTGCTAGATGGAACAATAAAGGACGACCGTTTTCTTCCGTTCGTCTATGAGCTTGACGATCAGGAGGAGTGGGATAAGCCGGAGTGCTGGATAAAAGCAAATCCGGGACTTGGAACCATAAAATCAAAAGACTATCTTGAGCAGATGGTCGCAAAGGCAAAGAGCGATCCGTCATTCAAGCCTACTGTGATGGTCAAGGATTTCAACATGAAGCAAAATCCTGTGACCGCATGGCTCCGATATGAGGAGCTTGTCAATGAGGACATGTTCGAGATGGAAAAAGTTGCGCATAGTTACGCGATCGGGGGCTGTGATCTGTCCGCCACTGTCGATCTGACCTGTGCGACATTGCTTATCCGCAAACCGAACGACAGCACGGTCTATGTCCTGCAGAAGTATTTTATTCCGCAGAGTAAGATTGACGCGCTTGAGCAGACAAAGAGCAAAGAGGCTCCATACAAGTTATGGGCGGAGCAGGGATGGCTTGAGATAAATGAGGGAGCGCAGGTCGATTATTCCAAAGTGACGGAATGGTTTGTCGAAATGGTCGAAAAGTACGACATCAGACCATTGTGGATATGCTATGACCGCGCTTTATCGGGTTATTGGGTGCCCGAAATGGAAAACTACGGCTTTGACATGGAAAAGACGGCACAGGGGCCGTTCACATGGTCACAGCCTATGAAGGAGATGGGCGCGGCCTTCTCCGAGCACATTGTAAATTATAACAACAATCCGATTTTGCGATGGTGCCTGTCAAACACGGCAAAAAAGGCACTCAATAAAGACGGAATTGAAACAATCCAGCCTGTCAAGATACAGCAGAACAGACGAATTGATGGCATGGTCAGTCTGTTAAATGCGTGGGTTGGTTATGTAAAGCACTTTGATGAATATATGCCGTATGTTCGTTAGGAGAAAGTGATGGGATTTCTTGATTTTTTCAGACCATTAAAAAAGACAAGCATTCAGAGGTGGCAGGAGTTCGGGCAATATACAGCGTTTTTCTCGGCGTTCTCCGGGGATATATACAACAACGGTGTTGTGCGTTCGTGCATCAGACCTTTGGCGGAGTTTACAAGTAAGGCATCGGCTATATGTTCAGACAAACAGCTCGAACGCATCCTAAATAACAGACCGAACGTCTATATGAACGGCAAGGCATTCCTGCAGAAGGTCAGGACGATCACGGAGTTGGCAAATACTTGTTTTATATACATCGAACGTGATGAGAGGTTAAAGGTCAGAGGCGTGTACCCGGTGCCATATTCATCGTTTGAGGCTATCGAGTACGCAAACGGCCTGTTTATCCGTTTTCAGTTCCCGAACACGCAAATTCCGCAGATGGTTTTGCCGTGGGATGATCTTGCGGTGGTCCGCAAAGATTATAACAAGTCGGATATCGCCGGGGATGATAACAGAGCAATTATCGATACAATAAAACTTTTGACAACGGCTGACGAGGGCATGGCAAACGCGATCCGCTCGACCGCAAACCTCCGGGGCATATTAAAGAGCACAAAGGCAATGCTTGCGCCTGAAGATATAAAAGCGCAAAAGGACCAGTTCGTTCAGGACTACATGAACCTTGACAACGAGGGCGGTATTGCATCATTGGATGCGTCACAGGAGTTCACGCCGATTACAATGAATCCTTTGACGGCATCATATGCACAGCTAAAGGAAATCCGCGAGAACATATACAGATACTTTGGCGTCAATGACAAGATCGTGATGTCGGATATGACGCCGGACGAGATCGAAGCGTTCTATGAGTTAAAGATTGAGCCGTTCCTTGTGCAGTTGTCAACGGAATTGACGAGCAAGGTATATCAGGGCAAGGCGCTGGCATACGATCAGAATTTTATTGTCTTTGAGGCGAGCAAATTACAGTTCGCATCATTAAGTCAAAAGATATCGATGTTCAAAGAAGTTGTATTGTACGGCGGCATGACCATAAACGAATGGCGCGTTGGTTGCAATATGGCGCCTGTTGAATGGGGCGATGAGCCGATAATGAGGCTTGATGCTTCAACAGCGGATATAGTTGATGATCCTAAAGATGAGGAAGGAGAGGCAGAGGATAATGAAGGATAACAGAGAATATAGGGCAATGGACTATACCATTGAAAAAAGGGAAGGCACGAGCGAGCCTTCTTTTTTAGTGCGTGGATATGCTTCAACATTTGAGCCTTATACGCTTTTTGAAGAAGATGGCATCGCGTACAAAGAGCAGATAGATCCGGAAGCATTTGATGGTGCTGATATGTCTGATGTGGTTTTCAGAGTAGATCACGAGGGCACGGTTTATGCGAGAACGTCAAACAATTCTATCGAGTTATATACAGACGAACACGGCCTCGGACATAAAACAGATTTGAGTCTTACGGAAAAAGCGAGGGGCCTGTTTGATGATATCCGCGCGGGTATGTACCCGAAAATGTCGTTCGCATTCACTGTTGAGGATGACGAATATGACAAAAAGACGCACACACGAATCATACACCGAATCGCGAAGGTGTTTGATATAAGCCCGGTTTCGTTCCCAGCGAATCCTGGCACAGAGTTAAGTGTTTCAACACGCAGTTTCTTTGACGGAGCGATCAAAGAAGAGAAGGCGGAGCGACTTGAGCGTGAGAAACAGTTGGCATTGGCAAAGGCACGTTATGCCTATGAGACGATCACAAGATAAGGAGCGAGAGCATGGATATTAAAGACATGAATCTTCAGGAAGTCAATGAGAGACTTGCGGCGCTTGACATTGAGGTCCGTGACATGACGGACGTTGAGGCGGTCGAAAAGGCAACTGAAGAGAAAAAGGCACTGCTTGAGCGCAAGGCAGAGCTGGAAGATTTTGAATTGCGCAAAGCACAGGCTGACGCACTTGCAAAAGAGGATGCACAGCCGGAAAAAATAATAGAGAGATCAGAGGAGAAAAAGACAATGGAAAAGACATACGGCATTGACTCGGAAGAGTACAGAAGTGCATGGGCAAAAACCCTTATGGGCAAGGAGTTAACAGAGGCAGAACAGAGAGCATATGCAACAACGGATGCGGCGAACGCAGTTCCTACTATACTTTCTGACAAGTTTTTTGAAAAGATGAAGAAGCTTGCGCCTATGATTTCAGAGATCACACTGTTCAGAGCGGCAGGAAACCTCAAATTCACGACAGAGGGCGTAAGAACAACGGCAGCGATACACACGGAAAACACCACGATGAGCATAGCTCCCGACACGGTTATCAATGTATCACTCGGCGGAGAAGAGTTTACAAAGGTTATCTCTATGTCGCAGGCAACGCTTGTTATGAGTGTTCCGCAGTTTGAGGATTGGCTTGTCAATCTGCTTTCAGGTGACATTGCAAGATATATCGACAACTACATCATCAACGGTGCAACAGGCGGCATAGTTGCTATGGTATCAACTTCAACCACAAACAAGGTTACGCAGACAGCAACAACCGGATATGGGTACAAAGACCTTATCAAACTTGTGGGCCTTCTTCCTGCTGCATACGATGCAGAGGCAAAGTTTCTTATAAACAAGACCGTTCTGTGGAATGACATTCTTGCTATTACTGACAACAACGACCGTCCGATTTTTGATCCTGTTGAAAAGAAACTTCTCGGATATGATGTTATCGTTGATGACTATGTTCCTACAAACCACAAGCAGGTATATCTTGGCAAGTGGGCTGATGTTGTTGGAAATCTTGCACAGGATGTCAAGGTTGATAAGTCAGCAGAGAGCGGCTTCCTTCGTAACGCAACAGATTACAGAGGATCTGCTATCTTTGACAGCAAACTTGCGAAGAACGATGCCATTGTTTGGCTGGCAAACGCATAAATAACGGTAGTGGGCGGTCGCGATTAATTCCCTCGGTGGTTGCGGCCGCTTTACTATACACCGAGGGGAAACGAGGGAAAAATGAAAAGAATAATGGTAGCAGTTCCGTCACGGGAACAGATAGACGTAAACACGGTCAAGTGCTTGATGAAGCTGGAGCGCGATTCACGGTTAAATCCTGAATTGTCGGTTGATGTTGAGATTGCGGTTGGCACGATAATACATGACTTGCGTTATGCGATGGCTCAAAAAGCCATTGATGAAAAGTACGACTATGTACTTTGGATAGACGCTGATATGGTATTTGAGTCAGACGTGCTGATCGACATGATAAACGATGACAAAGACATACTGACGGCGGTGTGCTTTATGCGGCGGTCTCCGTATGAGCCGTGCATATATCAAAAGATGCGGCTCGGCATGACGCTTGAAGAGGACGAGATCGAGAAATACCTTGATTATCCTGACAACGAGGTTTTCGAGGTGGAGGCGTGCGGGATGGCAATGTGCCTGATGAAAATCGAGGCATTGAAGCGTGTCCTGACGCTGACAGGTCAGCCGTTTTTCCCGCTCCGTAACAACCACAGGACGCTTGGAGAGGACTTGTCATTTTGCTATAAGGCGCGGAGCCTCGGCTATAAAATATTTGCAGATTCAAAGATATATGTCGGGCACATCGGAAAGCTAATTGCAGACAGAGATTCGTATAAGGCCCTGCAAAGGTTGCGTGATGTTTAAGTTCTCCGTGGTCATACCCTGCTATCATTCAGAGGAGTTTATCGGTAAAGCGATAAAGAGTGTAAAAGAGCAGTCATTTACAGATTACGAACTACTCGTGATGTGTGAAAAAGACGATGACAAGTCAATCGGAGCTGTCAGGGATTGCGGGATTGAGCCTATAATTGATGATTATGGTTCATCGGGCGCGGCAAGGAACGCCGGGATAGAAAAAGCACAAGGCGAATATATCCTCTTCCTTGACAGTGATGATTGGTATCTGCACTCGGAATGCTTTGCCATGCTCAATCAATTTTTAAGATTTCCCACGGATATATTGTCATTTGCTTTTATCTTTGGGAAGTATGGATATACAAGCGTTTTGGGCAATAATGGTCATTTGTACCCAAACGTGTGGTCAAGAGCGTGGCGCAAGTCATTCATTGACAAGCACGGCCTTCGGTTCCCGGAGGTATCACGGGATGAAGATATCATTTTCGTTCAAGACGCGCTTGATAAAAAGCCGGAGCACAGATTGAGTGATATTCCGTTTGTGTTCTACACATACCCGCGTGAAGGATCACGGATGCAGGAAAAGGAGCGAGACGAAAATGGCAGTTGATGTTACGGCGGTCAGAAAAAGGTTGAGAATAACACATACAAGCATTGATGACCAGCTGACAAACGATATAAACGCGGCAAAGGCCGAACTCAAAAGGGTTGGCATCAGCTCGACCGCTGTTGAGGCTTCAGCTGATCCCTTGATTGACAAGGCGATCATGGCATATTGCATGTGGGTTGAATCGTCAAACGATAAGATGGCGGCAGGTTATCAGGCACAGTGGGACCAGTGGAGGGATGAACTCCGCAAAACTCACGAATACAAGGACGGGGACAATGTATAACGACATAGCTTATCTGATAAAAAAGACAGTTAACGGCGTTGATGAGTACGGCGATCCGAAAATTGTGGAGACACAAAAAGAGGTGTTCTGCAATATCATGAGCATCGGACAAAAAGAGTTCTATGACGCGCAGACAGTCGGTGCAAAGCCGGAGCTGAAGGTTGTTATTGCTGATTACTATGACTACTCTGACGAGGATGAGATCATTGTGGTCGATTATAGAGGCAAGACGCGCTATCAGGTGCTTCGGACATACAGAGTTCTTGGTTCTAATGAATTAGAGATCACGTTATATGGCGGTGTGAGAAATGAGCGTACCTAAATCAGTCGTAAAAATGGATAAGGACGGCGTGAAGTTCGTGTCGAGTGTTGATTATTATGACTACACTATGAAGGAACTTTGCAGGGCGGCGCTCCGGGACGTGGGCAAGTTTGTCTGCAAGACGTTTCGAAAAGAGTTTTATGCCACATTCCAAAGGCACTCCGGGAGAGTAGGAAAGTTTACGCAATATTGGGTTATGCACAAATATGATAAATACCCAAAGTTGCAGGTCGGTGTAAAACCGAACGGCTTTTATGGAGGCTTTCAGGAGTTTGGCACATCCTCACAGCCAAAATACGGGATTTTAACAAGCTCGGTGGAAGATAATGTCGAAATGATCGTAAAGATCGAGAGTCAATACTTATCGGCTCTTGAAAAAGACAATCCCGACAGTCTGACATCGGATAGTGATTACGAGGGCGGCGGCGAAGATGATACATGACATTGAAAAGGCTATTGTTGAAGCGTTAAAGAATACAATTCCGACATATCCGGATGAAGCGCCTGAAAGCGCGACATATCCATATGCGGTCATATCGGGCAGACGTTTGACGATAGAGGACAACATATCAAATTGGATAATCGAGGTCAACGTGTGGGACAAGAACAAGTATAATTCCCGCGCAGAGGCAAAAGCCGATGCCATTGAGAAAGTGCTTGACTATTGCAAGATAAGACTTGCAGACGGCTCGATGGCGCGTTTCTTCAAAGCAAACCGTGATGACATACTCGACACAGACGAGACCATCAAGCGAGTGAAAGTAGATTTTTCAACAACAATATATGAAAACGAAAGCGAGGCATAGCAAATGAAGAAGTACAGTGGATTTACCACAGATACAACCAAAAGCCTTGTGCTGGATGCGGGTGCGTTCTTCAAAAATTTTGAAGTGGGCACAGACACTTTTGATTCTGCTGTTGCGGCCGGGAAACTTCTCGGAGCGACAAAGGGCGGCGGAGAGTTCTCTGCAGTCCCCGACATAAGGCAGATCGAGGTTGACGGTGTTGCAGGACGTGCAAAGGGCCTTGAGGTCATCAATTCATGGGATGTATATCTCAAAGCAAAGGTCCTTGAGATCAAGGAGAGCACACTTCAGGCGGCACTTTGCGCATCGGTTATCAGCACAAATACGTCTGTATCTGACTATGACATGATACAGGCAAGGAACAACATCGAACTGACGGACTACATCGAAAATATCGTGTGGGTTGGCACTCTGTCCGGTTCCGATGATCCTGTTATCATCGAGGTCACAAACGCGCTGAACACAGACGGCCTGAAGCTGACCACAACGGATAAGAACGAGGCTGTTATCGAGATGACGTTCTACGGTCATTATGTTCAGGAAGATCTGAACAATCCTCCGTTCAGGATTTATTATCCGACAACGACTTCTCCGATAGTGACCACAACATCAACAACGTAAATCATGTAAAGCGAGGGATGACATGAGAAAGATATCAACGAGGGATGTGTGCAAACTTGCGCGCATTATGAGAAAGAGCAATGTTGAGGATAACATCGCAAAAGCAGTTGAAGAGATGGAAGGCGCAAAGGGAAAAAAGATTTCCGAGAAGGCTGGCATCAAAATAATGCTCGTATTGTTTGAATCGGTTGGCGATCCTGAAGTCGAGGACATGATATATGACCTGTTCGGGGGCATAGCGGAAATTGAGCCGCAACAGATAGCGGACATGCCATTCGAGGAGACGATCGAGCTGTTCAAACAGATAAACGAGCAGAACAATTTACGGGCTTTTTTCAAGGCGGCAGGTCGGTTAGTTTAGAACATATCGATCTGCTTTATTCAAGATACGGGGCAGGAGCCTCTGACATACTTGATATGCCGTTTGAAGAAGGCATCGAGATTATGAGCACGGCCCAGCGCATGAATGTTGAAGAAAAGCTGTTCATGCGTTGGGTTGTTTCATATCAGACAACAATGACGTTTGAGGAATTCAAAAGCAAAACACAAACGACACAAAAACAGATTGACGATGACAGGACAGAAGAAGAAATCTTAAAGGCTGTCAAGTCAATAATAGGTGGATAAATGGCACAGAGCATTTTTTCATTATTCGGCGAGGTGTTTGTCAATACAGACAAAGCCGAAGAATCCCTGCATAAAACTGAAGAAAAGGCTGAAGGCGTTGGTGGCGCGTTATCAAAAGGCATCGGAACAGCTGCAAAGTGGGGCGCGGCTATTGTCGGAGCAGGAACTGCGGTTGCTGGCGCGGCTATGGGTGCGGCAAGTAAAGCAAGTGAAACAGCCGATAATATCGACAAAATGTCGCAGAAGATAGGTATATCAGCCGAGTCTTATCAGGAATGGTCGTATATCATGCAGCAGAACGGCATGGATGTTGACAAGCTCCAAACAGGCATGAACAAGCTGACCGGACAGATGGAAAAGGCGGCAGAGGGCAATGAGGCGGCATCCGAGGCATTCAAGACGCTTGGCATCGAGGTTACAAACTCTGACGGATCACTTCGTTCGCAAGAGGAAGTCATGAACGAGGCGATCATGGCGCTTGCAAACATGGGCGAGTCAACGGAACGCGCAAGGCTTCAAACCCAGCTTTTTGGTAAAGCCGGAATTGATATGGCTCCTATGCTCAATCAAGGCGCAGACGCCATAAAAGACCTGAAGGACAGGTCGCACGAGCTGGGCCTTGTTATGTCTGACGAGGCTATAAAGAACGGCGTTGAGTTTGATGACCTGATGAACGACCTGAAGTCGGGCGTGTCGATGCTCGGCACTTCCATCGGTTCAGAACTGTTCCCGATATTTAATGACCTGATAAAACAGGCCATCGAGTTCTTGCCGGACGTTCGTGAGATGATACAACAGATCACGCCTGTCATAAAAGACCTGATGGAGAAATTGTTGCCGCCACTTATGGATCTGGTCAAGCAGCTCCTCCCGGTCATATCAAATCTGTTATCAACTTTAATACCGATAATATCTGACGTTTTGGCGGCATTAACGCCTATCGTGGTTGATATCCTTCAGGCGCTCATGCCTTTACTGACGCCGATAATAAATGCGCTCGGAAACATAATTAAGGCAATTTTGCCTCCGTTGTCGAAACTTATCGAGGCATTGATGCCACTTTTGGAGCCTGTTATTAAGATATTGACATCATTGCTTGATGTTATCCTTCCGCCACTCACAACAGCGATCGAGTTGGTTGGGAAAGCGGTTGAACTTTATTTTACGGCGACATTTGAGGCGTTTGAGCCTGTTATTGAGGCTGTCGAAAAGATGCTCGGCGGCTTAATAGATTTTATCACGGGCGTTTTCTCCGGGGATTGGGAGAAGGCTTGGAACGGCGTATTAAAATTGTTTGAGGGCATATGGGAAGGTCTGACCGGACTTGCAAAAGCCCCGCTGAACGGTGTTATCAATTTGTTCAATGGACTGTTTGACGAGATCGGAAGCATCCATATTCCTGATTGGGTTCCCGATTGGCTCGGCGGCGGCACAACATTGTCAATGCCACATATACCTTTACTTGCAGAAGGCGGTACCATCACATCATCGGGATCTGCGATAGTGGGCGAAGCCGGAGCAGAATTTGTCGAGCTTCCGCAGGGCGCTAAGGTAACACCGCTCGGCAACGATGACAACTTGAGCGATAAGCTGAATGCCATTTTGGAAATGATGGCAAAATATATGCCGCAGTTTGCAACCGCACGGGATATGAGCAACATGTCAATAAAAGTGAACGAGCGCGAGTTTGGGCGTGCAGTTCGTGAGGTTATCTGATGTTAGAGAAGATCATTTTCAGAAATCATATAAACGAGGAGATACAGTTCGGAGAGGGCGGCTTATACCTGAACAATAATGATCTGCACTCGTATGGATGGGATTACATATCGAGGAATGACAAAATATCATTCTTTACCCGGACGATAGTTGAAAAGGTTCTACCGATCCGTGTTAAATGCGACAGCCGCAATGCAGGATATCAGCTGATGAATGACCTGATGGAAAAGGCTGACAAAGATATATTGTCAAAGGAACCGGGCAAGTTGATAGTAGGCGATTATTATTTGAACTGCTATCTGTCACAAAATACAAAAGAAAGCTATGACCTTCAAAACGGGATATTTTACGCAGAATTAACGGTCATTACGGATCAGCCGTCATGGGTAAAAGAGACTACGCAAAAATTCGATCCCGGCAGTGGCGGCAGCGGGCAAAATCTTGACTTTCCGTTTGACTTTCCGTATGACTTCGCGTCTCCGTCATATTCGACACAGATACAGAACGGCTTTTCCGACAGTGAATTTAAGTTAATCATTTATGGAGAAGTCACAGATCCGGCGATCACTATTGGCGGTCATGCCTATCAAATAACGGGACATGTGGACGATAACGAATATCTTGTTATTGATAGCAGGGAAAAGACCATCACGTTAGTTGAGGAAGATGGCACACGGGTTAATTGGTTCAGTAAAAGGAACCGGGCAAATTATATATTCCAAAAGATACCCAGCGGCACATCGGATGTGTTGTGGTCCGGAGAGTTTACTTTTGATGTCACGCTGTTTGAGGAGCGAAGCGAGCCGAAATGGACCTGATATACACAAACAAAAACAAAATTGATATCGGAGTTCTTAAAGATTATTCCTTTGACCTTGCGTTTGGGCAGGACGAAAACAATTTTCAGCTGTCGGTCAGTTTTGATAATAACGTGTGCGAAGAGGATGATCTTGTCTATATCGAGGGCACGGAGTACGGCGGGATAATCGATGCCGTTGAGGCTTATTCGGCAGAAAAGACCATCAACTACAAGGGAAGGACGTGGCACGGCATTCTGAACACAAAGATAATTCAGCCGAACAGCGGCTCGAATTATTACACGGTATCGGGAGAGGCGAACACGATATTGCGGTCGCTTGTATCGCGTTTATCGTTGGGTGGTCTGTTTGAAGGCTCATCTGCATCAAGTGGGATCACTATAACCTCATATCAATTCAAGCGCTATGTGAGCGCATATGACGGCATAGTGGACATGTTACGGAGTGTTGGTGCAAAACTACACATCGAATGGTCCGGGGGATATGTTCAGCTGTCAGCAATCGCAATTGTCGATTATGGCAATGATGATCTGTCGAGTGACCATATAGCATTGCATATACAAAAGACATACAATCCCGTGAACCATCTGATATGTCTCGGACAGGGCGAGCTGTCACAGAGGACGGTTGTCGATCTGTATTGCGATGCGAATGGAGTTATCAGCACGTCAACGACTTTCACGGGGTTGGATGAGGTTGCGAGTGTGTTTGATTATCCGAACGCTGAATCTTCCGCAGAGCTTCAAAAAGAGGGAACAAAAAAGCTGGAGGAGCTGAACAGTTCAGACTTGATTGAGGTCAGTCTGGATGACGAGTACGATTTTGACATCGGGGATATCGTGACGGCTGATGATCCTATTACGGGATTGACGGTATCAAGCAGGGTATTGAAAAAGATTGTAAAGATAGACAAAAACCAGTTCTTAATCAATTACAAAGTAGGAGAGTGAAGAGATGGCATTGCATTTGATAACAGGGTATGCAGGACAGGAACACATAACGAGTGCTGACCAAGGCGCGTATAACATGGGTACATACGGCGAGGGCGAGTTTGTCCTTGACCGAGGGAGCAAGTTCGCGGCTACGGTTGTGACGAATAACCAGATAACGATAGCAAACGGCGAGGCGCTCATGCAGGGGCGTTTTATCAAGATTCCTGTTGGAACGACCGAGAGCGTGAGTATAGACAACGGTTCTTCGGGCATGAAGAGAAAAGACCTTATCGTGTTGAGGTATTCAAAGGATGCAGGCACAGGCATTGAAAGCGTGGCATTGGCGGTCAAGAAAGGCACACCGAGTTCGGGCACTCCGTCTGATCCCAGCATAACTACAGGCGATATTACTGATGGCACAGACCTTGTAAATGAAATGAAGTTGTATCGTGTCAATATCGATGGGCTAAATATAGTGAGCCTTGACACGTTATTCTCATTGAAGGTGCCGATGGTCGAGTACATGGACGAATATCAGTTGCCTATTGCTACAGCATCACGGCTGGGCGGAGTAAAAGCAGGCGCAAATACAAATATAGCATCTGATGGGAAAATTTCTATTCCCGATGGAAGTGCGAGTGCAAAAGGTGTGTTGAAGGTAGGCTCGGGATTGAGCGTATCAAGCGGTATTGTTTCAGTTCCAGATGGAACAACAAGCACAAAAGGCATATTGAAGGTAGGCTCGGGATTGAGTGTTTCTTCGGGTACTGTTTCTGTTCCCGATGGAACCACGAGCACTAAAGGTATCCTGCAAGTGGGAAGTGGATTGAGCGTGTCGAGTGGTACTGTGTCTGTACCTAATGGAACCACGAGCACTAAAGGTATCCTGCAAGTGGGAAGTGGATTGAGCGTGTCGAGTGGTATTATTTCCGTACCCGATGGAAGTTCAAGTACAAAAGGCATTTTGAAAGTGGGTAATGGGTTATCTGCATCGAGCGGAACTATAAACCTGAAAGCGGCAGGAACGACAAGCGGCTCTGGCTTAGGCGGCGTATATATACAATCGGGAAAAGGGATAACGAGAAATTCTGATGGAGAGATTTCTTTAGCAATGTCTAGGAACGACATATCCAAGTATGGAAGTGAGGTGTCAGTATCAGCAAACGGCACTACAACACAAATAGTATCTATTACGGATTCTACTTTTGTAAACAGAGTTATTAATGGGATTGGATGGATTAATCATATAAGGGTTACTAGTACTAAAGATTATATATGTCAACCCTCACAGTTGACCTATAACACAAATTCTTTAGCTATAGTTGTCCGCATAATCAACTTGAAATCTACGGCTATATCAGTTACTCCGTATGTTGGAGTTTATTATACGTATTTAACATCTTAAAGGAGGTATCGCTTTTATGTGGAGCATAAATTCAAAGAATGAGATAACCTTAACACGTGGCGATACGCCGACTTTTACGCTTAATCTCACAAATCCCGATGGCACACCTTATGAGCCGATATCGGGGGATCAGATCATATTCGTCATCAAAAAAACTGCACAGGCGCAGGAGATATGGGCACAGATCGAGATACCGACAGAGACGATGGAGTTGGTGTTCGCAGAGGAAACTACTCGGGCGCTGGAATTCGGGAAGTACGTTTATGAGATATCCTTGAATAATGATGTCAATGATTATCATGACACCTTTATCACGGCAACACCGATCTATATAACGGAGGAGTTGTACAATGGCTGATACACAGTTGGATGCAACCTTATCTGCAAGCGAGCCGATAAGCGGTAATTTGAGTGCGAATGAGGGTATAAATGCAAGCCTGGCGCCGGATGAAGAGGTGTCGGGTTCGCTTGAGGTTAAGCGCACTCGAACAGTTGCTACGATGCTTTCAGAGTTAGAGGATGTCGAGATCGATGATCTGCAGGATGATGATATCCTTGTTTACGATTCTCTTGACGGCAAGTGGCACAATGAAGCGAACGCCGGGGGCGGTGGCGTTTGGGGTACGATCACGGGTACGCTTTCAGATCAGGCCGACCTGCAGGCCGTTTTGGATGAAAAATACGGTACAAATGACACGGCAGAGACCGACATTGCAGATGCCGATTATATTCCATTTTACGATACGAGCGCATCGGCAAAGCGCAAGAGCCTTTGGAGCAATATCAAGGCAAAACTGAATGAGATATTTTTCAGACGTTCAGAAAACAATGTGCTTGGTGCAAAGAATTTATTGCCGAATAACGCTGTTTCAACGGAATATAATGGCATAATATATACTGTTAATGCCGATGGAACTGTTACCGCAAACGGTTCGACTTCTTCATCATCATCAAATTTGAAGCTGTGCGAGTTGTCATTAACAGCCGGAGATAAATATATTGTTAGTGGCGGTTATAACAATAAGGTTAGGATAAATATATATCTGAAAAGCAATCCGTCAACCGAGATACTTGTAACTAACACGGATTATATTTGGACAGTTCCTGCAACAGGTGTTTATGCGGTGCAGATTTATGTTAATACTAATTCTACCGTAACCGATGCCGTAATTAGTCCGATGATGCGATTCGACACTGATCCTGATGATACTTATGTACCGTATGCGTTGACGAATAAACAATTAACAGATGTTGTCGGTCAAAACGTAAGCGATATTGATGCGATTGAGGAACTTATACCGAGTGGAGCTTCATCATCAAATAAACTTGCTACGGCTAATGATATTCCGAGTTTATCAAATTATGTCGAAAAATCATTTACGGAAGGTCTGTTAAAGAATGATGGTACGGTTGATACGACACAGTATGTCAGTGACGTATCGGGCAAAGCCGACAAGGTATCCGGTGCGACAAGCGGAGATTTCGCAGGACTTGATGCGAACGGAAACCTCGCGGATAGCGGCATATCTGCTGACATTGTACCGAGTGGAGCATCATCGTCAAACAAGTTGGCAACGGTAAATGATATACCGAGTTTGACGAATTATGTTGAAAAGTCGCAGACCGCAGGACTACTCAAAAACGATGGTACAGTTGATACCACGCAATATGTCAGCGATATATCCGGCAAGGTTGATAACTCGGTGGTTGCCCCTGTCGAAAGTGGTGCAACCGCATCACAGGCATACGCTATCGGAGAGCATTTCATCAAAGACGGTGCTTTTTGTACCGCTAAAGCCGCCATTGCTTCGGGTGCGACTTTTACACTCGACACGAATTACACGGAAGGAAGTATCGCGGATGCCGTTGTTCAATCGAATTGGAGTTATACTACAAGCGGATTGACACCTACTAATTGTACTATTCTTGGTGGCGGATATTGCAAGATAGGCAACCTTGTCATCGTAAATATGCGTATAAAATTCACGTCAACATCGGGTGTTACTATCACAGGCTTTCCCGCTTACGGGAACAAAACAAGCAATACCTATCCACTTGAATTTGTGAGTTATTTGATCGGTGCTACGGACTTGATGCAGTATATATTGGCGTATAACGGGACAATGTCAGCATATAAGGGTACGGGTAGCACTTCCATACAAGATAAAGACGGTCGTTTTTCGTTTATGTATCTATGCAATTAAGGAGGAGTAATCATGGAAAAATATTATGTAGTTTACACAAGCAACGGCAACTTTCAGACAGACAAGATAACGGAGTGGACTGATTTGGATTCTGCAAAGAATAAGTATCATGCTATCTGCAATACGCTCGGCACGAATAAGGATGTCGAGACCGCTATCATAAAGATACTCAATAGCCAGTTGGATGTTGTCGGGAACTATTCGGAGTTTATCGACCATCGCAAAGAATCATAGTTATCACGCGGCATAGTCGGCAACATTAACAGTTTAAGCGCATTTTGCTGAATGTTGTATTGGCAAGCGGCTATGTCGCAAACTGAAACGATTACGCTATATTTAATGTAGTTTCACAAATGAAACGCGGGTTTCAGATGCGGAACTATTTTTCTCTATATCACAATGGTATGCTTTAATCACAAAAAAGAAAGGAGCGTACCACTATGACAAGAGAAGAAGTAAAAATATTTTTGGAATATACGAAGGTTCTGCTGGCTATCAATAAAATCGGGGATAACAAAGTCAATGAGGCGCTTGATAACGCGATAAACGAATTTGACGATCAAAAAGAAAGACACTATTTAGATTAAAAAGGACGCATCCGGGAGGGTGCGTTTTTTGTTGGAGGAGCAAACATGGATGCAATTATTGTTTCAATCATAACCGGGGTATTGAGCCTTGCGGGCGTGATTTTAACAAACATCAGCGGCAACAGGAAAATCGAGAGGCAACTTGAGGTGTCAATGGCGATCACGAACACAAAGCTGGAGGATCTGACGAAACAGGTCGAAAAGCACAATCAGGTCATAGAGCGCACGTTCAAGCTCGAACAGGCTGTTGCTGACATGAAGGGAGGTAACGGATGAAATTGTCGAATGAGTGGTTTGATAGGCTGAAATGGGTGGCGATTATAGCATTGCCGGCATTATCAACTTTCGTGTATGGACTTGCACAGATTTACCATTTTGAGGTTGTAGGGGAGCAGATCGCACAGACCATCACTTTGCTGGATGCCCTGCTCGGCGCATTGCTTGGCGTCAGCCATATCCAGTATAAACACGATTTGGAGGACAAGGAGGCATAATATGGCATATACAGACAAAAGCTTCTTT
>Ga0310690_10004999_pt1 | contig 18337 bp, 16 predicted proteins | sample AusTroGonzalo_MG_2_FD_207661 | JGI IMG/M metagenome (GOLD analysis project Ga0310690, IMG submission 207661) | Bovine rumen microbial communities from tropical cattle in Woodstock, Queensland, Australia - Gonzalo_04 (v2) (version 2) | ecosystem: Host-associated > Mammals > Digestive system >...
GTGGTGAAAGCGTCGGGCCTCGCTGCAGGCAAGGGCGCTATCGTCTGCATGACCGACAAGGAAGCCAACGACGCTGTCGAAGAAATGCTCGGCGACAAGGCTGTGTTTGGCGAATCCGGCAAGACGGTGGTGATTGAAGAATTCATGGACGGCGAAGAAGCCTCCATCTTCGTAGTTTGCGATGGCAAGGACTACGTGATCCTCAGCTCCGCTCAGGACCACAAGCGCGTCTTTGACGACGACAAGGGCCCCAACACGGGTGGCATGGGCGCCTACAGCCCGGCTCCGGTAGTCACGGACGCTCTCCTCGACGAAGTGAAGAAGACGATTATCGAACCGACCCTCAAGGGCATGGCCGCCGAAGGCAAGCCTTACACGGGCGTGCTCTACGTGGGCATCATGGTGACTGCGAAGGGCCCGAAGGTCGTGGAATACAACTGCCGCCTCGGCGACCCCGAATGCCAGATTGTGCTCCCACTCTACGACGGCGACGTGCTCGCGTTGTTCGACGCTGCCGAAAAGGGCGAACTCGCAAAGCTCGGTGCTCCGAAGGCTCCGAAGGGCAGCTCCGCAATCGTCGTGCTCGCCAGCGCCGGTTATCCGGGCTCTTACGAAAAGGGCAAGGTCGTTACAGGTATTGAAGAAGCCGAAAAGAACGGCGCCCAGGTGCTCCATGCCGGTACCAAGATGGCCGACGGCAAGCTGGTCACCAACGGTGGTCGCGTGTTTGGCGTGGTGGGCCATGGCGAAACGCTCCAGGCCGCTCTCGACATCGCTTACGAAGCCGCCGAAAAGGTTCAGTTCGAAGGCAAGTTCTACCGCAAGGACATCGGCAAGAAGGGCCTTGCTCGTCTCGCTAAATAAGAGGTAAAAATGGATTTGAAGGAAAACGCAAAGGTCGGTATCGTTGCCGGTAGCAAGTCCGACCAGGAAACTGTAGACAAAATCACCGCCGTGCTCGACCAGTTCGGCATCACGTGGGAGTTCAACATCCTCTCTGCTCACCGCACCCCGAACGCTACGGCAAAGTATGCCCGCGAAGCCGCCGGGCGAGGCCTCCAGGTCCTCATCGGTGTTGCTGGCCTCGCTGCAGCCCTCCCGGGCGTGCTCGCAGGGCACACGATTCTTCCGGTCATTGGCCTGCCCTGCGCCGGCGGCCCGCTCAACGGCGTCGATGCCCTGCACTCCATCGTGCAGATGCCCCCGGGAATCCCGGTGGCCACGGTCGGCATCGGCAACGGCAAGAACGCCGGTTACCTCGCCGCCCACATCGTCGCCATCGCAGACCCCGCAGTTCGCGAAAAGCTCGTCGCTTACCGCAAGGGCCTCGGAGATATAGATTAGACGAAAGAACGGGCTTCGCCCTACAGACGAAAGACGAGAGATGTTTCTCTCTTTCGTTTGTGGGAAAAGCCTGCCTTTTTAGTGTTTAGGTATTGCTATTTATATGATGTCCTCTCTCGTCTCTCGTCTCTCGTCTCTCGTCTTTATCATGGCGTTCCTCGTGACCGTGTCTTTCGCCGGTGAACCCAACTTGCCTGTGGTTCAAGCGCCTTGGATGAAGGGCGAAAAGTTGACTTACGATTTGTGTTGGGGCCCCATTACGGCGGGAACGGCGACTTTGGAAGTCCGCCCGACGAAGGACGGGAAGACGGAATTTTATTCCTTGGCGCACGATAACGGCGTCTTGAAGAAACTTTATCCTGTGGCCGATACGATTTACACGCGCGTTCGCAACAAGGGCCTCATGACGGAAGTCTTCCGCAAAACGCTTCACGAGGGCAGCTACCACAACAAGTCCGTCATCCGGTTCGATCGCAAGGGCGAGAAAGCCTGGCTTTCGGATACGGTCTTCCTGGATCCGCCGGAAAAAAGAAAGGTCAAGCGCTCCGCGGATACGTCGGTCGCCATCCAGGGCATGGAACACAGCATCATTTCTGCATTCTACTGGGTCCGAACAATGCCGCTTGCGGTGGGGGACACTTCGCGATTTGCCGCTGTGAGCGGGAAAAAACGCTATGAACTAAAGGTGCTTATTCACGGGAAAGAAGAACTCAAGACGGCTATCGGCAAGGTCAAGACGGTCAAGGTGGAACCCGTGCTCGATGGTGACGGAATTTTTAATTCCAAGGGACGCATTTTCATTTGGTTGACTGATGATGACAAACGCATTCCTGTGCTGATGCAGTGTGAAATCGCCCTTGGGAGCATCAAGGCAAAATTGGTCTCGAAATAGTGTTTACATAAACCAACTTTTACACGTTGGTTTGAAAAAATCGGCTATAATAAATTATATTCCAAAAGAAATTTATTGTTTTGAGGCTCTTAATGTCAAGAAAACTTGTTTTGTTCCTTTGCTTGTTCTTGTTTGCCGTCATGGCCTCGGCTGCGCCCCAAAAAGCCGCAAAGAAGTCGTCTTCTAAGAAATCTGTCAAGAAAACCGAGGTTGTGGTTAAACAACCAAAAAAACAATCTAAAAAGCAGACTAAAAAGCAACCCAAAAAAGAAGAGAAACAAGAAGAAAAAGACGACGATGAGTTTATTTCGGCGCCTGAAAGTTCTTCCAAGGCTGTTAATGGTGGTGACGATGATGAAGAGAACCTTAGCCAATATACTGCAGCCCAGTTGGAAGAACGTCTGTCTCGCCAGAAATTCGAAGAAGAACAGCGCTTGGACGAATACGCAAATTCTCTGCGCCGTCGTGACTGGTTGAAAGATCGTCTCATTCTCCAGGTGGGTATGGGTTCTCGCTACCCTTACATGGGCGAGACAGGCATGGGCATGGGTTTTGGTGCCGGTGTTGAATATATTACTCGTTGGCATGCGGGTCTTTACGGCTCGTTCGGCTTGTTGCCAAAGGGAAAGGATAACGTTTTCGAAAACATTGACCTCGAAGGTGGTTTTGGTTACAAAGTTGGTCTGAACTATTATTTGTTCCCAAAGAACCCGTTGCATCTCGGTGTTTCCGTTTCTTACGGTACAGTGTATTTTGATCACGACATCCGCCCGAACAAGGACAAGATGCGTCCGCTCATTACGGTTAACGGTTTCCAGTTCGATGCGCTTATTACGTATTTGACCAATGAATGGTATTATCTCCAGTTCTCCTTTGGCATGTACTACGCTCCGGCGTTGAAATCCAAGGACCTTGATAACCCCAGTTTCGACGTGACGTCCAAGACGGACGAGACTCCTGTGTCCATTGTCGTGAATCCTGACGGTATGAGTAAGACGGGTGTCGTGTTTGGTATTGCCATCGGTTACGCCTTCCCGGAATTCTTCCCGGACGATACGGAAAAGCGCCGTCGTGAACGCGAGAAAGAACGAGCCCGGTCTGGTCGTGACGACGATTAATCTGTTTTACAGTTAAACTTTCTCTATGGAAAAAGCCTGCCACTTATGTGACAGGCTCTTTTAATACCCATGTCCGGAATCGAACCGGAATACCTTCCTTCGGAGGGAAGGACACTATCCATTGTGATACACGGGCTCGGCCAATGCAGTCCCGCTTTAGACGGAACCCATCCGATTTCGGTTTGCGAAATATAGTAAAAAATAGGAGGTTCGAGGCTCCAGGTACGAGCTATGAGCAGTGAGCGATGAGGCTTATATATCTCATACCTCAAAGGGAGCCGCAGGCGACCGACCTCATTGCTCAAAGCTATACGAAACTAAGAACTTTAGTTCTTTAGTTGAGTTATGCTCTATGAGTAGAAGCGACCTCACACCTCACAGCTCCTAACCACCGACCACTAACCACTATTCTACTATCTTCACAATTAGCTCATGCGGCTCGGCGTCTACCACCAGCGCATCGTAGAATTCACCTACGTCGGCGTCGCCTTCCAGTACTTTTACGATGTCGTCGTTCTCCATCGAGTTGCCTTCGGTGCGCCCGTAGAAGTGGTATTCACTTTCTTCTGCCACTTGGTCGATGATGATGCGGACTTTCTTCCCGATCATCGCTTCGGCATGTTCTGCATCAAGTTCTTCCTGCAAGTCCGTCACTGCATCAAGCCTTGCGCGAGCCTCACTCTCGTCTACGGCGGGGAGGTCCATCTCCATCACGGGTGTGCCTTCTTCGGGGCTGAACACGAAACCGCCCAGGTGGTCGAACTGGATGTCTTCCAGGAGCTCCATCAGTTCTTCAAAGTCCTCGTGCGTTTCGCCGGGGAACCCGACAAGCACGGTTGTACGTAGCGTGACTCCCGGGATGCGCTCGCGGATCTTGTGCAATATGTCCACGAGTTCTTTCTTGCGGTAATTGCGCTTCATGTTCTTGAGCATGTTGTCGCTGGCATGCTGGATAGGCATGTCCACGTACTTCACGAGGCGTGGCTCGTTTGCCATCAGGTCCAGCAGTTCGTCGTCAACAAACATCGGGTACCAGTACAGCGTGCGTATCCATGGAATGTTCGTGTTGTCGAGAATCGCCTTCAAAAGCTGTGCGAGCGTGCCGCCCTTCTTGCCCTTTTCACGCCCGAAATATGTTGTGTCTTGCGCGATGAGGGTAATCTCTTTTACACCCTGTTTTTCAAGTTCCTTTGCTTCAGCGACAATGTCTTCGATGCTTCGGGAAACTTGCTTGCCACGAATTAAAGGAATCGCACAGTAGGCGCAACGGCGGTTGCATCCTTCCGCAATCTTTAGGTAGGCGTGGTGGTTGAACCCGCCGAGGTTCATTCGCGGGAGGTTTTCTGCATCGCAGTTCTGCGGTGCGACGATTCCCATCTTCTTTAAAAGTTCGCCCGGTTTGTACGTGCCCACCCAGTAGTCCACCTCGGGCAGTTCCTTGATGAGCTCGTCACCATAGCGGCCCGAAAGGCAGCCCGAGACAATCAGCTTTTGCTTTGCCTTTTTTCCTTTAATTTGTGCAAGAATCGCATTGATGGATTCTTCCTTGGCCGCCTCGATGAACCCACAGGTGTTTACTAGGATATAGTCTGCCTTGGAGGCCGTGTCGCAGGTGGCAAACCCCGCATGCAGCATTTCGCCGACGAGATTCTCCGCGTCGACCTGATTTTTGGCACATCCTAAGTGGACAACGAATACTTTGGGCTTTTTTGTGGGCATGTCTGTAAATTTAGAAAAAACATTAATTCATAAAAAGGTTAAATTATGATGTAAATAACAATCCAAAGAATGGAGAATGATATGAAAAAAAGAAATTTAATCGCTGTAGCGCTAGTATCAGCGGCTTTTGGTTTGGTTGCCTGTAGCGCCGATGGCAGCATGAAGAGCCCTGTATCGGGTGCTGCAACCGATGATGAAGCCGGGGAAAGAATTAATCCGCCACAATCTTTGGATGACGATGAATCCGTCATTGAAGGTGTGAGCAGCGGTAGTGTTGGCTCCTCGGATGAAGATTCCGATGCAGATTCCGAGGATGATTCCGATGAAGATTTCGAGGATGATGATGTCAGCCACGTTAAAAACGTCACATCGGGTGATTACTCGTGCAATGTGACGCGAACTTCGAATTCAGTAAAAGTGGACCAGCGTCTAAAGGATGTTGCGAGCTATGTCTCGACGGTTTCCGGCGTTGACGGACGAGTGACTATAAAAACTGAATTGTGGTATGCCGATGCCAGTGATGCCGCTAAGTCTTGTGATCAGTGGGAAGATGCAGTCGATAGCTGGGATGGCTCCATCTCTGTGGACTGCTCTGGAAATACCATAAACATTACAACATATGACGACGGCGATTTATATGAATATGAAGATGACTTCAAAGACTTGTGTGATGAAATGAAAGAAGATTATGACGCTGGCGAGTATTGATGAATAAATGGAATAATAAAACAATTTCATGGAATTAAAAAAGAGCCCCGTGATGGGGCTCTTTTTTAATGGTGGATAGTAAAACTTATTCCCAATCGTCTCCGTCGGCAGGGGCCTCTTCGATAATCTCTTCCACGACCTCTTCGACTTCAACTTCTTCAGCTTGCTGCTGCGGCTGCGGCTTTGGCTGAGCCTGCGGCTGTGGCTGCGGTTGGGCCTGCGGCTGCGGTTTCGGCTGAGCCTGCGGCTGTGGCTGCGGTTGGGCCTGCGGCTGCGGTTTCGGCTGAGCCTGCGGCTGGGGTTGCGGTTGAGCCTGCGGCTGCGGTTTCGGCTGGGCCTGCGGCTGTGGCTGCGGTTGAGCCTGCGGTTGCGGCTGGGCTTGCGGCTGTGGCTGCGGCTGCGGTTGCGGCTGGGCCTGTGGCTGTGGCTGCGGTTCCGGTTCCGGCTCCGGTTCAGGAGCGGGCTCCTCGTAAGATTGCGTATCTTCGTAGGACTGCGAATTGTTGTAGTAGCTTTCGCCAGCGGGGTTGCCCACATGGTCGTTGCTGCGGTTGTCAACCCACCAATCGAAGTTCAATGCACCAATGACATCCTTGCCGTAGGTCTGGGCGTCTGCAATGGAGGTGAAGTAGCCGACGCGGACGCGGTAGTATGTACCTTCCAGTTCGCCCGGGTTTTCGACTTCGGCCAGATAGGCGCTGATGTTGCTTTCGGCGAGCTTGTTGGCAATAGCCTGGGCAGACTTCTTGGTGGGCTTGATGCCGACCTGGATGACGTACTGTCCGTCTTGCTGGGGCTGGACGCTTCCGCTAAAGACTGGGGCTGCTTTTGCCGGGGCGGGAGCGGCGACTTCCGCGGGTGCTTCGGCTTGCTTGTCGCCGGAAAGCGAATTCAAGGGAACGATTTCCGGTTCCTCTTCTGCGGGGGCCTCTGCCTTTTTGACGGGTTGGGCAGATGGGGTTGCCTTGGATTTGTTCATCTGGGGGACGACATCTTCTTCGCCGGTATTACAAGCGACGAGGAACGCACAGGCAAGTGCGCCCATGCTGAGTTTATAAGCCGAAAGAGATTTCATTCAAAACTCCGGTAATGTTTGTTAGGTAACTAACGATTAAGATTTAGTTACATATCATGCGTTAATATACATAAGTCTTTGATTCTACGCAAGTTATATGGGCGAAAAATCGCATTTTTTTGTGATTTTTTGTAAAAAAGGGGGCTTTTATTCGAAAAGGACCTGCAAAACGGCCCCCTCTAGCCCCTTGACGAAGTGGACATTTATAAATATATTTGGGCTCTCAAACTGAATTTTAACCAAAGGAAAATCGTGATCGGCGTAATTGTTAAGTCCAACGAACCTTTTGAACGCGCTCTCAAGCGTTTCACCAAGTCCTGCGAAAAGAACGGCATCATCTCCGATGTCAAGAAGCGCCAGCGCTTCGAAAAGCCTTCCGAAGAAAAGAAGCGTATCGAAACGGCTGCCCGCCGCAAGCGCTTGAAAGAAATCGCTGACCAGAACCGCAAGCGTCTCTACTAATAGTGGTCCGGCTAGTCCGGATGACTTGGTTGTAGTCCAAGGTTCTCGAAGGGTTTTTGATAAGAGTAATGAGTCGTCGGTCCATGACCGGTGGCTCGTTGCGTGTTTTTAGAGGTCAAACCTAGACGCCAGGACGGGGCGTAAACCGTCCGGGGTAAAACATGAGCAGTGCATTGCTGACAAGAATTCTCGACGATATCAAGGCCGCCATGAAGGCGCACGATTCCGAAACGCTCGGAACTCTCCGTACTCTCCATTCCGACATCAAGAACGAAGCCATGAAGTCCGGTGCCACTCCCGCACAGATTACCGAGAGCATCACCGACGAGATGTGTGTCGACGTGCTTGCCCGCAGCGTGAAGCAGAAGCAGGAAGCCATCGAGATTCTCAAGAAGGGCGGCTTTATGGACAAGATTCCTGTCGAAGAAGCTTGCATCGCGCTCTACCGCAAGTACATGCCCGCCGAAATGACCGAAGACGAAGTCAAGGCCCTCATCGCCGAAATCAAGGCGGCGACCGGAGCCTCTAGCCCCAAAGACATGGGCAAGATCATGAAGGAACTTTCCCCGAAGGTCAAGGGCCGTTTCGACGCTAAGCGCGCATCTGCCTTGGTGCAGGAAGCGTTGCGTTAGGTGAACTGAATGAATAATGAAACTCCTGAAATCGCCAAGCGTAGCAAGGCGACGGATTACATCACCTTCATTGTCGTGGTTTCCGCATTTGCGGTGTTGACGCTGCATACGAACGGATGCTTCTGGTCCTATACCGGGAAAGAGGATTACTGGTTCTCTGCGAACATTATTGAATGTGTGTTCTATTTTGCCGTTCCCCTGTTCTTCATGGTGAGCGGCATTACACTGATGGATTTCTTTGACCGCTATACCATGAAACGTTTTTTTGCCAAGCGGTTCATGAAGACGATGCTGCCCTTTCTGGTCTGGAGCTTAGTTGCGATGCTGATGGACCTGTCCACCGGCAAGCGGGTCTGGTCGGATATCACCTTCAAGTCGGTATATCAGGGATTGACGGGCAACGGTTTTGTCAGTATTTACTGGTTCTTCTATGCGCTGTTCAATATGTATATATGTATGCCGCTTTTTGCTGCCGTGGAAAAGAACAAGAGAATGCTCGTGTTCTCTTACTTGGTTATCGCAGCCTTTGTGTTCAACATCTTCCTCCCTTTCCTGAAGAACGTGTTTTCTTCTGATTTGAATATCATGTTCGAAGTTGCGACCTTGGAAGGGTTCTTGATATGGCCGCTGTTGGGATGGGTGCTCCACAATTATGAATTCAAAAAGTGGCACAAGGTGATTATCTATGTGGTGGGCCTTGTGGCGTTGTTGTTGCATATCATCGGGTCTTACGTGCTCTCTGTCGATGCGGGCCATGTGGTTACGACGTTCAAGGGGTATGGGAACGTTCCGTCTGTCTTGTATGCGGTTAGCGTGTTCGTCTTCTTGAAGGATGTGGGGCGTTGGGTGATGGATCGGGATCGCCTTGCCAAGTTCGTTAAGGTTGTTGCACGGTACGCTTTCGAGATTTACCTTTTGCAGTTTATTTTGCTCAAAGTGGCTGCCAAGATTTCCTTCGTTGACCGGAATTCGCTAGTGTACCGCCTGGTCGCTCCGTTTGTCATGATTCCCATCATTATGGCTTTTACTTGGTGCGTCCGCAAGATTCCGGTTATAAGGCGCATAGTTCCGTAGGGAAAATTTTTTATTTTTTTCCCCTATGCCCACCTCGCAATCAAAAATCCAGGAACTGGAACTGCTCTACAAGATCAGTTCCATCCTGAACCAGACGCTCGATTTCGAGAGCGTCGCGCACCCGATTTTGGAAGTGGTAGAATCCACGATGGGCGTGGAGCACGCGACCCTTACTCTTTACAACCGCCACACGGGCGAAATCTCTATTGAAATTGCAGAGGGCTTGAGCAGCCGCCAAGCGCGCAAAGGCCGCTACAAGGTGGGCGAGGGTATCACTGGGCGCGTCGTCGAGACCGGCAAGCCGATTATCATTCCTTCCGTCGCGAAAGACCCTGACTTTTTGGACCGTACGGGGCGCGGCAAGACGGAGGACAAGGCGTTCCTCTGCGTGCCTGTGATTATGGAGCATCAGGTGATTGGCGCCTTCAGTGCCGATGTGCAGAATCCCGTGGAAGATGAACTTCCCGAGAAACTTCGTTTGTTGGAAATCATTGCGCAGATGCTTGCGGCAGCCGTGAAGCTCCGTCGCGAGGCCCGTGAAGAAAACGAACTTTTGAAGGCGGAAAACGAGCGCCTGACGCTCGAACTCAAGGACCGCTTCCAGCCTGACAATATCATCGGGCGTTCGAGTGAAATGCAGCGCGTGTACGCGCAGATTGATCAGGTGTCAAAGAGCCCGCTTCCTGCGCTTATCGTGGGTGAGGTTGGTACGGGCAAGGGGCTCGTGGCCGAGGCAATTCATTACCGTTCCGACCGCAACATGGGCCCGTTCGTCCGCGTCCATTGCGCCTCGATGCCGGAATCGGTCTTGGACCGCGAACTTTTCGGCAGCGTACGTGGAGCCCTCGTGGGTGTATTTGCCGAGACGCCTGGCCGCGTAGAACAGGCCGAAGGCGGCACGCTCTTTCTCGACGAAGTGGGTGAACTTTCGCCTAACCTTCAGGTGAAACTTTTACGCCTGTTGCAGCACGGCGATGTGGAACGCATTGGTGCTCGCATCGCGAAGAAGGTGAATGTGCGCGTGATTGCGGCCACCACAAAGAATTTACAGCAGATGGTCGAAGAAGGAACCTTCCGCGAAGACCTCTATTACCAACTGCACATCTTCCCGATATATGTGCCGCCGCTGCGCAACCGCAAAACCGACATCGTGCTGCTTGCAGACCATTTTGTGGAGCACTACTGCCGCATCGTAGGCAAGAACGTGCGCCGTCTCGCACGCACGACGATTAACATGCTCATGAGTTATCCGTGGCCCGGAAACGTGCGCGAACTTGAAAACGGAATTGAACGTGCCGTGCTTGTTGCCGACGAAGACGTGATTTATCCGCACCATTTCCCGACCACGCTCCAGACTGCCGAAACAAGCGGTACTCCCGTGAATGGTAACCTCAAGCGCATGGTGGAAGCCTACGAGAAGGATATCATCTGCGATGCTCTTAAGAGTAGTAAAGGCAAGGTAGCAGCCGCTGCCCGCAGTCTCTCCACGACTCCGCGTATTCTTACGTATAAAATAAACCAACTCGGCATCGACCTAGGTTCTTTCGCCAAATAGATTGTTGATTCCTGCCTAAATCGCCCAATTTTATGGTTTATTCCCCCCTGTCTACTTCCTACTGCCAACTTCCTACCGCCTACTAATTCTATATTTTCGTATGTTATGATAATCTATTCCTTCTTTATGGGCTTTGTGTGATTAGCGGTTTAAACTTGTATTTTCCCTAACCACTAACCACCAACCACTAACCACTTAATTAAAAACATGCAATTCCGTCCTGTAAAAGAACAGCTTGAAATTTTGATGCGCGGCGTTATCGATGTTGTGCCGCAGGAAGAACTCGAAAAGAAACTCCAGAAGTCCTACGATACCGGAGTCCCGCTCCGTATCAAGATGGGTGTGGACCCGACGGCTCCGGACGTGCACTTCGGCCACACGGTCGTGATGCGCAAACTCCGTCAGTTCCAGGATTTGGGCCATACCGTGGTGCTCATCGTGGGTGACTACACAGCCCAGATTGGAGACCCGAGCGGTCGCAACAAGGCCCGTCCGCGCCTCACGCACGAACAGGTGCTCGAAAACGCGAAGGAATACCAGGAACAGTTCTTCAAGGTGGTCCGCCGTGACCAGGTGGAAATCCACTACAACGGCGAATGGTTCTCTAAGCTCCCGTTCAGCAAGGTGACCGAACTCATGGGCCAGTTCACCGTGGCCCAGATGCTCGAACGCGAAGACTTCCACAACCGCTATACGGCCAACACGCCGATTAGCCTGCACGAGTTTATGTACCCGATGATGCAGGGCTACGATTCCGTTGCTATTCAGAGCGACGTGGAACTCGGTGGCACCGACCAGAAGTTCAACGTGCTCCGTGGCCGTGACCTCCAGATTTTCGAAGGCATGGAACCGCAGATTGGTCTCTTCATGCCTATCCTTCTCGGTACCGACGGCAAGGTCAAGATGAGTAAGTCCATCGGCAACTACGTGGGCTTGAACGAACCCGCCGATGTGATGTACCACAAGATTTACAGCCTTGCTGACAGCATCGTCGAGAACTGGTTTGAACTCCTCACCAACATCCCGCTTGAAGAAATCAAGCAGATGATGGCCGACATCGCCGCGGGCAAGATGAACCCCAACGATGCTAAGCACCGTCTTGCTATTGACATTGTGACGCAGTACTACGGTGCGGAAGCCGCCGAGGCCGCCGCGCAGAAGGAACGCGAGATTCATAGTGGTAACGCTATCCCGAGCGATGCTGCCGAGTGCAGCGTGGCGGCCGGCACCTACGGTGCCCTGGACCTGCTTGTGGAAGTCAAGGCGTTTGCCTCAAAGGGCGAAGCCCGCCGCATGGTCCAGAACGGCGGCGTGAAGATTGGCGGCGAAAAGCTCGCCGACCCGCAGGCGACATTTGAAATCAAGGGCTCTGACCAACTGGTAATCCAGGTGGGCAAGCGCAAGTTCTTCAAGGTGAATTTCTAGGAGGTCCTATGCCTCAGGAAACGTTGATACTCGGCCTTAACCCCGCCTGGCAGCGGCTGTTCTTTTTGGACAAGTTTACGCTAGGCGAAGTCCACCGCATTGCGAAGGTGGAAGAGTATGCCTCGGGCAAGGGCATCAACTGCGGCCGTGTGCTGCGGCATTTGGGCGGGACTCCCGTGCTGATGCATTTCCTTGGAGCAGATAACGGCTCTCGCATTTTCGATGAATTGTCTGCGGATGGTATCAAGCAGGCTCCCGTGTGGATTCACGAACCGACGAGAATCTGTACGACCATCGTGAGCGACGGGGAATCGACAGAGTTGATTGAACCTTCGCCAAAGCTTGCCGTTGTGGAGAATGCGGACTTTATCCAGACGCTCAATAATTTTTGGCCTACCACCCAGTGCGTTGCCCTTTGCGGATCGTTCCCACGTTCTTTTGATGTCAGCCTTATCAATTCCTTGGACTTTACCGGGAAGCGCGTGTTTATCGATGCGATAAACAATATCGATGCCTGGCTCGAAAAGGGCGTTGAGCTCCTCAAGATAAACAAGCTGGAGTACAGTGAATTGCTGGATCGCCTAGGGATTCCCCAGGTCAAGTCGAGCCCGCAGTTCTGGAAGATGACGGCGATGGCTGTTCTCGAAAGGTTGCCCATAAGGAACCTTGTGATTACGGACGAGGAAGCGCCTGTCCGTGCCTTCCGTTTTGTCGAAAAGAAATTCCAGAGTTTGCAAATTCAACCGCCCGAGATTCAGGTGAAGAATAATGTCGGTGCTGGAGATTCCTTCTTTGCGGGTTGGCTCTATGCCGATGCTCAGGGAATGAGTTTTGAGCAGTGCCTTGTCAAGGCGACGGCGGTGTCTGTTGCGCGTTGCGAGGTGGACCGTCCTTGGAAATTGGACCTTGCCCGCGTTGCCGAATTGGAGAGCAGTCTTGCTCCTACGTTAGAAAAGACGGGGGACTGATGCCTTCGGTGCTGGTGGTGATTCCTTCGGAAAAGGAATATTCGTTCCTTTATCCTGAATGTGAGGTCCCCGGGCTGGGTGTTGCACAAACCACTGATGAAAGACGTTACGATGTTGCCATCTGTGGCGTTGGACTATTGAATTTTTCTGTTAATTTATTTGTACTATTGGCCCGCCACCGTTACGAATGCGTTTATTTGCTTGGCGTCTGTGGGGCCTATCCCCAGCGCGGACTTGGGGTAGGGGATGTTGTTCGTGTGAAAAACGAAATCGTAGGCGACATGGGGGTGCAGGAGCAGGATGGCTCTTTTACTCCTTGGTCTAGCCTCCGCAAAAGTGATTCCGTTGGGTATGGCGAAAATAGCGGGACGCTCCCGGAATCCTTGCGTGACTTGCCATCTGTCTCGGGCCTGACGGTGAATTGCTGTACCGGCACATCTAAACTTGCCTTCGACCGGAGTGCCCGGTTCAATGTCGATGTCGAAAGTATGGAAGGAGCCGCCCTCTTTGCCGTATGCAGTCGCTTTGGTGTCCCGTGCTTTGAATTTCGCGCCGTGAGCAACATCGCGACTGACCGAGACCCGTCCGCCTGGCGCATCCCCGAAGCCCTGGCCGCTCTCAAAAGGGAGGTGCTGGATAAGCTATGAGCCATGAGCCGTGAGCAGTGAGGTTAGAATCTCATACCTCAAAGGCACGAAGTGCCGACCTCATTGCTCAAAGCTATACGAAACTAAGAACTTTAGTTCTTTAGTTGAGTTATGCTCTATGAGTAGAAGCGACCTCACCACTAAAGATTGCTTTGCCTTCGGCTCGCAATGACAACTTTTACCTCTCTCGTCTCTCGTCTTTCGTCTTTCGTCTCTCGTCTATATCCCCAACCACTAACCACTTCCTACTGTCTACTTCCTACTTCCTCACACCTCAAAGGGCCGCAGGCCCGACCTCATTCCTCTATGCACCTTTCCCTCGGTATCTCCACTTGTCCCAACGACACTTATATATATGAAGCCCTTATCGCCGGGTTAAAAAACTCCCCGTTCGAATGGGAGGTCCACTATGCGGATGTCCAGACCTTGAATGAAATGGTCAGACAAGGGGTGCTGGACGTGGCTAAGGTAAGCGCGCAAGTTTTTCCCAAAATTGAGTGTGATTACCGTCACATGCGGTGTGGGGGAGCTATCGGGTACGGCTGTGGTCCGCTTCTGCTTTCGTCCGCTACCGAATCGTTTAATCCGGGGGCTCCGACGACGCTTCCTGGTGCCGACACGACGGCGGCTCTCCTGTTCAAGTTCTGGTACGAGCATGAAATAGGGGGCGATCCTACGGTGCGTTATGCGTTGTTCAACGAGGTTTACCAGTCTTTGCGGCTGGGAAAGTCGGCCCAAGGGGTTGTTATTCACGAGCACCGCTTTACCTGGAAGCGAGATGGGTTGCACCTTTTGGCCGATCTTGGCGCTTACTGGGAAGAAAAGACAAATTCGCCTATTCCGTTGGGAATTTCGGTTATTCGGCGTACTTTTTCGGAGGAAATTGTTCGTGAAGTGGAGTCGGAAATTCGCAAAAGCATCGCTATCGCGAAGGAGAGAGCTAATTTGGTGACTCCATTTATCGAACGACTTGCACAAATTGAGGACCGAAAAGTTATCGAAGACCACATCAAAATGTTCGTGAATGACTTTTCCGAAAATGTCGGAGAAAAGGGGGCTATTGCATTGGAGCATCTTTGGCAAGTGGCCATTGGTAAAAAAGGGTGATTTTTGACCCCTTTTTTCGCATATTTTGTGTAATAATATATAAACGTAAAATTCATTTTACAAAATAGCGAATTTTTGCAAAAAACTTTAATTATTTTCACATACAGCATCTTTTTTCCGGGAGTTTGCTTATGAGTTTAGTCAATGATCTCGATCAGAAAATCGAAAACTTCAAACGCGAGTTCGAGAAGTTCGAACGCGGCAACAAGTCTGCTGGCACGCGTGCCCGCAAGGTCCTACAGGATATCAAGAAGACCTGTCAGGACATCCGTGTTCTGATTCAGGGAACAAAAAAGGAGGAAGCGAAGGCTGAATCTTCTGAAAATTGACTTATACCCCCCTAGAAATGGCAAATGACACTTTTTTTTTACGCTAAAAAAAGGTGTTTTCAATAAAAAGTGTTTGACTATTGCCGTTTGTAAAGGTATATTCCATTCGGGTTTTGTTTACCCTGATGGGCAAAACAAGAGAATATGAATTTTTATGTGTACTATGATTGGAGAAACGTAGCAGTATGACCCTAAAGAAACTGGTCCTAATTACGGCCGGGGCTTTGCTTCTTTCCGGAACCGCCATGGCAAGGAATATCAACGTGCCTGGCGATTACTCAAAGATTGCAGATGCCCTTGGAAATGCGGATGCCGGGGATACCATCCTTGTCAAACGTGGAACTTACAACGAAAACATCACCTTGATCATGGGTGTTGTGCTCAAGGGCGAGGATCCGCTCACTACCATCATCGATGGTGGCCGCCGCGGTCCGACCGTCATGGGTACTTCGGGTGCTGAAATGTCTCACTTCACGGTGAAGAACGGTATCGAAGGTATCCTTTGCGAGAACGCAGCTCCCTACATCCACCACTGCTATGTGCTGGATAACAAGGCAACGGGTATTGGCGCGTTCATTTCGCTCCCTTGGCTCCGCAACAACGTGGTGTACGGCAACCGCTGGTCCGGCATTCTCGCTTGGGGCGCCAAGTCGCTGGATGCGTTCATTGAACACAACGTTGTCCTGCGCAATGGCTACTCTGGCCTTGCACTGAAGGGACCGACCAACGTGGTCGCCCGTAACAACATCTTCATGGAGAACCACTACTACGGTGTGTTCGCCGACCCGGCCGCCGGCCAGACGAAGGTGGAATACAACAACATCTACAAGAACTACTATCCGTTCAACCAGTTCATCAAGGTGAACCGCACGAACGTTTCGCTCGACCCGAAGTTCATCAACCACTCGCTGTCGAAGCCGAACTTCTACTGCCAGTCCACCTCGCCGATGCTCAAGCGCGGCAAGGGCAAGGCCGATATCGGTCTTACTGCGGCTGAAGTGGCCAAGGACGATGAACAGGCCGAAGAAACCCGCAACCCGGATACGGATGCCGACGGCCTCTGCGATCCGTGGGTCTCCGAAGAAGGCGTTTCCGACAAGTACGCTTCTGTTTGCACCGGCCTCGACAACTGCCCGGAAGAAGCCGAAGACTTCGACGGATACCAGGACGATGACGGCTGCCCGGATGCCGACAACGACCGTGACGGTCTCTGCGATCCTTGGGTCGAAGCTAAGGGTATGCTTTCCAACTTCGCTCACGTCTGTAAGGGCGTCGACCTCTGCCCGGAACAGGCTGAAACTCAGAACGGATACAAGGACGAAGATGGTTGCCCGGATGAAGTCCCGCAGCCGCCCAAGAAGGTGTTCGTCCTCGAAGGTGTGAACTTTGAATCTGGCAAGGCCACCATCACTCAGGACTCTTACGTGTCCCTGATGAAGGTTGTCGATATCATGGAATCCTTTGCTGAAACGACATTCGAAATTGTCGGCCACACGGATAACGTGGGTATCAAGGAAAAGAACATGCAGCTCTCCGCTGACCGCGCCGCTGCCGTGAAGAACTTCCTTGTTGAAAAAGGTATCGATGAGAGCCGTATGACTACGAGTGGCAAGGGTGATTCCCAGCCGGTCGCTTCCAACAAAACCCCAGAAGGGCGTGCGCAGAATCGTCGTATCGAATTCATCCGCACGGACATTAAGTAAAGGAGTAGGTGATGATGCATACTAGTTTCATCAAAAAAGCAGCAGTCTTTGGACTCGCTTTGGCCAGCACTTCTTTGTTCGCCGAGGCAACCTACTCTCCGCACAAGTACCAGCAGAATGACTGGTTCGCTGAATTCGGTGGTAACACTGCCATGTACGTGAACCCGGCTGGTATCTCTGAAACGGATCAGTTTGAATTGAGCTTTGGCTTCTTCAGCTCCATTAGTGGCGAAGCTAGCCAGGAATACGTTAGCTTTACTTATCCTATCGATTACAAGCACACGTGGGGATTCTCCTTCTTCGAAAACGGTGCTTCCATCGATGGTGGTAAATCCTATACTGAAAACGCATTCTTGTTGGGTTATGCATATAACCTAATCCAGTGCATTTCCTTGGGTATCGACATCTCGATCCTGCAGATTGACCAGTTCGGTGAGAACCAGCACATCTCTCTGGGTGCTGACGTTGGTCTTAACTGGAACCCGATGGCCAACTCCAGGTTCGGTTACCTGTTGATTGGTGTTGCCTTGCAGAACGTTGTTCAGCCGGGCATTAGCACCGAGGAAGGCTCTAGCTCTTATTCGTTCGTCGCTCCGGGTTTCTTCGGTAGCGATCGTGACGATGCGTACAACATTCCTTCCAACCTGAACTTCTCCTTGTTCTATCGCGGTCTCAACCGTGCTTTGGAAGCCAAGGTGGAACTCTCGCTCATCGACGTGTTCCATTCCGATAAGGAAGGTGGCGACGGTATGAACCTTGAAGAAAGCTTCACGGTGACATACTTCCTCTCTCCGCACCTCGGTGTTCGCCTCCGCTTTACCAAGGAAGGTTATCCGGTTGCGGGTGCTACGGTTAACGTTAAGGATGTTAGCATCTTCCGTTACCTCGCCCTTGACCTTGAAATGTCTCACGACGACCTCTACGCCAAGAAGAACCGCGGCTTCATCTGGGCTGTCAAGCTCACGACCCGCTTCGGAGACACTCGTGAAGAGAAGATTGGCGAAGAACGCTACCGTCGCTTGAAGATTGAACCTGAAAACGACTACCGTGCCGCTATGCGTCTCTACTTGAACCGTCAGTTCCTCGAAGCTGCTTATGCCTTCGGTAAGGTCCAGACCAAGTACCCCGCATTCCACCTTGTCGACCAGGCTGCTTTCTATAAGGCAAAGTCCTTCGAAAACCTCCGTATGCACAAGGCTGCTAAGGCCGTGTACGAAGACGCTATCAAGCGCTATCCGCAGAGTGACCAGCGCGCCAAGTACCACTTCCAGTTGATGAACATCGACTATAAGGAAGGCAAGTTCACGGAAGCAATGGCCAAGTATCAGAATATCGCCCAGAAGTTCGGCGAAAGCGACGTGAAGGCTGACGCTGACTACGTTGCCGGCCAGATCAAGTTCGAACAGGGCCTCTATCAGGAAGCTGTCGACCTGCTCGCCGCCATCCTTCCGGGTAACGCCAACTACTTCTACGCCCGTTACACCATGGGTATCGCCTACAGCCGTATGGGCAAGTGGGACGAAGCCGAAAACTGCTTCCGCGACATTACGGAACAGCCGGTTTCCAACCAGTCCGAACG
>Ga0310690_10005001_pt1 | contig 18335 bp, 11 predicted proteins | sample AusTroGonzalo_MG_2_FD_207661 | JGI IMG/M metagenome (GOLD analysis project Ga0310690, IMG submission 207661) | Bovine rumen microbial communities from tropical cattle in Woodstock, Queensland, Australia - Gonzalo_04 (v2) (version 2) | ecosystem: Host-associated > Mammals > Digestive system >...
AGCCGGCCACAAGATGAGGGCTCCATCGAGGGTCGTCGTAGACTACGACGTTGATAGGGTGCAGGTGTAAAGACGGCGACGTCAAAGCCGAGCACTACTAATTGCCCGATAGCTTTCGCTATGAAGCGCATATTTTCAACTGTGAGCAGTCTGACGGAAGGAAGTCAGCGTTACAGTCTTTGTGTGATATGTCACCCTATACGGTTAGGACAAGTGTTGGGCAAGCGGTAATCATAATTACTAATTGCTAATTACTAATTCCTAATTAGAGATTTTTCAGGTGGTTATTGCGGCGGGGTCCCACCTCTTCCCATTCCGAACAGAGAAGTTAAGCCCGCTTGCGCCGATGGTACTGCAATGCAATGCGGGAGAGTAGGAGGCCGCCATCTTTCAGAAGCGAAGCCCTGAGTCAGAAATGATCCAGGGCTTCTTTGTGTTTGTAGGTGTCGCAACATCTTCGTGTTTATAGGTGTCATGCAGATACCGCGGATGACACAGATTCAAATGAAAAAAGGATAGACCGAAGTCTATCCTTTTTATTTATGACGAGCAACCTTATTATTTTAGGAGGCGTACATAGTAGAGGCCAGGACAGAGCGTTGAGGGATCAGCAGCCAGACGCACGATGAATTTGTTGTTAGCTTGTGCTACAACCTCTGCGGGGATGGGGAACTCCAGATTATAGAAGCCCCGTCCATTACTCTCTTCTATGGTGAAGTTGGCAATGGCTTGTCCGTTAACAGTTACGGTAGCCTTGCGTCCTCTGTCAGCACGGCTGAACCGCATCATGATGCTCAAGTTCTTGACGTTGCTGTCGGTATTGGCCAGCGTGTACTGGATGAAACCGCCATTGCGGGCATCGCGGTAGCGTTCCGTGTTGAACAGTCCAGTACTGGTGTCGCTACTGTAGATACCCTCGTGACCAGCCTCACTCTGCTGCTCGCCAGGTGCTACGAAGTCGATGGTGCGCTTGGCCAATGCTTCTGCCTCGGCCTCTGTCTTTGCCATCTCACTGTTAGCGTAGTTCTCTTCAGTCTGCTGATACCAGTAGCACATATAGCGGTCGTGATGAATCTGATAGAACGGCTGTAGCGTCAGCGTCTGCCACTGGTAAGTCTTTACGCCCGGACGTCCAGCATCAATGGTGAAACGCAATTCATTGCCATTCATCTTTTTGATGCGGTTCAGCACGTTGTCGCGTTTACCAATGAGCATGGGTGAGTCGTTGAGCTTCTTTGACGTGCCACGACTGCCAGGAGAGTGGTCCATACGTCCCTCGCCACCATATTCATTTTGCAGCTGCTCTTTTCCATTCGTTGTGTTGGCACCAAGCAAGATGGGACCGTACTTGAAGGCGATGAAGTCCTCGTAGTTGGGACATACCTCGTAACGAAGTGTCATAGGCAGGCTGACCTCAATCTTGTCGCCTTTCTTCCACTTGCGGTTGATGGTGACATAGCTGGCCTTGCCTGTTGTTGCCGTCAAGCCGTTGATGGTTTCACCGTTGACCATGACCTTAAAGCCGTTGTCCACCCATTCCGGATGACGTATGGCAATGCTGTAATTGCCATTCTTGCCGATGGTGAGAGTCGTCTTTGGCTCGTTGGGGAACTGTGTCTCTTGGGTCACCACAAAGTCTTTGCTCTGGAGCTTTGATGCGGTGAAGAGGTTGACGTAAAGCGTCTTCTTACCATCGTGAGTGTAGATGAAGTGACCATACTTAGAGTGGTTCTCCATACCAGTACCCACACAGCACCACATGCCCTTGTTGGGTTCAGAATAGATGCGGTAGCCCTGTGGACGCAGGGTGGTGAAATAGACATAGCCGCCGGTGGTAGGATCCTGTGTAGAGAGGATATGGTTCCACATGGCCTGTTCATAGAAGTCAACATACTTAGCATCTGAGGTGCGGTCGAAGAGCATTTCCGAGAATTTCAGCATGTTGTTCGTGTTACATGACTCGGGACCATCGAGCTGGTCGATGTAACGGTTGCTGTTGGCAGCGGTGAGGAAGTGCTCGTTCACCGAGTTGCCGCCAATGCAGACGGTACGGTTCGTAGCTACATCAGTCCAGAAGTTCTCAGCAGCCGTTATGTAGGCTGTCGCTGTGGCATCCTCTTCACCGATACGCTCCATACCAATGAACTTTGGTACCTGCGTGTTAGCATGCTTGCCGTCGAGGAACGTGGTGTTCAGCGTCTGCATGCCGTTAAGCATGGCCTTGTGTGTGAATTTCTTCGCTGCAGCCAGATATTTGGCATCGCCAAACAGCTGATAGGCATCAAGCAATGACTCATTCATGCCACCATGCTCGCAGTTCAGGAATCCCTCGAAGGCCTGGTCGTCAACCTTGGCAATAAGGTTGACACTCCAGTCGCTGAGTTTGCGGAACATCTCCTTTGCCACCTCGCTATTGCCATAGAGATAGGCATCGCGCAGACCAGCCAGAATCTTGTGCTCGCAGTAGAAGGGTACCCATCCCCAGTTTTTCTGGATGCCTGACAGGTCACCGGCGTAGAGTTTCTTCCACGAGTCGTTGATGGGCTGTCCACCAATGAATCCATAGAGACCTTCAGTGTTATGATCATAAGCGTCCTGACAGTCCTTCATTACCTTCAGCATATAGTCCATGCGTTCTTTCATCATGGCACGCACAGCCTCATCGTGACAAGCCGCATAAGCCAGCGCCAGGGCTGAAAGGTAATGGCCGCCAACGTGACCGCTCAGGTCAAATCCGGCATCACCGCCCCAGTTCTTGAAGTTGGGGTGCTTGGTGAGCCACTGATAGTAAGGGCTGCTGGCATCGGTGGTCTCGGCGAGGCCGGCCTGACGGACATATGGCGTCAGCAGTCGGTCCACATCATATTGCATCAGCATTTTGATGTTCAAGTCCATCGCGGTCTTCATCGGACCGTCGAGTAACGTTACCTGTTCCAAGTCGAAATGCTTGGGATAGAGCTCCGTCTGAGCGTTCACATTTTGCAGCGCTAATGATAATAACCCTGCTAAGAATAGTTTAGGTCTCATAGTGTATTTGTTTTATTTATTTTACTGTTGTCCTGCGATCACGGATCAGCTTAATCTCACGAAGCAGATCCTCGTAGTGCAGCTTGTTGATGCCGCTTTCGACCTGAGCCTGCTGCTTGCAGAAGTCCTCCACCTTTTGCAGGTTCATCATCATATAGAGCACGGCATCGGAGTTGTTAAACTGTGAAGTTGTCGTGTTTTGGACACCTGAGGTTGCGGGGTTGATGGCATTGTTCATGTTCTTCAGATATGAACGCTGCAGACTCCTGCGGAGCTTGGCCTTCAGGTCGCTGCCGCTCTCTGTCTTCCACACCTCGGCAAAAAGGTCGTCCAAATATTCGTCGATAGGATAGCCGAACGCATCGAGGTTACTCAGGTTCCTGGGTTCCATCAGTCTTCTAAGCAGACTCTCCTGCAAATCGTTCTGAGCTATCATGACGTTGGTGCCAGTCTTCGATATGATATTCTCGGGGTAGAGCCATTCGGGAGTCTCGAAGACGTTGCGACCAATGAACTGCAGAGCTTCCTGCTGACGCTCCTTGGGCACATTCACGAAAGGCTCCTCACCTGGCATGTTGTTATTGAAGCGACCGCCGATATTCTTGACCACATGACCCACATAACGGGTAAATTGGTCTCTGACGGCGCCCCACATCTCACACAGGTCCTCGTACTGGTCGTTGTCCTGCTTGGTCCATTTCGGCAACTTCTCCATGATGCGCTTCAGGTTCTTGATACCATATTCCGAAGCCTTCATGTTGTTGTCGCTGAGGTCCTCGGTCTGGGCACGCGGATCTTCACCCCAGCCTTCGCCACCGAACCACAGACGCTGGTTGCCGCGCAGCACGTCGGTGGTCTCCTTCATCAGTTTCTCTTTCTCCTCATACTCATCCTTGAACTCCGGACGCCACTGGTATCCCCATTTGATGGCCCAGCGGTCGTAGTCGTTGATACGTGGGAAGAGTCCCTTTTCTGAGATGTTATCCTCGGGCTGAGCCACATAGTTGAAGCGGGCATAGTCCATGATGCTTGATGTGTGACCGTTCTTCTCCACCCAGGCTTTGTCGCGCAGCTTCTCTACCGGTGTGGCAAACGAAGCACCCATGTTATGACGCAGACCCAGCGTGTGGCCTACCTCATGACTGCTGACGAAGCGAATCAGCTCGCCCATCAGTTTGTCGTCGAACTTCATGCTGCGGGCACGGCTGTCCACCGCACCGCACTGTACCATATACCATTTGGTCAGCAGGTTCATCACGTTATGATACCAGCAGATATGAGCCTCGATGATCTCACCCGAGCGGGGGTCGATGATATGTGGACCGTAGGCATTCTCAATCTCAGCGGGCAGATAGCGCAGACCCGAGTAGCGAGCATCCTCCATGCTGACGTTGGGATCATCCTCGGGCAGTACCTTGGCCACGATAGCGTTTTTGAAGCCGGCAGCCTCGAAGGCCACATTCCAGTCGTTGACACCCTGAATCAGATAGGGTATCCACTTCTTCGGCGTGGCGGGGTCGATGTAATAGACAATCTGCTTCTCGGGCTCTGTCAGCTCACCGCGCATGTACTTCTTCTTATCCTTTGGTACCAGACGATAACGGGCGATGTAAGACTCGTGCTGAGTCTTATGCTGATCGTCGCTGAACAGCGTGATGCCATTGACGAAATAGCCGACGCGCTCATCCCACAGACGACCACGCATGGGCTCCTTGGGCAGCAGTACGATGCTGGTGTTCATGCCCAGCGTGATGTTGCCAGCCTGTGATGCAGGCGACTGTCCGGCCTGAGCACCATAGGTACGGGTGGTCACCACCTCGATATTGGTGGGATACACCTTCATCGTGTCGATATAGGTGGTGTTGTTCTGCGGACCGCCCAGCTTCAGGCTCGTCTTCAGACTCTGTGACAGGTCTGTCAGCTTGCTGTTGCCTTTGAACAACGGAGTCACCTCCACCAGTTGTGCATCATTCTCCTCGTTATGACCGATAATCTTCAGGTCCATCACGATGGGGTCAACGGTAGACTGCAGCAGGGTACGACGGATGTTGTCGCCCTCTTTGGCCACCTGCGTCACCACATACTGGCGCACCAGCAACTGTGTGGTGTCTCTCTTCTCAATATAGAATGCAATGTCGTTGGCTTCCTCGCCCGCAAACTTTCCGAAGTTCTGCGGTACGGCGGTGAAACGGTTCACGCAGAGAATCAGTCGTCCCAGCATGGAGTCGGGCACCTCGAAGTAATACTTGTCCTCGATGTGACGCACCGTGAAGAGACCCTTCATCACTGTGCCTCCCTTTTTCACAATCTTTTCATACTCCGTTTCCTTCTTGGGCTTTTCCACCTTGGCTGTGTCAACGGCGGTGGTGTCCTTTGCGATAACGGTTGCGGTAGTGTCCTGCTTCAGCGTGTCGGCAGGAGCAAAACGAAACTCTCTGGCCTGCATGGTTGTAGCCAGCATGAGTCCCATAACGATAGTAAATGTTCTCATAATGTTTTTTGGGGTTTATGATATTATAACTTGTATGCTAATGCAGCACCGATAGCGGTGCAGAACTGTGAGTACTTAGGAATGTGGAAGCGCACGTTGTAGAGCTTCTCGAGTGCCGGGAAAATCTCCTTGCTCTGGGGCAGTAGCGACAGGTTACCGATGAGCACCATATCGCGGCAGTCGGTACCCTGAGCGGCCAGTACAGCTGCCGAGCCGATGCTCTGCAGTACCATCGTGATGATGCCGCAGGCGATATCCTCTCGTGAGGCGTCGTTCTTGGCGTGGGCAAAGAGTGATGCCGTAGCCTCCATAGGCAGACCGGGCAGCGGTTGTGCCGATATGTCGCCAATCAGCAGGTTGATGTTGCGGATATTGCCCTGCTTGGCTAGCTCTGACACCTGTTTGATGTCGCTGGTGTTCAGCATGATACGGCTCAAGCCCTGCAGGGTGCCGCCTCCGATGCCTATACCACCGATATGCTCAATCTTGTCACCGTGACACATCACAAACGATGTACCAGTGCCCATCGAGATGACGATGGCGTGGTCCAGATGGCTTTCATAGCGGGCTCCCAGCGCGTCGGCGATGAACTCGTCGCAGCGACTGGTCTTCACACCATACACGTCGCCTTTTACATAGGCCGCTCCCACGCCGGTCAGCATCACGTGGTCCACTTCCTCCAGCTGCAGGTCGTTGTCGTGCAGATATTTTCCAAATGCACCGTAGAGCGAGGTGATAGGGTCAGCCGCCGTGATGCGTATCGGTGCCGTCGGCTTATCATCCCTCAGTCCTACTATTTTTGTGGTGCTAATGCCCACATCTATTCCAATGATAATTCCCATACATACGAATTTTGTGCGCAAAGTTACAATTTTTTTGTCACAAACCAAAATACATCATTCATAATTTTGCCGCTTGAAAGGTTTTTTGTACCTTTGCCCTCAGAAACCTAAAAAAATGCATATAGCAATAGCAGGAAATATTGGCAGTGGAAAGTCAACGCTGACGAAGATGCTGGCCCGCCATTACGGATGGGAGGCACGCTTCGAGGCCGTGGACCACAACCCCTATCTGGAGGACTATTATCGTGACATCCACCGTTGGTCATTCAATCTCGAGGTGTACTTCCTGAAAGAACGGTTTCGCGACTTGATTGACATTTCCAAGACCGACCACACCATCGTTCAGGACCGCAGCATCTTCGAGGGTGTCTATGTGTTCATGCAGAACAACAAAGCCATGGGCAACCTCTCCGACCGCGACTACGAGACCTATATGGAGCTGTTCGAGCAGATGATGACGGTGGTGCGCTATCCTGACCTCATGATTTATCTCCGTGCCTCGGTGCCCCATCTCGTTGGCAACATCCAGAAGCGAGCCCGCGACTACGAGCAGTCTATCCAGCTGGAGTATCTCGAGAACCTGAACCGTCGTTACGACGAGTTTATATATAAGATGTATAAGGGCCGTGTGATGGTCATCGAGAAAGATAATCTGGATTATCTCAATAATCCGAAGGACTTCGCCCAGATTGTAGATCGTATCGATGCCAATCTCTTTGGACTCTTCCCCAATACTTAAACCTCAACATTCAAATCTCAAAGATATATGCACATCGCAATAGCAGGAAACATTGGCAGTGGCAAGACCACACTGACGAAGATGCTGGCCCATCGTTACGGATGGACGCCCAGGTTCGAACCCGTCGACAACAACCCCTATCTGGAGGACTTCTATGCCGACATGAAACGTTGGTCGTTCAATCTTCAGATTTACTTCCTGAACAAGCGTTTCAAGGAAGTGGTAGAAATAGCCCATTCCAAAGATACCATCATTCAGGACCGTACCATCTTCGAGGATGCCTGTATCTTTGCCCCCAACCTCCATGGTCAGGGCATGATGAGCGACCGCGACTTTAATAACTATAAGGACCTCTTTGACCTGATGATGTCGTTGGTCAAGTTGCCCGACCTCATGATCTATATCCGTTCCAGCATACCTACGCTGGTGGCCCAGATCCAGAAGCGAGGCCGTGAATACGAACAGACCATGCGCCTCGACTATCTCGAGGGCCTGAGCCGTCGCTACGAGGAGTGGATTGAGACCTACAAGGGTCAGCTCATCATCATCGATGGCGACCACTGTAAGTTTGGCGAAAACCCTGAGCACTTCAAGCAGGTCACCGACATGATCGATGCCAAGCTCTACGGTCTCTTCCCCATGGAGTAACAAACCGATTCATAACTAAACACCTCTTTATATGAAAAAAGGAATCATCATGGCATCGCTCATGGCGATGATGACCCTGACGAGCGCCAATGCCCAGGTCTATCTCGACCCGCAGGCTCCCATCGAGTCACGAGTAAAGGATGCCTTGAGTCGCATGACGACCCACGAGAAAATCAAAGTGCTCCATGCACAGAGTAAGTTCACGTCGGCAGGTGTGCCCCGCCTGGGCATCCGCCAGCTGAATATGGACGACGGCCCTCATGGTGTGCGTGAGGAGCTGGAGTGGAATACGTGGAATGCAGCCCACTGGACTAACGACTACTGTGTGGCCTTCCCCTCGCTCACCTGCCTTGCAGCCACTTGGAACCGCGACCTCGCCCAGACCTATGGCAATGCCATCAGTGAGGAGTTTGCCTATCGCGGTAAGGACCTCTTGCTGGGACCGGGTGTCAATATCCAGCGTACCCCGCTCAATGGTCGCGCCTTTGAGTATATGGGCGAAGACCCTTATCTGGCAGGCGAGATGGTGGTGCCATATATCGTGGCTGCACAGAAGAATGGTGTGGGCTGCTGTCTGAAGCATTACGTGCTCAACGACCAGGAGACCGACCGCTTCGCCGTCAATGTCAACGTCTCTGAGCGTGCCCTCCGAGAAATCTACCTCTATCCCTTCGAGCAGGCCGTGAAGCGTGCTCATGTGTGGAGCATCATGGGTTCCTACAACCTGTGGCAGAACGTGCACTGCTGTCATAATGACGTCCTCATCAACGGCATCCTGAAGAAAGAGTGGGGGTGGGATGGTGCACTGGTCAGCGACTGGGGCGGCACTACCAATACACAGGAGGCTATCTTCGGCGGTCTCGACATCGAGATGGGAACCTATACCGACGGTAAGCTGCGTGAGAGCGAGTTCGGCTACGATGACTATTATCTGGCCAAGCCCTTCGAGCAGCTCATCAACGAGCAGAAGGTGCCCATGTCTGTGCTCGACGATAAGGTGGCTCGCGTCCTGCGTTTCATGTTCCGTACCGGCATGAATCCCAAGAAAGTGATTGGTTCTATGTGCAGCGAGGCCCATTACGACGCCTGCCGTCAGATTGGCGAGGAGGGCATCGTGATGCTTCGCAATGAGTCTATCCTGCCGCTCGACCCCACTAAATATAATAAGGTGTTAGTGGTAGGCGAGAACGCCACCCGTTCGCTCACCCAGGGCGGTGGCTCGTCAGAACTGAAGACCCTGAAGGACGTATCGCCCCTCGAGGCCTTCAATTCTCAATTCTCAATTCTCAATTCTCAACTCTCAATGGATTATGCCCAGGGCTATATGTCGGGTCGGGCTATGTACGACCGTGTGGACCGTGTGGATCCTGCCAAGCAGGCTGAACTGAAGGCCGAGGCACTGGAGAAAGCCAAGACTGCCGACCTGATTATCTTCGTGGGCGGACTGAACAAGAACACCCGTCAGGACTGTGAGAATGGCGACCGTGAGTCCTACAACCTCTCCTTTGGTCAGAACGAGCTCATCAGCGAGTTGGCCAAAGTTCAGAAGAACATCATCGTGGTTACCTTCGGTGGCAACCCCTACGCTATGCCTTGGATCAACGATGTGCGTGCCTTGCTCCATTGCTGGTATCTGGGCAGCGAGGCCGGCAATGCGCTGGCTAACGTGCTCACGGGTAAGGTCAACCCCAGTGGCAAGCTGCCTGTCACTATCGCCCAGAACTACGAGGACTATCCCTACGTGAAGTTCGGCGCAGAGGCCTATCCCGGTGTCAACAAGCAGGTGTACTACAAGGAAGATATCTTCGTGGGCTATCGTGGCTTCGAACGCGACAAGGTGAAGCCTCTGTTCCCCTTCGGCTTCGGACTCAGTTACACCACCTTTAAGTATGGCAAGCCCACCGTCACCCTCAGTGGCGATGATATCATCGTCGAAACCACCATCACCAACACTGGCAATGTGGCTGGTCGCGAGGTGGCTCAGGTCTATGTCTCTGCCCCCAAGAACAAGCAGCTAGAAAAACCTGTCAAGGAGCTGAAGACCTTTGGCAAAACTCGCAGCTTGAAGCCCGGTGAGAGTGAGACGCTGCGCATGACGCTGAAGAAGGCCAACCTCTCGTCGTGGGACGAGGCTACCCACCAGTGGCTGCTCGACAGTGGCACCTACACCTTCCAGGTGGGCGCCAGCAGTGCCGACATCCGCGAAAAAGCAACCCTCAAGTTATAACACACAAAAAGCAAGGCCTTGGAAATCCCAAGGTCTTGCTTTTTTATGTTCATCAGCGATTGCTTCTTAGTTCAGGCGCACCATCACAGATACCACCTGTCCGGCAGTCTTCTCGCCTTCCAGTATCACGCTCACTTTACCCTTGTTCACACCTTCCACATCAGCACGGAAGCTCAGCTTGCGACCATCGAGCAGCATGCAGTTGCCCAGCAGAGACTGGCTGGCACCAGCGTAGGTCATTCTCATTGAACTCAGCACCATCTGGCTCAGATACGGCTGTATGCCGCTGGCCCAAACCAGAGGAATCTCCTCGGCCTCGTCTTTCGACAGGTCGCAGCGCCAATATGACTGCGGCAGGGTGTTGCCAACCTCTACCACATACGTCACGCCGTCAAAATATTCTGTGGCATCATTAGGATAGTGGGCAGGCAATGGACGCTCGGTCAGCGTATGATTCTTTGGGTCGAAGGTATAGATGCTTCTGTTGCTGCCATAAATCGTGCTGTTCGACAACCACGACATCGTGGCACCCTTGAACACAGGGAAGTTCAAGCCAGTCTTCTCGCGACCTAGGAACGACACCTCGCCGTCAGTCTCAGCTATCAGCTCGTTGGCTGTTGCCTTTCCGTTGGCCACGTTTACCTTATAGAACGATGTCTTGAAAGCGGTGTCCAAGCCTCTCTTCTTGTGACAGTAGCGACTCATATAGAGCTCGCCACCCACGCTGGCCATCGTGCCTCCTTCATAAATCTCCCAACCGTCGTCATCCTTATCCTTCATCTCGATAGGCAGCACCTGATAGGTGTTGGGCATAATGATGTAAGGCTCCCACAGGTTCTGGCTGTACATCAGCTCAGTGCCCATATAGCCCTCGTTTGTGGGCATCACATAGTGGGCATAGATGCTGGTGGGCGATACCGTCACCACATCCATCGTGCTACCCTTGTCCTTCAGTTGGAAGATAATGTTCTGTGCACCTGTCGACAGGATATCGTTGCCGTAAGGCTCAATGCTGCCGTAGAGATACTGCGGACGAGAGTTCAGCGTCATGTTGCTGCCTGGACAGCCCTGTGAGAAAGTCCACTCAAACAGAGCACCGTCGCTGGTGCGCACCAGATAGTTATAGTAGCCTTCCCAATCAATCAGCAGCTTCTTGATAGCATCGCGAATGGCCTCGTCCTTCACCTCATTCAGCGAGGGACAAGCATATTTGCAACCCTTCAGCCAAATCCATCTGTCGCCTATGGGCAGCACATCCTCGATGTCAAGACGCATGCGGGTCTGGATTACCTGGGCCATCTCACTGTCGCCGGTCTTCACCTCAATGGTGTAGGTCACCTCCTCCAGCACGCCGTTGTCGTTAACTTTGTAGAGCATCGAGGCCACTTGGGCATCTACATTATCCTCGCCACGAGCTGCTGCCGCGTCGCTGCTGGTCAGTGCCAGCATCTTGGCGCCAGCGATGTTTGCCTTCTTAAACTTCAGGCCACTCACACTCTTACTGCCCCCATCGCTGTCGTTATCATCGCCGCATGCCGTTGTCAGGCATCCCAGCGTCATAGCCATCAGGGCCATCATCATGAATCTGTTAATTGTCTTCATATTGTTCTTAGTTATTATTGACGCAGCAAAGATAGGAAATATCATTTACATTTCCAAATAAAACGACAAATATTTACATGTAAATCAATTAGCCCCGTTTCTTGTTATTGGATTCCATCCGATAAACAGACCTATATACTTTTAATCCAAGAAAGCAGATGGATGTAGATTTAATTGTGGCGAAATAATTGTTATTAACAAAAAGTGCACAGCGGAACCCCGCTGTGCACTTGTACCAATTTTGTCTAAGCTCTTAATTCAATCTTCATCGTCATCATCCCACATCGACTCTCTTCTTCTCGATAAGGCTTCTCCTGCATCCACCTCATCGTCAGGGTCATTGACAGGGACATCATACTGCGAACCAGTCAACAGCTTTTGTATTTCAATCTCAACCACAGACGTTTGTGGCTTCATATACGATTTCTTTTCCATATTACTCCTTATTTTATGATTACCTTTTTGCCATTTACAATATAAAGACCATGCGTGGGATTTTCGATGCGGCGACCCTGCAAATCATAGATATCGCCATGAGAATCACTGTTGCTGAGAGCCTCCTTGATACCTGTCGTTTCATCATCACCAAAGATAAGTTTAAAGTCTCGTGCACCACTTGGCAGGCTTGCTGTAGGCAGAGGCAAATAAGCTTTTCCTGCACTCAGTGTTGAGCCATCGGTGACGGCATAGAAGCCGAGATTACCATTCTTCTTTGCAAGGATATAGTTGGTATAGTCGTCTTCCTCCTTGTTCAGAACGGTATTTTCAGTTACGCCCACCAACATGTTCGAAACAATGGTCTCACCAGGTCCCCAAGGAATTGCGTAGGTATTAGCATCGCCCTTCACCACGATACCTGTATTGGCAGGCACATCAGTGATGCGCGTCAGCGTCACCTCGCCAGTACTTGGTTTGAATGCCGAAACGATATATGCCTTGATATCGTCTGTGCCAGAGAAGTCCAGTGCATGTGTACTGCAATAGGTTCCCATGCCGGCTGCACCTATGGTGATATTTTCAGTAATCACCTTAATCTCTTTAAAATCCTTCCAATAGTCTGCAGCTTCATAAGCAGCCTTGCAGCCGGCAGGAACATGGAGGATCACGTCAGTATAATTGGTAATAATACTATTGTTTACTGACAGAGGAGTCTCCCATTCTACTGTTACCGAAGTTAGACTATTACAGTTTTCAAAGGCGTGGAATCCAATAGAATTCACACTTTTGGGAATATTGAGGTCGGTTAAATCGCAACTTGAAAAAGCATATGCTCCAATACTTGTTATAGAGTTATGGATTGTCACATCAGACAACTTAATACAATTGTAGAACAATCCCTCACTAATTGTAGTTACTGAACTAGGAATATTAATAGAGGTTAAGTTTATACATTGATTGAAAGCATAAAGACCAATACTTTTCACAGAATTGGGAATAATGATAGACGTAAAGCCGTTGCAAAAGGTAAATACTGATTCTCCGATACTTGTTACAGAATTGGGAATTATTAAGTTCTTTAAATTTATGCATGTTTTGAAAGCGCCGTCCTCAATACTTGTTACAGAATTGGGTATGATGATGGAAGTTACATTGTGGCATTCTGCAAATGCATATAGACCAATACTTTTCACAGAATTGGGAATAGTAACGGATTTAATACCTTTGCAACAATAGAAAGAATAAGCGGGTATCGTTGTCAACCCAGAAAAGTACTGCAACTCGTCAAACGAAGTTATTTCTTCATTCCCCTTGAACACTTCGCCCAAATCTGTAACAACAGCAGCCTCTTCTTCGCTCAGTTCACCATCGCCATTAGTATCCCAATTAGCTACGCACAGAGCCTTCACATTGGCATCAACAAAAGTAATAGCGGGAGAGGGAGCCACCATCTCTACAATCTCCTTGAAATCTTTCCAGTTATCGGCAGCTTCATAAGAAACTTTACTGCCAGCAGGAACGTAGAGAGTAGCGTTAGCACTATTTGAGAATGTTTCTGTTGCCAAGTAAAGAGGCGTAGCGATATCAATAGTAACATCTATTAGGTTAGAACATCCATAAAATGCATATTGGCCGATACTAGTTACACCATTCTCTATAATGACAGATGATAGGTTTTTACAGTCTTGAAAAGCCCACATCCCTATTGTATTCACAGTTCCTGGAATTGTAAAAGAAGTTAAGCCATTACATCCCTCGAAAGCACTTATTCCAATTGAGTTAACATTACTAGGGATGATCATGCTGCTCAATCCGATACAACCATCGAAAGCATAATTCCCAATAGATGTTACATCATTAGTAATAACTGTATTTTGGCATCCTGCAATTAGTGTGTTTGAAGCTGTTTCTACTACGGCATTACAACTATTTCTCGAATCATATTTTTTGTTATTCGAATCTACAGTTATTGAAAGGCAGCGAGAAAACGCGCCACCACCAATACTAATGACATTTCTTGGGATATTAACATTAGTAAGATTATTACAACCGTAAAATGCCCATTTTCCTATAGTGTTTAAACTATTGGGCAAAGAAACGGAAGTAAGTTCTTTACAACCTAGAAAGGCACCTTCATCAATAGTTGCTAAACTATTTCCAAATGATATTGTAGTCAAGCTGGTACAGCCTCTGAATGCATTATAGCCTACTTTTGTAACACTATTAGGAATAACTATCGATGACAAATTGCACCCTTGGAAAGCGAAATCTTCAATCATTGTCACATTGTTTCCGATTGTTACCGAATTTAAGTTGCTACAATTTTTAAAAGCATCTCTACCAATACTATTTACAGTGTAACTAGTAGATGATTTCATTATGGTGGAAGGAATAACAACATCACCAGAATAGGAGTTACTAATTACACTAGCGGTACATTTGCTCTCATTTAGATCATACCTGATTCCATTATAGGTATACGTGACAGCATTTAATCTTACTATGCTCATTAACATAGCAAAAAGGATAATAATTTTTGTTTTTTTCATATGAACTATAATTAAAGAATAGTCAGACGCACAAAGAGTGTGAGCCTTCTCGACATCCTTTGTCAGAAGGTTCTGGAATACCTGTAGCATAAAGAATGAAAATCAGCTCACACCTGCAGGTATATATGTGAGCCGACTCCATAGCGGAGTGAGCAGTATATATGCAACTGCAGGAGAAGCAGCCTTTCAGACTTTTCCCCATGCTACTTGAATTTTCCAGATTCTCTGACGGGTCAAAGCTTAATAGCTCTCCTCAATGTCATCGTCCATTTCTCCGAACGACAGGGCAAAGATAAACAAAAAAGCCGAAAGTGCAAAACTTTCGCTTATTTTTTTCAAAAAGCACACGATAAATTGTCACGGTCACAGCTGTGACCATGTGACCGTAGAGAAGGGCTGAATTTCTGGAATGTGTTAATAACTATTTGATTCTTAGTTGTTTATGCGACATATTCCTTTCGTCGACCAGCGAAAACCCCATATGGTCACAGCTGTGACCGTGTGACCATTTGCTGTCCGAGCCACGAAAAGCCGTTCTCCGAGGCACGAAAAGCCGTTCTTCGAGGCACGAAGAGCCGTTCTCCGTTTTTCTGATATTTTTGGTTAAAAAGTATTGAGGTGCCTTCCTTCACTCAAGGAACGGCCTTCCATTAATGAAAGGAATGCTTCCTTTGAGTGAAAGAAAGCATTCCTTTGGGGGTATAGAGCCGGGCTCTTTAAGTGAAAGAAGGCATCTCTTTAATTGAAAGATGTCTCACTCGGGCCAGCCGTCGGCAGTCCACGAGATGGGACGTTGGATGAGCATGGCGGCGCCATTCTGGGTGGCGCTGTAGCCGTGGCAGATGAAGATGTCCTCGCCATCGAAGTTGTAGGCGGCGCAGTGACCGGCTGCCTCCCATTCCTTCTTGTCGCCCTCCAGGAAAAGTGTGCCGCCACCATTGGCCATGTCCTTGCCGTTACGATCCAGATAGGGGCCGTCGACAGTTTTGCTGCGACCTACAGCCACGCGGTAGTTGCTCTTGGCACCACGACAGCAGTAGTCCCACGACACGAAGAGGTAGTAGTAGCCGCCGTGCTTCATGATGAATGGGGCCTCGATAGCGTTGGTTCCAGCATACTTCGACGTAGGATTCGGCTCTGTGGGTTTGTAGTTCGGGTCATAGCGACGGGCGATGGTGCGGGGCTTTACACCTTGGGCAATGTGCATCGTTGAGTCGAGGCGTGCCAGTTGTATGCCGTCCCAGAATGAGCCCCAGACGAGCCAAGGCTGGTCGTTGTCGTCGATGACGAAGTTCGGGTCGATGGCGTTCCAGTTGTCACGTTTCTCGCGCGAAGTCACGATACAGCCCTCATCCTTCCACATGCCTGAGCGCAGCGAGCGACTGCTGAGCAGACCGATGGCCGAGCCGTTCTTGCCAAACGTAGAGCAGCTGTAGGCGAGCCACCACTGTCCGTGCCACTGGATGACATCGGGTGCCCACACATGATTGCTGAAGCCAGGCACGGAGTCGGTTGTCCAACCAGGAATAACAGTCATTACGGGCTGGGGCAATACCGTCCATGTCTTGCGGTCCTTGGAGGTCATCTGCTGGATACCCATGCCCGTAGCGTAGATGTAATAGGTGTCACCCTCTTTGGCCATCACGGGGTCGTGTGCCATGGGTGTCTCGGTCGTAAAAGCCTCGCGCTGAAAGCCACGACGCGGCCCCTGTGCAGCGGCCGTCTGGCAGATGGCTGCAAGTGCCATTGTAAAAAGAATCTTGTTCATATTAGTTTTTGTTGTTTAATGAAAGGAATGCTTCCCTTTGAGTGAAAGGAAGCATTCCTTAGGGGGTGCCTATCTCCTTAAACGGAGGAAGGCATGTGTTATTTTAAGAACACCTTTCTGGAGCGGCCGTTGGCGGTACGCTCGATGCAGAGGCCTCGTGGATTTTCGAGACGACGGCCCTGCAGGTCGTAGTAAGTCTTGGGCTGGTCGGCATCGTTATTCAGCTTGAGGGGCTCGATGGCAGCGGCACCACGATCGATGGTGAGGATGTAGGTGTTGAGGCTGCGAGCGGGCATGGGCACAACAACGGTGTCAGTAGGATGATCGAGGATGATGGGTATCTCCTGACAGAGGCTGTCGGTCTCGTTACCGGTAGATTTCATGTGGATACCACCGTTGACCTTGACGGGCAGTACGAGCTCCAGGTCATGGCCGTTCTTGGTGGTGTCGATAGCCATAACGATGAGTGAGTCGCCCTTGATATAGGCAGAATACTCAGAGGCAGCGCCCTCGCCAGAAGCCTTATCGCGATTGGTGGTGAGGCGGGTAGAGCCGGTCACGTTTCTTGAGAAGTGGCTCAGCACATAGGCGCGGGGCAGCAGCTTGTTCTTAGTATTCTTCATGGTGCCGACGTTGTACTTGGTCTCGCCAGTACCTACGAAGCCCCAGTGGGCACGCATGTACCAGTAGATATAACCGGTACAGCCGGCGAGCATGCATTCGTTGAGCTCCTCAGCGAAGATGAGCTGCTCGTGCCAGTTGGGCAGGTGGTCGATGTTGTCGGTGACAGAGTGCTCAGTCATCCACACTTCCTTACCGTACTTGGTGGCCAGCACAGCTGACTTCTTCATGTATGTGAGGGGGGCATGACCATAGAGGTGACCGGCCACGATGTCGATGTGCTTGCGGCAGGTGGTGTCGTTCATCAAGGGGTCGGTATAGTTCTGGGTGAAACCAAGGCTCTCGCCGCTGATGAGCTTGACGCCGTTGTAGGTCTCACGGTCGAGCATGTGGGCATTCTCCTTAACCAGCTTGACCAGGTCCTGTGGGTCATAGAGACAGCCAGAGTAGCTGACCCACCAGTCGGGCTCGTTCTGGATAGAGACGGCATCGACCTCTACGCCTTTTGACTTCATGTACTTCAGATAGTCGTTGAGCCAAGGGAAGAACTTGGGATAGCAGTCTAAGCGCAGCTTACCGCGCTGGTTGCCCTGATCATCGCTGTTACCACCCTGGGCGGTACCGTTGGTCTTGAAATCACCTGGGGGAGACCAGGGGGTGCCGAAGACGATGCCACCATACTGCTTGACAATCTTGGCTGAGGGTACACCGCCCTGCCAGTTATAGGTGCTTCCCCAACTTGCACCATCGTTGCCACTGTGGCTGGGTGAGATCTCTGCTCGCATGATGTTCAGACAGATCTTGTACTGTGGGTTGTAGAGCAGCTTGACGGGCTGTGTGTCAGTGCCGAAGGGTTTCATGGCACCATCGCAGCAGGCGGCTCCGAAGCCGGTGACGTGCTGCTTCTGAGTGTTGTAAACCAGAAGCCTGATGGTGGCTGCCTGAATAGATGAGGCTGCTACCAAAGCAATGAGTGTAGTAAAAATTTTTTTCATTGTGTAGGTGATTAAATGAGTTATAAATAAATGTTCGTTGTCGTTGTTATGTGTTGGTCAGCTGGCGTATCTGCGCCACTTTCTGCTCCATGGGCAGGGTGGCGTCAATCCAGTGAATGGTAAAACCTCGCCGCTCCATGCCTCGGAACCAGGTCATCTGGCGCTTGGCAAACTGATGGATGGCTATTTCGAGTTGACGGAACATCTCATCGTAGGTGAGACGTCCGATGACGTATTCGGTGAGATACTTATATTCAAGACCGTAATAGATGAGGTCGTCGGGCGAAATGCCTTCTGCCAGCAGGTTCCTGACCTCATCGACCATTCCCTCGTCTAAGCGGGCCTTGAGGCGTCGGGTGATTTTCTCGCGACGCAGTTCACGGTCGAT
>Ga0310690_10005002_pt1 | contig 18335 bp, 33 predicted proteins | sample AusTroGonzalo_MG_2_FD_207661 | JGI IMG/M metagenome (GOLD analysis project Ga0310690, IMG submission 207661) | Bovine rumen microbial communities from tropical cattle in Woodstock, Queensland, Australia - Gonzalo_04 (v2) (version 2) | ecosystem: Host-associated > Mammals > Digestive system >...
TGCTAAATTTAAGAAGTTATATCCTAGTGGTGTAAATATGACAATCGGCAAAACAGGGTTTAAACATATTCTAAACGAGCATATGTACAAAGAGCTTAGAAAAACAATGGTTTTATTGTTGTTGTAGGCTCAAAACTTAGATCCTGCCGGAAGAAATATACAAGACTTACAAATAAATGCTGATATTGTTCGCCACAGCCCTATTTATAAGAGTTTGATGCTTTCTGACGAAGAGCTTAAAAAAGAAGGGGTCAGGAGAGCTGCTAAGCAAGCCCCTCTTGGAAGTAGATTAGCATTAGAGGAAATGTTAGACAATTGGGATGCTGTTTCTGCAGATATTGCTTCTGATATTTCTAAGTTTTCTACAGACTATGTTGCTAAATACGAAGAAGAACAAACAGAGGACGCAGATGGAGGAGAAGCAGCAAGCGCAAGTATAGCAGAACACATTCGAGCTTCTTATGAGTTTTCATAGTTCAGTAGAACATCATCCAAGGTGCGTTTCTTCTTCTCGAGGATTCCAAAATGTAAATATGTAGATGGGAAACTTGTTTAGGAGCTAAATGAATTAGGGCTACCTACATATTATGACGCAAAATATATATTTAATTATGTATTGAACATGTGTCACGATATTAATAGTAAGTCAGAACTATTGTATCGTCTATATGATCTTGGACAAACAGATCCTATATTTAAACTTTTACATCAGAGAGTAGCAAAAATATCTGGATACGGATCTCAAAAAATCAGTGCTAACGATTAGCAGTTGATGACGTAGATATACAACGGTATTAAAACTGCTAAAAATGCATTTGTTATAGGTAAGAGTATTCAGAACGGAGATTATTTTTCTGTTGTTATATAGTCTACAGATGCAGATTATAATGCTCAGAAATATAAATTAGAGTGGAGTAAACTTTTTGCGTCTGGCGCTTCATTGTTCGTTGAAGTCGGAGAAGATGGAAAACTTAGAATGAAGAATGGATATAGTGCAAAAGTGTTTACAACGCTAGCATAGAGATTATAGCAGATTGTAGATTGTTTTAGTGATTCTGAAAATCCTATATTAGAAATAGATAAGCAACGTATAAAGTTTGATAAAACAAACCCGAATCACGTAGAGGCAGCGAAAAGAAGTTTTATTACTATATTGCAATCTCTAGGTATATAGTTTGACTATGACCAATTGAACTTTACGTTGTCTAAAAAGCCATATGGAGATACTGGGTTTGCTGGAATGCAAAAACTGTTACATTAGACTGGAACCAACGATATTGCTCCGTTTATAAGGCTCTTAAACTAGCTAAATTACAAAGGCAACCTTAATGTAGATGAAAACGGAAATATTACGTATGTAAGTCCTAAAGGAGAAGATTCTGTTAGAAGTGCAGAAAGAATCTTTGCAGGAGCAGGCGCTGGATTTATTTCTATGTTATCTACGGCGAAGTATAATTACCGAACAGCTCATGATCAGCTTTAGGTTCTTGCTACACACGGAAATAAATATTATGTAATGTCGGAAAACAACGTAATAAACGACATTACGGACATGCTTAACCGTGCGTCAAATGGAGTAGAAGAAGATCTTATAGAAGAGATCAAGCTTGATGTATATAATTATTATCATCCAGAAGATCCAAATATGATAGGACAAGTTCCTGAAACCGGTTCTATCGTAATAAAGAAAATTTCTTCTGATTTACAGGCAAAGAAAGAAGATCCTAGTTTTTCTCCAAATCAAGTATAGGTTGTTACGTTGGCAGGATTCAAGACTGATGAAAAGGGCGATTAGGGCAATGATTATGCAGAAATAAGCCTAAGAGAGGATTATGTAACAAAGTGTGCAATACTTCTCGATGGAGGTTTGATGTTCCCAACAATGTCTGATAAAAAGACTTGGGTGTATTTAAAGGGCGTAGAACTTCCTGGTATTGATCACTCTTCTGGATATTTATCTTAGACACTAAACTCCATAGACGAAAACGGATATTTTTCTTAGCTTGATTCTGTAGTACAACAATTCTTAGAATACGCTCAGACAGAATATTTGTCAGTACAGCGTACTATCGAACAATCAGAATCTTTAGACGACAGCGAAAAGGTTAAAAACTTTCACAAAGCTACGGTAAAGATAGAAAGAGATGGAAAAGAAATAAAGATTCCTATTATATAGGGTGGAAGATTTACATCTCTTATTGGGGTTTACGATTATGTTACGGTAAACGGTAAAACAGAAAGAAAGTTTATTGAGTTTAATAGGGTTCTTGACGAAAACGGACGAATATTAAATGAAAAAGACAATCTTAAAATAGCAGAAGATCATTTCTTCTTACCTTAGCCGAAGCGTGATGATGCAGGTAATATATTGGTTGACCAGAACGCAAATCCTATCATGGAAACAGCCGAAGAGGTTGTAGAAAGACAAAAAAGACAGATTGCAGAAGTTCTACAGCATCAGCTTATAGAAGAATTAAAATATATCGAACAGATAGGTCTAATTAAGCGTAGACCAATATAGACTTCTTCTAGTCTCTTGTCTTATCAAAACATTGGATTGGACAACATAAAAGTAGAAGCTATTGCCAGAGCAATCGCCGCAAGTAAAGGACAAGATTGGAACAGAGTTACCAAAAAGACACACGAAGATTATATGTCTTTAGCTACTTCTATTTTGGTAAACGATATAATGGTAAAACACATAATGTCTTTGCAAGAGGTAGAACGTATATACTCCGGCAATCCAGCGTTCTTTAAGTTTGTGTACGACAACGACGGCCATCTTATAGATAGATCTATTGATCAGCTTAAGCGTTTTGGTGGACTTGTTTCTACAGGACAACCAAATGATATGGAACAAGATGTTCCTAGCACATATAGAGCTGCAGAAGTAGACAATGAAATGGTGGAAGCAGCCAACATTGAGAGTTTGCACCAATTAATGTACGAAGGCCAGATTAGATCTACTTATTTAAGACAACTTTTAGATGAAAAAGGAATAAGTATAGAAGACGAAGAGGGTGCCAAAGAATGCGCAGAAATAGCAGACAAAACTCCGTTGGATAAGGTTAAGAAAGATCTTGATCCTGCAGCATTAAAAATTGCCGAACGAATTGCAGAAAAGAAAACCAATTCGTTTAGAATGGGTAAATACAACGGCAAAACGTTTGACGGAATCGATGTAGCTGATGGTGGAGCATATATTACGGACGAAATGGCTGAAAATATGCTCAAAATGGTCGGAGCGTACGATGAAAACGTTAAAAAAGCGTTTAAAATACTCAGAGATCCTTCTAAAGTACATTCTATTAGGGAATAGGCAGAAGCTTATAATACTGTATGGACTACCGTAATAGGTACGCAAAAATATACTGCGTACGGATTTAGACATCAGAATGGCGTACAAGTACCTTATTATAATAAGATGGCGTTGTTCCCACTGTTTAAATGTATGTGTACTGGTAATATGGCTAAGATTTACGAAAAGATGAAATCAGACAAGATTGACATGCTTATGGTAAATTCAGCCGTAAAACTTGGTTCACAAGGTAGTAAAGCTATTGAGAATTGGGATACGTTCGAAAGCGATTTTCATTTTAATCCGTATACTCAAAAATTCTTATATCTACGTAAACAATTCAATACTGATCCTAAAGAAGAAGAATTGATGAATGTTGGTACGTAGATGAAGAAGATAGCCTTATCAGCTATAATGCCTGGTCGTGAATATACTACACTTGATGGTCGTACATTATCTGCTAAAGGAATTCGTGATGAAATAATGGACAGCATAAACTCTATGTCAGATATAGGTTTGGCTGCTATAAAAGACGAATTCTTCGAAGATGGAGAACTTAATGTAGAAAAGTTCAGCAAATTCCTTACAGACGAACTTATTAACCGCGGTGCCGGCAGAGAAATGCTTGATGCTGTTAGCGTTATTGATGAAAACAGCGAAGGAATTAGTGATGAACAGCGCGAAAGGATCAAGAGGACTGGTAAAAAAGAACTTAAAGTTCCATTGGTGGCTTTGTCTAATATGAATTGGATTCAAAGCATCATTGTAGCTAAAATTAACAGTAAAGTAGTAGATACCTCTACGCAAGGTAAAGCTTTTATTCAGCGTTCTGTATGGGCCATGGAGGGTCGCACCAATGTGATAAACGACGAAAATCTTCCAGAAGACATAAACGGCGGAAACGATCTTTAGATGGTAAACGACGAGGGCTCTATGGATTGCGTGTTAAGTATTGACTTTTTTGATCATTTGTTGCCAAAAAAGATTGTTGGATATAAAACAAAAGACGGATAGTTTGTACTCAATAAACAGGGAAATCGTATTCCTATTTATGAAAAACTTAGTTTTAAAGAAGCTAGACAATATCTTATTGACAACGGTATAATTGGTCCAAAAGCGCACTCTAATATGGTAGGATATCGTATTCCTACTCAGGCAATATCTTCTATACACGCACTACGTTGTGTAGACGTAATACCTGTAGTAAGGGATACTATTATTCTCCCGAAAGAATTTACCAAGATTACAGGATCAGACTTTGATATAGATAAGATTTTCTTGTCTATGAAATCTTATTCTAAACGAGACGGAAAACTTTCTGACAGTTTTGAAGACGGTTCAAACGAATTCTATCAAAACAGGCTGCTTGATGACTATATAGCCCTTCTTTGTGATACTGTAGAAAACGAAGACGGAACGAAGACTACAAGGTCTATGCACATGTTGCATGCGTCTATTGATAATGATACAAGTCTTCTTGATGATGTTATACACGACTTAGAACAGAGTAGTATAAAAAAGCCGCTACATAGTTATGATTCGTACGCCTTACGTCATATGTGTAGAGCAAAAGACGATTTTATTACTGGTAAATACGGGATTGGCCCATATGCACTTAATAATAACAGTTAGGTTCTTACTACTCTATACGAAGTAGAGTTCGCGCCGGAACATAGCAGTATAATGACAAGACTCGGCCTCAATAGTCTACATGAGCAATTTGATAGAAACGGAGAATCCATCATGTCTTGGTTATCTGGTCTTATTAATATTCATGTAGACGTGGCAAAGGATCCAAAACACAACAAACTCAATATTAATCAGTATACACATAACTTGGTAAATCTGCTTATTCGTACCGGATTTGGCAAAGACACTTTCTATTTTACAACGCAACCTATTTTAAAAGAACTTGCTACAGTTATAAACAACGCCGGCGGAAAATACATGCTTGAAAAGGGCGTATCCCAAAGTAAGTTAAAAAAGAATGCTGAACAGGCACTTATTATGAATATAGCCAGAGCTAATGGTATTTAGGGTAAAACTTTTGGCAAAGTTATTCATAATTGGGAGCAGAGTATGCATCGTCGATATATAGGTATAAATTCTACTATAGATTGGTTGTTTGGAGAAGGTATTGAAGTCATCAGAGATATTGCTAGAACCGGGCAATCTTTAACATCTAAAAAATAGTACGAAGTACAAACATTGTGGGATGGTAAGCCTCATACGGAGATGATGTCAGTATTTGATATACAGATGCTTATGTATAGGGCACTTAAACAGTTTACTCCGTATGCAGAAGCTTTATCGGAACTTGTAAAATATTCTAAGATAGACACTAAAAAACAGGGTAAAAATCTTCTAGAACAAAAGAAGTACATGCGGGGATATAAAGCCATGTTTGAAAGTGATTCTAATGATAAAAATAGAATGTTATTTAAAACAAGCGGCCTTGATAGACTTCGCGACAATACTTATATCGGCAACATGACTGAAAACGCCATAGGCGTATTTAATGATATCATGGGATCTTAGATTATATAGGGCACCGATAGGTTTATTGGAAGAGGTGGCCTTGTAGATGCCGTACTTAGTGCGATAGAAAGATTTGGTTCTACAGACGAATAGTTGTTGCGTACCGTTTCCGGTTCTATTTTGGCAAAAATAAAATCTGCATTCTTTAATAAATATGCAGAAGACAACGATATAGACGTTAAAGGTCTTGTGGACGGAAACAATACAATTTATAGTCGATTGTGCAAACTTAAATCAGAAATCATATGTACTAAAAAGTATGAGTCTTTACGTGATTCTAACGGCAATATAAAAAATTATATGCTTGCAACACTTGTTGCTGGATATACTCACGATTTCACGGTTCCAAGATCTGCTCCATATGGTACTATGGGTGACGATTATAAATCTGTTAAATTTATAAATACGCTAAACTTTATAGACGATGAATCTATAGATCAAGACGAGTTTATACAAGCTTGGGAAGATTTGTTGAATGACACAAGATTCCCAGAACTTCAGAAATTTGCAAAAGATCTTATAATGTATGCGTTTATTACTGCCGGCGATAACGGAGGTAGACATGATTTGATGAAGTTTGTTCCAAACTCTTGGAAGATACAGTCTGGGTATGTTGACGAAATGGTTAGATTGTTAGATCGCTTTAATGACAAACAAATAAGTCTTGACTCTTCGTTCTCTAGAGAGGATATCGAAGATGTCGTTCTTAATAACTGGTATGACGATAATTTTGTACACGTTGTAAATATTAACAACATACGTCCTTTCTTTAGCAAGATAACACAACCAAACGGAACGTTTAAACATACACAATATCCTACTATTATAGGTTTGCCAGACGGTACTGGTATTACAGCTGAATATATAAAAATCCGTAGACCGAATATTTCAGACCCAGAATCTCAGCGTAATTATGTTTTATACAAACGTTTTGGCTATGGTAGACACGAAGAAACAGTAGAGAAAGAAATAAACGGAGAAATCAAACAGATTATCAACGTTGTTACGTATCCTATATATGTAGCAGTTGAACCTAGAGGTAATAAATTTATCGATAGACATTTAATTCTTTCTTATGGTCGCCAAGATTCTTCAAAAGAATCTCTTACGAACATGTGTATGGACGCGTTGGCTCTTAAACTTCTTGTAGACAGGGGAATAAAGGTATAGAATACAGAACAAGCTCTTATGGAGTTGTCTAACATATTCCACGAAACAGATCCTGTTGTAGCAGATTATATTCGTAGTTTATATAAATCTTCTATACAAGATGTAATAGAAGAATATAATAAACATATATATGCGGCGGAAGACGCTGTTGAAAACATACCAGAAGCTCCAGAAAATCCTATTCCTCCTACTGCAGAAGAAGCTGAAAAACGCGGAGAAAGTGTATATGAGGTACCTGGAAGCACATAGCCAGCTTAGTTATCAGGAGAGTCAATTTCTGTTGCACAACAATTAATAGACCATCTAAAATCTTTAGGTATAGCTGTACACAATAGGGCCGAATTAGAACAATATATTGTGAGACACGGGTTGGACAGCCAGGCGTTTATTGGTAAGAAGGCTAGAACTCGGTTTGAACAGCAACTTATTAAGGCGCGACCAGACTTGGCCACTCTGACTTATATTGTAAATGATATAGACTTTATAAAAGATCCGTTCTCTGACGAATATATAGCGTCTAATATTTCTGCCGCAGAAACAAAACCTCTTATTGACGCCGGATTAATAAAAGAAGGAACTTTTGCAGAATATGCGTTGACAGAAAAAGGTATTAAACAAGCTAGGGAAAGTCATCCGTAGATTGACGCGATTCTTGATTTCTTACATTCCCTCGAAGACAATAAAGAAAATACAGCATATATAAAAACAGCTATACGTTGGATCGCGAACGGTTCTGTTTCTTTACCGCAAGATCATGAAAAGACAAAATAGGCTTTTGATGTAGCTAGAAAGAAGCGTATAGATTTATCAAGATACAGAACTCTTGGTGATCTACTTGCTTCTCCAGAAATGAAACCAAAAGAGAAAGAGAAGCCTAAGTTTGATCCAGATAAAGCTAAAACATTCTCCAATAAACATATTGTTACCACTGAAGAAGGTAGAGTATTCACAGTATATGATGTAGAAAATACTGAAGAGGGGCAGAGGGAAGTTTGTAAAGCACTTGCAGCAAACTATGAAGTGTCTCCTTGGTGTTTGAGTACATTTACAAATACAGGAGAACCAACACAATCAGCTAAGCATTTTTGGTTTTAGGTATATAATGCTCTGCCTAGAAAGATTGCGTTTGAAAACGGAAGACCTGTTGCGTTTAATAGTGATTCTGAATAGGTTGGAGAAGGAGTAAGAGTATTTATAGGTGGGCGTGAAGTTCCTGCTGGTATAGATTATAGAATGCCGTTCGGAGAATCGTCGCATTTGGATATTGGTACAATACACTGGCTTCTAGACAACGGTTATATTACTGAAACACGGAATTCGTTTTTTGACGAGGATGCTTATATATTGACACCGAAAGGTGAAAAGGCTTTAATTAAAAAATAGACGGCGATACCGCAAAGAGAGGCTTGGTGGGATATGGAAGACATTAAAGCTCAATCGCAACTGTCAGACTCCATTGTGTCTACTCCAAAGAAGTATTCGCGAATGGAAGATTTTGATGAGCCGAATTTAATATAGCCTGCTGATATATTTGATGTGATAGAAGACGCCAGAATGGAATTTTTGAATCGTTTAAGAGATCATGTAAGAGGCATTATAGAGTAGAATTTTGATCTTATAGAAAATTTAGAGGATAATTATAATAGGACGTGGGTAATAAATAATCTTTACGACGCCTATTTAAGAGAATTAGATTATTCTCTTGCAGAAATAAATCCCGATACTGATCTTTATACCAAAGTTTAGGAGGTGTCTCAAAATAACAATCTAGAAGAGCATATACGCGAAACAATAAACGAGTATTATCATACAAGAATGCCTCAACCAGCGACTCCTGTACCACCAGCTGTAAACTTTGATGATGTTTTCGACGAAGGCCTTCCATTTTTCACTACATCTTCTGGTGAAATCTATGGTTTTGTAACTCCAGAAGGAGATATATATCTCGACGAAACAATAATAGATTCAGAACATCCTATTCATGAATATACTCACCTGTGGGACAGAGTTGTGGCTCAAAAAAATCCTGCTCTATGGAAACAAGGTATTCAACTTATGAAAAAGACGCAGATGTGGTAGATTATCGCAAATCACCCTCAATATGGTCAAAAGTGGTCTAAAACGCAAGGCATTACTCCTGCGCAGCTTGAAAATATGATTGCTTCCGAGGTACACTCTAGATTTGTAGGAAGAGACGCCAAGGCTAATATTGAGATGATTGAAAAAGAGCAAGGATCTAGTAATATTGTCGATAAACTCATCAAGTGGTTAGATGCTTTCTGGAAAACTCTTAAAGACACATTTAGCGAATGGACAGAAAAAGACATTAGCAAACTTACTCTTAAACAGTTTAATCATATGACACTTAGAGATTTTGCTACTGGGATGCCGCTTGATAAGAATTTGATGAAGTCTAAGAACGCTCAATTCGCAGAACAAAAACTAGATGTACATGGAAATCTTTACGGCTGGTCATTATCAAGTATAAAGGATCATTTGTATAAATATGTTACAGAAAACGTTGGGTTATCTGAGAAAGCTAGACTTGCTCATGTAAAAAAAGTAAATGACACATACGGTACTAATTTTAGGGTATATAAGCAAGGTAGAATGTGGTATGTATTGGATAATACTAATCCGAAAAGCATGTTAAAACTCTCAGAGAATCCAAACGAACCCAAACAAATGAGTATATTCTCTGATGATCAATTCTATATTAAAACAAATTTACAAAATCTTGGTAAAGATTTAATGGATAAATGTGGATGGTAATAAGTTATGGTTTGTTTATTAAAAAATAAAGAAAACAAAGCATTATTAAAAAAGTATGCAAGAATAGTAGGTAGCGAAGAAGCTGCCTACTATCTGCTTGCAGCTAATAATGGCTTTGAATTAAAATATACTCCTAACGGAGAAGATTCATCATTATTTAATGCCCTTCTTGTATATAGGCATGGCGATGAGACTGCTGCTATAATGGACAAAGCCGTAGCTTATCTTCCAGCTTATCTACAGAAAAATGGAGACTGGACTTCTGGTCAAGGTACCTCGGTAGATTCAAAGGGCGAACCAAAAATGGCGGAGCTGATTAGGGAGGATATTTGCGATTCGTCGTCTATTACTAACATTCTTAGAGACGAAGGGAAGCAAAAACGTGCGTTTGAGCTTCTAATGGACGATAATATAATAGAACGTTTTTACCCTATCGGATACGCCTTATAGGAAAATAGAGATCTTTTTATACAGGATTATTTACAGCATGTATAGGAAATAGCTCCGTTTGGCCCTCTTGGAAAATATATTCATTCTACATCCGCTAGGGAAACTTGGGATAAAAACAAACAAAAAGAGATTGTAGCTGAAGCTAGGCACAAGTTAGCCGAAGCTTTTGGTCTTGAAGGTTATTTAGACGAAAAGACAGGTAGGATTATCTACACTACAGATGACGCTAGCGAGGATGCACAATTGCGCGTAGAGTTTGTAAACAGTATAGGACAAGGCCATAAAGGGCGCTATACGGATAAGGAGATTCTCGATAGCCAAATGTCTATTATAGAGATAGCTGTCCTTGATGGAGATCCTACCACGTTTGTGCACGAAATGGCTCACCATTATATTAGAACGTTTTGGAAAACAGAACCGGTACAACAGGCGTTAAAGCAGTGCGGTATTGTCGGAAAAGACCGTTCAGTAGAAGTGGAAGAAAGACTTGTTGACGCTCTTGTCTCAAGATTATACGGAGAAAAACAATTAGAAGAACAGGAAAGACTTTTGTGGAAACGTTTTTGGGACGGTTTAAAGAAAGTTATAGATAGAGCAATAGGAAAGTATATAAGACGTTCAGAAAATACTAAAAACAACGTTTTAGATATACTTGCTGCTCACTTTGCTATAAATAAAGACTTAAGTAATCTGCACGCAGAACAAGAGTTTTTTACAAAAGAGCTTATTCCTGTATATTAGAGTGGAGCTATTAACCCGGAAGAAAAAGATAAATCTCTTCTTGTAAGTATAGCAAATATTATGGGGGATAGAATTAAATCCGCAGAACATGCGTCCAATTATACCCCATAGTAGATTGCATCTATGAGAATTTTGAAAAATGAAATCGCAATAAAAAATCCGGAGGACGAATAGGATATATAGGATGTTGTAGAAAGTGTAATAGCTTAGTGTAATAAAGACTTGTCAGATCTTGCTGTGGTTATAGCAAATGCTAGATCGGGTAATATACAAAACTTAGATATTAAATCGTTGATGCAACTTAAAGTAGATGTTATTGGATATTATCAAAATTTATTTAGCAAAGATTTACTTGGAGGAAGATTTAATAAATCTAAACTGCCTGGATTACAGCAAGGCACTTTTTTACGCCAACAGTTTGATGATGTTGACCAAAGATTGTCAAGATTTATGAAAGAGTTTGACTTTATTCTTTCTGATTATATAGATCATACAATCGACGTGTACAGCGAATACTTGATGGACTTTGGAGACGTTGAAACGTTTAAAAGAAATATGAAGTATTGGTCTAGAAACCAAATACAAAACGGCGGTTTATCTATGTTGGAAAAATATCTTGGCTCTGCTATAACGTCTAGAAGCCCTATTATACGTCTTATGGACTATATGGTTCGCGAATCAAAGGGTGTTGTGCAAAGAGATGCGCTAACTAAAGCACACGAGTTATAGGAAGTATGGCAAGAATTACGTCCGGCCGGTTCTGATTTATTTACTCTCAAAAATCGCATGAAAGATTTTATAGAGTTAGATGAAAATGGGCAACCTACTGGTAATTTTATCAGAGAATATAATTATGGACTTGTCAGAAGAGATATTGACAAAGCTAAGGTAAAGATTGCAAACAAGATAGGTATTGTTTTGGACGATGACTTAAATGCCGACGTAAACGATCCCAAATACAACCAATATGCAGACGCTTTGGATGACTGGTACGAGGAAAATCCGCACATAGTACGACGATATAAGCCTGCTTATTATAAAGCCAGAAGGAGATATTTGTCTAAAGAAACTATAGATTATAGAAACGGTTTATAGAGTAAGATAGACAACTTTATTATGAAAATGACGGATCCTGATACCGGAGTTCGCATACCTTCTAGACTTACTGCTAACGAATTACAAGAATATAGATAGCTTCTTGATGAAAAACAAAACCTTAGTAGTTTTTATATTATACATAAAGACGATACAGGCAAAATAATACGATTTGACAAAAAACAACCAGGCACACCAGAATATAAAATGGCTGAAGAATTAAGTGCATGGAATGATTATTTGAAAGGTTTTGTAAAATATAAAAGTAATCGTGCAAAATACAACGAAGATAAGCAAAAGCTTATAAACAAATATGGAGCTAATAGCGTAGAAGTAAAATCTTTTGAATATGAATTTACTTCTGATAGAATCAGTCAACATTTTTATGATTTAGTAGGCCAAGGAGGTATTTCAAATCCTACATTACAAAATTTATATTCTAGAAGAGCCTCTATTATTAATTCTATAAAAGGAAAGTCTGGATACTATGCTCCAAACTTGTCTTTACTAAACGATGACGCTTGGGCAGAATTAAAAGAAATAGATGAGCAGATTGCAAACATACAAAGCGGTTCTACTACAACACCGAATAGTGAGTTTGATAAATACGCACGAAAAGGTTGGGTTCCTCATTATGAAAACGGACAGCTTACATAGCAAAACGAAATAGATTGGCTAGAAGAATAGGCAAGAAGAAATTCGTAGATAAATCCAAATGCGTTACAGTAGTTTTATGACAAATATTACTACACAAACGCCAAAGGGAAAATAGTTCCTCTTTCTGCCTTTTCTATGACAGTTGTTAATCAAACCGCAAACGGAATTCCTTTGGTAGATAGAAAAGCCCCTATTGGAATGTATATGGACCTTGACGATAATTCTACATTGGTGGATGAACGTTTCGATACATCTGATAGAAATTATGTATAGCCGTGGAAGGATAAATCTAGCAAATACTATAACGCAAACTGGGATAAAATACAATCTGATCAAAAAACGAAAGCCGCTTATGATAAACTCATAGAAACAATGAGAGAGGCTTTAGCGATGATTCCAGGATTAGATAATGAAGACCTTGTATATCAACTTCCACAAATGCGCGACAGCAGCATTAGAAGATGGTGTAGACACGGTACTGGTAGAATGTTAGGAAACGCAGCATTAAAGATTATCAGTTTGGGTACGTTTGATTATGAAGACATAAAAGACATGGATTTAAATGAAACAGATACTCAATACAACGAAGAATTTGCAAAACGTCCTGACGGTACATACGTTACAAGCATTCCTTTAAGGTGGATAAGACGGCTGAAAGACCCAAGAGATGTTACAACCGATATATTTGCTTCTGTTTCAATGTTTTATGAAATGGCTAAAAACTATAACGAGTTATAGAAAATAGAACCTGTTATGGATGCTTTTTTGTTTAACATGAAAGGCGGTTTTGCTGCTGGAGCTAATAGCCAAGCAACTGATCAAAGCGAACGTTTGGAAACGTATATAGATATGTATGTTCACGGTAGGATGCGTAAAGGTTTTGTAAGTAATGCTAAAATGTCAAAACAAGAGTTACGAATGGCAAAATTAGCAGACAATCTTATGAAACGTGCACATTCAAAACTTATGGGTCATAACTGGAGAACTGTGTTAAAAAACGCTATGGATTCTGCGTGGAACTTAACGAAAGAAATATTTGGAGGAAAATATTTTACTGTTAACGACGCACTAAAAGCCGATAAGTTGATGTTAGGTGAACTTATTAGTGGTTAGTAGTTTGGAAATCTTGGTAGAGGTAATACTAAATCTACTATAGCAGCGTTAATGCAATATAACGGTGTTGAAGGAAGTATTAAAGAATCTTTTGAGGGTCAACGTAACAGCTGGATTAGACGCGTTTTAGAAAAACATTTACATATGGGTGAATATAGCCTTGTGGATTATACATTTAAAGGTAAAATAACAGCAATGGTGTATTTGCATCATAGACTTGTTAAAAACCCAAATACGGGAAATGACGAGTTTATGAATCGCGAACAGGTTATATATAATTATGTAAAAGCAGGTTTGTCTGAAAAAGAAGCTATTAAAATTTGGAGTAAGGCTGATAAATGTTTATTAGACGCATACGAACGTACAAAAAACGGAAATATAGTATTAAAACAGCAGTATGAAGACATTGTACGTCCATATATACCATCTTTGGGAAGACGTTCAAACAAATTAGAAACAAGAATATCTACTATAATTAAAGAACGCGCAGGAGTGGTTAACGGCGTATTAGATACTATGGACAAATCTTCAATGGCGCAAAATTATATTGGTGCTATGGCACTGTAGATGCGTGGTTGGATGGTTTCACAAAGTTTGGATAACTTTAAATCTGGAAACGATTTTGGAGATTATTACTCAAAGATTAAAGAATTAACCGGCGGATATGGAGATAGTGATACACAAAGTGTTGCGTATAACGATGTTACCGTAGAAGATTAGATGAAAGGACAAGCAAACCTTTCGACTGGTTATCTTGAAAACGGAGCACAACGAGGCTTGTTTAAGGCATACAGAAATGCTGTAGCAGCATTACTTCATATAAACAGGTTTATGAAATCTAATCCGCAGCTTACTAGACAACAACGTTATCAAATAAAAATGATGAACGTGTCTTTAATCGCATTTGCTACAACAATGGCGCTAGGTATACTGTTTGGTAAAGCTGTAGAAGACGATGAAGACGACAATTTACCGACGTTTATGTACGCTACAAATACTGGAGCTTTACAGGAGCGCACTTCTGGTTTACCGTATGGTATCGGAATATCTGGTTTAGAGTTGTTACGTTCTTTTGGAGCTGTAACAGCTATATATGAAGATTCTGGTTCAATATTTGATAGTGCATATGATCTTTACGATTGGTCTTCCTATAAACTAGGATGGTCTGCAGACACAGGTGTTGACGAATATATCAACAGGGGTGCATATCAAGGATTATATAAATGGCAAAGAGATTTATTAAAGTCCTCTTCTATACTTTTTCCAGATATTTCTCCAAATAATATCTATAAAAATCTTAGTAAAGACGCTAATATGGCATCAGCAAGATGGTATAATCAGCAGTTTCCTGTTAACTATACTAACTATATTCCTTAGATTGGATCTACTACTATGACAAACCCTGTTACAAACACTTTTAGCGAAACAGATCTTTATGGCGACAATCGTGGATTTTGGGAATTCGCAAAAGACCTTTTCTTTGCTCCATGGTAGCCATGATTTTGTTTTTTGATTCTTTCGCTACGTGACAACCATTGTCATATAAAAAAATAAAGCCCGGACTCTTATACAAGAGCCTGGGCTTTTTCGTCGTATGTAAGTATATAATCTTCCTTATAATCCCATTCTGGTACAGTTGTCTGTTCAAACTGATGATTTATAAGGTATGTATTATCAAACATAAGGTGATTAATTTCATCATCAGTAAAATCCCAAAATTTGTATATCCTGAGGAGACCTTTTTCAGGAATAGTGTTGGTATTACTTTTGATGTCTTTAATCACCTTATTAGTTATTACAAATGTATAGCATATAAAAAGAGTGTCGTTTATATACACGTCTAATCTATTAAAGAATGATGGTATACTTTTAAATCGAAGGTCTCTTTCAATACTTTCGTTTGTAACAGTAGATTCATACAGTAGAAATATATGATTATCTAAGTATGGTCTATTGATATCGTAATTATACGCTTGCATAAATCCGTTTTCTAGTAAAAAATCTTCTTTTTTGAAATCTAATCCTAGTAACGGTATTATAAGTTTCATGTGTATGCTCATAGGTTCAATGACTCGGAGCCGTCACCCTCATAATATTCTCTACTATGCTCCCACTTATCTGTAGCCTGATGCCAAAATATAGCACGTAACGCATCATGTATAATATCATTACGAGTTTCTACCTTTTTAGCATCAATCCTAAATACACGTATTTCAGAACTACCTGTAGTATCTATACCAATTATAAAGTATTCAAAACTCCATTTCTCAGGATTTTCGTTATATTCATTCTTAAGATACCATTTGGTAGCCATAGTATAATATGCCAGCTGTCGCAGGTAATCATACGTTTCAATACTTTCCTCAAAGTGCCATAGTTTAGCTGTTGTCTTTAAGTCGTAGATAATGGCTTTTTTGTTCTCGTAATCGAGCGATAAGCCATCTAATAATGATTTACAGTCAATTCCAGCTGCCATCTCTACATAGTATGTCCAGTTAATGTGGAATTCATGCCAATTCTCATATTTAGTGCTGCCATAATCACTATTTATAATTTTGCCAGCAATCTTATGAGAACCGATATTTCGCCTGATTTTTTCAAGCATATTCATCTCGTAAGGAGATATCATAATTCTTCCATCGGTTTCCTTTAAGAAGTCTATGTATTCCTTCATCGTAGAGACTATTTTCAGGCCTTCTGACAGCATTTTGTCTTCCGACTTTCCTGCTGTACTATACGCTTCTTTATAAGCGCTTATAATGGCTCTATTTGGCTCTATTTCTACTGTGGACGCTAATGCCTGACAGAACTTCTCCTGTTGTGCAGAAGTAGGTCTACTTTTGTTCCAGACTACATAGTCCTTTTGAAACTCTTCAGGCTGCAGAATATACTCGTGAATCATAGTTCCACGTTCTAATGCAGGAGATTTCTCTTCTGGCACCTCTTCTGTTAGCATCTTATGTAAATAGGCTGGCCCCTTATTTAGGAACCAGCCTATATTGCTGTTACTTATTCTCGTTTTGTCCTCGTAATACGGGATTGAAATATCCATCATGACTTTTGACTTTTTAGTTCTGTAATCATCTCATCTACCTGTTTGTGATTTCTCACTAAGTAACACTTCATTTTAGAGTGATGTTTTTTCAAGTAATACTTAAACAATTTCCATCTTAGAGGAAATGAATCTCCCATAAGACCTTTACACTCTACCACAAAACCTTTACCTATAAAATCAGGTAGATACGTAATAGGACGTATTTTTTCCCCTAAAAACTCGAATTTTGGTATAAGAGTGAAATGCTTTGGCTCATATTTAACAGGTATTCCTGCTTTCATAAAAGCTTCATAAGTATAGCATTCGAGTTTACTGCGAAAATGTACACCATACTTATCGACAGATGTCGCATTCTTCACTCTCCCTTTAGAGGATGGCATGTTTAGGTTTATCGGCTACTATTTCTAGTACACCGTTTTCTGTAAACTTAATGCCACCAATAATTTCTTCACCTTTGTTAGCAATTCCGATCATATGGTAGGGTTTTCCAAACAGATTTTTATCTGCTACAAAGATTGTACAACCATCAGAAAGCTTCTTTAAAATATAATGCTTCTTCATAAACTTTCTGATTGCGTATGCGGCTCCTAAACCGACGCTTACAACGCCGATAATCCAGCCGAGGATCAAAGTCTCTATCATACTTTTAATGTTTTATACAGCCATTCCTTGACTGTGTTAAAATTATTGTTCTTTACTGCGTCGGAAATATCTTTCGATTTAAATTTTTTATGGACGAATATAGCGTTTAACTTGTATTGCTTACTATATTCTCGAGCTTTTGACATTCCTGTTGCATCTCGATCATACAGTATATATACTCGTTTCCATTTACGCCTTAAAGACTTTAGTATATCGTTCGGTATAAACGTTGTTTCACTTGAAGCAGCTATAGCACTAATACCCATCTCGTATAAACACATGACGTCTTTCAACGATTTGGTTATAACTAAGACATTTCCTCCCTCATAAGGTAATTCGGCCAACCCCTGAACGTGCCGATTTGTCAGATTGGTACGCCATTTAGTATACTTAGAGGCTAAAGGTCTATAAATTTTAAATTTATCATAAACCTTATAGGCATACATAGGACTGGTTTCTTTGTAGGTTCCTCTGACGACTCTATTACAAAGAAAATACTTTATGCTAAATACATTGAATCGTTTTAATGTATCAATAGATATATGAAATTGCTTCCAATATCGTTTATCTACTTCTGTGAATGGTTGACGAACTATTCCGATGTCAGTATCTTCTCTTGAAATATATGACCGTGTCGTAGTTGTCACACTGCTGGTTGGATTGAATCGCTTAACGATTCTCAGCAATTCTTTTTCTAATTCGTCTCGCGTTTGTATCTTTGCGTATAACTTTAAGAACTTAAGCGCATTACCTGCAACTCCTGTTCCGTGATCTTTAAACAATAACGCACCTTCTTTAGTACGA
>Ga0310690_10005004_pt1 | contig 18330 bp, 15 predicted proteins | sample AusTroGonzalo_MG_2_FD_207661 | JGI IMG/M metagenome (GOLD analysis project Ga0310690, IMG submission 207661) | Bovine rumen microbial communities from tropical cattle in Woodstock, Queensland, Australia - Gonzalo_04 (v2) (version 2) | ecosystem: Host-associated > Mammals > Digestive system >...
ACAGGGCCGAGGAAAGCCTGAATGAGTTCATAGCTTGAGGAATGGCTCTCGCGATAGATGAGTTTTATTAACAGCTTACCCTGCGAATAGGTTAGTTTCTTCATGCGTGGCTTGTATTCTTTCATAATGCTCTTCTCGACACGCTTCATATGTTCCTCCTTCGCCTTCTTATCGGGCAGCGTCTCCAGATATTCCGCCGTTTCCATCATAATCATATTCGCCTCTTTGGCAATAGGGAGCACCATCTTGACATTCTTCACCAGACGCATGTAAGCGCCTGCCTGCTTCTTGTTTTCGAAGGTAACAGGGGGAAAAACATAGACGTTGTTCATCTCCATGTACTGGATGCTGTCTCCCCCTTCGTAGACCTTGCCAACCTTGACAGTAGGGACAAAGGTAGGGGAAGAGATTGAGTCTGGGTCCGAAGGATATTCAATAGGCTGCTGTGGCACAGCAACATGCAGAACCGTGGAAAGGAGGAGAGAGAGCATGGCTATTCGGAATAGATGAGTTGTACAAGCGTTTGGCCAACAGCCTGAAGGGTGTTACGGTCGATGTGCTGCATATCGTCGGAAACGGTGTGCCACGTAGGACCGAAAGAGCTCTGCTCGCAGTCAGGATAGTGATTGATGATGTCGATACAAGGAATGCCAGCCTTTTCGTTGACAGGTAGATGGTCGTCAGTGACGCCACCGCTATCCTTATAAGGGAAGATGGTGCCGTAACCTGCTGTGCTGGCAGCCTGCCAGACACGTTCGACAATATTGCGGGCATAGCGCATGGAATAAGCCTCACGATAGAACTTGGCACCCTGACCACCTACCATATCGAGAAGGATGGCGTATTGATAGTGGTTAGGGGTTAGAGGTGAGGGGTGAGAAGCCCAATACTGGGCGCCAAGAGCCCATGAGTCGCTATTTATTTCCTCTTCCCATTGAGGGATGCCCCAGTCTTCTGCGTCGAAGCAGATGAAGTCGACTGCCAGGCGGACAGAATCGTTTTGTTGGAGCAGACGAGCCAGTTCAAGCATTACGGCTACGCCAGAGGCACCATCGTTAGCAGCCATTACGGGCTTGCGCCAGTTCGCTTCGTCTGGGTCGTTGTCTGCCCAGGGCCTGCTGTCCCAGTGGGCGCAGATGAAGATGCGGGAAGCAGGCTGCGGCGATGCCGCAGCATACGGTGAAGTAGCAATGATGTTGGTACTTTTGAGGATGGTACCGTCGTAGCCTTTCAGATCAGCCTTCTGAAGGGTTACCTGATAGCCATACTGTTCGAACTTCTGCTGGATCCATTGGGCGCATTGTTCGTGGGCAGTACTATTCATCGTGCGAGGTCCGAAGGCACACTGTGCTGCACAAAACTCATAGGCCGAGTCTGCATTGAACGTCAGGGCTACCGCAGACTGGGCAGTCTGGCTCTTCTTGGTAGTGCCACAGGCTGCCAACAGGCTAACAGCCAATAACATATAAATGATTCTTTTCATACTATTCTTTTACACTTTGTATCTGAGTCATGACACGCAGGAAGTTGCCTCCCCAGATTTTTTCAATATCCTGTTCGCTATAGCCACGAGCCAACAGCAAACGGGTAAAGTTCAGCAACTCCGAGGAGTTGGCCATTCCGCGCACACCACCATCGCCATCGAAATCAGTACCGATACCTACGTGATCGATTCCCATCACCTCGATAGCGTGTTCCAAATGGCGCAGGGCATCAAGGACAGTAGCTTCGCCCTCCTTCACGAGAAAACCATTATACATGGTAATCTGCATCACCCCGCCCTTCGCAGCTAAAGCGCGCATCTGGTTGTCCGTTAGATTGCGTGGATGGTCGCAAAGTGCACGACAACTGCTATGGCTGCACACAATAGGCTGACTACTCATCTCCAAAGCATCATAAAAGCTCTTCTCACCAGCATGGCTGAGGTCAACGAGAATGCCCAAACGGTTCATCTCATGAACTACCTGCTGGCCAAAGGAACTGATGCCGTTATGCGTGTGGTTGCCACGAGCAGAGTCGCAGATGTCATTGTCGCCATTATGGCATAGTGTCATATAGACGATACCACGCTGGGCAAAATGCTGCAGACGCTCCAAGTGACCATCGAGTGCAAGACCGTTCTCAATGCCCAGTATAATGCTTTTGCGTCCCTGCAGCTTATTGGCATAGAGGTCAGCAGGCGTGCGCGCAATAGCCAAATACTGCTTGTTTTGTTCGACGATAGCCTCTATCTTGTCAAAGATGAGGTCAGCATATTCCGTAGGACCATTGACGTCAAAATCGACCTTCGACGAGAACGCCTCACCCTGCTGGGGCTGAGGAAGATAGCACACCATGATGGTTGCATCCTGATGGCCTTCCGACATCTTATGGAGGTCGACAAGAATGCGTGGGTCGCGACTACCGAAATCAACGCCTTGAGGGAAGAACATTGGCGTATCGCAATGAGTATCGAGCGTGAGGACGCGCTGATGGAGGTCACAGGTACGACGAAAATCAGCGGCCTGACGGACGAGCCAAGAGAAGATGGGGGAACCATCTTCCGCGGACATACACTCAGGGTGCCACTGAACACCAAGGATGCTCTTATACTCACGACTCTCTATTGCCTCGATGATGCCATCAGCAGAACGGGCTGTCACTCGGAAGCGCTCACCTGGGTCGCAGACGGCTTGATGATGGAAAGAGTTAACGAATAACTTCTCCTTATTATATATATTAAATAAGGTGGAGTCTGGTTCGAGCGTGACAGAATGGGTTGGTTCGGAACGGTCGGCATCCTGCGAATGGCGAATCTGCGCAACGTCGCTGATATCCTGCTGTACTTTACCACCAAGGGCCATTGCCAGCGTCTGGATGCCTCGACAGATGCCCAGCATGGGAATCTGGCGATTATAGGCCAACTGGGTAATCAATAATTCAGGCAGGTCGCGCTCCGCATTGATACCACCCAGACGTGGAGAAGGCTCTTCGCCAGCATAGAGCGGATTAAAATCGGCGCCACCTGTCAACAGCAGACCATCGATATGCTCAAGGGTATTGATGAGCACATTGGTATCGGCAATAGGCGGAATGATGACAGGCACGCCACCAGCACGACATATCGACTTGTAGTAACCCTCATTGAGCTTACAAGCCAGTTCACCATAGTTGCCCGTCAAACCAATTACAGGTTTCCTGTTGGCTTCCGGAAAAGAACCGTAGGCTGTCGCAAGATACGACTGCCAGTCAAAGCGATTATCCATCGGTTGCTATTCTTCTATGTTTACAGGAATATCTCGTTTAATGCTCTGCTCCAAGGAAATCAGCGTCTCTGTAGCTACCACACCTGGAATATCCTGCAGGCGACCATTCAACAGGTGCATCAGTTGCTCGTTGTCGCGAGCATAGAGCTTCACCAACATGGTGTACGGACCTGTCGTGAAGTGACACTCTACCACCTCAGGGATGTGCTGGAGTCGCTCGACGACCGCCTTATACATAGAACCGCGCTCCAACGTGATACCCACATAGGTACACGTAGAGTACCCCAGGCTCTTGGGGTTTATATCGAAACCGCTACCCATGATGACCTCACCATCAATGAGGTGCTGGACACGCTGGTGGATAGCAGCACGCGATACGTTACACTCTGCGGCTACATCCTTGAACGGGATGCGCGCATTTTTCGACAGGATACTGAGTATCTTTTTATCAAGATTGTCAATCTTATCCATTGTTTATTTGTTGTTTGTTTACAATTTGTAAGCAAAAGTACGCATTTTCGTTGAAACCTGCAACATTTTGCTACTAAAATATGTAAAAATCGTGCATTTTGCCTACTTATCGCTTCCGTATGAGCGTCAAACCGTCCCTTAAAGGCAGGATGACGCGCTCGACACGCTGGTCGCGAAGCACGTAGTCGTTGAAGGTCTCGATACCCTTCGTCTGGGGGTCACGATTGTAGGTAGTATCAACCACATGACCGTCCCACAACGTGTTGTCAGCCAGAATAAAACCACCTGGACGCAACACGGAAAGCGCCATTTCGTAGGTCTCACGATAGGTACGCTTGTCGCCATCAATGAAAGCCATATCGAACGTTACACCTAAACGGGGAGCCTCCGTAACGGCATCACCAATGATGAAGCGAATCTTGTCGGCAACAGGAGAACCCTCTATCCAAGGACGCGTAAAATCCTCCTGCTCGTCATTGATTTCAAAGGTATAGACTAAGCCGTCTTCCTCTAATCCTTCTGCCATACAGATGGCCGAATAGCCGCTGAAAGTACCTACTTCGAGGATGTTTTTGGGGCGAATCATCGTCACCAGCATCTTTAGCAAGCGACCCTGCAGATGGCCTGAAGCCATCCGCCCATGAAGCATGTGGATATTCGTTGCGCGCCAAAGCCGATAGAGGTAATCGGGCTCTGGGTCGATATGCTTCAGGACATAGTCCTCCAATTCAGCACTCCACATGCCTCATTCAACATTCAACAATGCCTCAATGGCCAGACGGTAGGAGTCGAGACCAAAGCCACAGATGACGCCTTTGCAAGCAGCAGAGATAAACGAATGGTGGCGGAATTCCTCGCGCTGATGGACGTTTGAGATATGCACCTCAATGACAGGACACTTCAACGAACGGATGCAGTCGTGGAGCGCCACAGAGGTGTGAGTATAGGCTCCAGCGTTGAGCACGATACCGTCGAACGAAAAGCCGACTTCCTGCATTTTGTTGATCAATTCGCCCTCGACATTGCTCTGATAGGAGGCAATCTCAACATCAGGATACTTGGCCTGCAACTGAGGCAGATACTGCTCGAACGACGAAGAACCATAGATGCCTGGTTCGCGAACACCCAACAGGTTCAAATTAGGACCATTAATGATTTGAATTTTCATATTTCAAAAATATTTCGTATCTTTGCAGCTGCAAAGGTAAGAAATTAAATGGAAACTGACAAGAAAACCAAGGCAAATAATGTTGTAAAGGCCTACAAAAGGTACTTGAAACTGCAACGAGGGTATTCTGCAAATACCCTTGACGCCTATTTGCGCGACTTGGAGAAGTTGCTGAACTATCTGGAAGAAGAAAAGAAACGGGTACAGGACGTACAACTGTCAGACCTACAGCATTTTGCTGCATCGTTGCACGACATTGGCATTCATCCTCGTTCACAATGCCGCATCCTGAGCGGAGTGCGTGCTTTCTTCCGTTTCCTGCAAATGGACGGTTATCGTGACGACGATCCCACAGAATTGCTGGAATCGCCCGTCTTAGGCGAACATTTGCCTGAAGTGCTGTCAACCAGCGAGATAGACATCATGGAACAATCCATCGACCTGTCAAAGTGGGAAGGGCATCGTAATCGCGCTATCATCGAAGTGCTTTTCAGCTGTGGTTTGCGCGTCAGCGAACTGGTGAATCTGAAACTCAGCAACCTCTATTTGGAAGAACAATACATCCGCGTCTTTGGCAAGGGTTCCAAGGAACGACTGGTGCCTATCTCGCCCAAAGCCATTAAGGAACTGAACTATTGGTTTATGGACCGTAACCTCATGAAAATCAAGGCTGGAGAGGAAGACTACGTGTTCCTCAATCGTCGCGGAGCGCACCTCACGCGTACCATGATACTTATAATGATCAAGCAACAGGCTGTTGAGGCGGGCATCACCAAAACCATTTCGCCCCACACGCTTCGACACTCCTTTGCCACAGCATTGTTGGAAGGTGGAGCCGATCTGCGCGTCATTCAGGCTATGCTGGGTCACGAATCGATAGGAACGACGGAAATCTACACCCATATCGACATGAGTACCCTGCGCCAGCAGATACTGGAACACCATCCTCGCAACATGAAAACGCCACAAGAAGAAAAATAAATGAAGAAATATTTCCGTAGTCCGTTTTTTCTTTGTACCTTCGCAGCATGAAAATAGAAGAACTATACCAGCTATACCAGCAACATCCGTGTATCACGACGGATTCGCGCAACTGTCCAGAGGGAAGCATCTTTCTGGCCTTGAAGGGCGAGTCGTTCAATGGCAACCAGTTTGCAGTGTCAGCCCTCGAGAAAGGCTGTAGCTACGCTATTATCGACGAGCCACAGGTTCTGGAAAATCTAGAACATCTAGATAATCTAGACAATCTAGGGTCTCTAGACGATTTAAAGCAGCGCCTAATCCTCGTCGACGACTGCCTGCAGACCTATAAGGATCTGGCTCGCGAGCACCGTCGCCAGTTCGACATTCCTGTCATTGGCATTACTGGCACCAACGGCAAGACGACCACGAAGGAACTGATTCGTGCTGTGTTGGCTGAGTGTTATAACGTAATGGCGACGGAGGGCAATTTTAATAATGACGTGGGTGTTCCCAAGACGCTGTTCCGCCTCAACGACAAACACGATATAGCTGTTGTCGAGATGGGTGCCTCGCATCCTGGCGACATCAAGACACTCGTAGAGACTGCCGAGCCCAACTGTGGATTGATTACTAACGTGGGTCGCGCCCACCTGCAGGGCTTTGGTTCGTTCGAGGGCGTTTGCAAGACGAAGGGCGAACTCTATGATTTCCTGCTGGCACACGATGGTCCGCTCTTTGTCAATCGCGACAACGAACACCTGATGAAGATGGTGAAGGAAAGAGGTGAGAGGATAGAGGTGAGAGGTGAGAGGACTGCCCAGCCTGACATCTATTATTATGGTCAGAGCGACGCTGAGGATATCCTCATTCGTGGCGAGGTCATCTCGTGTGCGCCTTTCCTCAAGTTCCGCTGGCGCGAGCAGGATGCCGATGCTGGCTATGTGGGCGAATGGTTTACTGTCCAGACGCACCTCATTGGCGCCTACAATCTGGATAACATGCTGGCAGCCATCACGATAGGCTACGTCAACAACATCCCCTTCGAGCAGATTAATCACGCTCTCGAAAGCTACGTGCCTACCAACAACCGCTCGCAACTGACGGAAACGGAGAAGAATCACCTCATCGTTGACGCCTATAACGCCAACCCAACTTCGATGAAGGCCGCATTAGACAATTTCCGACTGATGGAGGTATCGCCCAAGATGGCCATCCTGGGTATGATGGGTGAACTGGGCGACGTCTCGCAAGAGGAGCACCAGAAGATTATCACCCTGCTCGAAGAAGCCCATTTCGACGAGGTTTGGCTCGTGGGCGCTGAGTTCCAGAAGGCACAGAGCCGCTTCCGCACCTTTGCCAACGTCGACGAGGTGAAGCAGGCTATCGCCCAAGAACAGCCCGCTGGTCGTTACATCCTCATCAAGGGCTCGAACAGCACCCATCTTTACGAGCTACCTACCCTCCTTTAAAAGTCGGTTGCGACCGACCGCCAACAATAATAAGCACGCCCGCTCGCAATAATAAGCACGGCCGTGCTTATTATTGTGCACGCCCGCCAACGACCGTTTACCTCGGCACTCCGTCCCTGTTACATCGGCACTAAATCCCTGTTTGCCAGGCACTTTCCCCCTTTCTACTACTAAGTGTAAATGTTGCAGGGCTTAACTCCCTGATTTCTCTCCCTTTGATTGTTTCAATCGGCCCACAGTTCCTGAAGGACGCTGAGGCTTTTGAGTTCAGGAAATTGGGGAATGTGAAGACTGTAGTAACGCAGTAGAACGTCAACAATGCGGTTACGATCCGTGCGGTTCAGGCGGTAGAGGTGCATGGTGGGGAAGTCCATTCGCATGAGGGTGTGGATGCGGCGTGCGTCTTCTGGTTGCAGGAAATCGCGGTGGGTAGGCACCAGCAAGGAGAATGTTGCTGCACGCAGGTCGAACACGCAACCTTCTTCGTAGTCGTCGAGATTGGGGTAAAAGCCAAGGAAACGGCTCATGCGCATAAGAAAAGTAAGGTGGAAGTTGGCGAAACTCTTCTCAGCAATATCGAGCCATTGCATGGAGTCGCAGATATAGGCGAAGAGGAACTCGTTTTTCTGCTCTGAGCGCAGGGCGTGATAGAGGAACTCCGCAACGAACAGCGAAAGCGCCAGTTTTTCTGGCGAGAAAGGAATGGTGGCGTAGGCTGACAAGAGGCGCGCGTCCTTCATCTTCTGCAATTGCAGTCGCTGTCGCAGGTCTATCTCCACTTCGAGCAGGGTCATGGGTTGGAAGTATTGCTTCTTCAGTCGCGCCTTGGGTGTCTTGGTAATCGGCACGATACACGACAAACGACCCGCCTCTCTCGTAAACAAATCGACGATGAGGCGCGTCTCTCCATACTTCAAAGAATGGAGCACAATGGCTTCCGTTTTCACTAACATGCTGCGAAATTACACAAAAATAGCGAATTAATTGCATTTTTCCTTGAGAAAATTTGCCAGTTTGAGAAAAAAGCAGTACCTTTGCAGCCGCATTTCGAGAATGCGTCTGCGAAAACAGGCTGCACCTCAGCATAAGAGCAAGCTCTTCTGCATTCGGTTTGCACTGTTTTTGTCACCCGCTTCTGGGCGACGGGGTCCCTTCGTCTATCGGTTAGGACGAGAGATTTTCATTCTCTAAAGAGGAGTTCGACTCTCCTAGGGACTACAAATTAAGCCACGGGCTTGAACTCGTTCACGCTCGGCCATTCAAGCAAGCTTGATGGCACTCGCTTAATCACGATTTTAAATCTGTCATCTGCACAGCCAAGTGCTACTCGCGAGGGGAATGGTGGCAGAGGGTGTAAAAACCCGCCCAGGGCAGCCCACAGAGGCGCAAGACCCACAAGCTTTAAGTTAAACAATTAAAAAAAAATTAAAATGGCAAATCACAAATCATCCCTGAAGAGAATTCGTCAGGACAAGAAGAAGGCAGAGCACAATCACTACTATGCCAAGACGATGCGTAACGCTGTTCGCAAGTTGCGCGCTATGACTAACAAGGAAGAGGCAGCCGCCCTGTACCCCAAAGTACAGAAGATGCTGGACAAGCTGGCTAAGACCAACATCATCCACAAGAACAAGGCCGCTAACCTGAAGTCAAGTCTTGCTCTGCACATCAGCAAGCTGGGATAAAGGAAAAATAACCCAAGCATAGAGGCCGTGTTTCGCAAAAAGAAGCGCGGTCTTTTATTTTTTTATAAAAAATAAACACTTTTCTTTCGTTTAAGTCTTAGAAATTTAGTACCTTTGCAACCTAAATAACAAATAAGGCTACATTTAAAAAAAATGACAGAAGAACAACTGAATCAAGAGCAAAATTATTCCGCGAGTAACATTCAGGTACTCGAGGGATTGGAGGCTGTGCGTAAGCGCCCGGCAATGTATATCGGAGACATCAGCGAAAAAGGTCTCCACCACCTCGTAAACGAAACCGTCGACAACTCTATCGACGAGGCAATGGCAGGCTACTGCACACACATCGAGGTGACCATCAATGAGGACAATTCGATTACCGTACAGGACAACGGACGTGGTATTCCTGTCGACGAACACGAGAAGATGCACAAGTCGGCCCTCGAGGTCGTTATGACTGTGTTGCACGCTGGTGGTAAGTTCGACAAGGGTTCGTACAAGGTTTCTGGTGGTCTGCACGGTGTGGGTGTCAGCTGTGTGAACGCGCTGTCAACGCACATGCTGTCGCAGGTGTATCGTAACGGACACATCTATCAGCAGGAGTACGAGAAGGGTAAGCCCCTGTATGACGTGAAGATAGTAGGTGATACGGATAAGACGGGTACCCGCCAGCAGTTCTGGCCTGATGCCACCATCTTTACCACCACTGAGTATAAGTATGACACCATTGCCAAGCGAATGCGCGAGTTGGCTTATCTGAATGCCGGCATCACCATCACGCTGAAGGATATGCGCCCTGACGAGGACGGCAACTTGAAGGAAGAGGTGTTCCACGCCAAGGAAGGTCTGAAGGAGTTTGTGCGTTATGTGGATCGTCACCGCACTCACCTCTTCGACGACGTCATCTATCTGAATACCGAGAAGCAGGGTGTGCCCATCGAGGTCGCTGTGATGTACAACACAGATTACTCGGAGAACATCCACTCGTACGTGAACAATATCAATACCATCGAGGGTGGTACACATCTGGCAGGTTTCCGTGCTGCCCTGACGCGTACGCTGAAGTCGTATGCCGATGCCGATCCGAACATCTCGAAGCAAATTGAGAAGGCGAAGATTGAGATTGCCGGTGAGGACTTCCGTGAAGGTCTGACAGCCGTTATCTCCATCAAGGTCGCTGAGCCTCAGTTCGAAGGTCAGACCAAGACAAAACTGGGTAACTCGGAGGTTGCTGGTGCCGTTCAGCAGGCTGTTGGCGAGGCATTGAGCAACTACTTGGAGGAACACCCCAAGGAGGCGAAGCTCATCTGCGAAAAGGTGGTGCTGGCTGCTACGGCTCGTATCGCAGCCCGCAAGGCTCGTGAGAGTGTTCAGCGTAAGAACCCGATGACGGGTGGTGGCTTGCCTGGTAAGCTGGCTGACTGCTCAGAGAAAGACCCCAAGGTTTGCGAGATATTCCTTGTTGAGGGTGACTCCGCTGGTGGTTCTGCCAAGCAGGGTCGTGACCGTCACTTTCAGGCTATCCTGCCCTTGCGTGGTAAGATTCTGAACGTCGAAAAAGTCCAGTGGCACCGCGTGTTCGAGGCAGAGTCCGTGATGAATATCATCCAGTCGATTGGTGTCCGCTTTGGTGTTGATGGTGAAGGTGACCGCGAGGCCAATGTCGACAAGCTGCGTTACGACAAGATTATCATCATGACCGATGCCGACGTCGATGGTTCTCATATCGACACGCTGATTATGACGCTCTTCTATCGCTTCATGCCGAAGGTTATTCAGGAGGGGCACCTCTACATCGCTACGCCACCTCTTTATAAATGTACGTACAAGAAGTTCTCTGAGTACTGCTATACCGATCAGCAGCGTCAGGCCTTCATCGACAAGTATGTGGATGGCGACGAAAATGCATCAGCCCTGCACACCCAGCGCTACAAAGGTCTTGGTGAGATGAACCCAGAGCAGTTGTGGGAGACCACGATGAATCCTGAGAACCGCTTGCTGAAGCAGGTAACTATCGAGAATGCCGCTGAGGCTGACGAAATCTTCTCTATGCTGATGGGTGACGACGTAGAACCTCGCCGTCAGTTCATCGAGAAGAACGCTACCTATGCAAACATCGACGCATAATATCCATCCCTGTATAATAAATAAGGAGAGCCTTTGTCCGAGGTTCTCCTTATTTTAAAAGAAGAGCAATGAAGGAAAGAGTGATATTTCTGATAAGAGCATATCTTTGGACGGTGGTCGTATTCACCGTTGCAAAGCTTGCATTTATGTTCTTTTGTCACGAGGGACACGAATTTGTCCATGCCGATATCTATCAAGTCACTGGTCACGGCATCACTCTCGACCTGTCAACAGCACTCTATATCGTCAGTCTGCCGTTTCTCTTGGTGATGGCAAGTCTTTGGATTTCAGGAAGATGGATTGTCTACACACTTCGCGTCTATTTCCTGATAATATCCTTTGCCTTCGCACTTGCCTTCGTAGCAGATACCAGTCTCTACCCCTTCTGGGGATTCAAGCTCGACGCTTCGTGTCTGCAATACCTCGACACGCCTACTGAGGCTATGGCCAGTGTGACCACAGGCTATATCATCTGGCGCCTCATCGCCCTTCTCATAGCAACCATCATCATCCTAATAGGCTATAAGGATATAGTCCGCAACCTTCGGACGGCCTGCGAGAAGAGTGTGAGCAAAAAGTCCGCCATCTACGGAACTATCGTCGGAATACTGATGATTCCCCTCATCGTTATAGGCATCCGCGGAGGGCTCGACGAGTCAACGACAAACATCGGACAGGTATACTTCTCGCAGAACCAGTTCCTGAACCATTCGGCAGTCAACCCCGTGTTCAGTTTCCTGGCCTCGTTTGAGAAAAGTGCCAGCAACAACATCGTCTATAATTACATGGGTGATCAGGAGTGTGAGCAAATCATCAGCAGTCTTTACAACACAGAGAGTATTGACAGTGACACGCTTCTTAATACCCAGACGCCCAACATCATCCTCATCCTTCTTGAAGGTTGCGGAGGGGAGTTTACGGAAATTGGAGGCAGGCAGGATGTGACCCCTCACCTGAACCGTCTGGCTCAGGAGGGCATCTACTTCACCAACTGCTATGGCAACACCTGGCGAACGGATCGAGGCACCGTCTGTGCTTGGAGTGGTTATCCCTCATTCCCCTCGATGTCCGTGATGAAGATTCCCTCAAAATCGCGTACAATGCCCAATATCGCCAAGACCCTGAAGGAGCAGCGTGGCTACAATACCTATTATCTATATGGTGGCGACATCAACTTCACCAATATGCGCAGCTACCTGATTGCAGGTGGTTTCGAGCAGTTGATGTGGAAAGAGGACTATACTTCCGAAGAACAGAAAACAGCACAATGGGGTGTGCGCGACGAGATTACCTTCAATTCGCTATATGACCTCAGCCAGAATCTGCAGTCGCCTTACGTCATCGGGTTCTCAACGCTGAGCAGTCATGCTCCCTGGGATGTTCCCATCAAGCAGTTCGACGACGAGATACTCAATGCCATGTATTATCTCGACCAGTGCTTAGGCAACTTCATCCAGCGTTTCCGCCAGACGAAGGCTTGGGATAACACGCTCGTCATCCTGTTGCCTGATCATGGCATCCCCTATAAGGACATTGACGAGCGCAACCCACTCATGAACCATATTCCGATGATATGGATTGGAGGAGCCGTAAAAGCGCCACGACACATTGACCAAGTATGCAATCAGACAGACCTTCCTGCCACGCTTTTGGGGCAGTTGGGGCTGAACCACGATGAATTTACTTTCAGCCGCGATGTGATGAGCAAAAGCTATACCCAGCCGTTTGCAGTCAACACCTATACAGAAGGATTCTCCGTCATCGACAGCACCAGTTTCGTTAATTACGACCTGATCAGCGACCGTATCGGTGTTACGCGTGGTGAGCATGCACAAGAATTACTCCAGCGAGGCAGGGCCATCCTGCAAGCGGCATCAAAAGACCTCGATAAGCGATGAAACAGATGCTCAATAAGTCATATTCGCCAGTAGTAGCAACGGTCTGGAATCTGTTGCTCATCTATATCGTCTACCAGATAGCACGATGCGAATACTACTTTGAGAATGTCAGTTATCTGAATTATACGTATGATGTCTTCAGGGGTGGGCTGCTTTTCGATACCTCAGCCATCATCTACACCAATGCCTTGTATATCCTACTGATGCTGCTGCCTTTCAGACAAAGCGCCTATCAACAGTGCTGCAAATGGCTATACCTTATGATTAATGGTATAGCACTGGCTGTCAATCTTGCCGATTCCGCCTATTTCCAATATACAATGCGTCGCACGACTACGACGGTGTTCAGCGAGTTTTCCAACGAGGGCAATCTCGGCAGTATTATCGGAACGGAGTTCATTCATCATTGGTATCTTGTGCTGCTGTTTGTGGGCATCATGTGGCTCCTCTGGCGACTTTACGCCACGCCAAAGAAACACCATGCACTCAATCTGGCCAGTCTGATTCTCATTGTGCCGCTCTGTGTTGCTGGTATCAGAGGCGGTTTTACCACTGCCGTGCGTCCCATCACCATCTCTAACGCCAACCAATACGCCCAGCGACCTACGGATGCAGCACTGGTGCTGAACACACCCTTCTCCCTCATCCGAACCATTGGCAAGAACGTGTTCACAGTACCAGCCTATTTCGAAAACGAGGCAGATATGGAGGCTGTCTACGACCCAGTGCACCATCCCGTTGATTCTATATTATCTAGTGATTCTAGCTTTACTAGAAAAAACATCGTCATCCTGATTGTCGAAAGCTTTGGCCGCGAATATATCGGTGCGCTCAATAAAGACCTTGAAGGCGGAAAATACAAGGGCTACACTCCATACGTGGATGCACTCATCAGCAAAAGCACCACTTTCCGATACAGTTTCAGCAACGGCAGGAAGAGTATCGACGGAATGCCCAGTATTCTCTCCAGCATTCCGATGTTTGTAGAGCCATTCTTCCTTACCCCTGCCTCGATGAACGACTACACGGGACTCGCAGGACTCTTGGCCAAAGAGGGCTACGAGACAGCCTTCTTCCACGGGGCGCAGAATGGCTCGATGGGCTTTGAAGCTTTTGCGAGAAAGACAGGTTTCCAACACTACTACGGACGTACGGAATACGAAGCCTCACAAGGCACTGATGACTTCGACGGCACCTGGGCTATATGGGACGAGCCATTCCTGCAGTACTATGCCCACGAGATGTCAAAGTTGAAAGAGCCCTTCATGACTGCCGTCTTCACTGCTTCCAGTCACCATCCCTTTGTCATTCCAGAGAAATATCAAAAAGACTTCCCTGAGGGTAGTCTGCCGATCCATAAGTGCATCCGATATACCGATATGGCTATTGGAAGGTTCTTCGAAACAGCATCACGTCAACCTTGGTTTAACAATACCATCTTTGTGCTCACCAGCGACCACACCAACATGAGCGACCACGCAGAATACCAGTCAGACCTGGGTGGCTTCTGTTCACCTATTATTATATACGACCCATCGCAACCCGAAGGTAAGACGGAAGATAAGATTGCCCAGCAAATCGACATCCTGCCTACCATTCTCGGTATGCTTGGATACTCCAAAACCTATCTTGCTTTTGGCATAGACGTGCTGAACACCCCACCAGAAGACACCTGGGCCGTAAACTACCTCAATGGCATTTATCAATATGTGAAATATGGCTACGTACTTCAGTTCGACGGACAGCAAACGAAAGCCGTCTATAAGCTCGAAGACCGCCTGATGAAGAACAATCTTCTCTCCCCTAAAAACAATTCTCTTGCCCCATGCCCCATGCCCCTTGCCCCTAAAATGGAGCGCGAGCTGAAAGCCATTATCCAGCAGTATATGGAACGTATGACGCAGAACCGTCTTATGGCAGAGTAATACGGAGAATTACTATTTGACAAGCCCGCACCTGCGGTTTACCTCCGTATCCTTTGGTATCACCTTTCCGTTCACCACTTCGAAACGCTCATCAAACTCTTCTCTGGTACGTTTCCAGCGATTATGGCTCCATAGCCAGAATTCCGGACTGCGACGGATGCTCTTCTCCAACATCTCGAAATAGATGTCCGTCAACTCAAAGTCCTTCATCTTCTGGGAATCACGGGTGACGAGCTTAAACTCTGCCTCATAATAGCCTCGACGAACACGCTGAATATCAAGATAAAGTACCGCATGGCCCATTCTGTGAACGATGCGCTCAGTTCCCGTCAGTACAGGTGTGTCATGATGAAGGAAATTTACCCAGTGGTGAATATTCGTCCAATAGGGCACCTGGTCAGAGATATATCCGATGATAATAGGCTGGTTCTCGCGCTTGTGCTTCACCACCTCACGGAGCGTATCCTGCATAGCGATACAGTTGGCGCCCATCCTTTCGCGAATCTTTAGGAAGAGCTTGTCGAAATCCTTATTCTCCAAGGGATGGTACACCTGTCCGCACCACGCATTGGGATTAACCCATAGCGGAATAGACGACACCCATTCCCAATTGCAGTAATGTCCAAGATAAAGCGCAATAGACTGTCCGCTTCCCATAATCTCATCGACAAGTTCTGCATGTTTGAACACAACGCGTCTTTTCATTTCCTCCCGGCTGATGGTCATCAGTTTTACCGTTTCTACCAGATAGTCACAGAAAAAATGATAGAAGCCGCGCTCTATCCTCCGCAGTTCCTCTTCCGACTTTTCAGGGAATGATTCCGTCAGATTCTTCCGCACCACATTTCTGCGATACCCCACCAGTTTGTAGAGCAGCCAGAACATCAGGTCAGATATCACATAGTGTACTCTCATAGGCAATAGAGAGAACACATACCAAACGGCCTGAATGATGTAGTATAGAATCTTCATCGTGTCTGCTCTCGATAGGTTTTATAGGGCTTCTCTAAATCCAAGTAATGGAAATTATGCTGGTGTTGATGATTTCCATCAGGAATCGTCATGTAATCACCATATTTATTGGTGAGATAGGTGTCATAGTGTTCAACGCCCATAACGGTTATCCCCTCAAACTCATACGGCGTTGGCGTGCCAATCACCGACTTTTGCATCACGCCTTTGGAACCGTCGTCATAGTCAGCTACAAGGTTACAGTCGTCATAATGGTATTTAGTGAGTATCTGGCGAATCTTGTTTTGGACCTCCGCCAGCGAATACAACTTGCGGCATAATAACGGTATCCAGCTACTGGGGCCGTGACCATGCTTATAGGGATCGCGGAAAAGCAGATAGAGTACTCGCTTGTAATACTCATAGCGTCCAAAATGCCACTTCTGAGCCAGCCAGCCCTTAGGCGCTCCGTCAATAGGAAAGACATCAAGATAAATGCCTCCTAAATATTTCAGGTGCATACGCTCAATCAGCGTAGTGCTGCCGTCCTGGATTTTGGCGAAGGGGAGAGGATAGACATCGTCATTCTCTGCACACACCATCTCGAAAGGCTCTGGAAGCCATTCCTTACAATGAGCGATAAGCTTGTCATAGTCAGCACGAGGCATAGCGATGTCAAGGTCATCGTCCCAAGGGATGAATCCCTTATGACGCACAGCTCCAATCATCGTGCCAGCCCAGATATAATACCGTAGGCCATGTTGATGACAAGCGTTGTCGACTGCCTTGAGAATAGGCAGTATTTTCAGTTGAAGTGGACGAATATCGTATGTCGGCATTTCTTTTTTTGGTGCAAAGATAGCAAAAATAAAATAAAATATGTAACTTTGTACCCAAAATATGCAATTAAGATGAATAAAAGAAAGATTTACTACCTATTGCACAACGGTAAGAACAGCAATTTGAAGTTCTTCATAAAAGGTTACCTACGAGAATATACGCCAAAGTTTTTCGACCAACTTAGTTTGGACCGAATACTGAGGTCGCTTGATAATCGCCCAGACAAAGATTACATCATCAGTCGCGTAAACTATTACTGCAAACTCGATGCAGACACCGCATACGACCATAAGGAATGGGAGGAAAAAGCAGTACGTCTCCGTGACCAGCAGATGTTGCCACAGAAGGTGTATTACTTCGACGCTATGGAGATAGCTCGTTATTTCAATCAGAGTCTGAAATGGATTATCAAGTCGGGCGACATCACCAATCTGTTTCCTGTTCCCTATGTTGTCAAGAGCCGTCCGCTTGGTGACGACAATCAGAACTCCACCATTTTGAAACTGGAGAAGGTTCGTCATTTTCTCTTTGTAGACGACAAGAAACCTTGGCGCGATAAGAAGAATATCGCCATCTTCCGAGGCGACCTTGGTCCCCGTAAGGAGAATCGCGACGTATTCATGGCTAAGTTTGCCGACGGACAAAGCCCAATGGTCGATGCAGCATCGACTAACCGTATTGAGGCTCATCCAGAGTGGCAGAAGGGAAAAATGACTATCGGTGAGCATCTTGACTATAAGTTTATCATGTCACTCGAAGGCAATGATGTCGCTTCTAATCTTAAATGGGTCATGTCATCGAACTGTATCGCTGTCAGTCCGCGTCACACTTGCGAGACCTGGTTTATGGAGGGGACGCTGAAGCCCAACTATCATTACATAGAGGTAAAGGAAGATTTCTCCGATCTTGAGGAGCGCCTGCAGTATTATATTGATCATCCGGAGGAGGCTGAGGCCATCATCCAACACGCCCATGAATATGTAGACCAGTTCCGTGATTTGAAGCGCGAAAAGCTTATCTCACTTCTCGTGCTGAAGAAATACTTTGAAATAACAAACGGCAGATACAAATAGTATATGCCGTTTATCTTTATCTGAACCAATAGAGGAACTGCTTATAGCTCTTCTTAAACCACCACTTGACACTTTCCATCCGATCTTTCTTGCTTGAAAGTGCCGACTTGAACAGTCCTGTAAATGAGCCTTGGGTAGCCAGAGCCGGCTGGCACCACAGACATTCAATGACACCATGTTTAATAAGTTCACCATGATAATGGTCTATTGCCAAGTCACAACGGTCCTTTTGCAATTGGTCAAAGACAGCCTCAATAGCCCGACGGTTAATAAAGTAAGCCCCAGACATGCGCCCATGATCAGCCGGATACAGCATTTGCCCTTTCCCCCTACGACTACGTGGCACAAATTGAAGGGGACTGTCTTCATACGATATCAGCACAGGTCTTTCTGTATAATTCTTGGAATACTCACTGATACTCTTCTTGTAGCGAGGCAGAAAATGCTGGTGTAGCACGATATCGTCTTCGAGCACCAGCGCTCCATCCATATTGCCTGCTAATATCCGTTCATAG
>Ga0310690_10005006_pt1 | contig 18329 bp, 13 predicted proteins | sample AusTroGonzalo_MG_2_FD_207661 | JGI IMG/M metagenome (GOLD analysis project Ga0310690, IMG submission 207661) | Bovine rumen microbial communities from tropical cattle in Woodstock, Queensland, Australia - Gonzalo_04 (v2) (version 2) | ecosystem: Host-associated > Mammals > Digestive system >...
TGAACAGTTTGTTCCAAGGCTTGGTACAAGTTGTTCCAGGGCTTGGAATACCCCCTAACAAGGCTTTGGAACAAGTGAAAGGAGGCATTGGAGTAAAAAGTATATTGAATTCGCACCGAAAGTAGCTTACATTCGACCCGTTTGGAGCCTTCATTCGACCCGTTTGCTCGTACCTATCGGGTGGATAGGCGGCAACTATCTCTGGGCAATAATAAAGGGGAAAGAACGAGTGTCTTTTTGTCACACGGAGTTAGCAATGGGAACGCTTTTAGAATAAATAACATATTTAATTGGGAATTGAGAATTGAGAATTGAAAATTATTTGTATCTTTGCATGCATTCAAAAACAATTAAAAGAAAAATATTCGAATTATGGCATTTTTAACAGACGAGAAATTGGTGATTGTTGGTGCTGGTGGTATGATTGGCTCTAACATGGTGCAGAGTGTGTTGATGCTGGGTTTGACTCCCAACATTAGTTTGTATGATATCTATGAGCCTGGTGTTCATGGTGTTTACGACGAGATGTGTCACTGCGCTTTCCCTGGTGCAAACATCTCTTACACTGTAGATGCCAAGGAGGCTTTCACAGGTGCTAAGTACATCATCTCTTCTGGTGGTGCTCCACGTAAGGAAGGTATGACACGTGAGGATCTGCTGAAAGGCAACTGCCAGATTGCAGCAGACTTCGGTGAGAACATCAAGAAATACTGTCCAGACGTAAAGCACGTAGTAGTTATCTTCAACCCCGCTGACGTAACAGCTCTTACAGCGCTGATTCACTCAGGTTTGGAACCCAACCAGTTGACCTCTCTGGCTGCTCTCGACTCTACCCGTTTGCAGCAACAGTTGGCTCAGGAATTCGGTGTTCGTCAAGACAAGGTTACCAACGCCTACACTTATGGTGGTCACGGTGAGCAGATGGCAGTATTCGCCAGTAAGGCTCTCATCGACGGCAAGCCCCTTTCTGAACTTCCTCTCTCTGAAGAGCGTTGGGCAGAGATTAAGCACATGACGACACAGGGTGGTAGCAATATTATCAAGTTGCGTGGTCGTTCTTCTTTCCAGAGCCCCGCTTATCAAGCAGTTAAGATGATTGAGGGTGCTATGGGTGGCGAACCATTCAAGTGGCCTGCTGGTTGCTATGTTAACGCTTACGGTTTCAAGAACGTGATGATGGCTATGCCTACCACTATCGACAAGGACGGTGTGCACTTCACTCAGCCAGAGGGTACTGCTGAGGAAATGGCTGCATTGCAGGCTTCTTACGAGCATCTGCAGAAGATGCGCGACGAGATTATCTCGCTCGGCATTATTCCTGCCGTAACTGACTGGAAGACAGAGAATCCGAACTTGTAAGAATAATAAATGGGGAACGGAAAAACAACGTTCCCCATTTTTCTTAAAACCAACATGAAGACGATGTGGATGCTCCTCTTTTTCGCCCTACCTTTTATTGCCATCGGCTATATCGGATGGCATATCTGGTGTATGCTGCCCTTATCGGGAATATGGAAGACGTTGGTCATTGCCTGTATGGTGAGTTGTTTCCTGTTGACCTTTGCCAACTTCTCCCGTGCCACGGACGGTATGCCGATGCCTGCGGCTATCTTCTGCTATGAGGTAGCGAACTCGAGCCTCATCATCCTACTCTATCTCTTCATCCTCTTCCTCTTGCTCGACTTAGGAAGACTGGTACGACTTATTCCGCGTACCTTATTATATAATAACGGGGCTATGGCAATCGGTATCCTCGTGTTCATGACGATACTCTTCACTTATGGCTATTTCCACTATCTGCATAAGCATCGTGAGGAAATACAACTCACTACGAAGAAGACCATGACCAAACCCATGAAGGTGGTGATGCTGAGTGACCTGCATTTAGGTTATCATAACAGAAGGGCGGAACTGCATCGCTGGGTGAATATGATTAACGAGGAACATGCAGACCTCATCCTGATAGCAGGCGATATCATCGATATGAGTATGCGCCCCTTGAAAGAGCAACGGATGTTTGAGGAATTCCATCGACTTAACGCCCCTGTCTATGCCTGCATCGGTAATCATGAGTTCTATAGCGGTGAGCCTGAGGCACAACAGTTCTATCAACAGGCAGGCATCCATCTGTTGCAAGACTCCTGCGCAACCGTTGGCGACCTCTGTATCATCGGAAGGGACGACCGCACCAATCGTCAAAGGAAGACACTTGCCGACCTTATGAAACAAGCAGACAAGAGTAAGTTCACCATCCTACTCGACCATCAGCCTTTCTTCTTAGAGCAGACGGCACAACAGAAAATCGACTTCCAGTTTAGCGGGCACACCCATCACGGACAGGTATGGCCTATCTCATGGATTACACAAAGCATCTACGAATGTGCTTTCGGTCCCCTCCAAAAAGGGAACACGCAATACTATATCACATCGGGAATGGGTATCTGGGGTGGTAAGTTCCGCATCGGAACACGCTCAGAATATGTCGTAGCAACGATTAAATAGTCTTTGTATCTAACTCGTTGCTGAAGCGACAATCAGGATTCTCCTCTAAAAAGAACTTGCTATATGCCACATAATGCTTGGCATTATCCGTCTGACCAGGGCGGACAGGCTTGATATACTTAGCAGGCACGCCTCCCCATATCTCATGAGGGGGAATCTTCGTGTTCTGAAGTACCAAGGCACCAGCAGCAACGATAGCGCCTTCGCCTACTTCACAGTTATCCAATAACGTAGCGCCCATACCTATCAAGGCACCATCATGGATGGTACAGGCATGAACGGTGACATTATGTCCAATAGTCACATCACTGCCGATATGCGTAGGACCTGTATCATGAGTGACATGCACACAAGAGCCATCCTGAATATTCGTACGATCACCTATCGTGATGGGGGCGACATCACCACGAACGACAGCATTGAACCATACGGAACACTCGTCACCCATTGTCACCTCACCTACTATCGTGGCATTCTCACTGAAATAGCAATCACGTCCCCATTTAGGGGTCAAACCTCTATAACTCTTAATTAAAGCCATTCCATTTACGATTTACAATTGTACGTCGGAAAGAATCATCTGGGTAGCACCAGCACGCTGTTTCACGAAATCACCTGCTGCCTGACTGGTCTGTTTCAATGTGTCAGGCTCATTCTCGAAACGATTCATCAGTGCACAGAACTCATCGTAATCGTGAATCTCAAAGCCACCACCACACTCCTTTAGTCCTTGTGCCTCTTGGAACTTCTTGTTTTCAGGACCAAAGATAACTGGTTTGCCCCACACGGCAGCCTCTAATGTATTATGGATACTTACACCAAAACCGCCACCTACATAACAAACATCAGCATAACGATAGATGCTGGAAAGTAAGCCGAAGCAATCGATAATCAAGACGCTCACGTCTTGAAGTTGAGAGTTGAGAGTTGAGAGTTGAGAGTTCGCTATCGCACTATAGCGAACCACCTTGCGTCCTTCCAACTTAGACTCTATCTGCTTCAAATGATCCTCACCGATGACATGAGGGGCAATAATCATCTTCCACTCAGGATGCTCGTTAAAATAACGTATGAAGATATCCTCGTCTGGTTGCCAAGAGGAACCTGCAATAAATATTTTCTGCTGTTGGCAGAAAGTCTCAACAACAGGCAGTTGCTTGGCTGCCTCCTTAATCTGCAGCACACGGTCGAAACGGGTATCACCTACGATAGAGACATCCGTAACACCTATCGTTGCCAACAAATCCTTGCTCGTCTGATTCTGTACATAGAAATGGGTAAAGCACTTCAGCACATGTGCATATTGCTTACCATACCATTTGAAGAATATCTGATCAGGGCGGAAGATACTGCTGACACTATATACTGGAACATTCCTATGTTTCAGGATATGCAGGTAGTTATACCAGAACTCATACTTGATGAAGAATGCCATGACAGGACGGATGGCACGAAGGAAACGACGTGCATTGGTAATCGTATCAAGTGGCAGATAACAGATGATATCCGCTCCCTCGTAATTCTTACGTACCTCATAGCCGGAAGGCGAGAAGAAGGTCAGAAGAATCTTATACTCTGGATGCTCACGACGTAACTGCTCCATCAATGGGCGACCTTGTTCAAACTCTCCCAAAGATGCCGCATGGAACCAGATATACTGAGCCTGAGGGTCAACCTTCTCTTTCAGTACTCGGATGGCATCACGCTCCCCATACCACATCTTACGAACCTTCTCGTTGAAGAGGCTGACAATGGCGACGCCGATGAGATACAGATATATTCCGAGGTTATACATACTTAGCCCAATACTTCAATAGCACGTTTCATTCGCTGGATGGTCTCCTCTTTACCAAGGAAGGCAGAGATATCGAACATACCTGGTCCCTTGCCCTCGCCCACGAGTGTCAAGCGCCAAGCGTTCATGATATTACCGAGTTTATATTCTTTCTGCTCAATCCAAGCATGAACAATCTGTTCCTGATTCTCCAAAGAGAAATCATCAATACCTTCCAAGACACCCATCAGTTCTGTCAACTGTTGAGCACTGTCTTCCTTCCAACGTTTCTTGGCAGTCTTTTCATCATAGGTCGTAGGTGCCTCGAAGAAGAACGAGCACAAGGGCCATAACTCCTTGACGAACGACACACGGTCTTTCATCATCGTCACTACCTGAAGGATGCGCTCAGAAGAATCCTTTACCCCATGCTCACGACAGATGGGTTCGAAGAGCGAAGCAATCTCCTCATTACTCTTCTTCAGGATATACTCATGATTGAACCAGATACCTTTCTCGTATGCGAAACGGGCACCTGCCTTCGAACATTTCGTAATATCAAACAACTGGACCAGTTCATCCAAAGTAAACAGTTCCTGCTCAGTACCAGGATTCCATCCTAACAAAGCGAGGAAATTGATGACTGCCTCAGGGAAATAACCACTCTCACGATAACCGGAAGAAATCTCTCCTGTCTTGGGATCATGCCACTCTAAGGGGAATACAGGGAATCCCAAACGATCACCGTCACGCTTCGAGAGTTTTCCCTTTCCATCGGGCTTGAGCAACAAAGGAAGATGGGCGAAACGAGGCATCGTATCCTCCCAGCCAAAAGCACGATAGAGCATCACATGCAGAGGTGCAGAAGGTAACCATTCCTCACCACGAATCACATGGGATATCTCCATCAGATGGTCGTCCACGATATTGGCAAGATGATAGGTAGGCAGTTCGTCCGCACTCTTATACAGCACCTTATCGTCACAGATATCACTCTTCACACGTACCTCACCACGAATCAGGTCGTTGACCAGAATCTCCTGATCAGGTTCCACCTTGAAGCGAACGACGTATTGATTGCCGGAAGCAATCAACTGCTCAACCTCTTCCTTGGGAAGCGTCAATGAGTTACGCATCTGCTGGCGCGTATGACAATCGTATTGGAAATTCTGAATCTCAGCACGTTTGGCTTCCAGTTCTGCTGGGGTATCGAAAGCGATATACGCCTTGTCTGCATCCAACAGCTGCTTGACATACTTCTTGTAGATATCACGACGCTCACTCTGACGATAGGGACCTTTATCACCACCAAAGGAAACGCCCTCGTCAAACTGGATGCCCAACCACTTAAAAGACTCTATGATATATTCCTCTGCCCCAGGAACGAAGCGAGTGGAATCTGTATCCTCAATACGGAATACTAAATCGCCCCCATGTTGGCGGGCAAACAAATAATTATACAAAGCAGTACGTACTCCACCGATATGCAAAGCACCTGTAGGACTGGGAGCGAAACGCACTCTTACTCTTCTTTCTGCCATCATCCGATAACGGTATTACTATAAAATTGCTGCAAAATTACGCATTTTTTTTGATAATCTATGCTTTTCTTCCTTGAAATCCATTGACTTCCCAAATTTTTCTGTATCTTTGCCATCGAAGAAGGCAAAGAAAGAAAAAACGGATAGAATGAAGAATATCAATTATAATATCATAGAGGAGCAAACGTGGCGCAACATCGTGACACGTATCGCTTTGCTCATCCTGTCTATCGGTCTGATTGTATGGGCGATGCCACGTGATAATCGTAATTATTTCCATGTAGAACAAGGTAAACCATGGAAATATACTGACTTTACTGCGCCTTTCGACTTCCCTGTCTATAAGTCGGAAGAAGCCATCCGCCTTGAGAAAGACAGTTTGATGAGAAACTATGAACCCTATTATAAGTTCAACCAAGAGAAAGAAGCCCAGATGGTAAAGAAGTTCCAGACGGACTATGCCGAGGGCATTCCCGGACTGGAAGGAGACTATGTGAAGATTATTTCCAACCGTCTGCACAGTCTTTACCAACAGGGTATTATGGCACCATCGGAATACTCTGAGTTGCGTGCCGATACGACTCACATGATTCGTGTTGTCAATGGGAAACAGGCAGTTAGCGTATCCATTATGGAAGTCTATTCTGCCAAGACCGCTTATGAACAACTCTTCCAAGACGAGACACTTGCCCTGCAGCGTCCTATCCTTCAGAAATGTAACCTCAACGACTATATCACACCGAACTTGATTTATGACCGTGAACGCAGTGAGACCAGTATCAACGACATCATATCAAGCATTGCCTTGGCTACAGGTGTGGTACAGAAGGGACAGAAAATCATTGGTCGTGGTGAGATAGTAACAGACAAGACATACCGCATCATCGAGTCGTATATCAAAGAGAATGAAAGACTTCATCAGGACGACACGCTGAATCAGTTTGCCCTGCTGGGACAAATCATCTATGTCTCAATCCTGTTTATTTCATTTACCCTCTACCTGAACCTCTATCGCAAGGATTATCTCTATAAGTCACGTAAGATAATGATGGTCTATGCCTTGATCGTCTTCTTCTCTCTACTGACTGCGTTATTCATGAGGAACACGTTTATTCATGTGTATATCCTCCCCTTTGCGATGGTACCTATCTTCGTCCGAGTGTTTATGGACTCACGTACCGCTTTCATGGCACACATGACAATGGTACTTATCTGTGCTGTCATGCTGACTCACTCCTTCGAATTCGTCGTAGTAGAGACGGTGGCAGGCTTGGTGGCTATCACCTCGCTGAGGGAACTGTCGCAACGATCCCAGTTGTTTAAGACTGCTATCTTCATCACAATTGCAGCGATGGCTGTCAATCTCTCATTCGACTGGATGCGTACGGACTCATTGTCGAAGATAGACTATAGCACTTACAATTATCTGATTGCTAATGGTATTGGATTGTTATTCGCCTATCCCCTGCTCTATCTGATAGAAAAGGCATTTGGATTTACCAGTGATATAACCCTCATTGAAATATCCAACACCAACAATGAGCTGCTGCGCCGTATGAGCGAGGTGGCACCAGGTACCTTTAACCACTCTATACAGGTAGCCAATCTGGCTGGTGAGATTGCCAACAAGATTGGGGCAGAGGCTCAGTTGGTTCGTACAGGTGCGCTCTATCACGACATCGGAAAACTGACTAATCCTATCTATTTCACAGAGAATCAGTCAGGCATCGACCCGCATGAGATGCTCAGCGACATTGAAAGTGCACAGATGATTATCAGTCATGTAACAGAGGGACAGAAGATGGCTGACAAGTATAACCTTCCCAAAGAGATACGTGACTTCATCTCCACCCACCACGGACAAGGAAAAGTGAAGTATTTCTATATCAAATACCATAATGAACATCCTGACGAGTCCGTAGACGATTTGTTGTTTACATATCCTGGTCCTAACCCGTTCAGCAGAGAGCAGGCTATCCTTATGATGGCTGATACCGTTGAAGCGGCTTCGCGTTCCTTGCCTGAATATACGGAACAGGCTATCCGTGACTTAGTCAATCGACTGATTGACACACAAGTCAGTGAAGGATATTTCCGTGAATGTCCTATTACTTTCCGCGATATCCAGTATGCCAAGACCGTCCTCATTGAGAAGCTGAAGACGATCTATCATACGCGTATCAGTTATCCGTCTGAAAAATAACATCTCTTTATTGCTCACTTTTTATCATTTTGTGCATTGATTTCTTGCACAAAACAGCACATTTGTGCAAGAAATGCGCAATTTTTAGTTAATAAACCTTAATCCGTGTGCGTTTACAAGAAGGAGTTTAAACATTTCTTATACCTTTGCAGCCGGTTTTGAAAAATTTGTTTAAATTGTAAAGTATAAGAAAATGAAAAAGAGTATTATCTCGTTAGTTGTTTTCATGATGACTACATTAGGAGCCTTTGCAGGAGGTATCCTTACCAACACCAATCAAAGCGTATTGTTTTTGAAGAACCCTGCACGTGATGCCGCTATCGGTCTTGACGGTGTATACAGCAACCCCGCAGGTGTCGCCTTTATGCCAGAGGGCTTCCACGTTGCTTTTAACTGGCAGTATGCCCATCAATCTCGTACGGTAAACTCAACCAGTCCTGTCTATGCACTGGGTAAGAAGAACAATGGCAGCGACAACAAAATCTTTGAAGGTGTTGCCGATGCTCCTATCATCCCTTCTTTGCAGGCAGCATGGAACAAAGGAAACTGGAGTGTACAGTTCAACTTCTCTGTCCCTGGTGGTGGCGGCTCTTGTGAGTTTGCCGACGGATTAGGTTCTTTCGAGCGTGTCGTTGGTAGTATTGCCAGTATGTTACAGCCGCTGGGTGCACAGGGATATGATATGGACGGTTATATGAAAGGACGCCAATACTTCTATGGAATACAGTTAGGTGCTGCTTATAAAGTCAATCCCAACTTCTCTGTCTATGGTGGTTTGCGTCTTCTCTATGGCGATGCTACCTATAAGGCAAAGATCAGTAATATCCAAGTAAAGACAGAAGCTGGATATGTAGACTTTGCCGACTTCCTGACATATTCATCTACGACTATCAACAATGCCCTCGATAAAGTGAATGCAGGTATTGCACAATATGAGGCTGCTGGTGTCCCCGTACCTGCAGAACTGATTGCCCAACAGGCTCAACTGGAAGGAACCAAGCAGAATCTCACCTATCTGCAGAAATATGCGCAGGGTGTTAACCTGCTCTGTAATCAGGATGGTGTCGGTATTGCACCTATCATTGGTGTAGATTATAAGGTAGGCAACTTCAACTTCGCTGCTAAATACGAGTTCAAGACACAGATTCGTATGAAGAACGAGTCAACAGTCTTTGAAGCCAGCGAGATTAATGCTGTCAATAAATATAAGGATGGTGAGAAGGTGAATGAGGATGCCCCTGCCCTGTTGACTATCGGTGCACAATGGAAACCCATTAACGCTGTCAGCCTCAACCTCGGATGGCATCATTACTTCGATAAAGATGCCAGTTGGTATAATAACGCTCAGGATCTGCTGAAACATAACACGAATGAGTTCCTGGCTGGTATCGAATGGGACGTAACAGACAAGTTGAATGTCTCTTGTGGTGGACAACTTACTCGCTACGGACTGAGCGATGACTACATGAACGATATCTCATTCGTGGTCAACAGTTACAGTATTGGTCTTGGTTGCAGTTATAAGGTGAAGGACAATGTCACTCTTACTGCCGCTTATTTCCAGACCAACTACAGCGACTACGAAAAGAAAGTTACAGAATCTATCCCTGTCAATGAGACTTTCACCCGTACTAATCGTGTCTTGGGTATAGGTTGCCAGGTTGATTTCTAAGAACTACAACGGATCTACATCATAATAGATCTGTAAAGAAGCATAACGTTTATCCGTGAGCATCTGACTCTGAGCCATGAGCAGATACTCACGGACTTTCTTCATGTCAATACCGTTCTCCAGTTTAAGAACGAGTTTACGGATGTTCTGTGATTTCACTTTGGCAACAGAAGGTTTATCAGGACCCAACACGCGACCAGAGAACCATTGGCGCAAACGAGAACCTAATTCGATACTGGCGGTATGGACTACCTCTTCATAACGATGCTTCAGGTAGACATATACCAGATGATAATAAGGCGGATAATGAAATGCCTGTCGCTCGGCTATCAAATCTTTATATAAAGCAACGTAATCGTTACGCACGACCTGTTGGATAACTGGCAGTCCCATACTCTTAGTCTGTAAAATAACCAATCCACGTTTCCCTTTACGACCAGCCCTTCCTGCCACCTGCGACATCATCATAAAGGCATGTTCATAAGCACGGAAATCAGGATAGTTGAGCATCGAATCAGCATTAAGGATACCTACCACACTGACTTTATCGAAGTCCAAGCCCTTCGAAATCATCTGCGTACCTATTAATATATTAGTACGACCGGCTCCGAAATCCATGATGATACGCTCATAGGCATTACGAGTACGAGTAGTATCTAAGTCCATACGAGCCACTCGGGCATCAGGAAATACCTCACGCACCTGTTCCTCTATCTTTTCTGTACCATAGCCTTTTGTCCTCAAATCAGTACTGCCACAACAAGGACACTCCGTAGGGACACGATAAGTGAAGCCGCAATAATGGCATGTCAACTGATTCATCTGTCGATGAAGCGTCAAGGAAACATCACAATGTTGACAATGAGGTACCCATCCACACTGCCGACACTCTATCAGAGGTGCAAAGCCACGTCGGTTCTGGAAAAGAATGGCTTGTTCACCACGTTCCAATGCCTCTCTGACACGAGTCAGCAAAAGTGGAGAAAACGGACCTGCCATCATCTTCCGATGTTGCAAATCGGCAATATCCACTACTTGTATCTCAGGCAATTCAATATCCTGATAGCGTTTTTTCAGTTCCACCAACCCATATTTCCCCGTCTTGGCATTATGGTAACTCTCCAAAGAAGGCGTTGCCGTACCCAGAAGGACTTTGGGCTGTTGGCCGTTAACTGTTTCCTTTTGACCTTTGACCTTTGACTGCAGACAAGCCAACATAATGGCAGCAGAACGAGCATGATAACGGGGGGCAGGGTCCTGTTGCTTATAACTCGTTTCATGTTCCTCATCCACAATAACAAGTCCGAGTTTTTGGAAAGGAAGAAACACTGCTGAGCGTGCTCCTAATATCACATCATACGGATTTTTAGAGAGTTGCTTTTGCCATATTTCTACACGTTCCGCATCTGAATATTTTGAGTGATAGATACCCAGTCGATTACCAAAAACCCGTTGCAAGCGTTGCATCATCTGAACGGTCAGTGCAATCTCGGGCAAGAGATAAAGTACCTGTTCTTTGCGTTCCAGTGCCCTTTGTATCAGATGAATATAGATTTCCGTCTTTCCACTACTCGTTACACCATGCAACAACGTAACGGGTTTCTTCATCATCGACATCAAAATACTATTATATGCTGTCTGCTGAGCCTCATTGAGTTTCTTGATGAGTTCCGGATGATACTCTCCACCATGATTCAGTCGACCCACTTCCACTTCGTAAGTCTCCAACATACCCCGCTTCTCCAACTGCTGCAGAGTCGCGGCTGATGCATGACTGGCATTCAACAATTCCTCACGAGTAATCTCATTGATAGTAGAATGACATTCCTCATCCCTCATTCCACATTCCTCATTAATTTGATCCCAACCCGATAGGGCAAGATATTCCGTGAAGACCTCTAACTGTTTGGGGGCACGTCCTAAGATATCCAGTGCCACATGCAAAGCCTGTTCGTTCTGAAAGGAAGGAGTCAGGCGGATATAGGTCTCCGTCTTAGGATGATAACCATCTTCTGCCTTCAGCCCTGCAGGCAATGCCGCCTTATAGACATCACCAATAGGTGACAGATAATAGTCGGCAATCCATTGCCAAAGTTTCAGTTGATGCATTGTGACGATAGGCTCCGCATCCATCAACTGTGTAATCTCTTTGACCTCATAACCTTTTGGCTTCACGTTATGCAACTTGGCGACAATACCCAGATAGGTTTTATTCCGTCCAAAAGACACCAACACACGCATACCCACCTGTATCGTCTGCTGCATTGGGGCAGGGACGGCATAGGTGAATGTGCCTTGCAAGGGAACGGGCAATATGAGGTCAGCGTAATTCATCACTTGCAAAGATACAATTAAGTATGCAAAGAACAAAAGGAAATTGCAAAAAAAGAAGCACTCATACATAAAGTAGAGTGCCTCTTGATATCTTTTTCTTATAAATATCGCTTAGAAGAAGAAAGCCAAGCCAATTTGCCAAGCGTTATACTTAATTTTCCTATCACCTTTTGTAGCATCAACGACATTAAATTCACCCGTCTTACCCAAAGCAAAGTTATAGTTAGCAGTAATCTGAAGTTTACTCATCACTGTTGCGCCAATACCTACATTAGCACTCAAATTACTACTCTTAAGTGTCCATCCCTTGACATCATCAACTGTTGAGCTTAACGTTTTCTCCTTATCACCTAAATTAAAGCCGAACTGGGGACCAGCAAAAGCGAAGACATTAACAAGACTGCTCAGACCTACACCATAACGGATATTGATAGGAATCTGGATAGACTGTGCCTTGATTGTCTCATCAGTTGTACCCTTCAATTTAGCTTGACGCTGATCGTAAAGTGCAGAGGCATCAACACTCAAACCAACAACAGGAAGAGTAAACTTCACTGTCGGACCAACAAAGAAACCTGCCTGATTAGAGATTGCTTCATCAGCATCCGTAGAGAGACTTGTCAGATTCAAACCGCCCTTCAGACCAAATTTTACCTGAGCCTGTGAAGGCATTGCAAATGCCAAACAAGCCACTGTCATCATTACAAAAATCTTTTTCATCTTCTATTGTTTTAATGTTAAGATGCGACAAAAATAAACATTTTATCTGACATCTGCAAACTTTTTAACAATTTTCCGCATCAATGACGCTGACGACGTACTGATACACGTGGTGCCGATGAGGAAGAAGAAGCACCTCCGTCCGACGATTTCTTGCTACTCTTCACCTTGGGTGCACGAGTACGACGACTGCTTCGTGATGACTTCTTTGCCACTTTCTCGTTCTCTGGTTGTATCTTAGCGATAGAATCCAAAGAGTCACGCTGAGGAGTATGTCCGAACATGCCACGCTCGAAAGCAAGTAGTTCTTTCTCAATCTTCTCTTGTTCTTTCTTGGCTGCATTATCAGCACTCGCCATATCGAAATCTCCAAACTGTGGACGCTGCTGAGTCTGACTCATACGATTGCCTGCCTTGTAAATCTTTCCCTGATAATGGTTCAATGTGAAATAATCCTCCAAAGTCATGGTGGCTGCATTGTTGAGATCTGATGCCTGCACACTCTGACGGCTCAAATAAGGTTCCAAATCAGTATATTTAATCCAGAACAAAGGATATTTAGCTGCTTCACCTCCAAAATCATCTTCCCTTACCATAACTGGACAAAGAGCCATTACCTTACGACGGAACTGTGCGTTCGACTGGTCATAATAGGCTGATTCCTTCAGATAGTACATCTTCACTTCTGCAGAAGGGATGTCGCTATTCTCCACACGAATCTTTCCGTCGCGTGTCTCATAGAGAATATGATAGTTGTCCAACATGGTCTTAATAGCCACCTTCGAGGAATCGCTAAATGATTCATTGCCATCTAAACGATACTCGTAGATAGGAATATAGCCATTCAGGGCGAGTTTGAAGACGTAAGTAAAGAGATTCATCTGCCTATCGATAGGTTCTACTGGATAGTAAAGTCCTGAATTTGCTTCGTCATCCAGATTAATCTCTCGGTAGATATCACGACGCCATACGACATCCTCAGGCATATCCAAGGAAGTCGGATACATCAGACGGGCACGCTGGCTGATACCTTGATTCTGCTGCTGAGTAGCAGTAGCAGTCTGAGACTGTTGTTGTTTCTGAGCCTGGGCTTGTTGGCGACGTGCTTTTGGCTGTGCCATCGCTGATTGTGCCACCAGTGCTACCATTATAAAGAACAAAACTCTCTTCATATCTATTTGTTTTATTATTTCACAATTACTTCCATAGAGGCGTTCAACTTACGGGCTGTTCCATCAGGACCTGTTGCTGTAACCCTCGAGATATAGAAACGACGATTGCGCTGCAACTTACGGAATGTTTCTTTCTGACGGGCAGAGAAGCGAGGACCATCACTTACCATCGGAACGGCATTACCCATATTGTCAAAGAAGACGGCCTCAAAACTCTGGACATGGAACGGAACATCAAGGATGCCATCATCAATAGCGGCTCCGATACCATCAGCAGCCAACAACTGAGCCTTTGTCAAACCACCACCCTTGAAACGGTCTGCTCCATTCTCATCCTTTACTGTAATATAAGGTGTTGGATCAGGCAGGCGACGAACACGGAAAGTGAAACTTCCCATCTGCTGGGCACGGCCTGTATTGGTAGAAGTGACAGTAATGGTTACATTCTGTCCTGCTGCCGAAGGACGGGCAATATACTTACCTGGTCCTACTGGCTGTAAGGTTCCACCTGTCATTGATGCTTGTATCTTAGTCACAGGAACACCAGGCACACTGATGCTTAATGGATTGCTATAACCAGCATAAAGCACATTCATCAAGTCGGCACTGACAGTAGCAGAAGGATCAACTACGGAGTACTTCTGTTCGAAGTTACGTTTGATATAGTCACCATTACCATTCTGCACCTGTATATAACCTGCAAGGGTAAAGTCACCAGTACGTCCTGCAATCGTTTCATAAAGTCCGTCAGGCAGATTCATTTCCTTACCTCCAATAAATATCTGAGGAGCCTGAGTGGTATCTACTGCCGCCATGACAATACGGGCAGAGAACTTATCTCCCCTAACCACTGTCTGGGCATTCGGAATCACGAAAGCATTGAGGGCATTGACACGGATATCTTTCACATCGATATTCGACACCAGCATGTGAAGCACCTCGCCTTCAGCATAACGCACATCATTCTGTAGCTTACTGAGAAGGGTAACGGCTGCTGCCACTGGCATATCCTCAAACATGTATTCCTGCCAGTTTTTACCCATTGCCTTTGCTGTAGCAGAAGGCTCTGTAGAGAGGCTGGAGGCAATCGTCTTCCGCTGGGTCTCATCAGTTACCATCGTCAAGATACGTTCACGGAACCGATTGACAGCCTGATATAACTCACCACCACGACCACGTCCTGGGGCAAGCATCACCTGAGAGGCGGCCTCCAGGTCTTCCTTATTTCGAATATTGGCAATATCACCATCCTTGCCATCAGCCTCCTGCACAATGGCAAGTTTCAACTCTGCCGCAAGTTGATAAAGAGAATCACTCATCTGGCGTACCTGTTGAGCTCGGTCAAACCATTGCTTAACTTTTTGAGGATTCTTCTTCAGTTGTTCGGCAAAGTCATCATAGATAGCCTTATTCTCCTGCGCTGCATTGGCTGTGGTACGATTGAGACTCTCTTCAACCACAGAGAAGCCATTGAGCACCTCTGTAGAGACGTTCAACGCCAATAATGCCATCAAGACGACATACATCAAGTTAATCATCTTCTGGCGAGGAGATATCGGGCGTTTCTTGATAGCCATGCTTATTGTTGTCTATTAATATTCTGTACTGACATCGCCTCAATCATACGGGCATAGATAGCATTCAACTCTGCTATCTGACGAGCCATGTGGCGAGTCTGTTCGTTTATCTCATCGATGGTTCCCATCTGTGAACTTGCACTCTTCAACTGCATCTCATAAACACGACTGATACCAGTCAAAGTACGATTCAGGTTCTCCATCTCCTCAGAGTCAGCAGTAAGTCGCTTGCTCTGTTCACTTACCTTACGGAGAACTTCTGTCAGTTCGTTCAACTCATCGATATAATTACCTGTAGCCTCAGCAACACCAGCAGGGGCGCCTGTAGTAAATGCTGCCACAGAAGGCTGTGTTGGCTCAGTTGCAGCAGCAACAGACTCAACATTAGCAATGCCTCCGCTTCCTTGAATGGTACCACCGCCTTGACTACCACCGCCACCGATTACACCACTACCATTAATAATAACGGTACCGCCACCGACACCACCAATAGCAGCATGAGATTCTTCACCATTCACTACAGTGGCAGTTTCAACATCACCACCAGCATGAAGGTCCAAATCCATTCCATCGGTAGTCTTGTCGAAAGGACGATCGAAGGCTGACAGGAAGAACACAAAGACCTCCGTACCCATACCCAAATACAGGAAGAAATTGGCTCCTGGCAAGTGGGTCAGTTTGAACAGCGTTCCTAAAATCACAATAGAAGCACCCCAACTGTAGGCATAGTTCAGGAATGTCTGGCCAGGCACGCTGTCCATCCATTTCTGTAACTTATAGATGATATTCAGTTTACTGTATTCTGTCATTTCTTGCTACGTTTTGAATTTTTACTCTTAACCTTATCACTGGCTGTGTTTGCCATACTTCGTACACAACGGAATCCTATATAACTGCGTGGCTGGTTCTGATATTCAAAAGTACGCCATGCAGAACGGATAAACGACTCTGGGTCTTTCCATGAACCTCCCCTTACGCTCTTCTTCTTCAAACGATAGGGATCCTCCAAGGCTGCATTATACTTCAACTGAGGATTGATATCATTCATTGATTCCACACCAGCCTCTGTATAGATAGTACTTGTCCATTCGGCAACGTTACCTGCCATATCATAAAGACCATTGGTATTTGAGGAATAGATACCCACACGACTGGTAATCAAGTTTCCGTCTTTCGTATAGTTACCCTTATCTGGCTTGAAGTTAGCATAGAAGCAGCCATTGCCAGAAGCAACATCCTGATTCTCCCAAGGGAATTCATTCTGGTCTTTGCCACGAGCCGCATACTCCCACTCTGCCTCTGTCGGCAGGCGATAACGCTGGATATAACGGGCTGCTGCACCTAAACCTCTTAGAAGATATTCCGTACGCCAAGCACAGAAAGCATTTGCCTGTTCCCAAGAAACACCTACTACAGGATAGTCATTATAGGCGGCACTGGAGAAATAATAGCGCATATAACTCTCATTTTCAGCATTAGGGAAGTCATTGACCCAACATGTTGTATCTGGATACACATTAACAATATAAGTATTCAGGAAATCCCAAGGACCAGTATATTGGCGGTTGATGGTCTGACGAACAATTCTACCCTCGTCATCAATATATGCCGTATCTTTAGAAATCCACACCTGCTCATCTGCACTGGGACGTATATCTGTATTCAGGATACGCTCCTGTGGGTTGACACGATACTTACGCTTTGCTGCCTCCGTATAGTCATAAACCTCATAACGATAGTTCAACTGACGCCAATCAATCATCTTCTCACCAGTCACTGGATTGGTAGTATAAAGACTCTCGAAGGCACGCTGCTCATCTTCGTTAGGTTTACGGGGCAATGGTTTTTTCCAGTTCAGATGAGGAGTAACAGGTTCACCGTACTTATCCTCCTCAATCTTATAACTCTCATCACCACCATAGTTGGGATCAGCAAGACGTTCACGGAGAATAGAGTCACGCACATAGTTCACAAACTGACGATACATCGAGTTTGTTACCTCATGCTCATCCATCCAGAAACTCTCAACGGAAATGTCACGAACGGGCATCGTTTTACCCCACAGACTATCCTGTTGCTCTATGCCCATTTTCAAATGACCTCGCTTAATCAGCGTCATGCCATATGGGGTTGGTTCACTGAACGCACGACCACTGGCACCTGTCACCTCGCCACCTTTCGACGAAGCGAGCTTCGAGCCGAAACAGCCCGAAAGCATCAGTACTGCACAGAGGCAGCCAAATATACTAATAGTTTTCTTCATATTCTCTATTATTATAATATTCTTACACTTTGATGACGGTTACGTCCCTTCTTATAAAGGTTCAAATCCGTCTGATACCCTACGAACAATTCATGGCACCCATGGCCAAGTCCTGTCCCAGAAGTAAACATCTCATAGCTATATCCTAAACAGACGCCATGAAAGTTTCCACCAATCATCGCTGTCACTGAATTGGACGGACTATATCCGACTCCGCCATACAGCATTTTACGATCATGAGTGTACTTTACCCTCGCTGTCACATCCACCCGATAAGCAACTCCGTCTGTACGGGCGAGAATTGTGGGGTGTATTGTTAGAAACGGATTTCTTAACCGAATATTGTATCCACCCGTTAAATAATACATTCTACTAATATCTAAAATCGATTTGTCACCTAATTCTATTGAAGGAGCCGTCGCATGAAGCATCGATACTCCAGCGAACCAACTTCCATGCTGATAATAAAGTCCTGCGCTAAGATCTAATGCCGTACCATTGACATCTGTGGTTACAAAAGCCGGGTCACTGGATTTCTCCACATCTATCTCTGAACCTTTAAAACCCTCGC
>Ga0310690_10005008_pt1 | contig 18326 bp, 20 predicted proteins | sample AusTroGonzalo_MG_2_FD_207661 | JGI IMG/M metagenome (GOLD analysis project Ga0310690, IMG submission 207661) | Bovine rumen microbial communities from tropical cattle in Woodstock, Queensland, Australia - Gonzalo_04 (v2) (version 2) | ecosystem: Host-associated > Mammals > Digestive system >...
CCCTTAAGGGGAATTAAATAATCTAATAAAAATTAAAAGGAACAAGCCTACTCTATCAATCGTGAGGGGGATATGGCTTGTACCCCAAAATACAAATACAAAAAAATAGAATACACCTAAAAGGTACAAGCTAAAACTACAACTAAAGGAGTGAAGCATGTACCTTTAAGGAATTAATTAGAACTATTATAAAAATAAAAGGTACAAGCTAAGGGGGGAGACTTGTACCTTTAAGAGGAATTATATAATATAATATAAATTAAAAGGTACAAGCTAAGCTTGTACCTTTAGTAATATAGTACCCTACTTGAAGCGGGACCAGAAGGAAGAGTCTGCTTTGCGGGTTTGATCTACAGAACTTGGATAGTTTTCTATGAACCAGGTGAGGAACTTTGCACAATCGATCTTGTCTGAGAGCATCTGCTGTCTCCGTGCGGCAAAGGTAGCCTTTCGTTCCGCACTCGGCATGCTCACCAGTTCCTCGACACAGGAGCAGAGTTGGTCGACAGATCCCTCAGCCGATGCTTTGATGCCGTAGCCTAACTCATATTTGTCTTCCAGTTCGCGGAGATAGCCGATGCGGCCAACGAAGTCGTTGAAGCGGACGAAGGGAACGCCGAGAACTCCTGCTTCGGCAGCCATGGTCTGCGAGTCACCGATATAGAGCGAAGCGAACGCCATCACATGATGCATGTCAAGCGGATTGATCTTAATCCGGTACTTCTCAAACTGCGGTTCCAAGGGACGTTCGGAAGTGATATAAATGGTGCCGAAAGGCTCCAAAATCTTCACCAATCGCTCTGCGATTTCGGTGTTGATGCCTTTGATACCAGAGTCGTGATGGGCGTTTAGCGACGCGAACCGCATGACGAAATAGGGTTTGGAGGTATCAATGCCGTAGGCTTCGACAATCTTCGGATCGGGTGTAAAATGATTCGGATGCAAAAAATTAAAGATCACTTTCAAACCGTTACAGTTTGTAACGCATTCCCGCATCCACTTCTACACTCGTATTCGCCAATTTTACACTTCCACAAGTGGATTTGTTACATTTACACTCCTACAAGCGGATTCTGTTACACTAACCATCTCCACGCGCTTCTCACATCTGCGTGTTCGGCACATATTTGCGTATATCGACATCCGGCAACTTGCTGCCTTTCTTCTTCACGTTCTCGATAAACGTCACCACTTCCGCATCACTCATTTTCCCCCGTTTCCACGCATAGTACAGGAAGTCACACGTTGTCAGATACGCAATCCCGTGCTCCACGCAGAACTCCCGGATATCCCTCAGATTACTGCTCCCGATCACGTCGTGGTTGTACATGCAATACACCAGGCACGCACTCTCGCCTTTCCCTCGTTCACGCAACACACGCGCATAATCGCGCATCATCTCACCCGTTGGAGCAAACTCCACCAGCCGGATGCTCTTGAACCATTCTATCTGCTTCTGCAACTGTTCCCGCACCTCTTTCCTCCGCACTTCCTCGTACACGTAATCCAGCACGATGTACTCGCATTCGTCGAAGATCTGAGGCAGCATCCCCAGGTTCTCTCCTTCCGAGAAATGGATAATCACATCCGCGTCCAGCACTATCTTCACCTTACTCTTCATAGCGAATCAGATTCATTGCTTCCTCGTATTCTCCCTCCGAAATCATCTCGCGCTCAAACAACTCACGCGCCTTAACACCATAATCGCCAATGATCAGGTTCTCATTTCCCGACTCATACAATGCCGTATCATATCCGTATTGACGCGCAACCTCTGTCGGGGAATAATACTTATAATCCTCCACTTGCTGACTCGTCATCAGATCCAAGTCATTCAATCGGTACAGCATCGAGGTCCACGACACGCCAAAATACTGCTCTAGCTTCAATATTGTCGGCAACGATATCTTCCTCGACAAAATCTCCTGCTCCGGTATCAGCTGCAGCACACCTTCACGCGGCATCAGCAACGAACTCGCAAACTTATTCGCATTTTTCTCCTGCACATCCTTCGTCTCCTCTTCCGTGCAGATATGCGGCTTCGGATTCTCGTCGTAATACAGATGATACAACTCATGCGCTATCGTATAATGCTGTCTGCCGCGCTTCGTGTTGCTGTTAATCAGCATAAACCGATCACCGTCCTTGGACAATAGCGATATACCGCAGAACTTCTCGGATAACGGACGATACACTGTCAGTATGTTCAGCTTCAGCAGCATCGCCTTCACCCGAATCGGATCGGCCAAACTGCAACCCAGCACTTCCCTCCGGAACTTGCTGGCCAGCATGTCTGCATCATTCACATTCAACTTCCGTGTCATCCTAACTTCTTGCTTAGTTTAAGATAATTCTTCACAATACGCTTGAAATGTGCAACCTCTTTCAGGTCGTCATCATTCAACTCATCTACGCGAAAGGCTGTAAGCAGCATACTATCTACTGCTTGGTTGTCTTTCTCGAACAGCAGTGCCAGTTCGACACCGAATAGATCTGCGGTTTTCTCTAATAACCGTAATGGCATCTCACGCATGCCGGATTCATAATTTGCATAAGCGGAACGTTCCACCCCTATCATCCGAGCCACTTGTTCCATCGTGTAACCGGTTGCACTGCGCAATGCCTTCAGGTTAGCACTAATTACTTCTTTCATAAGATTGATGTTGTATGTTTGCATTATAAAAAACGTGGCAAAATTACAATATTTTTTTTATATATGCAAATTTTGCCACACTTTTCTTCAAAATATTTTGATTTTTTCATCCAAAGGGGTCGATTCCCACCCCTATACAGCGATTTTGCTTACTTAAATCGCTGCCAAAAACTTGCATCCGCATCACGGACTTGATCGATGGAACGGGGATAGGATTCGATAAACCATGTCAGGAAGGCGGTGCAGTCGATCTTCGTTGCCAACCAAGCCTTATGACGTTTGGTATACGCAACCATATCAAAATCTGCACTGGCAAGGTGTTCGGCCATATCGATGCACTCGGAGACGCCACCGGAGATCCAGGAGGGTTCGGTGGGGGATAAAGAGGCGCGATTGGGGACGGGACGGAACATCCACAACAAGGAGTGGCGTGCTTCTTCGTCGGTGTAGCCGCGGCCGACTTGGTCGATGTAGATAGCGGGAGTGCCGAGACAGACGGATTCGGAGGCCATGGTAGCCGATTCGCCTACAAACAAAGCCGCGGCAGCTTGGACGTGATGCATCTGTTCGATAGGGATATGAATACGATAGGGTTCGAGATCAGAAGGCAGTTCCGATTCGGATGAGATAAAGACGCGCAAGTGTGCTTGGAGTCGCGAGATGAGTGTTCGTTTCTGCTCCAGGGTAAATCCCCCGACGAGTTGTGTATCATGCCATGCATCCCATTTGACGAACCGAACGATAGCGAAGCGTGTGTCAGGTTCAATGCCTAACAAGTCCCACACCGGTTTGGGAGTAAACCGCTTCGGATGGAGGTATGCCAGTTCGTGATAACTCGCAGCAAAAAATCAACCATTTTCGGGTGATTTCCTTCAAATCAACCACTTTCGGTTGATTAATTTGTCAAGCACTTTTGCTTGACTACCTGGGGACAATTTGTCCCCCATTTTAAACCCACCTATTTCGAGGGGTTTAAAATCGTCCTCAACTTGGGGATGGATTAGTGGTAGTTCGGAAATCCCGAACAACCACTCACACGTACAAATCCACGCATTCCGTATCATGATACCCACTTTTCGACATCTCAACCGCGCAATTTATGTCGAAATCTCACAAAAAATTCAACTTTCCGACATCAACTCTTGCATATATCGCAAAAAAGCAGTACCTTTGCACCCGATTTTGAAAAAACACAAACAATGTCATACAAACAGCAACATATCGCATGCAAACCGGAATCCACATTCCGCTGCTTCATTCTCGATACGATTCACACGAATCGCTGTTGCCTATGTATGGATATGTCGTGCCGATAACGCATACTATTACACCATCATATATCCCCGTAGGCAATCGCTTGCGGGGATTTTTTATGTCACCTCCTACGTGCTCGGGACGTGAGCACACATTCATTTACACTAAAAATCAAACAATTATGGGTGTTGATATTTTTTTTCATGCAGAGGTGCGCAAGAAGGATAAGTGGCAACCTCTGATCTGGTATCGCAAGCCACAAGAAGATCTTGAAAGTTGGCGAAATGAAAAGATAGAAGATAATGGCATGGTAGCTCGTTACTCGATGTATGGTGGACGAGCCTATCACTACGATGATGTCTTGGAAGACCTGAATGCTTCCCGTGGTTTTCCGGATGACATGAGCGACGAGTTGAGAGCAAGGCTGCCGAATGACAAGTACATCACCAACGGTTACTTCTCGCTCAAGGATCTGACTCATTACATCGAATCGCAGGAAAAGAAGATGTTGGCGAATCTCTTGCAGTCGCGTGACTACCAACTGGTGCAGCACATGCAACGCATCGAAAAGGCTGTCCTCAAGCAGCCGATGGATGACCAACTCTCAGAGACCTACCTCTCGGACTATTCGCTTGAGCAGATCTACGAGGATTACCTCGATGAGATGTACCGTCTGATCAGGTTGAGCGAAGTGGTGTACTATCTGGCCGAGCAGTTCCACCTCTCCACTTACGAAGCCGATATCCGTATCATCTATCAAATGTATTAACTTTTAAACACAATCATTATGGAAACCAAACGTTTAGGAAATATAGAATTCCGATTAACCAAATCCTTCGGACCCAATCCGCGCGACTATGTCGATGTCGTCTTTTGGTATCCGAACCCACATTACGGCAGGGAAGCCGACTATCTGAAGAAAGGTGAATGGTACGTGCCAAAGGATGATCCTGGCTGCTATAGCATACACCAAAGTTGCTTCAAGCATCCCGAGTCCTGCTATTCGTTAGCGAGTATAGACATCGAAGAGGAACCATGCATCAGGTGCGTCGAATTACGTGCTTTCGAACTGAAACCCAAAGACGATGCCGACTTCCGTGCTATAGTCCGCATAGCTTATGACTATGCTATCTCTCTGTGGCGTGAACAACAGCGCTACTAACGCAAGAAGGTGTGCCAATCGGTACACCTTCTTCATTTCTAATCAATATATTTCTTCTAATTTGTTTCACTCACAACTCTACTCCTCCAGTATCGCCACCATCTGCGCAGGAGTCACCACACGGGGATCCACCGGATAATGCTTCAAGTTCCCCGTCACCAAGAATGAATCCTCTTCCGTCAGTGCCACCTCATAAAACACCCGATCATCCTCATCCACAAACAGTTCCTCAAATGGCGTCCGTTCTGTCGCCACACCATGCGTCCGGATGTACGCCAACAATGTCTCCAATTGTTCACTTCCAATCCGGAAATGCGGACGCGACAACACTTCCTCGTACTCTGCCATTATCTCCTCGTTGTACAACGGACATATCCTGCCGCGGAACAAAGCGTCCACTACTTTCGATGTAGCCGAACTCAAGTTATGCGTTAGATACGCGGATACCAATACATTGGTATCAATTACAGCGTAAATCATACTCATGCTTTTTGGCGTTCTCTACGTTCTTTGCGTGCAGCACTGATCTCTGCATTTATCTCATCCAATGTCATTTCCGGACGATTGTCACGAGGTGTAGAATAAAACGCATCCAAAGCGCGTTGACGCACCGGATCCTCATCCACGCGAATGGTGAACGGGATAGCTCGTGAACGAACCACTGCATTGATAAACACGTTGATTGCCGCGTTGGCACTCATACCAAACTGCTCGCATAACGAGTCGAACTGTGTCTTGATCCTGTTATCCAGACGAATTGTCATTGCTGCTTGTGCCATAATTCTCGAATTTTAATGCTTTATGATAGCAATATGCTTTCATTTCGACTGCAAAAGTACAACAAATTTCTGACATATGCAAATTTTCGAAGTATTTTTTATAAAATTTCTTCCAATTGCCTCGATTTCGATGCCTTTACATGCATTTTTGTAGGGTACAAGCCTACCTTTACAATGCTAAAGGAACAAGCCAGAGATGGGCAACGATAGCTTGCACCCTTAGTGGGAAATTTAGATTACATAAACAAGTTAAAAGGTACAAGCCAAACTACAACAACGAGGATAAAGCTTGTACCCTTGAGGAGACATAACATATCGATATATATACTAAAGGTACAAGCCTACTCTATTTAAGTGGAAGGAGACATGGCTTGTACCCTTAAGAAGAAGAATAATGAAAGAAAAAATCACTAAAGGAACAAGCCAGAACTACAACAAGGGGGATTAGCTTGTTCCTTTTAGGGAATTAATAAATTAATTATAAACACTAAAGGTACAAGCTGAACTTGTACCTTTTAGTTATAACTACTCTATTTAAATCTTGCCCAGAAGTTTTCATCGGCTGCTCGGGTTTGTTCAACAGAACTTGGGTATTTTTCTATAAACCACGTCAAGAAGGCTGTGCAGTCGATCTTCGTTGCTAACCATGCCTTATGCCGCGCCTCATAGGCCTGACGATCAAAAGATGCACTGGCAAGCTCTTCAGCCTTGTCGATACACTCTTCAACTCCGCCACTGATCCAGGAGGGTTCGGAGGGGGATAAAGAGGCGCGATTAGGGACGGGACGGAACATCCAGAGGAGTTGATGACGTGCTTCTTCGTCGGTGTAGCCACGGCCGACTTGGTCGATGTAGATAGCGGGGGTACCAAGGCAGACGGATTCGGAGGCCATGGTGGCGGATTCGCCTACAAACAAAGCCGCGGCAGCTTGGACGTGATGCATCTGTTCAATAGGGATATGTATCCGATAGGGTTCAAGATCGGCAGGTAGTTCGGATTCGGATGAAATAAAGACGCGCAAGTGTGCTTGCAGTCGCGAGATGAGTGTTCGTTTCTGCTCCAGCGTAAATCCCCCGACGAGTTGTGTATCATGGAAAGCATCCCATTTGACGAACCGAACGATAGCGAAGCGCGTGTTGGGTTCGATGCCTAACAAGTCCCACACGGGTTTAGGAGTAAACCGTTTCGGATGGAGGTAGAACAGTTCGATGTTTCCGGGCCAACGCAGTTCGTCCGGTCGTACATGGACGGAGAAGCACTCCGGTTCGAGGTACGCTGTGCCATATTTGGCAAAAGGTCCTTGCAGTTTGCTGGTGGCAGCATGTTCTGTATCTTGCAGCATGATGTTCGGTATGCGGCAGAGCCAAGCGGCGACAGCCGTGTACGGATCGGTTCGTGTGACGACGATATCGATCTTATTGCGGCGGAGGTAACGAATCTCCCAAAGGACATTGCGCACCAGAGTCCATGCTTGCGACAGGATATTCTTACCCGGTTTATGCAGCACATCATACGGGATGCCGTAGGTATCCAAGAGGTTGGTGGCGATATCTTTGGGTGTCGTCAACCAGAAGACATGGTGTCCGTGCTTGATCAACTCTTCACGCACCAAGCGATGATTATGTACCTGAGCCGGGTGACCTGTTACTATCAAAACATTCATATATTGAAAATTATACTAATTATAAATCAATTATATTAATTATATTTTTAGGAGATAATCAAAAAAACTCAAAAAACACATTAGATACCAATAGTGCTTTCAGCACTCTGAGTATTTATTCTGAATAGCCTACTTAAAAACAAGCTTTTAGATAGCCTCTTCACAATAAATCCTCCTATCCAAGATATCATTGCTATCTAATGACAAAAAAGCGTTTCATTTCATTTCACTCCCAAAAAAGTTTTCATACTATCTTGTATTCTTTAAATTCTTTCATCCAGCATAGGTCACTCTCGCTGTCGGAGGCGGCAAAGGTGTAGTCATATTCGGATGAAGGGAAATGGTGATGCAATGCTTCCAGCTTTGTCTCTCCGTACATCTCGATGTACTTGTTCCCTTCGACAAATTCGGAACATAAAAGGGAACAAGCTAAGGATGAAGCAATGTGCTGCATGTAGATGGATGGTGATGCAGAGATGAGGAGGACTTTGGCATCCTTTGGGGCAGCAGCAGGTAACTGCACATCGTAGATGACTCGATTGGCAAAATGCTTTGCATCCCGTTGCAAGGCTTCGGAATGATTGACCATACGCGTGATACGTGCTTTGAGTGAAGCCGCGGAGATAAGACGCATCTTCCGCATCACCAGCAGTCCCCCTACTCTCACCGGTCGCAACCGCAGCAGGTGTATTAGATACCGCCGAAACGAATCGTACGGTATCAGCGTCTTATCAAAATCATATGCATATAGCTCTACCATTACTCTCATTGCTTTAGTATAATCCACGTTCCACCATTCGTTCCTCCTTCGCGACGAATAATTCCCTTAGAACGCAACTTGTTCGTGTGATAATATACTCCATCAGTCGTTAACCCCACCTTTGCCCCTATCTCCTCATACGTCAGCAGAGGATTATCGCGTATTATAGCAAGGATTTTTGACGTAGTTTTTGTCGTAGTTTTTGACGTAGTTTTTGTCGTAGTTTTTGTCGTAGTTTTTGACGTAGCTTTGCGACTGATTTCTGACCGATTTCTGACCGATTTCTGACCGATTTTACTTCCTCCTCTCACAATCGTCCCATCTCCACGCTCTATCACCCAATCATCCGGACGACGCTTCTCCGTCGAGAAGTTCACTCCGATCAGCACCTTCTCTCGCTCATCCAGTGCCCATGGTAGCGTATACTCCTTCTCCTTAATCTGCGCCAAAGCCACATCAGCTGTGCTATCGATCTTGCATTCGATGATATACACATATTTCTCCGTTCGCATCAGCATATCGATCCGTCCATCCGATGTCCTGCGCTCTATCTCCACCTGCAACCCGATCAACTTGAACAAGATGTACATCACGTTCTGAAAATGCGACTCCGGTGTCATTTTCGTATCATACTGATAGTCAGCAAAGAACGACTGCAACCTCCCCATAAACCGTTCTGCATTGCCTTCACAAACATCATCTATAAACTCTGCAATTTCTGCTTTGGCACGATTCTTCTGCACCGAACTATAGTACGGCAGCAAGAAGCGGAAGAACCCTTCGTCCGCTTCCTTGTTCGGGAATGTCAGCCATGTCAACTGCTTCTCAGCATCGCTGCGCACAATCGACAAATACCCGCTCTGGTACAACAGCGGTACGATACTGTCCCCTCTCCCGTCTTTGCTATCCAACGCTGCCGTGTCTATCGATTTCTCCAAGTCCGGCAGTGGATATTGATTTCGCAAGAATAGATCCACCAGCATTGTCGGAGTTCCGCTATCAAACCAATAACGCCCCATTTCCTTCTTCGCCAATGCATTCAGCACGCTAAACGGATTATACAACCCCACTGTCTTATCCACAAAATGATATCCGTCATACATTGTCCGCAGATCTTCACGAACCTCCTCAAATCGCTTACCCGCTTCTTCCGCGTAGGCTTGTATATACGGCTTCAAGTCCCGATCAACCTCCTCGTCCGTCAATCCGCATATCGATGCGTAGGCCTTATCGCGTGATATATCATTCAAATTATTCAAATCACTGAAGATGCTCACTTTACTGAACTTAGTGATTCCCGTCAGCAAAGCAAAACTGATGTAAGTATCCATCGATTTCAGAGCCGCATAAAAACCTCGCAGCACATCCCTATATCGCTCCTGCAACCCTTCATCTTTTATCGCTTCCAGCAATGGCTTGTCGTATTCATCCACCAATACCACCACTCCTTGTTTGCATTGTTGATAGGCGCGCTGGATGACTCCTTCAAAACGCTGACCCAAATCCACCTCACTCGCATCTGCACCATATAGCGCTTCTTGCTTGGCTAAGAATGAGTTGATCTTATTGTATAATTTCTGTTCCGAGTCGTACGACTGAGCACTAAAATCCAAGTGCATCACCGGATGAACAAACCAATCCTTCTCCACTTGACCGATATACAATCCGTCAAATAGGTCCCGCTCTCCCAGGAAGTACGCTTCGATAGTATTCAGCAATAGCGACTTTCCGAACCTTCTCGGTCTGGAAAGGAAGTAGCATGTCCCATCCTGAATCATCTTGTAGATATATTCAGTCTTATCCACGTACAATCTATTCCTGCTTCTCAGCTTCACGAACGATTGTTCTCCTATCGGCAATTTCTGCATCTCATCCATATCGCTTTATAAACTTGAAATCTTAAATTTGAAACCCTAAATCAATTTCCTCACTATCATACTGATTAAACCTAAAGGATCACTCCAGAAAGACACATCTCGTTTGGTCTTCCCCAAATGCTTAATCCAATCCGTCACTCTATCTCCTTGTCCGCGGAAGAGGTATCCGAGCATTGCGAACCAGACTTGGGGAACAAGGCAAGTACGCACATCTGTTGAAAAGGATCCAAGCCTTGTGGGAGCACCAAGGATATGTTCGAAGAGGGGACAGTTGTCTTGGAGAGGTTGATTAATGGAGCCCCAGATACGAGGATTGACTTCAATGAGGACGAGTTCTCCGGAAGGAGTAAGTTTGAACTCAAACATTGCGAATCCCATCCACGGAACGGCAGTTTTGGGATTTCTTAAACACAAAAAGCAACTTGCATCTTCTGCAAATTGCTCCTATATACACGCGCCCCCACGCGCAAACCTTAGTATATAAAAAAAAGACGCAACCTTCTCAGGTCACGTCCACACTCATTCCAGACTCTCAACTAAGTCCCTATCCAGTCAGCCTAAGCCTCTCATCTCTCTAGCAGCTTCCGCACCTCCTCTGCCGATGCCGTATACCGCGCATCCAGCAGATACCGCAACACTCCCTCCAGTCTCCGCATATTCGTCGCTCCGCGCAGACTCCTAAACAGTCGTGCAAACTTCTCGTCTTCCTTAGCCGACACTGTCTTCGTCTTCTTCCGCAGCGCATTCAGCTCTGTCGGCAACTCAAAGTCAGCCAAGTTCACACCCAACTCCTCCGCTGCATCCATGATAAACACCTCTACAGCAGGATCGATCTGCAACATATAATGCGGACGACTACGATGCTTGCTCACATGCAACCCCTTGGCACTTCCGATCAACTCAAACTCCTCCACCGCTTTCGGCTCGCGTTTATCTTTGTCGATCACAGCTATCGCAAACTCATCTCGCAGCCGCTCATCCAGCGTCTTGCATACTGTCGTGCAACCTTTCTGATGATTGCACAACTTCTCCAGCAGCACGTTCATCAGGTTCGTGTCCACGTAGCACTCCGGTATCACTTTGTTCTCCCGCTCCATATCAACTCAAAAATGCATCCGTGTTAAAGAACAAATCAATTCCGTAGTCATACACTTCCGACTGCTCCTCCTCCGTCAGAGTCTTCACGATTGTCTTTCCCTCGCGATAATCCACCAGGTGTATCGCCAAATCGATATCTTTCTCTTGCAGGAACTCCGTCACTACATACGGACTGTGCGTCGTGATGAAATATTGATTGCTCGGATTCTCTATGATCGACTGACATATCTTCGTGATGTACGGTGGATACGCATGTGCCTCCAATTCCTCAAACAGCAGCACCGATTCCTTATTGCTATCCACTGCCGCATTGAAGAACATCAACCGCTTGATCGAATCGGCCAATGCCATGTACGGCAATATGAACGACGATGTGTCATCCATTGGTTTCAGCACTCGCACTTCCTGACGAGCCATATCGAAAGTCAGTTGCAAGCCATATTCACGCAGCATCTCCACAAAACTCTGCTTGATCCCTTCGTTCTGTTGAATCACTTGCATCATGTTGTTCCCGTCCCATGGACACAAGAACGGCATATCCACTTGCGTATGCAGATCCGCATTCGCATGACTCTCGTAACTGTATGGCTTAAACACAGGATAACCTTCTATGCCTTTCTTTACTTTCAGATCCGCAATGCTCAGGTTCTTCATCTCACCATGTGCTACACTCGTCATCCGCACCGTACTCGGATTCTCGTAACCCAACTCCATCTTGTATCCTCCGGCTTCGATGACTATCGGATTGCCTACTTGTCCGTTCGTGAACAATGCCGAAGCACGTTCGATACGGAATATCGAATCCATCGATTTCTTCATCGGTGCCAGATACGGCAATGCAAATAGAGACAGAGCCTCTATGATGTTACTTTTACCTACGTTAGGGCGTCCGATAAACAGATTGAATGTCTTGCAATCTTTTATCTCCACTGCCTCCAGCGACTTGTAATTACGGATCGATATGTCTTTTATCTTGTCCATGATTTCACTCTTCTGCGTGCTGTTTTTAACCTTTGCACTCAATTTGCGTGCAAAGTTACAAAAAATTTCCCACATATACAAGATTTTAGCGAAAAATATTTGTTTTTTCTTGAAAAAACTTATTTTTGCAAAATAATCGTGCCTTTGTGGCTAAGAAATATATGCAGGAAATTCTTCAATATTTCTTCACTTTGCAATGAGAAATATCTATTTTTGTTTATTTTCTCACCTAAACCGTTCCCAAAAACTCTTGTCTGCCGCTCTTACTTCTTCCACAGAACTGGGGTAATTTTCAATGAACCAGGTTAAGAAGGCGGTGCAGTCGATCTTGGTTTGCAACCAAGCCTTATGCCTCTTAGCATAGGCCTGACGATCAAAGGATGCACTAGCAAGTTCTTCGGCTTTATCTATACATTCCTCTACTCCGCCACTGATCCAATCAGGTTCGGATTCTTGCAAGGCCGAACGATCCTTCACCGGTCTGAACATCCAGAGGAGTTGATGACGTGCTTCTTCGTCGGTGTAGCCACGGCCGACTTGGTCTATGTAGATAGCGGGGGTACCAAGGCAGACGGATTCGGAGGCCATGGTAGCCGATTCGCCTACAAAGAGTGCAGCGGCAGCTTGGACATCGTGCATCTGTTCGATAGGGATATGAATACGATAGGGTTCAAGATCGGCAGGTAGTTCGGATTCGGCAGAGATAAAGACGCGCAAGTGTGCTTGCAGTCGCGAGATGAGTGTTCGTTTCTGGTCCAGCGTAAATCCCCCGACGAGTTGTGTATCATGCCACGCATCCCATTTGACGAACCGAACGATAGCGAAGCGCGTATCAGGTTCGATACCTAACAAGTCCCACACCGGTTTGGGAGTAAACCGCTTCGGATGGGTGTAATAGAGTTCCGTGTTTCCGGGAAAACGCAGTTCATCTTTGCGAAGTTGGAAGTTAAAGCATTCCGGCAGGAGGACTGTGTCCACCATATTGGAGAACATCATCAGTTTATGCGAAGCATGTTCGGTGTCTCCGGTGATGATATGCTTGACGCCACATAACTTGGCGGCAACCGATGTAAAGGTACATGTACGCGTAACGGCAATATCTATTTTGTTACGACGCAGGTACCGCATTTCCCAGATGGTATTGCGGATTTGTGCCCACAGCATTTGGATCAGTCCCTTCTTCGGTTTGTATAACACCTCATAAGGGATACCATAGATATCCAAAAGGTTGGTTGCTATATCTTTCGGTGTCGTTAACCAAAACACCTTGTGCCCATGCTTAATTAGTTCTTCACGGACGTTACGAAAGTTATGTACTTGAGCCGGATGCCCGGAAACGAATAAAATGTTCATATCTTTGTATATGTTGGAATCATTAATAATTTCTGCGTTAATTTCTCTGCATTCGGACAAGAACCTTCTACATAGCCGAATTGTTTCGCCCAATCGATGCAGCGACTGAAATGGGTTGCCGTTTCGATGCCACGAGATGCATATACTGCCTTCATTGCAATAGGATCCTCACACCTCACTACAGCCATAAACGCATTCTCGCCAATTAGTGCATTTTCTATTTGCTGCGCATTGCGAAGTCGGGACTGAACGGCATTGCTATACCCTTCTCGCTTGTTTGTTAATATATTCGCTATACCGCGGGACATCTTCTTAACCGGAATAACAGTTGGCACAACGGAGGTTGACTTACCTTGTTTCAACTTCCTCGTCAGCCAGTAGAGACACGGACTATACATCATCGCCTTCATCCATAATCGCAAGTATAACTTGGCTTCTTGTTTCCGAGAATAGGAAGGCAAGGAATCATAGAGTTCCCCTATAACCTTTAACCTCTCACCTCTCACCTTTAATATTCCTCCATCTCCGATGGAAGGAAACTTCCCTTGCCCCACGCTGTACACACCAAAGTCTCCGTCTATCTCATGCTCAAAGCAATGCGCACAATCCTCGATGACTATCAGATCCGGATAGCGGCGTTTGATCTCTTTCACATCATTGACGATACCAAACAGGTGCGTCACGATGAGCACTTGCATCTGTTCCCGTTTCCGCGCTAAATCGTCTAAATCGATTGTCATGCTGTCTGTGATATCCACGAACACCGGTTTACATCCCGCTTGCCAGATAGCATTCATCACGGTGTGACAGTTATACACCATCATCCCCACTCCCGTCTGCGGTTTGAGGTCCAATGCTTGCATAGCCAACACCAACCCACTCCGGCAATGGTTCAGCCAATACTCACCCTTCGGCATCGAATACTCTCTGCCTTGCCGGAACCATTTCCGTTCTTGCGCAGTAAAATGTATGTCTAAACGCGGTATCATTTGAGCCATTTCAAAATCTTCATTCCAAGCACCCCAATCTTGTACATGATCGGACGATGTACCTTCTCATACCGACCAAAGTTGACGAGGGTGCCACCCATTTGTTGTTTGAACGCCCGCACCCCATACGGCTTGTTCGGTTCTCCGGCACCGCCGTAGTCAAAGGTGCGGAAGCCGTGGTGGATGCCCCAACGCAGCGTCTCCCATATCAGCATATCATTCGGAAAGAGACTGTAGTACTGACTATAGCTCCCCGCGTACCATCCGTATATCGAATCGCGGTACAGCAGTCCGAACCGGCAACCCAGAATCTCTCCTTCCGCGTTCCGCACCACAAACACCACCAACAGCTTTTGTTCGTTCGTCGCTTGGATCTGCGCTAAGTCCGTCAACGGCAGTCCGGCACGCTGATAGACGGAACGAATCACCTCGTACCCCTGCGCTATCAGTTCATCTGTTATCTGTCCGGGTTCGTACACATCCACGTACAATCCGTTCTTCTGCGCTTTCTTGATCTGCTTGATGCGTCCCTTGCCGATCCGGCTCCACACGTCTTCTTCGTTGTCCAGCGTGATGATGAAGTTCAGATGTGACTCAAACCGATAGCCGCATTGCTGAAACGCATCATTGACTGTCAGCATCTCGAAGTGGTTCCGCACTTGGGTGTAGATCACGCCTTTGTCCCGCATCTCTTCGTATGTTTCAAGCAATGCGATGATGTACTCCGGCTTGTCATCCTTTGCGATGGGAGCCCCTTGTACTATCGACCTTGCCGAGAACCGTGCTTTGAGTCCTTTCTCTCGCATGACGACCCACATCATCAGTCCCACCATCTGCTTATCCTGCTCCAGTGCAATCACTTGCGGCGCATATCCGGGAGTCTGCTGATAGACATCAAACATCTGCGGCGTCTGAAAGACGTTGCCCTTCGGATGCGTTTCTATAAACGTTTGCCACGCTTGCCGATCTATTTGTTCGTATGTTAAAATCTTATAGTCCATACACTATTATCTCTTAACTCTTAGCTATTACCTCGTTATAGATATCAATTATTCTTTTTGCAACCTGTTCGTTGCTTAATCCAAGTTTCAAGATTCGTTCTCTGCCGTTCGTACGCATACCATACGCAAGTGCCTCCTTCAGCAATGCCACCATCTCGTCCAGACTCTTCTCATCCCCATCCCATCGCTCATGCGTCTTTCTCGGATTGCGCAATATCCAATGCCCTGGTTCGTCTCCGAACAGATATTTCACATCTGCTATGTCCGTAGCAAGACAAGGACAATTGCATGCCATCGCTTCCTTCAACGCTTGTGGAGATCCTTCGCTATGACTGGGTAGCGCAAACAAGTCAACAGCGTTCATACGCAATACACAATCCGCTCTACTCAACCCTTTCATTTCGACGATCTCAATGTCCTCTAATCCTTTCAACCTTTCATCTTTTAACCTTTCTACCGCATCACGAAGCAAGGGATAATTCTTGCGTAAGTTCGCAAAAGCACCTCCGAAAAGAATATATTTTTTGTTTGCATCCCATCCTAATTGTTTCCTCGCTTCTGCCTTATCCATTACTACGCACTGATCGACAGGGACGCCACATGGAATGATGGAATAGTGTTTTGCTTTGAAATAAACCAGGTCATATATGTGCTGTGCTACATAGATTACGTGCTTTGCACGCAAAGACATAAGCGATGACATGAGATTGACATGCCAATTCAAAGTCTCGCCATTATGGAAAGTAGCAACTACCGGTACGAGGTTCTGCAGTTCCGCAGTAATCGCCGATAGTCCGAAATGCGCATGTACGATATCTGGCTTATACTCACGAATTTTCTTCTTTAGATCACGAACTGCCAATAGATAATTTCCCCGCACAAGGAAATAATCAACCTCGCATCCCGCAGCGCGCAGCGATTCACCTTGTTCAGTAACGAACGGCAACTGGTGATCAGCAAAATTATTCTTATATCTACTTACTTCAAGTATTTTCATATCTCTTACACTTTACACCTTACACTTTACACCGCGTCATAGACGCTTAAATCATGCCCCTTCCTTTCAACTTAAACCAGTTCCACGCCACACACGCCACAACCTCGATCATCAAGGCGATATTATACCACCTTCGTAGTTTTATATTTGTTTTCGCAATCTGTATACCATATGCCGCAAATAGCAATAGCATCGGCCAAATAGGCATATGGAATCGTCCCGACTGAGCAAAACTACTGATGGCAAGAATCGCCAAATAACCAACCGTATAGGCTAATATAAACACATGTCTTCGCCAATCGCCGCTTATCAATAGCATAAACATTACCATAATCACAAAGAACGACAATACATTTTTTATATAACTACCACCAGCTAATTGAATCTGCAATAGCTGTCCTTCTTGAGCTGCATTAAACGTCGGGAACGGTATGGTAAAGATCAGTGGTGCGAATACCGCAGCAGATGCATATTTCGCAAACGAGTTGCTTCCGTCTTGGCGCCTACTTCTCCATTCCATATTTTCTTGCTGTGCATTAGATTGAGCTGCGTTGATCATATATTCCGTTTGAGAACGAAGATTTTCGCCCATTCCGACTAACAACGTGACGGTCACCAATATACCGGCTAAAATCTTCTTTCCGAAGCTCATCACCTTTCCGGAAGCCATCACAATGTGGGCAAACATCGCCAAGAAGACCATTAGTCCAAGCGCTGAGCGGAAAAAGAACAAACTAAATCCGACCAAAATACCTGGTAACAATGCCTTTAAGGTTAACCGTTGACCGGAAGTAACTGCCTTATCCAACAATTCGACTGCCAAACAACATAGGAACACCATCTCTGCCTCCTTGAACATATTACCGCACCAATAAATCATATTGGGGTTTATTGCTACAAAGATAGCCGCCATTCTTGCCGTTCCGTCACCAAAGTGTCGCTTTGCTATACGATAGATGCTTACCGCACAATACGCGCCTAAGATACATTTGAGAACAAATGGAATAAACACATCGTTATCCTTCCCGACTATAAAATAAACAATGCCCAACCACATGGGATATCCTACATCATCAATGGCAGAATCATTTCTTTCTAACACATCTGAGATTCCTACTCTAAGATCACCGGACAACCACTGTGATAGAATTTTTCCAAAATTCATGTACCATTCCGTATCTGCTGTATTTCCCAGGTTATTCCCATAATGCTCCGGATTGAAATAGAAATAGCAATACAATATCCATATCAATCGAATGACAAGTCCGACAACAAACACATTTCGGATAAAGGTTTTCTCTTTCTTCCGTTCCCAACTGCCTAATGATGCTTGGCTTCCATAGAAAAATAGCACTACAGATATAACTGCTACTATCCATAATTCGAAATCCGGCACAAAACCGAATGCCCCCCAGCATGCGAACATGGTCACGAGAAAGAATATAATGGATTTTCCCGCTATCCAATTAGGGACCGTTAGTTCCTTTGAGCGGGACATTTGCGCACCCATTCCAAAGTTCCGCATCCACCGTTCCCGCCATCCTCTCGGTGCCGGTCGCCTATATGTATTTTGCATATTATTCATTTAAAATCAACTTCGCTACTGGTACTTTTTCTTCTCCATATGCCATACTTTGACCAATATCAAATCCGGCTCGAACATCGTTAAAGTTCAATCGATCACGTGAAATATTCTTCCAGCGTTCAACTCCTCTGTTAGGTCCGAAGCACACATTTGTAACACCGGCTAACATATTT
>Ga0310690_10005009_pt1 | contig 18324 bp, 3 predicted proteins | sample AusTroGonzalo_MG_2_FD_207661 | JGI IMG/M metagenome (GOLD analysis project Ga0310690, IMG submission 207661) | Bovine rumen microbial communities from tropical cattle in Woodstock, Queensland, Australia - Gonzalo_04 (v2) (version 2) | ecosystem: Host-associated > Mammals > Digestive system >...
CCTCGCTGCGAATATAGCTCTGAACCAGCATGGACTCGTTCCACGCCGGCATGGCAATGTCTTTCTTCGCATGTACGTACACATTCCCAGTTGCGCTCAGGGCCTTGACCGTCAGGTCCTTGCTGCTGTTTTGGTAAACCGCTATGTCGCCCACCGCTGTTGCCGTCAGCGCGCCTGTCAGGTCAGTCAGCAGCGGGGTTGCCGCATTCAGGTTATCGATATCTGTTGCGCTGCCAATGTTGCCGCCCGCCCGCACGTCCAAATTGTTCGCCTGTATGCTGCCGGCGCCCTGAGCGGAGGTAAGGCCGCCCAGACTGGTGATTACCACGTCTTTCGCCGTGTTGATGCCGTTTATTGTCAAATCCGCATTGCTGACCGTCCCGTCCTGCAGCCTGCGTCCCTGCAGATAAATCGAGCCGGCGTCCGCCGTCGCGTCTGTCCCCGCATTTGCGGATATCACGTCGCCGCTGGCACGGGTCTGTACGCCCACACCGTATCTGTCCTGAATGATGACGGTATCTTCGCCCCAGGTCACGCTCAGCGGATCCGCCAGCGCCAACGCCTTCAGGTTGGCATAGTCGTTATCCGGGCTGCCCAATTCACTAATCCGTATCATCTTGATATCCGACCCCTGCGCCCCGATGTCCGTACCCGCATTCAGGGTAATGGCATGAGCCAGCACGTTGGGGTCCTTCCCCGAATCCATGACACCGGCCTTGGGGTTAATCTTGCTCTCCTCTATGGTGTACAGGATTTTGTTCAAATCCCAATCCTGGTATGTCTTATAGGCCGTGTCCGACTTATGGGCATCCGGAATCTTGTCAAGGGCCGCCTGCTTCATCGCGCGCAGTTCATCGGACACTCCGCCCAGCATGCCCATTGACGACAGACGTTCCTCCAGCTTGTTGCGGTTATCGAGTTCCACCTGCGGCAAATTGTCCATGATCGCCCCGTTTATAGTTGTCAGCGTCACGTTCCCGGTTTCGGATACCACCTTGCCAAGGCGCAAATCGCCGGCAGTCTGCACCAGCGAAATGTCGCCGTGAGCCTTTGCATCGACGCGGTCATCCGCCCCTTGCCCGCCCTGGATACGGACGTTATCCAGCTTGCCGTACTCGCTTTCCAGGTACAGGTTATGGCCCTGCACCACGCCGTTCGGATCGGATGACAGCGTTCCTTCGGCCTTGACGGAGGTCAGCGCCGCATTTCCGGAGCCAATGCGCTGAAGCGTCACGTTCCCCTGCTTGCCGTACGCCCTGTCCACTTCAAGCAGTGTCTTGACATCCGTACCGCTGCCCGTGTTCTCCGCGGTCAGTCCCAGGGAATCTCCGGCCAGCAGTGCCAATGCGCTGTTCCCATCCGGCCCGGTAATGCTCTCCGCAGCCTTCAGCGTGACCTGTTTTCCCTGAATGTAGCCGCCCGTCTGCATAATTCCCGCGTTCGCGGAGTTCACCGATACAGTGCCCTGTAACGCATTGTCGCCCACCGACCCTGTCAGCACTACATTTTCCTGTCCGTTCACGGTGATGTTGGACGTACCGCTGCTATTTCCGGTGAAGGAGATGGCAATCGGGTTATCCGCCTTGACGGACCCCAGATAGGATTGAGCGGTCCCCGTCTCGGTGTACCATGTATAGCGATAGTGGTGATGACAGTTAAACAATCCGGTGGACCACTGTTCCTCCGTAACTTCGGACTGATATTTACTCAGCACCGAGTTATTGAACACAACCAGAAAATCTTTATCCAGATAAGACTCGTTCTGGGAACCTATGTCCAGCCCGCCGATATAGGCGCCGGAAAGCTTATCATGGGAATCTCCGTCCAGCGGCGTTTTGATGGTGTCCGGATCCGTCTCCCACTCCGTCAGGGTTTCATTGTAATCCTCTTCCCGTTCCTTGCCGCCGCCCCACAGGCGCCTCATGGTTTCCTTGGAATACTCCACGCGGATGGTCTTATTCGTACCGGTTGACCAGTTGTAGCGCAAGCCTTCCTGGGGATTATATACCGAATTTCCCGCGGCATCGGTGGAAACGTACCCGGCAGTAATGGTATTGCCCACTTCATCCGTGACCACGGAACCGTTCCGCGTGATAGTCGTAATGCTGCCGCGCGACGTATCGTGGATGACAACCTTGCCTTCCATCTGGTTGCTGAGCAGCTTCCCTACCTGCAAATCAACCCCGTTGACCGCACTGTTCACCGTAATATCGTAAGCGCCGTCCAGGCAGACAATGCGCCCGTTTCCCGTGCTGCTGATACGGCCGGTCAGGTAAATATTGCCACCCGCATTATCAATGTCCGGCACCAGGATCCGCTGCGTGGTCGGGTTATAATACGCCTCCTCCTGGCGGTCATAGGACTTCGTCTCTTCCTTCCAGACATCTTTTGCTTCCACCAGCCTGAAGGCGCTGTTACCAATCACCTGGGCATCTGTCAAGGTGGTTCCCGCATACTTCGTGTTCAGCTCGTCAATTTTATTGCGGGTACCGCTGTCAATGGTTACCTCATATTTTGCATACCCGCTCTGCATATGCCCGTTCAGGTTGATGTCCGTCGCATTGATGTAAATGCTGCCGCCTGCAATCATCGTACCGCTGGCCGCTGTTCCCCCGTTCTGCGGGACGACGGTAAGATTTCTCACCTCGGTGCTTGAATCGTATGTAATCTCGTTATCTATTGCATGGTTATATGCGCTGTCGTACAGCTGTACCGGATCCCCGCCGATATTCACAATCCCTTCGATGGTGCCCTGGTTCACGCTGCCGTGTGCCGCAGAGATATTCACCTCGCGTCCCTGCACGCCGGCCAGCCCGCTATCCACCAAGGGGTATATTCCCACATTATTGTGCGTGCTGGTGATGCTCACCTTCCCGTCGTGGCTGTCGACCATACCGCCAATGAATATATCCGCCGTGGGCGTCATCGTATAATCGGTATCGTCGTTCTCCAATTTGAAGTGGACTTCCTGTCCATTGTAGTTGCCGAGAATGTTGATTTCGCCCTGTTTGCTGGCGACAGACTCCACCTTCGGCCGATTTGCAGCCGTATCGGCATCTGCAGCCGGCAGCGATTCCCCGTTATACACAACCTCGCCACCGGCGCCTTCGATGGAAACATTGCCCACCGCCAACAGCAGGTTCGTATTGTTGGTAATCTTCACTTCCGGCGTTCCCTGCGCCGTAATGGTTCCCGTGCCCTCAAGCGCATCCGTGTTGATGGTGACATTGCCGCCCGCCGCCACGATGTCCGGGATGCGCACACAGTCAATCAACTGTTCCGCAACCGTCTTCTCGCCATCCTTCGTGACATATTTCACATTGCCATCTGCATCCATCAGACCCTGCCGCTTCATGATTTCGGCAATACGGTTCCATTCCGCAAGGTAGCCCTGATAGACGGCGCTCCCCTTATCATCGCCATACTCGGCAATCAGCTTGTCCAGTTCCTGATAGCGCTGGTACAGTGCATTCGCATAGTCGACAGTGCTAAATTCAAGGTCGTCGCGCGTCAGCAAGGTCCCCTTGGCGTCAACAGTCACCGTTGCGCCCGTCTCATCGGTCACCTTTCTTCCCGAGTTGGCCGCATGCGCCTTGACAGCCGCCAGCTCCTCGCTATCCACAAAGACCAGATCGCCCTCGTCCCCGATGGTTATGGAAACCTTGTTGCCCGCTCCGGCCACGGCCCTGCCGTCGACGATCACCTTGTTCTGCCCGCCATAGGTGCGCGTAACGGCGCCGTTGCTGCCGCTGATAAACTCTGAGTCTTGTTCCTCCGACGTATCGCTGTTGTAAAGCCGGTAGGTCCCGCTCCGGCTGTACACGTTGTGGGAGCCGTTGTCCGCAAACAAATCCAGATTCCGGACGCCCTGCACTTCCGCGCCCTGCGCGATGTCCACTGTGTTTTCCTGGTTGATCGTATATTCCAGTTTCGGGCTGGTGCTGAACGGGATGAGCGTTCGGTTATAAGCTTCGGATGTGGTGTCCATCAGCAAGCGGGACAGTGAGCCCATAGCCGTCTTATCTGCGTACAGGTTCACGTCGTTCATGCTATAAATCCGGCCGTCGACCCTGATATCGTTCCCGTACTCCACCACGTCCTTCAGGCGCGTTGTCGCCACACCGCTTGCCGAAAAATCGTTTTCGCTAAGCGCATGCGTCCGCATGGTCAGGTAATTTTCCGCTGCCGACAGCGTAATGTCCTGCCCCTGCGCCGTCGTCCGGAGCACGGAATCTTTGTCCGCGGTAACCGAATTGGCTGCCTTGACATTGTCATGCACGACCACATTCGCGTCAGCGAACACCAGGCCCCCAATATATGCGTACCCGTTAGACTCTATGCCTCCGCCTACCGCGCCGCCAAACCCGCCGTCCATATCGTTGCCCATGTTCGCGGACAGCACCATGTCGCCCGCGCTTTGCAGCGTGCTGTTCTTCAGGCCGATCTGCGAATTCGACACTATATCGTTGTACAGCTTGGAAACCTGCACGTCGATGCCGCCGTACCCGTTGCCGTCTACCCGCTGCAAGAACGCAAAGGTGTTGTCCGCGGCCAGCCTTGCTTTGCCTGCCGTGGTAATATTCGCGCCGTCAAGCGTAATGCCGCTTCTGGCAGCTATGTCACTATAGCCTTCCGTGCCGCTGCCTTCCAGCAGTGCCGCCTGCACCGCCGCCGCCCGGGCCCGCGTATTGATATTATTTCCCGCGTCTGCCTTCAGCGCCCCCGTCAGGTTCATCGTACCCGACAGCGTCGCGTCAGCCGCCAGGTTTTCCTTGCTGCTGACATAGGCAGCCTCCGGACTGACAGTCAGGGCAAGGCTTCCCCCGTTGCCGTTGGCATAGGCATCCACGCTGTCGTCGGTGCGCGATATCAGCGTAAGGTCATGCAGCGTGACACCCGTGCTGCCCGCTTTGCCGGTATCGAACTTCGCACTGGCCCGCGAGGCGTCCAGTGTATAGGTTTTGTTGGTGGCACTTTCTGCCAGCAGGTTAAAATCGTAACCGTTCGTGTTACCGTCCACCACGACGCCTGTAGCAGCCGTAATGTCCACATCCGCGCCAGCGGCTTTGGAATATCCTGCCAGCTGCGCGGCTCCAAGATTGGTCTCGGCCCCCATTAGCGCACGGGCGTCAGCCTCGTGGATGGAAATGGTACCGATCAGGCCTGCGTATATACCCGTTACATCCGCTTGGGAAGTGGCTTTGGTTTCTCCGTCCCTGGTTTGAGTCTCCACTGTAGCGCCCGCATGCAGCACGTCTGTCGTAAACCGGGTGTCGCCAGCCGTGATGACCGAGGCGCCGCCGGCAGTTTCCGCTGTGGCGCCCGCATATCCGAATTCTCCCTCAAACGAAACATCCACATTCACAATCTGCGCCTTGGCAGCCGATGCATTGACCGCGTTCAGGGCCACTGTCTTTCCGGTCAGGGAACTGTTGCCGCTTACCTGCACCCTGCTTTGCCCCTTATCAGCGTCCACCTGGTATGTAAAGTTTTTATTGTCTCCATGCCCGTCATCCACAAATTGATAGGTTGCGGAACCCGTGGTTGCATCGGCCCACAGAACACCGCCATCCGCCATTGAGAGGGAGCCGCGCCCGGTATTAGTGTGTACGTAGTTCTCTTTGCGTGTGTCCAAAACCAGCGTGCCGTCCGTGCGCAGCGAAGAGCCCGCAACCTGCACATCGGTGTTGCTGTCATCATCGGCGTACGCCAGCAATACGCTCAGGCCATTGACCACCACACTGGCGCCCACTATCTGGCTCTCCAGCGCGGTCATGTCGGAAGCAGAAACGCCCAACGACTCCGAGCCGTAAACGTTGGCGCCAGACATGTTGATGGCATTTCCCCCCTTACGGTACACATCGCTGACTCCCACATTTACGTCCATACCGCTCACTACCGGCTGTACCGTCAGGTTCTTCAGCGTACCTTCGCCGACTGCGCTGATCGCTGTGTTCCTGCTGTTGATCCGGGAATCCGTAATGTTCACGCCGGAGCGTTCCTCCACGTCGATTACGCCGACACCCACATTGACATTCCCCAGGCCCACGGAAGCGTCAGACTCGGACAGGTCCGCCTTCGCCTTCGTCTGGCTCCCAATCTGTACCTGTCCGGTGGCGTCCAGCGTGCTTCCCTTCACATTCGCCTTCACCCCGCGGTTTTCTTCGGCAAGGCCGTTGTCGCTGCCGCCCTTGCCGGATACCGTGCCGTACTCTTCCAAACCGTCGTCCACGTCCCCATCGGTGACCGTGCCCGGAACATAATGCGACAGCAGCTTCTGCCGGTCTTCAGCCTGTACCTTGAACGAATCGCCCACCAGCTTGTCCAGCGGCGCCATATCATAGGTAGCCTTGCCGTCCTTCAGTTCCGTCCCGTCCTTTTCGGAATACAGGTACTCCTTCACATATTTATCCTGGACTGCACTGCCCATGGTCAACACCGCCACGTTGGTGTTCACGGCCAGACCGCCCACTGACGCCGACACCTCCGTCACCTTGACATCGCGATCTTCCTGTGCCTGCACCGTAACCTCATCAGCATAGAGCGTCGCGCCGCCCACATTGGCAACCGTGCTGCTATTCAGCGTCGTGACATCCACCCCAACGCCAACGCCTACCAGGCTTACCGTGGCATCCACCTGGACAAAGTCCGCATCCACCTTGTTGTCCGCCTGCACCGTAATGGATTGGGCGCGATTTGCCGCCGTGCCCACCGTCGCGTTCTCCACCGAGGCGCCAACAAAGTGATCCAAATTGTTGACATCCACCAGCGGCGCCAAACTGCCGCCAATCGCAATTTCTACGGCGCCATCCGCCATTTCCGCAAACAGGCGGCTGTTGTTTTTCGCCCGGACCGCGTCCTCCGCCGTTTTGTCCCCACGGTGCTGCACCGTGCTGTTACGCAGGGTTGCCGTGGTATTGCTGCCATCGCCCAGGTATACCACACTGGCGCTGAGGCTGCCGCCGCCAATGGAGCCGCCCAGTTGCACCCCGTTGCTATACTGCCCCGTGTGCACCACGCGCATCGCATCCACCGTCAGGCCATTATTCACACTGTCAATACCGGCGACCTCCGCCACCGTTTCCCCTTCATACTGCGCCGTGTTGATGGCTGCCGCGATTTCCAGGTTACCGTACTCGCCGCCACCGGCAGCAATCACACTCGTGCTGTCCGTAAGCTCGCTGTGGTTCAGCGCATTGACCGAAATCAGGTCGCCGTTCACCGCTTTTGCGGATGCATCGGTGTCGCTGCCGACAATGGCTGCCCGCACCGTACGGTCCAGGATGGCCGAGCTGCTCGCTCCCACTGCCGTACCGCCGCCCGTCGCGCCGATACCCACACCGATGGACGCGACATGTGCATTTATGTTTGAATTGTCCTTGGCATCCACATAAATATGCGCATTAGAACCCGACGGCAGCGCATTGTCCGACGTATACGCCCCATTGACGGATGTATTGCTCACCAAGACCGACGTCTCACCGCCTATATGGTCCACCCCTACCGTTCCGTCAGCGGAAATACCCACTTCCGCCGTGCCTGTCACTGACCCCGTCAGCACAACGCCATAAATATCCCGTTCCGCATCCGCGTCTACGACCAGACCCTTGCGGTAGGTTTTACTTTCCTCTACCTCACCTGACTTCCCTTCTTTTTCCGTATACGTAGTAACCTCGATTGCGTCGGCATTGCCCAACGCCGAAATGTCGGAATCCGTGACGGCGGCTTTCGTGTCGCCTTCCAGCACGTTGACAGCCACGGACAGTCCGCCGGAGAAATAGCCCTGTCCAATAGTACCGCTGGCTGCGCCGGTAAAATTGTGGATGGCGTCATCGGTATTTGCCAGCACGCCCACGTTCCCGTTGGAGAACACCTTGCTGCCGGACAGTGTGGCCTCCGTATTATTGTCCATCCGGTTGACGATCACATTGCCGGCAGCCGCGCCACCCTGGCCGCCCGTTCCAGCGGCATCAATGCCCACGTTATAAATGTCCACTTCGGAGGCCGCTGCCACGTTCATGTCCTTTACATACGCAGCCTGGCCGGCACTGTTCTGCAGCCCCTTCACATCGGCGCCGGTATTGACAAAGCTTTCCGTCACCACAATAGCCCCCGATGCGGCTGCATTACCCATCGTAAACGCCAGTGAATCCGCCGAGGTAATAATCAGCCCGTCATTGGCCGCATTGACCGCAACCGCTGCCGTAGCAGATTCCGGTGCACTTCCGTCACGGTTCAGCGTCACCTGCTCCAACGACGCATTGACGCTTTTATGCTCCACTCCGGTAGCCGACAGGCCGGAAAGGGTTCCGCCCGTTTGCCCGGCGGATACGGTGGCGCCCAATGCAAAGCCGTACAATCCGGATTTATCTTCCGCACTGACCGTCAGCTGCTTTTTCGTCTCCCCGCGCTCCTGCACCGTAGTATTGCGGATGCGCGCCACATTTTCCTGCCGTTTGGAGTCCGACACACCGATATTATTGGTCGCCACAATGCCGCCAGCGCTGGCGGTTTTCGCAAACGACACATCGCCGGCGATAGCTTTTTGGCCGGTTTTATCTTCCGTGGTAACCGATATGCTCCCCAGGTTTTCTATGCTGCTGGCATGCGTTTGCGTCTTGTCGATTTCCGCACGCAGGTTTTTCGTACCGGTATTCACGGCCACGTTGCCCTGTAAGGCGAAGCCCGTTTCCGCAAGCCCCGCCGCGGCCCCCAGCGCCACCGCCCACTGGTCGCTGTCGCTTTGCGCGTGCACATTCAGCTGCTGCGACTGCGTAAGGGTGTTCCCCGCAAACTGCGCCTCCGTGCCACCGGAAACATCATTGGCCGCCGCAATCAGTCCCACTGCCAAATTTCCTCTGGTGATTTCCGCCTGCCCGGCCACGCTCACCAGGACATCGTCGGTGACGGCCTGCACTTCGTTTTGCCCGATGGTAAGCGTATTGTCCGTAACCAACGCCTTGGTATGGTTGGACACCGCGGACACGCCGACCAGCGCGCCACCCGTTGCGTTGACGTTTTCCTTGCCCATCTGCGCATCCACCGTAAACGCGGCGCCCACCTGCACGCGCGTACCGGGTTTCAGGCTGATCGCCTGCGAATCGTACACGGTGTCCGTGACGTTGCCTGCTGCATCAACGGAACCCGTACTGGTCACGGCCAGTTTCCTCTCGTCCCCGGCAACGACCTTGTCCCCGTCCACGGAAAAACTTATGCTGCCAGCCGTGCCGGCCTTGTCCAGTTTATCGGGATCGGCGCCGAAGTCTGCAGCGCCGCCCGCAAGGTCCGCGCTGCCCTGGCCCGTCACATCCACAAAACCGGCAAGGTTGTCCAAATACGCATTCGCCGTCTCCGATTCCTGCACATTCACCTTTTCAAGGGTCTTGTCAACCGAACCCACGCCCGCATATACCTGCAGGCTGTCCGCCTCGATTGTGGACCCGGTGACGCCTGCCTGCACGGTATCCTGGATCAGGTTCAGCACCAGGGCGGCGTTTCCATCAAAATAATTCGCACCCGTCCTGCCCGAAGGAATGACCACGCCCGCGCTCACGGCAGCGGCAACCTGGGTCGCATCGCTCAACGCCAGGTTGGACAACGCGCCCACATTCGTCAGGTTACTGTCCTTGATCTGCGCTTCCACGTCATGGGCGGTCTCGTTCAGGGTAATATTTGCACCCGCCGAAACGGCGCTTTTGGCATACTCGGCATTCAAGCCGCCCGCCACCTGCACGGCATGGTCGATGGCAGCGTTGGTCACCTCTGCTTTGGAAGAGGTGCCGGTTACGTCCGTAGCCAGATTGGCAGCCGTCTTCGTGCCGATAATGTTGACGGAGCCGTTTAAGCCGATATCGGCACTGACCGTGTTGCGGGCGCCCGTTTCCAACCCCAGCGCGGTTCCCAGCGCCACCTGTACGCCCAGGTCATCTGCCATGTTCAGCAGTTTTTGATTGTTCGTCACCTTACCGCCGACAATTTCGCTGGTCAGCGTCTTGGTGATGTCGTTCACCGCCACATCGCCGGAAAGCGTGGTGGCAAACTTGGCCTTCGGGGTTTCTTCCCGATTCATGGACAGCGCGCCTGCGCCGCTGTACGTGCCAACTACGGTCGTATCCTTCGCCTTCGTTTCCACCACGGGCGCCTGCACGTCGCTCTTGTTAAGACTGACCGTCGTCTCCCCGATGACCGCATTCACCGCCGCCGCGCCGGCCGCCGCCACGTCAATCTTCTGGGCAGCCTCTTTGGCCTTCTTTCTAAGGCTGTTGCTTTGCTGGTTGCCCCCGCCTTCGCCCTGGGGCACCCGGTTTCCAACATCGGCGGCATTTGCGCCCCGTTCATTGCCTACGGCAGCGCCCTTCGCCTCTTTGGCGCCGCCCGAAACCACGCCTGCCAAAACCAGATTGGTCAACACGCCCGTGGCGTCCGCATCAGCGGCCAGTTTCCCCGCCATCAGCGTTGCGCCGTCCGTCTTCACCGTACTTTTCTCGTCAAACACCAGCACGTTCAAGCTGGCCCCGACGCTGCTCGCTGCACCCTTGCTGATGTCGCCCACACCGGCCGTGATGATCGTGTCGTTGTTCGACGACAGCGTCAGGCTCTCAGACGCGTTCAGACGGGCGCCGCTGCCAACCGCTATGGCGGCATCCGTCAGGCCGCCCGTAAAATTCACCATGCCCGTGATACCGGCCGCGGAAGTGGCGCTTCCACCGTAGGTAACGCCCACATGCACCAGATCCGTTTCCGAATTCAGCCCAATATTCCTGGCGTCCAGCACGGCCTTGTCGGCTACGTTGATACTGCCCCTCAGCGTCGAATAGCTCACGTTAAGGGTGCCGCCCAGTCCAAATTCCGCCCCCGTCGTATCCGTAATGCCCGTCACCTGCATCACCGACAAGGGCAGCGCAACGGAACGGGTCCGCCCCGCAATAATCGTATTGACCTGGTCCGCCTTCGCCTGAACGTCCAGCTTATTGCCAGCCTGCAGCGCAGCATATTTGCCAATGTTCACATTGGCCTGGTTGTTGTAAACGTTGACCTCCGCCGTGGCGGTCACCGCGGCCGCAATATCCGCCGCTTTTTTCGGCGTGCGCGTGCTCGCGGCCGTATAGCTCTGCACCCAGAATCCCGGATCCAGCGCATTGGCGATGTCCTTCATCATGTTGACCAGTCGCGCCTTTGTCGCTATTACGGCATCCACGTCCGCCAGGACCTTTTCCATTTCCGTAAGCAGCGTCGCAACCGCATCCATCGCCTCCATCGTTTCCTCTATGGTCTCCGGGGGATGGATGACGCACTTTTCAAGTACGTCCAGGGCTGCTTCCACACCGTCTGCCACAATGTTGTAATCCTTGACAAACTGATCCCAGACATCCTTGAAATTTTTGTACATACTGTACGGCCGCCCATACTCATACCCCATATGGGCATTCACCTTCATGTTACCGCCAGCCTGCAGCGAGGCATGTTTTCCCGCTTCCGCGGATGTACCGTCCGCTACCGTTACCGTTGCCTTGTTTTCGCTGACATTGACCAACACGCCCGCCGCGACCATTGCCTGGGTAGCGCTTTTGGGACTGTCCATCAGCGTGCTGGACGCACGGATATAGCTGTCCGCAAATGTGGTGTCCGCGCTCAGCGTCAAATCCTTTTCCGCCTTGATTTGGGCCGTGTTGCCAATATGCACATCCGCATGGTTCAGCTGCACCGCCGTCGTCATCGCCACCCCAAAATCAAAATAATCGTTCCATTTGGTTTTAGCCTGTACGGGCGCAGCTACCGGTGCTTCCGGTTGCTGGATGGCCTGCCCGTCCTCATTCAGATCCTGCATTTCGATGTCCTGGGCCGCGTCATCGGCAACATTTTTAGAATCGAACAGGCGCGCCTTAAACCAGTTCGAAAACTTATCCTTACCCAGATCGATTGCTTTGCCGGTCAGGGCCTTTGCCAGATCAAAGACTGCCGGGTCCTTTCCGTAGGTATTATCGGCCACGATTTCGTTAAACGACACACGGGAATTAGCGGCCACGTCCACATGATTGCCCGCAGTAATCTGCCCTTCCAGCGCCGCCCGCGCATCTCCTTCCGACTCTACAACCCGTACGGCGGTCTCGATTGCGCCCTTTCCGTCCAATACTGCCACCAGGGTATTATCATCCACCGAATAGCTGGTGTTGGCACGCATGTACACATCGCCCACGGCATTACCCTTATTATGCGTAACGCCCTTTTCATCCGTAAACCCGGCAGCATACTTGTCTTTAGCGGTCTCAATAACCCCGGTCTTACCAAGGGTCACGTTCGAGCGGGTCCGTTGCGTGGTCACCCCTACGGCGATATCCACGTCGGCGCTCTGGGAAACATCGCCCTCCTTTTTCACGGCAGCGGCAGGCGCCACGGCCATTACGCTTATTTCATTGATGGTCGCGCCGGAACCGGCCACCACATTGCCGTTTGCATTGACCTTGCCGTCTATCTGGACGTCGGCCTTGCTTTCCGTATCCGTCCAACCGAGGCTCATATTGACATAGTCGTTCAAGTGGACGCCGTTTGAACTGTGCGCCTTGTTCTTGGTCATCACCTTCAGCACATTGGTAGCCGAGGAATTGGCCTTAATTTGGACGGAACCGCCCTTCAGCATTCCAAAACTATCCTGCTCATACTGGGGGTTCCCGCTGCCATCCAATTTGACCTGATCCGATGTATTCATCAGCATGTTGTAATCAGAAGCCGCGTTGGCCTTGATTTCAGCGTGCTCGCCGATGTTGACCTTCGCATCCGCGTGGACGATGGAAAAAGACGCGTTGATGGAATCCAGCGCAGACTTTGGAATCGAGTAGAGGTTGCTGTCCAAAACATCATTAATGAACGGGATCCGTTTCGTGACAAAGTTCGACTTCAGTACGGTGCCGATGGCCGACATTCCGATTCCTATCGTGTTGTGGGGATTCGTTGTCGCAGCAGAATTATAGGCGTTCGTAGCGCTGGCCACCATACTGACCTTGCCGCCGTTTACCGTCCCATCCATTGAAATATCCGCCATGGATTTGGACACATTCATACCTAAAAGGCCCCATAAGTTCCAGTCGTCCGCATCATACCCAAACAGCCCGCGATCCGTATCCGTCGGCTTTTCCACCGCAACTGCAGACAGTGATACCAGTCCGGCGGGGTTGATGAGCTGTGCCTGGTTGCCGACCGTGATTGCTGCCCGGGAAGCATTGTTGCCCAGGTTTTCCGCAATCAGCGTGTCGTCCTTGTCACGATAGTTCATCGCATTGGCATAGCTGTACAGGAGCAAATGGCCGGAGCCTTCGTCCACCTTGATGGTTTGCGTGACTCCGTCAAGCTGCGCATTCGTAACAGCCCCTTGTTCGTCCTTGATATTGACCAGCGAGGAAAAATCAAATTCATTATTCTGGTTCACAGGATAGTTATTAATAGAAGCTCCATCCGCCACTTCGATATTCGGCGCACGCAGCGTTGTCCCCTGGTACGTATTGATCTTGCCTTCGATGACGATGGAACCATATTTATTCAGATAGACCGGATTCGTTACCGTAGGGTCATCCAGCTTCTGGATATCCGTAAAATGCTGCACTAAAAAGTTACGCATTTGGGAGTCCGAGATGCTGTCTCCATTCATTCCGGAGAAAAACTTGGAACTGGGCGTCGCCATGGTGATGGCGCCAGCATTTATGACGCCGTCACTGCCGACCAGGATCCCGTCTTTGCTCAGAAAATACAAATGCCCTCCGATACGGTTATTCTGGATCGCGTTGACCGTGCCGTTGATATTGATCTTGCTGTTGACCAGGTTGAGCAGGTCGGTAGCTTCCACGTTGCCGTCCTTAGTATGGAAATACATATTGGCAATGTTTCCCTTGGAAACGTCGAATTGCTTATAGACACCCATGCCATAATTGCCCTTGTCACCGGAAATCACGGTACCCGGGTAGACGGAGTGCACCTTATCCTTGCTTGCGACGGTTGCACCGCCCGGGACCGGCACAATGGCGGTTTTGTCAGGCGGTATATTCGCCCCCATGACCGTCCACGGCGTAAAAAGCCCCAAGGCTCCCAAAAAAATGCTTAGTGCGGCAAGCTTCTTTCTTTTCGCTTTTGCAAACCTGGTTCTGAAGTTCATCTTACGTCCTCCTATTGAGCCTTCCCGGTGAAAAGTATCACGTCGAAAGCGACCTATCGATTATCCTTGAAAATCCACGCCCATGGCAAACACTATTTGCCTGCCATATCCGCACCGCGGCATCAATCGTACTGCTCCATTCTTTACGGACTTCCGAAGATGGGCGTCTCAACTGTTTCATTGCCAGCATAATAAACCTAAAAACAATACGTACATTTTCTACATATTATAACATGTAAATAATAGGAAAGTAAATCTTCAAACGGACCGCCCGCAATGCGTAGCTTTACAGGGCGGTATCTTTAAAATCACACCTGTGTAGCAGGTGGTTGTTGAGGCAAATCCTACGGATTCGCCTCCCAAGCTAAAGCCATAACGCAAAACCGCTCCTGCCCATTATGGACAGGAGCGGTTTATCAGTATCTGATCTGACATTACTCTTTGTTATCTTATTTCTTCGCAGGCGCTTCCGGTTTCTTCGCTTCCACAGGAGTTACCTGGAAAGCTGTAATCTTCGGCGCGTTATTCTCCAGCGCAAAGATGACGATGATGCGGGCGAACTTATCTTTTGCTACAGAACCGATATAAACCAGCTCGTCAGCACCGTTATATCCCTTTTCAAAATTGAATGGTTTGTTCAGGAGCACAAAATTCGGATTCTTGATCGTGCCAACCTGTTTTTTAATTTCATCCTTCATTGCAGCAAACTTGTCAGCCGGCAGATTTTTCTTCAAACCCTGGCTGAAACCGCGGCTGGCAGCATCATAATTTACCGTATTACCGATAATAGATGCAATCAACGTATCCGCCGCTTTCTCTTCTGTCGCAAAACGGCCGGCAGCGCCCTCCGCAAAACAGCTTGCGCTGATGGTTAACGCGAGAAGAGCAGTCAGTAAAAATTTTTTCATACTAAAATCCCTCCATTCCATTGCCTGCTTCGGCAACTTATACTACATACGGTGATATTATAACACTTTTCCATAAATATTGAAATTATTTTTCGTTTTTAGCTTTAAAGCTTAGCACCACACGCTAACGAATACTCTTCAGTTCTCTTTTTTTAACAATTTTTCTTTCAGATACTCCTCTGCCTTTTTCAACTGCACGTCGCTGGTCGCCTTTTCAGGCAGTTCGATTTCTACATCGGGAGTAACGCCAACCTTATGGATGGAACGACCGGAAGGCGTATAGTACATAGCCGTGGTCAGTTTCAATCCCGTGGTCGTAGTAACAGGAAAAACAGACTGCACGCACCCTTTCCCATAGGTTTTTACACCAAACAGCCTGCCCGCTTTGGTATCCTGCACAGCGCCGGATACAATTTCCGAAGCACTGGCACTTCCATGATCAATAAGTACCGCCAGGGGATACTTCACTTTTTCCAGTTTGGATTCATACACCTTGGTCTTGCCTTTTTTGTCCGTAATGGAAACCACCGGACCTTTAGGCACAATAAAGTTGGCTACTTTCACACACTCGTTCAACAGCCCGCCGGGATTATGGCGCAAATCCAGCAGGGTAGCCTGCATGCCTTCCTGCTCCAGTTTCTCGTACGTCTTTTTAAACTCTTCTCCGGTGTTTTCATTAAACATGGCAATGCGTATGTAACCGATTTTGGAATCCGGAAGCATCTTGCCTGCCACGGACTTAATCTTGATATCATCCCTGACAATGTCTGCCGTAAACTGCTGGCCGTTTTTGTGTTCCAACAACAGCTTTACGCTGGTACCTTTTTTCCCGCGGATAGTGCTGACCACATCCTCCAGAGTACGGCCTTTGGTATCAACATCGTTCACCTTCAGGATCTTGTCCCCGGCTTCGATACCCGCCTTGGCTCCCGGTGAACCTTCCATGGGGGATACTACCACAAACTCCTTGTTGCGCTGGCCCAATACCACGCCGATACCGCCGAAGGTTCCATCCGTCATCTCATTCAGGCGGGTAAAACCCTTTTCGTCCAGATATTCCGAATACGGATCATCCAGACTCTCCACTATACCGTGCATGGCGCCTTCAAACAGCTTTTTATCTGTATAGTCTCCAACATAATTGGCATGGATCCTGCCAAGGGTGTAAAGAAACTGAAGAGTTCCCCCCAAATTATGAGTAATCTTCTGCATTCCCCACAGCATACAGCCCAGCGTAACTATAACGGTCACAAACGCGGTCACGGGAATGAGCCAGATACTGACTTTTTTATTAAACACGTGCTGCCCTCCGCTGCTCTACGGCAAATAATTCAACGGTTCCGTTACTTCACCATGCAAACGTACTTCAAAGTGGCAATGGGGTCCTGTAGAATATCCGGTACTGCCCGCCAGAGCTACCACCTGACCCTGGGATACGCGCTGGCCTTCACTTACAGACAGACTGGAATTATGTCCGTAAATGGTAACCAGCCCGCCGCCGTGGTCGATCATGATGGCATAGCCGTATCCGCCCATCCAGCCGGAATAAACCACTACACCAGCGGCCGCCGCATGAATCGGCGTTCCGTAATCCACACCAATATCCATGCCGGAATGATATTTACGGGTACCGAAAATAGGGTGCACACGCCAGCCGAAATAAGAAGTAATAGTTCCGGAACAGGGCCAGACAAAGGAACCGTTGCCTCCGCCGGAAGGCATCACGGATGCAGATTCTATGCCTTGCAGCATGGATTTGATATTGTCGGAAATCGCCAGCAGCCGGTCATACTCCTCGTCGGATCTGCGCTTTTCTTCCTCTGCTCTGTACAACTTCTGGGCCCGTTGTTCCCGCATGGCTTCCGCATCGCTGCGTTTCTGCACCAGCGCAGCTTTGTCTTTTTTGATTTCCGCCATCTGGGCGTCCAGAATATCCTGCCGTTTTTGGATTTCCACCGCTTCTTTTTCCACAATGGCAATCAGTTCCAGATCGCTACGGATAATTTTCTGCAACAGGTACATGCGGGAGGCAAAGTCGCCAAAATCCTTAGCTCCCAGCAATACATCCAGATAATTGATCTGGCCGTTTTCATAGATGTCACGGAGACGCCGGCGGTAGATTTCCATCCGACCTTCCATTTCCGCTTTCTTTTTATTCAGCTCTGCCGTATTTTTATCAATATCTTTCTGCAGTACATCTGCTTTTTTCTGCAGCTTGTCAATATCCTGCTGCAGGCGGCTCAGGCGGGCTACAATGGCGCTAAGGCTTTCTTTGGCTTCTTCAACCTTATGTTTCGCCTGATCTTTCTTTTCTTCCGCCAGCTGCACGTTGTGCTGGGCCTTGTCCAGTTCCCTCTGTTTCTTTTCCATTTCACTGGCAGCAAAGGCGGGAAGCATGTTCAGCAGGAACATCCATATGGCAAACAGCGCTGCGAAAACCTTACGTGATTTCGATTTCATAGGACAGCCTCCCTAAACCCGCAGGAATTTCTTCAGGGAAAGGTAGCTGCCCAGCGCGCCGATCAGCGTACCGCAGGCCAGGATGAAAAGGTCCGCGTACAAAAGGGTCGGCCAGGATGGCAATACCGGAAAGAAAGCAAAGGTCGTATGCAGCCTGCCGCTGAGGCTGACGTAAATCAGGTCAACAACAGCACAGGCAATGATGCCGCCACCCAGCCCCAGCGTCATGCCTTCCAGCATAAAGGGCCAGCGAATGAACCAGTCGGTAGCGCCTACATATTTCATGATAACCACCTCACGCCGCCTGGCAAATACGGTCAGACGAATGGTGTTTATAATAATGAACAGCGTGGCAAAACAAAGGAACACGATCAGTACCGCGCCGCCGATGCGCATCACCCGGGTCAGGGCAAACAGATGCTCCACCACTTCCTGACCAAATTTCGCAGTCTCCACCTTGGGCCAGTGTTCCACCTGGGCTACCAGCGCTTTAATCCGTTCCGGCCTGTCTACCTGCACCTCGAAAGAAAAAGGAAAAGGATTATCCTTGCCCAGCGCCTTCAATAAAGTCGCCTGATCCCCCAGCCGGTTCTTGAAACGCTCCATAGCCATGGCCTTGGTTATCTCCGTAACCTGCACCACGCCTTCCATCTTTTTCAGTTTCTCCCGCATATCGGCCACTTCTTCGCCGGTAGCGGTATCCTCCAGATAGACTGTCATCTCCACCTGGCCTTCCAGGTATTTCGCCAGGTTATCCGTATTCAGATACATCAGCAGGAAAATACCCAATACCAGAAGGGAAACAGCAACCGT
>Ga0310690_10005010_pt1 | contig 18322 bp, 16 predicted proteins | sample AusTroGonzalo_MG_2_FD_207661 | JGI IMG/M metagenome (GOLD analysis project Ga0310690, IMG submission 207661) | Bovine rumen microbial communities from tropical cattle in Woodstock, Queensland, Australia - Gonzalo_04 (v2) (version 2) | ecosystem: Host-associated > Mammals > Digestive system >...
CTGGGCGCCGACGCTTACCCAATACTGGGCGCGTTCGACGTTCAGCTGGACCTTCTCCTCGCCTTCTTTCCTGGGATCATAGGAGCCCAGAGTTTCGAGGAAGCGGCCGTCGCGCGGAGAACGTTCGTCAGCGGCGACGATGCGGAAGGTGGCCAGATTGGTAGTACCTGTTCTTCTAAGTCTGATTTTAGTAGCCATATATTTTTCCTCTTATTCGCTCAAAAGCTTTTTGAGATTCTCAGCGCAGCGCTTCACGCCGTCGGCGGGTTCTTCGCTGCCCTTGTAGTAAACGCTGATGAAGCCTTCGAAGGAAAGCTGACGAAGCAGCGCGATGACATCGGCAAAAGGAACTTTGCCTTCGCCGGCGACGCAGAATTCGAGCTGTCCGCCTTCGGCTTCCTTAACGTCGGTCGCCAAAACTTCGGCGACATACTGACTCAGAGTCTTCAGAGCTTCCACCGGGCATTCGCCGCCCAGGGCGATCTCGCCAAGATCCAGGCTGAGTTTGAAGTTCGGGGAGGCGACTTCCTCGCAGACGGCCTTAAGATTGGCGATGCCGTTCAGAACTGGATTGTCGTTGGCAAGGCAGAGCGTCACATGCTTCATTTCGGCCAGATCAAGGCAGTCCTTGATGGTCTTGACCAAAACGTCCTTGCGTTCGGCGAAGGTCGCGCCTTCTTCCGTCAGACAGCCGTAAAGCGTAACGTAGTTGACGTTCGTGACGGCGGCCAGAAGGATGGCTTCCCTAACTTTGTTCATCATACGCCAGCGGAGCGTATCGTCGGCGAGACCGAGGTCGAAACTTACGCCGTAGGCGAAGTAACGCTGCTTTTTCTCGCGCATCCTGACCAGGTTGACTTTGATATCATCGCTGATATCCTTGCGCCAAACCTCTTTCTTGTTGATGATTTCCAGGCCTTCGAAGCCCAGATTCCCGGCTGATTCGATGATCTTCACCAAATTGGTACGGCCGCCTTGGATAGCCGTGTCGAAACTTGCGGTGGTTAATCCTAGTTTCATTGTTCCTCATTAGATTATCCGGTTGGATCGCGTTTCCCCAACACTTTTTGGGGACCCGTGTGCTGACTCGCGCCGCCGGAGATATTTTTCCACGGTATAAAACTTATTAGAAATGATATAAAATAAGCCCTAAAAAGTCAAACAGCAAAGCCTATAAAGCATTGCCTAGGCTGATTTGGAAGAATTCCCACCCATTTCCGCCAACGAGGCCGCCAGAACGTCGGCAAAAAGCAGGATGCCCCATATTACGAAGGGACACGCGAGGAACAAGGTTCGAGGAAGAAAGCGGTAGAAAGCAAACGGCAGAGGACCAGAAAGGAGGAAGACTAACCCGTTCACGAGCCAGAGGGAAAATCCTCCCCGCATAAGGCGGTGGGAATAGTGGTCGACAGGATCTTGCCATCTCTTGACTTTGAGAAGTATCATAGTTATGGTGTCATACAGAGGATACGCCAAAAAAGCGAATATAAAGGCAATTTTCAAATCAATACCTATCCTTTGCTCACATGCCATTGTGTAAGTCAAGAAGAAAGCTGCAGCACCCAACATAAGACCTCCGGCATTGCCAAGACGTATCTTGGCCTTGCCTGGAAGGTCAAGCAGAAGAAAACCCAGAATCGTTCCGGGGATAAAAACAAGCAGCAAATCCATGTCGATAGTATCGGGTATAAAAACAAAGCCGCATAAAAGTCCTAGAACGGCAGTGGCACAGTGACCGTCCGCATTATCAAGAAGATTATACGAACTCGAAAAGAAAAGCGTACCGAAAAGCAGAAGCGGGATAGAGTAGGCATTTTTATAATTGTAATAGTAAAAATGGGCGTCAGTCAAAAAATACAAAAGCCAGCAAAATCCTACAGCCGGAAGAAACCCCATCAATTTTGTCCAAGGTCTGCGCACTATGTCATCCAGCAAGCCCAGAAGGAAATACGGAATTATAAAGCATAAAAAATAAGGATAAAAACTGAACATGTCCCCCATCGGCGCTATGGTGAAGCACAACAGAAATAGGAAGAAAACAAATATGCAGAGAAAAATCGCCAGGCCACCGACCAAAGGCATCATTTTCCCATCCTTGCCGACCGCCCGCAGCCTCAAAACTCCGGACAAACCCCGAAGCACAAGAGACAGAACGCAACTTATCAAAGCCGCGATAGCAAAAAGTATCAGATAACCTACTAAGAATTCTTTGTTCATGACATTTCACCAGATCTGTTATGCATTAAGTGCTCTTATCCGATTTTTCCCGACAAAGGAAAGCGGCCAGAATATCGAAGGCAAGCAAGAAAGCCCAAATGGCGAACAGGCCGAAATAGATCGCTCCCTCAGGAAGCTTTATGAGTATGACCGGCAGTATCCCCGCCGCCGTGAAAGCGATCAGATTAACGAGCCACAGGGGAAAGCCACCGCGCATCAATCTATGCGAATAATGGTCCTGCCCGCCTATCGTCGGATTCTGCCCTCTCAGCACCCTTAAGAGCATAACCGCGCAGGTGTCGTAGATCGGATAAGCAAAAAGAATTAGAAAGAAATTTACGCAAAGCAAAAAATCCTGAGCCGAAGCTTGATATGGAAAATTAACGTTTGTAAATTTATAAACGTAATAGCTCCGCATTGCCAGCAAAAAAGCACTGGCTCCCAAAAAAAGACTGCCGGCGTCGCCGAGATAAAGTTTCGCTTTCTTGCGAAAGTTCCAAAATAGGAATCCGAGAAGCGCCCCAGACAGAATTGAGCATCCGAAATACACAACTGTGGGGAGGCATTCAGGGGAACCATGCGCGCTCAATCCTTCCGGTTCCAACAAAAGCAAGGTCAAAAACAAACCAAGCAAGGAACAGGCGCAATGGCCGTTCGCATTGTCTAAGAAATTGTAGGAATTGGCGAAAAAGAAAGTGCCGGCCATTATTATAAGGATTCGAACATAGTCAAAAGCATGTATGTGGCTCCACGTGTTAACATGGATTGTTTGAAAAACCGCATAAATAGCAAGAACTATTGCAAAGCCAAGGAGTTTCGGCTTTGGTCTAAAATGATAAATATCATCCAAAAGACCCAGGGCAAAATAAAGGTAGGCAAGAAAAAAAGGAAAAAATTTATTAAAGAAAACACCACGTAAAAAAAACTTAACAGCGTCTGGTCCGTTTCCAAGATCTCGCCAAAAAACGCTGATAAACCACAGAAGCTGCATCAGAAGCAGACTGCACACTATCCCAATCCCGCCGGTCAAGGGCATGGCGCCGCCGGTGCGGCTGGGGGCGCACCAGCCTTTCTTAACGTAGAGGTAAGCGAGCAGCCTGGAGACTGCCGCGCTTACAAAAAAGGCCGTCAATAAAGACGGCCATAGATCTTTTGCAAGATGGATCATGCGAAAGCTTTTTCAGCTTTTTCCGCAAGGACTTTGGGAGGAAGGGAGCCGACGGAGATCTCTTTCAACTCCCCTCCTTTAAGGAATACCAAAGTCGGTATGCTCATGATCTCATAGCGTTCCGCGATCTCGGGAGAATCGTCCACGTTCACAGTGCAGAACTTGATTTCGGGATGCTCGCTGGCGAAGGCCTCGACGATGGGCATGAAAGCCTTGCAGGGGCCGCACCAGGTGGCCCAGAAATCGATTATGACAGCGCCCTCGTAGTTCAGGGCTTCCGCTTCAAAGTTGTCGTTGGTAAGGGGTAATCCGCTCATTAGAATTCCTCCAATTCTTCCACGCAGTGTTCGATGTCCGAACCCGGGTTGCTCTTAAGGATGAAGTGCCTGAGGCCGTTGGCGCTCTGATGGTCAACCTCGGGAGTATAGACGCCGTCGTGGTCAACGTCGTCGAAGAGCTCGGCTTCGATCTTGGCGGTGTAAACGTAAGAGTCGATGCAGACAAGGTTGGCGAAGCGCCTGTAGTTGCCGAGCTTCACGCCTTTGACTTTCAGGATGTCGCTGGGATGCTTGTAAGGCTTCAGAGTCGGCTTGCCGTTCTCGTCGATACCGTCGGCGATGTTGGCGGCCAGAACTGGCGTTATGCCGGGAAGAGCGCCAAGAAGCTCTTTGGTAGCCGTGTTGAAGTTCACTCTGCCGACGACCGGGATCGGGCTGATCATTACGTAGTTGAACCAGGCATAACCGGAACGGTAAGGCTGATTGATGATGCCTTTGGCGGCCGCTTCCGCATAAGCTTTCGTTGTGTCGATTACGTCGTGCGGCGTCAGACGCATTTTGATATCGCCGTTGGCAGAGATGTGGTCAGGCGTGATCTTGCCGGCCAGGAAACTGTCTTCCTTGCTGTATTTTTTGCGTTTGCAGAGATTGTTCCACTCGCCGGTAGCGTAGTTCCAGAGATCGACGTCAAGGCTGGCGTTGTAGTTCTCCTCAAGGAATTCCGTAGTCGAGATGGCGTCGTTCAGGCCATAGACGTAGAGGTTGTACGTTCCCTTGAGCGGGATGGCGTCGTGCCAGGTCCATTCGCCTTCCTGATTGGTTTGCCTGGTGTAGCAGACGGGCGTCAGATACCCTGGGCCGATGGTGAATTCATCGCCTTTGTTGGGCTTGTTCAAGAGGCGCTGAGGAACGGATCTCGGGCTGTTTTTGTTGTCATCGGAGACAAGCTTCAAGCTGGTCGGGGTGTTGCCGTGGATGGCGAAGGTCTCGCCGCGCAGCGGTCCGGTCAGATAGCGGAGCGTGTGTCCTTTCCATTGGTCGACTTCCCATTTGGCGCCCTTGCCTGAAACGGTGGAGGCGTCGTATCTTTCGACTTCAAATTTGCTGGATTCCCAGCCTTTCACTTCAACGTTGCCGTCCACGGCGTTCAAACGCAGGGACCCGGTGCAGAAGTAGTCGGAAAGCGTCGCGACTTTCATTTTGCCGCTCGTTTCGCCGCCCGCGGTGCCGAGGTTCTCAAAGTCCCTGGCCGTCCTGACCATGCCCATTTCAGCTACGCTGCCGAAGGGGCCGTTCTTGATCCAGGTGGGCCTGTTCTTCTTGGCGCGCATGACGGTGTTGAGCGCGAGGTCTTCGGTGCCGCCAATGGTCGGGTTGGAACGCTTGATCCACTTGTAGTGCGTCGGATCCTCTTTTTCGGTGCTGAAGCCTTTTTCATGGACTTCCACCGAACCGTATTCGACGGTACGGGCCGTGACCTGGTTGTATTCGTTCTTCAAAGTCAGAGAAACGATGCCGCCGCGGGCCGGAAGGCCGAGGAACATGACCTCGCAGTTTTTGACGGGAGGCGCGTTGCCTTTGTAGCGAGCGTACTCGTTCCAGACTCTGATGCGTTTGCCTTTTTCCTCTTCCCACCAGAGCAGGGGGAAGATGCTGCCGTGCCAGGATCTCGGGTTGTTCTCCTCGCCTCTGTATATGAGGCGGATAGATTCGCCCTGGAAAAGCTTGTCGTCAAGGACGGTCTGGCCTGTGTCGATATAGTAGTAGAAGTCGGTCGTTTCGGCTTTGACTTTCTTGAGCTTGAAGGAGATGCCCCAGTGCTTGCTGTCCATTTCGAAGACCGGGATCCTTTCCGTAGCGGCGGAGCCCCAGAGCATGTCGCCGTTGCCGTAGCGCATGTCGAAAAGCTCGGCGTCGTTGACGAGATAGAAGTGGTTCCTCGGCATCACCGCGGGGTTGTCGTCCACGATTCGTCCGCCGGCCTTTTGATCGTAGTAGGTCGTCCTTCTGATGTTGCCGATCTCAGTCGCCATGGTACCGGTGTTGCAGACTACTTTCCAGTTCGCAAGCGAGACCGCCGTTTCGGAAGCGTTGTACATCTCGACGACTTCAGGAGCGATCAGGCGGATGTAGCCCAGGGACTGATACTGCTTGGCGTTGTGGTTGACCTTTTCGCAAGATTTAATGATAACGTCCATCCAGCCGGTGGAGTCGACTTTCTGGGGTTTGCCGTCCTTGTATTCCCAGGCTTTGTCATCCTCCAGGATCGTGTGTTCGTTGCCGGGACTGCCCGAAACGCCGAGCGTGCGGCAGTTGTAGCCTTTGAAGGAGTCGACCGGGTCGTTGGTGAGCATGACCTTGTAGTAGCGGCCGGCGCCGTCTGGTCTTCTCACGCAGTGATACCAGTTGACTTTCGGAAGAATGGCGGAAATGCCCTGCGACCAGGCCAGGAAGCTTACGGCCAGGGACTGATTGTTGGTGACGCCTTCCGTTTGGCAGATGGAGCTCAAAGACCTGCCGGAATCCACATCACTGGTGCTGAACTTTATCGTGCCGTTATGCGAGGAGGAAGTCACTTTGAACTGGCCAAGCTGCTTGTTGCCGCGCCAGGCCCAGATAACGACGTACATGTTCTTGAACATGTTGTCCTCGAACCTGACCGCGCCGCTTTCCGTTTTGCCGCGTTTGCTCATCATGGTGATAAGCTTGACGTACGTGTCGCGGTAACTTTGGCTCGGGCTGCCTCCGCCCCAGGCGTCGCTGTCGCAGTTCAAGAAACGCGGGTTGGCGGAGGACTGGGCTTCGCCCGGCCCGTCCGGCAATCCGAAGGAGCCGTTGTTGATGTTGATGTGTCCCTTGGATGAACTGCCGGAATTTATGACCTTCCAGGTGTTGTTCATCCTGATGGAATGATGCCAGAACAGCTTGTTGTTGATGACCTTGTCGGTTATGCAGCAGTAGTACCACAAGGGGCAGTGCAGAAGACGGGTGTTGTCCTTGGAATCGTACTGGTCGTGCCAGTAGGTAGATTTCACCCAGTCCCTGACAAGACCGTCGGTGGCCGAAGAGTCTCTTACCCAGAAGGTGATGGAGTCTTCGTTAGCCAAAACTTCGTTGAAGCAGATGGCCTCCGCGCCGTAGATGTCGCTGCCCAGAGTCGTCATGACGTGGTTCTCGTCGCGGTAGTCGATCATGTTAGCGGCAAGCTGGTTCCTGGCCCTGGACTGGCTCTCCACGGGATTCGGCATCGAATTGAGGCGCTTCCTCAGTTCGGCGCCCGTGATACTGTTGATCTCGGAAGGCTGGTCGTTCGGAAGAGTGGAGCTGCCCGGTATGTCGGTCGAATAGAGCGTGGCTCTCTTGTAGAGTTCCCTGACGGCGCGTTCCTGGCTCGCTTCGGAAAGCTTCTTGAAATTGTCGGAAGTAAGTAGGAAGGGCATCACTTCGCGCAGCGTCGAGAAGGCGCGGTCGTCGCCTCTTGGCCTGCTCGGAAGATATTCGCCTGGATCGTTGACGCCTTCGTCATATTCGTCGACCATCCCGTTGGCGTTGTTGTCGAGGCCGTCAGTCATCAGAAGGGCGTTGTTCTGATCGTCGTCTCCCCTGTCGCCGGGCACGCCGTTCAAGCCGTACTTGTATTTCAGGAGGTCTTTGGCTGTGGCGGGCGTAACTCCCAGCGCGTCGGGAATGGAAACTTCGCCGGTGTCCCAGCCGGAGCCTTGGGATTTCTCGGTCAAAAATGCTTTGTTGATGTTGAGCTTGGCAGCCTCGTCCTCAACTTTGACGCGATAACGCCCGATGGCGTCGCCGTTCTCGTTCTTGACGTACACCCAGGGTCCGAAACCGTCTTTGGTTGCCGGCTGGAGCGCCTTGGTCTGCGAGAGCATTTCACCGGGGCTTTTGGTCTCCGTCATGGCGGCGCTCATAAGCGCGGATTTGACGTGGGCGGCGCCGCTCTGGTAGAGCATGCGCAACCCGAGCTCAGCCTGAGTCTGGCGGGAGGCGTTCTCGTCAATCGAAATCGACACCGCGAAACTGCCGGCCAGAAGAGAAAGGACCGTCAGGATCGTCAGGACCGCCAGGAGCGCCACGCCGGCAGGTCTTTTGAATTTAATATTTGTCCCATTCATCGCTATTATTTTAACATACAGAAAGAATTAAAAAAAATAGTGGAAAGAATATAGGTTTTTTTACTTTTTGAAACAGTTAGAAATGCTCATTGACCGAATATATTTCCTCGCCCTCCAAATAGATCCTTAAAGAGCAGTAAGAACAGAACATACCTTGCCTGAAAGTGCGCCCGCCCCTTGAGATCTTGCTCATTTCATATGAGGAGGATCTGAAGCTGATGTTTGTTGTCAAAGTCGTTATCGTGTAGGTGTCCATAGTGTGTTCCGTATCCTTGTGCAATCTCTTTTCATCGCCTTCCACGTCCGAGCCCATGACCTCATCCATGCCGTAATCGCACATGACCTTCAAGTCGTATTTTCTGGTCAGGGGCGGCTTTACGGAAATGTTGATCTTGACGGAAACGCACCTTTCCTCGCTGGCGACTTTTTCCAGAATATCGCTCGTCATGGAAGCCTTTTGGGCGTAGGAATCCCTAATCAATCCCTTTTCCCTTATGTTCGAGGATATGCTGAACCTTTCTTTGATTGGAACAGAATTTGACCAGATCCCTTTCTCCTTCTTTCTGGCTTCCTTTTCCAAACCTTCATAGTCGGTCACGGCGGAAGGATCGTTCATTGCGTAGCCGTTTTTAATGACCGTTTCGGAAAAAGAAACGCCGTTCGTCAGAAGAATGTCGCCTTCCACGAAAAGCTCATTCCCCTTGTGTTCCCTGTTCCTTTCCCTGACGTGAAGGTCCGATCTGCCGACCACGAGATTTTGAGCGAACGCCAGCGCCTCTTTGCCCAGGGCTTTCAGCTCCGCTTCACTTTTCCCGCATTCGAAAATGTCTTTGCCGTCAGACGGAATGCCAACGAGTCCTACAAGGTGGAAATTCTGGGTCTCGGTGTTGTTGCGAAGCACGGTGAAGCGGTCGGCGGAACTTGCCTCGAGTATGCGGTAAGTGGAGGGCGGAGTGATCTTGCTTTCCGTTTCATCCTTCAGGTTATAGCTGAAGAGGCCCTGTTTTTCAGGGTGCGACTCCTGGTATCTGTAAACCAGGAAAATGCCCAGAAGAGCCAGGATGACGAGGAAAAAGAAAAATTTCATAATTCGCCCTCCTCGATATCGACGCCGCGTTGACAAAGCGTTTCTTTTATACTGGGAATATCCTCGGCTGCCAGAGGCACGGCGCAGAGCGTCTGTCCGTTCTGAGTTGTGTCAAGGAGGATCTCCCTGTAGCGTTCCTCGCTCAATTTGTCGCCTCTGAAAATGTAAACCTTCACAAGATCTTCCCTCCGGGAGAGGAACTCGGGAGTTGCCGGTTCGTCCATCAGGTACGGCTCAGCAATGCCGTTTGGGACAAGCTTCGGATCTGCTTCCGGCGAAGCGTCGACCATCAGCATAACAAGCGGGGCGCCGTAGCGGGCCGCGGCGGCCGCGCTCCAGATCATCAGTCTCTGGAAGGGAATGAAGGCCGCCACGAACATTCTGGGCAGCATGCAGCCGCCAATTAGCAGCGTCATCAAGACGACAAGGAGTTTCAATCTTCTAGACACGGCGTTTCGTCTCCAGGTAGTTTTCTAAAATCAGCTGGGCCGCCAGCTGGTCCTTTTTCTCTTTTCTTACCTTGCGGCTGGCGTCCATGCTCAGCATGCACCTTTCCGCGGCCACGGACGTCAGGCGCTCGTCTTTCAGGACGACCTCCACAGGGTAAGCGACCTGCTGCCTCAAATATTCCGTAAGCAATCTGGCGCATTCTTCCGAAATAAGGCTTCTCTCGCTCTTCTTGCCGTTCAGCATGATGGGGTTCCCAAGGACGACCGTGCCGATGCGGCGCGCCTCGTCCTTTTCCGCGGCGTATTGTTTCACCACTTCCAGGATCTTTTTGGCGTTGACCTTCGCCTCGCCGCCCTCTACGGTCGGGAGAGGCTGGGCCGTAAAGCCCAGAGGATCGGACACGGCGAGACCCGTTCTCACGCTTCCTATGTCAACGGCCAAAACGCGCATTACCTGTATTTCTCATCAAGGTCGGTTAAAAGTTTCTTGACGTCCTGGACTTTGTCCTTGGCGCAGACAAGCACGGCGTCGCCTGTCCTGATTACCACGACGTCGCTCAAACCTATCACGCCGACTAAGCCTTCGTGGTAGTTGCCCACTATGCAGTTCTCGCTTTCTAAAAGCTTTATTTCGCCTTTCAAGCGGTTGCCTTTTTCGTCTTCCGGCCAATGCGCGGAAGCGGAAGTCCAGCTGCCCACGTCGTTCCACTGGAAGGTGGCGGCCAAGACAGCCACGTTGTCAGCCTTTTCCATCACGGCGTTGTCTATCGAGATCTTCTCTACGACGCGGTAGTAATTCTCTATCGCCGCGCGTTCTTCCGCAGTTCCCGCCTTCGCGGTTATTTCCTTCAGCGCAGAATTGCTCTCAGGCATGAAGCGCTCAAACGCCGCAAGAATATCCTTCGTCCTGAAAACGAACATTCCGGCGTTCCAAAAAACGCCCGGCGTCTTGTAAAGCTCTTCGGCGATCTTAAGCGGCGGCTTCTCCAGGAAGCGCGAGACTTTCATGCCTTTCGTCTTTCCGGGGTAGCTTATCTCTTCCTTTCCTTCGATGTAGCCGTAGCCTGTCTCGGGATAGCGCGGCACAACGCCGATCGTCACGAGCGCGTGTTCCTGGCGCGCCAGGGCGATCGCGTCCTCTATCGTCGCGCGGTAAGATTCGCTATCGGGAATGTGGTGGTCGGATGAGACGACGACCATGACGCTCTCAGGATCTTTTGCGTACAGCAGGGCCGCTCCCAAGGCCACGCACGGCGCCGTATTGCGTCCGCAGGGCTCGGGAATGACGTTCCCCTCCGGAAGTTCGCTGATCTCTCTCACGATGAGATCAGACTGCTCCTTGGTCGTTATTATGAAAACGTCCTCAGGCGAAGAGAGTCCGGCATGCCTCGCTATCGTTTCCCTAAGCATCGTCCGTTCGCCCGTAATGGCGAGAAGCTGCTTGGGACGCATCGTCCTCGAGAGAGGCCAGAACCTCTCCCCTATTCCGCCTGCCATGACGCAGATCGCTATCCTTCCGTCTTTAGACATAAGATTAATCCTTAGTTAAAAAATACGCCATTTGTTATGAAACCAGATCCAGCCGGTCGGGAAGCGCCGCATATGATATTCGAAAACACTTGAAAGCTGCTGCACTTTCGCGTCGACTTCTTCTTCGCTGGGCTTCTTCGGGAGATAAATGGGATCGTAAAACAACAGGCCGTATTTCCAGGGGCAGCTTTTCTTGCGCATCAAAAAGGCCGGCACCACCGGGCAGTCGCAAAGAGCCGCGACCCTGAAATGTATGTCGAAAGTGGTCGTCGGCTTTCCGTAGAAAGTCGTCGGCACTTTGTATTTTCTCTTGGCGTAAAGATCGGGAAGCACTCCCACCACTCTTCCGCTCTTCAAAGTCCTTATGATACTTTTCGCATCGTTGTAAAAGGAGAGGATGTTGTAGCGCTTCCTTAGCCAGGTGTAAAGCTTGACCGCCAGAGGCGACGGGAACGTACGGGCGATCACTCCCCCGTCGAAGCCCTGGCGCGTGTAGCAGAAGTGCACCGGCATAACCTCAAAACAATGGTAATGCGCCGTGGCGACCACTACGCCGTGCCCGGCCTCCATCGATTTGCTGACGATGCTCCAGTCGCTCCACTCCTCCACCGGATCGTACTTTCTGTAACGCCACTTGAACATCCAGAGATAGAAGCAGTCAAGGAAACTGTAGGTAAGGTTGACCGCGATCTTCTTCGTCAGATACTTGGCGCGCTTCTCATTCATCCTCTCGTCATAAGCGTAGAAGAGATTCAGAAAACATTTGCGCTTGATCAGGTAATACGTAACGTTGAGCCCGACAAAGCGCCCGATGGCATAAGTCCACTTTCTGGGAATAAACCCCAACGGGAACAGAAGTATCCCCACTAGCGCAAACAAAAGCGCATAGATCCCGTAGGCTACCGATCTGATCCTCGGGTGTCTGCTCATAAAGCTGCGTCTTTTCTTTTTCGGGGCTTTTTCCATTTATTCCTTGCCCATTTGAAGCGCGAAGCGCCTGTCGCACAATTCCATGAAGTTGCAGTGCGCGCACACTTCCAGTTTGTCCGTCCTGCCGAAGCACTCTATGTTCAGCGGTTCGTTCTTCGCAATGTCTCTGTCCCGAAGCTTGTCGCTGATGTCGTCCACTGTCTCCCGTATATAGCTGAAAGTCTGTCTTGCCACTTCCTCATTGTATTCGACCTTCTGCACCGACCCGTCCGGCAGATAGACGAGTTCAAGCTCGATATTATCAGCCGGCACTTCATGGCGGCACTGCGCCCACAAGCCGTAAGTTTCCATCTGATGCGCGTAGAATTGTCTCGGCCGCCCGGTCTTCCAGTCAAGGATGACGAGCTTGTCGTCAAACTGGATGACCGTATCCGGCGCAGCGTAGATCTTTATCCCGCCCAGCGTGAAACTTTCCTTCTCAAAAAAATCCGTTTCGGAAAAAGCGACTAGGCTCCCCTTCGCAAGATACTGCCGGATCTTCGGCAAGACCATCCCGTAAAAGTTTTCTAAGCAGAGCCCGACTTTCTCCTTTATGCCCGCGGCCCAATTCATCCTGGCTTCCGCGTCTTCCGGGGAAAATTCCCCGTAGTAGATCTCCTTTATGCAGGTGTAGCGCTTGGGATTCATCTGCCAGCGCCCCTCCATATGCTCGATCCAGGCTTTCCTAAGATAAGTGACAGCCAGATCAAGCGCCTCCTCCAAAGTCGTCTCTTTCCCGGAAGAAACAGACTGTATCGCTGCTTTCACGGCGAGATCCACCGCGATGCCGGAAAGCGCGAAACGGTTCTTCATCTGCTTAAGGCGGTAAGCCGTCTTAACGCCTTTGGGAGCCATGTCCTCCCATCCGCCCCAGGAACCGTACCTTTGCCAGTAATACCGGCGCGGGCAGGCCGAGAAATCCTTGGCCTGACTAAAAGACCAACTGAAGCTGTTGCGAATTATCTCGGCCATGTCCGCTCAGAAAAGTTACGCCTGTGCCTGCGGAAGTCTCACGGACTTCTTCAGGACGACTATCGAATTCACTATACTCAGGTTCGGGACGTAGATCCTTTCGCCGCCAGCCAGGAGTTTCGTATAGCGGATGGTGATCTCTTCCACTTCGCCTTCCACGCCGGCCACGTTAATGACGTCGCCGATCACGAAGACTTCGCCCACGATCAAAGTGATGCCGGCCATCAAGCTGGCGATGGAATCCTTAAGAGCGATGCCTAAGGAGATGCCGCCGACGCCCAGGCAAGCCAGCAGCGGAACGAAGTCGACGCCAATCACAGTCATGCAGACCGTGATGAAGATCAGCCACATCAGGACGTGGAAGACTACCACAACGAGCGAGATGACCGTTCTCTTGTGGGGCTTGAAGCTGGAGATGAGGTTGCCGATCAGCGTAATGATCAAGTTGATGATAATCGTCGCGAAGATCAGTCCCAGGATCAGAACGAGCATGTCGACCCAGCCGGGAGCGCCGGGGATGTCGACGAGGGCCCTAAGATTGGCGCCCGCGGTCGTTAAAGCATTGGTTTCCTGCATAATTTTTACCTTGTGTGTTGGTTAAAGATTTAAAAGCAATTCCGCAATCTGAACAGCGTTGAAAGCCGCGCCCTTTAAGAGCTGGTCGCCCGAAATCAGCATCGCTATTCCGTTGTCGAAGAGATAGTCCGTGCGAATACGGCCGACGCGCACTTCGTACTCTTCCGTGGACTCTATGGGCATCGGGAAGTGATTCCCCGCAACGTCGTCGATGACTTTGACGCCGGGAGCCGTGGACAGAAGTTCCCTGATCTGTTCCGGAGTGGCCTTCTCCCCTAGTTCGCAGTGCAGCGCTTCCGTATGCGCCCGGAAGACCGGAACACGTACGCACGTCGCGCTGATCGTAATGGAATCGTCGTGGAAGATCTTCCTGGTCTCCCTGATCATCTTCGCTTCCTCTTCATTGAAGCCGTCGGGCCCGATGGCCGAATTGTGCGAGAAAACGTTGAAGGCGATCTGATGCGGGAATTTGTTCTTGACGATGGGTTCGCCGTTAAGGTACGCCTTCGTCTGCTCGCGCAATTCCTCGATGCCCCAGGCGCCGGCGCCGGAGACCGCCTGATACGTGCAACTGACGAATCTCTTCAGACCGAATTTCTTGTAGATCGGGAACAAGGGAACGTTCGCGATGATCGTAGAGCAGTTCGGGTTCGCGATGATGCCCTTGTGCCACTTGATGTCCTCGGGGTTCACTTCCGGAACGACCAGAGGAACGTTAGGATCCATTCTGAAAGCGGAAGTGTTGTCAACGACCACAGCGCCTCTCTCGACCGCCGCCGGAGAAAACTGCTTCGATAAAGTTCCCGAAGTGGAAGACAAAACTATATCAACGTCGTCGAAAGCTTCCGGACGCAGCAATTCCACCGCGATCTCTTTTCCCTTGAAGACAAGTTTTCTTCCCACGGATCTCTCGGAAGCCAACAGTTTCAAACTCGACACCGGAAAATTTCTCTTTTCCAGAGTCTTCAGCATTTCCGTTCCAACGGCGCCGGTGGCGCCGGCTATAGCAACTCTTTTCATAAATCTATTTCTCCTTAACTCAATTTAATCTCTTCAACGCGGCTTCCGCGACCATGTCCCCCACTTCCGTAGTGGAGAAGCCCATTTGTCCGGCCGCCATGCTCTTCATCTTAGGCGTGGTGTCGCCGATCGCTTCCACGATGGCGTCCCCGGCTTTTTCTTCTCCCAGGCTCTGCAAAAGCATCGCGCCGGACCAGATGGCCGCCAGAGGATTGATCTTGTTTTGTCCGGTCCACATGGGCGCCGTTCCGCCGATCGGCTCGAACATAGAAACGCCTTCCGGATTCAGGTTGCCGCCCGCCGCCACGCCCAGGCCGCCCTGGGTTATGGCCGCCAGGTCCGTGATGATGTCGCCGAAGAGATTCGTCGTCACCACGACGTCGAACATTTCCGGCGTAGCGACCTGATAGAGCGTCGTAGCGTCCACATGATAATACTCGCGCTTGATGTCGGGATACTCGGATCCGATCTCGGCAAACGCTCTGTTCCACATGTCGAAAACATACGTAAGAACATTCGACTTGCCGACCAGCGCCAGCTTGCTAACTTCAGCTTTGCCCCTAGCCGCCTTGCCGTATTTCCTAGCATACTCAAAAGCGTAGCGCAAGCAACGATCGACCTGCTTACGGGAATAGGCCATGACCTGCGTGGCGACTTCGTCCGGAGTGCCGACCATCATCGCGCCGCCCATGCCGGTATAAACGTCGCCGGAGTTTTCACGGACGACGGTGTAGTCGATATCGTCCGGGCCTTTCCCCTTCAAAGGCGTCTCAACGCCTGGGAACAGTCTAACCGGCCTGAGGTTGATATACTGGTCAAGCTCGAACCTGAGCTTCAAAAGAATGCCTTTCTCAAGAATGCCGGGCTTGATATCCGGATGCCCGATAGCGCCGAGATAAATAGCGTCGAAAGTCCGAAGTTCATCGATAGCGCCCTCCGGCAGAGTCTCGCCGGTGCGCATATACCTTTCGCCGCCGAAATCAAAATGCTTGAACTCAATGTCGCAGCCCAGGCTGCCGCTGACAGCTCTTATGACCTTAAGCCCTTCGCCGATTACTTCCGGCCCGGTGCCGTCGCCGGGAATAACGGCCACTCTTTTAACTTCTTTCATTTCATTTCCTTATTTTTTTGTTTAATATTTTATTTTAGCATAAGGAAACGAAAAATGGCACACTATTCCTGCTTGTACTCGAAGTGCTGGTAGTCTTTCAGGCTGTTCCAGTCGCCGCCCCAGATGAAGCCGTTTTCTGTGAAGAGCTTATAAATAGCGCTGTCTTTGGTTATGCGGCGAGGGTCGGAAGCGTCTCTTTCGATGTAAGGCCTTCCCTCTTCAGGCTCCACCTTTTTTATGGAGCCGTCTTTGTTGTAGGTGACGCAGGGGTTATAGAGAGGGTTTATGTCGATGGCGAGGCCCAATGCGTGTTTGGAAAGCTTGTCTTTGCCGGCGATGGTCCTGTAGCAGAAAGCGCTCGTATTGTTGTCCGACATCGAATTTTCGTCGTTGGCGTCGTATTCGTCTATTAGCCTTATCTTTTCTATCGGATACTTTAGTTCCAAAAGCCCAGTGAACACTTGTTCAACATCAGAAGCTATCTTTTTATTGACCACAAGTTCGCCTACATGCATCTCCCCGTCGAAACCGTAATGCTTGACTTTCATATAGACAAGATCTTCCTTCATCAGTTTGCAATCCTCGGGAAAAGACTTTCCAAGCATCCTTTTGAAAACACTGTCGGGCAGAAAATAAAACGTGGCGATGGGAGCTTTAATATTCAAAAACTCCTCGTTGGATATGACGTCGATCGGATGCTTCATATCTTTGGGCGGTTCCTGCAGCGGAGGCGGCGGAACCGTCTCCTGCTTTTTGCAGGAAGAAAGCATGAGGGCCAAGGAAAGGATGAGGAGCGTGAGTTTCGTGACGGTGAGGCCGGCGCCCTGGTGCCATTTTTTCATTCTTATTAATATGGTGGATGTGATGAAGGCCAGGATCAGGCCCAGAAGCGCTGTGAGAGCCATTAAGGGCTCTTTCGGGGCAAAGAGGAGATATCCTATGCCTACACCCAGAAGCAGGCCGATAAGCGGAGTTATGAGAAGAAGCAGAATGGCTCTGGTCTGGACTTTGGGCTTTTTGATGATCTTGACTTTGTCGTTAGGCTTGATGTCTTCGTCAGGAGGAATGTCGGCCTGGAGCTCCATCATGCCGTCTTCCTTGCTGACGGAGCACTGGCCGCAAAATTCGCAGGCCTTGGTGCGGGAAAGAAGGACTGTGGCTTTGCCGTCAGGGGTTATTTTTACGACGGTGCCGGTCTCACTAAATTGCAGTTCCGTCATTCTTCCTGCTCGAGGGCTTTTTTATAGAGTTCTTTCCTGTTGTGCCCGGTAATAAGGGAAACCGCCTGGGCTGACTGGGAAAGGGAGAGGTCGGCTTTCTTTTTTAGGAGGAGAACTTTTCTGACGGCGTCTTCAATGTTTGTGTCCTGTTCTTTTGGTTCTTCTTTTTTGCCTTCTATTACAAGGACGCACTCACCCTTTATTTCGGCTCTGGATTCAAGTTCTGTCAGGACTTCATCTATGGCGCCCCTTACGCATTCCTCGTGGATCTTGGTCATTTCCCTCAGGAGAGAGATTCTTCTTTCCTTTATGTAAGGTTTGAGATCTTTTATCAGTTTGATGATCCTTAAGGGGCTTTCGAAGAGGATCACAGTCTCAGTTTTGTTCTGGATATTGCTGAAAACCGCTTCGCGATCCTTGCCTTCCCTGGGGAGAAAGCCGAGGAAAGTGTAAGTTTCGGTGGGCAGTCCGGAGAGGACGAGGGCGGTCTCGACGGCGCAGGCGCCGGGCAGACAGGTGTAGGGAATGTTTCTGTCGCGGAGAGTCAGCGTGAGATAGCTTCCGGCGTCGGAAACGCAGGGATAGCCGGCGTCGGAGACAAGGGCGATATTCTGTCCCTTGGTGAGTTTTTCGATGAGCTGTTCCGTCGCTTCCCGCTCGTTATGCTGATGGAAGGCGAAGAGCGGCTTTTGAATGTTGAAGTGACTGAGAAGCTGAATGGTGTGGCGGGTGTCCTCAGCCGCGATAGCGTCAACTTCCTGGAAGATCCTCAAGGCCCTTGGGGTGAGGTCTTCGAGATTGCCTAAGGGAGTAGCGACGATGTAAAGCATCAGAAATCTCCTATGGCTCTTACACGGGCGCCGACTTTGCTCACTTCCTTCTGATTCTGGATCTTGTAAGAAAGAAGCTTCTTTGCTCTTAAGGAGAGGGCCTGGCGGTCGCCTTCCGGGAGGTCGACTTCTACGGTATGGGACTGCCCGTCGAAGGGAAGCGTGAATTCGTAGAGTTTGTTTTGGCCGAGGTAGAGCGTGTATTCCTGATTCTTGGGCTCGAGCGGTTTCGATAGCAGCATTTCAAAGTCTAAGTGGACTTTGGTGCTCGGGAGTGAAGGCTGCCAGGAAAAGCCTTGGCCTATGACGATCAGTCTGCCGTACTGAGTGTCCTCTATGCCGATGGAGCCCTGGGCTTGTCTCATGAATTCGTTGGTGAATTCGTAGTCAGAAGCGAAGGCTAAACCAAGGTCGCGGCTCTCCCCTTCCGGCTTCCAGGGTTTGCTTACGGCAAAGCAAAGAAGCGATCTGTCGGAGAGCCAGGGGAAGATGTTGAGTTTTATTTCCTGCCATCCGGGCTCATTTAAGTTGATGGTGTCCAAGAGTACGCCGTCATACCAGAAGGTGACGGTGACAGGCTCCTCCCTTACGGCCGCGATCCTTAATTTGAGGACGCGGTTCGTTTCCGGGACTTCTATAAGCATGCCGCCTTTGGGCGCGCTCCACCTGTAGTCGAAGGCGTTGCCCATCCAGCGCTCTTTGTTATAGAAACCGAAGTCGCTGGGAAGGTCGAACCTTTGTCGGCGTTCCTCGCCGCCCAGTTTG
>Ga0310690_10005012_pt1 | contig 18315 bp, 17 predicted proteins | sample AusTroGonzalo_MG_2_FD_207661 | JGI IMG/M metagenome (GOLD analysis project Ga0310690, IMG submission 207661) | Bovine rumen microbial communities from tropical cattle in Woodstock, Queensland, Australia - Gonzalo_04 (v2) (version 2) | ecosystem: Host-associated > Mammals > Digestive system >...
ATGATCTCGCCGAAGAAAACATCAAAGCTGAATACTCTGTAGTGGAAACCGAACTGAAAGACCGGACCCAGCAGAGTTCTTGCGATGAGGGGTATGGCCGTTGCATTCGCCCAAAGGACTGCGATACAGGTGAGCACCAAAAACCAGGCGCTTAAGAATCCGTGGTCATAGCCGAAGCATTCCTTGGTGTAGGTATAGGTACCACCGCCGTCGGCGAAACGCTGCATCAGGTAATTGTAATTGACCGCAAGTATTATCATTACCACGGCGCCCATCAGCATTCCTATGGCGGATCCGACAGGCCCTGCGTTCGGCAGGAATACCCCGCCCGGCATTACAAAGGCACCCCAGCCTACGGCGCAGCCGAAAGCCAGAGCCCATGCCCCGAGGGGGCTTAAGTACCTTGTATTATCTTCCTGAGTAATTTTATCATTCATAATGAATAGTATTTGTTTATGTCAGCAAAGCGCAGCATAGTATATATGCGCATCTGTTTACTCTGCTGCGTATTCGTTGATGCCGTCTACAGTGTGTTTGTAAAGAGCCTCGATCTGATCGATCTTTTCCTTTACTTCCTCGTCGCTGAGTTTGCGTTCATTGCTGGGACGGAACTCTTCCGTGACTGCTGATGCAGCATTGAAGAGCCCCATGAGGCCGAGATTGGCACATACGCCCTTTACGGCGTGAGCGCTTTCAAAGAGCTCGGTCGGATCCATGGTCTTGCCCGCAGCGATCAGTCTGTCGACTACTCCGCTCGTCGGGAATTTACGGATATGTTTATCCATCAGCTTTTCCATGCGAAGGACTGCGATACCCTTTTCGTAGTCTCCTCCTATCTTTTCATATAATTCCTGAAGTGTCATGGTTTCAATTCCTTTCCGTTGATAATTCTTTTTCTGTGAGCTTTCTTCTCTCGTATCGCTCTATGATGCGTGCAACGCGGGCAAGTATCACCTCGTGCATTATATTTTGGGGGTATATCATGTGCCGCCGCCCTCTCTTTCTTTGTGGCTTTCTTTGATCCAGTGTTCAAGTGATATATAGAGTCTGTCGGGATCGACCGGCTTTACCAGGTGTTCGTTCATTCCGGCGGCGAAGGTATCGCGTATGTCGCTGGGGAAAGCGTTTGCGGTAAGCGCCAGGATGGGAACGGTCTTTGCATCCTTTCTCGGGAGAGCCCTGATGCATTTTGCTGCCTCAAGGCCGTCCATGACAGGCATGCGGAGATCCATCAGCACCGCATCGTAATAGTATTCGGGCGATGCCTCGAACATATCGACTGCGACCTTGCCGTTTTCTGCGTGTTCGCTGATCGCGTCTTCGAGATCGAGCAGATCGTGCACTATCTCTGCGTTTACTTCGAGGTCTTCTACGATCAGTATGCGGCGGCCCGTGATGTTAACTATGGGATCGGGTCTTTCGCCCGTTACCTCTTCCTCGTATTTTTCAAGCGGTATGTTGACGGTAAATACCGAGCCCTTGCCCTTGGTGCTGGATACATAGATGCTTCCGCCTATAAGGCCCAGCTTTTTCTTTACTGAGGAAAGGCCGAGGCCGATTCCTCCGAAACGGTCGGTCGCACTTTCGTCTTCTCTTTCAAAGCCGTCGAATATCCTGTCCATAAAGGCTTCGCTCATGCCGATGCCTGTATCGGAGACCTTGATCTCAACTGTCTTTGACCTGTCGTTTTCGGTGCTTACCTTTGCGCTGAATCCGACCGTGCCGGGAGCATCGGTATATTTTACGGCATTATCTATGAGGCCGAGCACTATCTGCTTGATGATCATCTCATCGCCCAGGAAAGTGCCGTAGGCATTTTTATCGATATTTGTTTTGTATAAAAGGCCCTTGTCCGAGCAGAGAGTTTCCGCGATAGCATTGATCTGGGCAAAGCAGTCCTTAAGCTCGAACTTAGAGCTCTTTGCCTTAAGCTCTCCGCTGTTGATGCGGTTTACGTCCAGTATATTGTTGATGAGGCCGAGCAGATGTTCGCCGCTTTGGCCAATCTTTTCAAGTGAGTCACGTGTTTCGGGATCGAGATCGGGCTTTTTGAGAGCGATCTTGTCGAGCCCGAGAATTACGTTCATCGGCGTCCTCATCTCGTGGCTGATGCCGGCAAGAAAAGCGGTCTTTGATTTGTTGGTCTCTTCTTCGGCGGCGAGCTGAGCCTCGAGCTTTTCTTTTTCGATTATCGTCTCGGTGATCCTGTTGATGTATTTATACATGATAAACACAAAGATACTTCCGAAGAAAAGTATCAGCGCCATGAGCAGATTCGGGCGGCTGAAGAGAGCAACACCGAGGTAGCCTATGAAGAAAAAGACGAGCAGAACTATGGGGATGTAGAGTATGCTCTTCTTTTCTCCCCAGTGCCCGCGTTCACTTATGAAACGCGCATATTTTATGAAGCCTGCGATGTTGTATATCATCAGCGCAGCCCCGAGGATTATCAGGATGCGCAGCACTGTCTGCATGTGATCCTTCCTCCTTTCGTTTATCACGTAACAATAACTCATTATCTATTATATAGGCTTTTCAGTTTGATTTCTATGTCTACATATCAATACGGGCTTCTGTTTGAATAAAAAAGGCCGCGCAAAAGCGCGGCATATCATAGTCTGTATTTATATTCTAGCGGAACACTATGGTATTTACCAGAAAGGCCAGAGGACGCGAAAGTATCAGCGAGGGTATATTGAATATGATGAGTATTATCAGTATGGCCGAGCCGTATTTCATGAGCTTTGTGCCGTCGATATCAAAGATCGCGCGGCAGGCATTAAAGCCGTCAAGAGGCGGCACCGGAAGCAGGTTAAAGAGCATCAGCGAAAAATTGATATAGACGAGATAGTACATCATATCAAATACTATGCCGCCAGACTTGGTCAGGAAGAATTCTATTGCGCCCGACCTTAAGCAAAAACGCAGGATGAGGCCCGAGATAACGCCGACGATCAGATTCATAGTAACTCCCGCTATAGAAACAAGCAGGCTGTCACGCCTTCTGTTTCTGAAGTTATTGGGATTTACCAGTACCGGTTTGCCCCAACCGAAATGAAGGAGCAGCAGGCAGGCTATACCGATCGGATCCACATGGGCCCTCGGGTCTATAGTCACACGCCCCATCATCCTGGGAGTCGGATCTCCGCAGAGATCGGCGACCTTTGCATGGGCAAACTCATGCAAAGACAGCCCTATCACTATGCCGGGGATGAGGCAGACTATATTGTAGAGCCAGTTTGCTATATCAAAATTTCCTGAGAAAAGTGAATTTATCATTTATACGAGTTCTCCGTAGAGGCTGAATGTCTGTGCCTTTACGATCTTTACGGGAACGATCCGGCCGATGAGAGCAGGGTCTCCGGGCAGATCTACTGTCTTTAAGCTTTCCGTGCGGCCTGTCAGCATTTTGTCATCTGTCTTGCTGGGACCTTCGATCAGGACTGGCAGGATCTGGTCCTGCAGCTCTGACATCTTTTCCGCCTGTATGTCATGGATGACGTCGATAAGGCGGTTGAATCTTTCATGCTTTATTTCTTCGGGGACCTGATCTTCCCACTTTGCTGCAGGCGTTCCTTCTCTTACCGAATAGATGAAGGTAAAGGCCGAGTCGTAGCGTACGCGCTTTACAAGGTCTATGGTGTCCTCGAAGTCTTCTTCTGTTTCGCCGGGGAAGCCGACTATGATATCAGTGGTGAGCGCGATATCGGGGCAGGCCTCTCTCAGTTTTTCCACTCTTTCGAGATAGTGGGCGCGGTCATAATGACGGTTCATCTTTTTGAGCACCGCATCGCTGCCCGACTGAACAGGCAGGTGGAAGCAGTGACAAAGATGTCTGCATGTTCTGAAACAATCGATGAGATCGTCGGACAGGTCCTTGGGATGCGAGGTCATAAAGCGTATGCGCTCGAGTCCCTCGATCTTATCTATCTCGCGGAGCAGCTCGGCAAAAGTCATTCCCCCTGCGTAGGAGTTTACGTTCTGGCCCAGCAGCATTATCTCTTTGCAGCCGTTTTCAGCAAGGCAGGAACATTCGCGTAGTATATCCTCGGGCTTTCTGCTCATCTCGCGGCCGCGTGTATAGGGCACTATGCAGTAGGTGCAGAAATTGTTGCAGCCCTGCATGATGGATACATAGGCCTTGAAATCGTACATGCGCTTTGCCGGGAGGTTTTCCGCGATCTCTTTTGTCGCATCCTTTATATCTATGATGCGCTCGTGGTTTTTATAGACATTGTCAAAGAGCTTCGGGAAATCAGCGATATTGTGGGTCCCGAAAACTAGGTCCACCCAGGGGTATTTCTGTTTTACCGCGTCGATGATGTGCTGCTGCTGCATCATGCAGCCGCAGAGTATAACGAGCTTTCCGGGGTTTTCTTCGTGGCTGTGTTTAAGCTGTCCGAGCACGCCGAAAAAGCGCTTGTCCGCATTCTCTCTCACGGAGCATGTGTTAAGCACCACGACCTGAGCGTCGAGCTTTTCCTCTTCATATGTAAAACCGAGATCTTCGAGGAAACCTGCCAGAGTTTCGGAATCCCTTTCGTTCATCTGGCAGCCGAAGGTCACGATATTATAGGTCTTCTTTTTCATGTTTCTTCTGTCTTGTCATGAGGAGGCCAACAGCGTCGCTTGCCTTGATCTTTCCGTTGATGCAGGCGTAAATAGCTTCGGTGATTGGCATTTCGACGCCGAGCTCTTTTGCGAGGCGGTAGGCAGAATCGGCTGTGAACATGCCTTCGACTACCATGCCTACTTCCTTTACGGCATCCTGAGGATCCATGCCTTTTCCGATCAGTATGCCGCAGCGGCGGTTACGGCTGTGCATGGAGCAGCAGGTAACGATGAGATCGCCTATACCGGCAAGGCCCGAGAAGGTCTCTTTGTCAGCACCCATCTTTACGCCCAGCCTGGTCATTTCGACTATGCCTCTTGTCATCATAGCGGCCTTTGCGTTGTCGCCGTAGCCGAGCCCGTCGGATATGCCGGCGCCAAGTGCGATGATGTTTTTAAGTGATCCTCCGAGTTCGACACCAAGCACGTCATCACTGACATAAATTCTGAATCTTTCGTTCATAAAGCTGTCCTGAACGAATTCGGCAAGAGCAGTATCCTTTGATGCAACGCAGACAGTCGTCGGCATCGCGCGGCCTACTTCCTCTGCGTGTGAGGGGCCGGAAAGAACTACGTATCTTGCGTCGGGCTTGATCTCAAAAGCAAGCTGCGACATGGTCTTAAGTGTTTTCTGATCTATGCCCTTTGCTACGTTGACAATGATGGGGTCTTCGGGCATCATGGGAAGTGCCTTTTCAAATGCTCCCGCAAAGTGCTGGGCAGGAACAGAGAAAAGAACGATCTCTGCATCCTTTAAGGCATCTGCTTCCTCGGGGCACATATGCACGTCGTTGGGAAGTATGACACCGGGAAGATAGTCCTTGTTTTCACGGTCTTCCTGCATGCGGCGAAGATGCTCGGCATCAAGGTCCCACATGTAGATGCTGTGGCCTATGCCTGCGAGATGTACCGAAAGAGCTGTTCCCCATGAACCTGCGCCTATAACTCCTATTCTCATGTCATGCCTCCTTATTATCCGGCGCCTTATCCGGATGTACTGCGTCCTGATTTGATTCTGTGCTATGTTGTCCGACTTTGCTTTCCGTGCCGTTCCTGAGTCTCTTTATGTTTTCTCTGTGCTTATAGCATGTGAGTATGCAGAGTATCAGCGCATAGATAGTAAAGCCGGGTTCCATGAACAGTGAGAAGATCGGCATTGCTATAGCAGCGCAGATCGAACCGAGCGATATGTATTTTGTCGTTACGAAAAGTATCACCGCGACCGCAAGGCAGCAGAGAGCGAGCTTGGGGTTTATCGCAAGCAGGACTCCGAGCCCTGTTGCTATGCCCTTGCCTCCTCTGAATCCGAATACTGCCGGATACATATGGCCGACGACGACTGCAAGCGCGCAGGGATAGGCCATGCCGAACTTTGCACCTATCATTACGGCGATAACGCCTTTTAATACATCGATGATGAGGGTCGCCGCCGCCATGCCCTTGCCGTAGTTGCGGAGCATGTTGGTAGCGCCTGCGTTGCCCGAACCCTTGGTCCTGACATCTTCACCCTTGAGCAATTTGCTGAGTATTATCGCAGCAGATATATTGCCAAGAAAATATGCGATTATTATACTTACTATTCCCATATCTTTTACTTCTCTTCGTTTTCTCCCTTTTCACGGAACACGAATTTGATCGATGTTCCTTCAAAGCCGTAGGCATCCCTGATCTTGTTTTCGAGATAACGCGCATAACTGAAATGCATGAGTTCTCTGTCGTTGATCTGAAAACTGAAAAGAGGCGGTTTTACGGCGACCTGAGTCGCATAGTATATCTTGAGGCGTCTGCCTTTATCGGACGGCGGGCTCTGCATCATGACGGCATCCTGTATGAGCGAATTGAGCTGGCCTGTCGAAACTCTCATGGCTCGGCTTTCCGATACGGCCTTTGCCATATCGACGAGCTGGGGAAGCCTTGTTCCCTTTACAGCCGAGGTAAAGATTATGGGCGCGTAGTTCATGAACTGCAGTTCGCCCTTGATCTTCTTTGTCATGTCGCGCATGGTGTTGGTTTCTTTTTCGACGAGGTCCCATTTGTTCACGACTATGATCATGCCCTTGCCCGCTTCGTGGGCAATGCCCGCGATCTTTTTATCCTGTTCGGAGAGGCCTTCAGTCGCATCGATGACCAGAAGCGCTACATCGCAGCGCTCTATCGCAGCGACCGCTCTTACTACCGAGAACTTTTCGACATCGTCGTAGATCTTGCTGCGGCGGCGTATACCTGCGGTATCGATGAGTATATATTCCGTTCCGTCCTTTTCAAAGGGCGTATCTATGCTGTCACGTGTGGTGCCTGCGATGTCGGATACGATGACTCGTTCTTCCCCCAGCAGTGCGTTAGTGATAGATGATTTCCCGACATTCGGCTTTCCTATGATCGCGATCTTTACCTTGTCCTCGTCGCTGTCCTTTTCGTATTCCTCCCAGTCTATACGGGAGAATACTTCGTCGAGCACATCGCCGAGTCCTGTCTGATTCGCTGCGGATATCGCAAAGGGTTCTCCGAGACCGAGCTCGTAGAGGTCATAGAAATCATCGGGCAGCTTTCTTCCGTCTATCTTGTTTGCGACAAGGATAACGTCTTTGTTCTTTCTGCGAAGGATGTCCGCGACCTCGTGGTCTGCAGTGGTGAGGCCGTCCTTGGCATCGACGATAAAGATGATGACGTCTGCCATATCCATCGCTATCTCTGCCTGGGCACGCATCTGGGCCGGGATAACTTCAGTGGATGATGGTTCTATGCCGCCGGTATCGATCAGCATGAAATACTTTGACCTCCACTCGGCTTCTGCGATTATACGGTCACGTGTCACGCCAGGGGTATCCTCTACTATGGATACGCGGCGCCCTACTATTTTGTTGAAGAATGTGGACTTTCCCACATTAGGTCTGCCTACTACGGCAACTATAGGTTTACTCATGTCAGTTTATCTATCCAGATTCCAGAAATCTCTTGTGAATACCATTATCAGCGAATATATCTCGAGCCTTCCCGCGAGCATCATTGCACACATGAAAAGCTTCATGGGTGATGAGAACATCATGTATCCTATGTCGAGCCCGTTATCGGCGAAGCTGGTGCCCGTATTGGAGAGCAGAGCCCCCGAGGTACCGAGCGCGTGCGCGATGGTCGGCGACTCCAGCGAGATGATGAAGCCCCCGATGAAGAGGAAGGCTATAAAGGTCATGACATAGGATATCGCGGCTGTCTTGATGTTGCTTTTAAGAGGCAGCCTGTCGACCTTTGTAGTGATGACCGCTCTGGGGTGCAGGCGCTGGATGAAACTTTCCTTTATCACCCTTGCGATCACTACGAAACGGAAGACCTTGATGCCGCAGCCTGTCGAAAGCGAGCAGCCGCCTATGTATGATACGACTGTTAAGAAGCCTTTTGTGAACGAAGGCCATGCGCCCATGTCTATTGCGGCGTGACCTGTGGTCGTTGCAAAGGCTATCGATTCGAAGACGCCGAATCTGATGGCTGTTCCGACCGAGTCATAGGTATGCGCCGCGATGAGGCTGACGCTCGATATGACGGACGATACTGCGATGATGAGTATGAATGTCTTAAGTTCCGTGTTGTGTTTTATATTGTCCCACTCGCGCCTTGAGATGTATCCGTAGATCACAAATGATATGCACGAGAAGAAGGTGAATATCGCAACTATGATGTGTATGTAGTGCTCGGTGTAATGCGCGAGCCCGTTGTTAAAATTCGAAAAACCTGCGGACGAGGTGCTGGCAAAGGACATGCAGACCGCGTTGAAAAGATCGACGTGACCTGCGGCGAGCAGCAGCACTTCGGCAAATGTCAGACCGCAGTATACCCAGATGATGAGCTTTGCGGCGTTGCGGCTGCGTGAACTTACCTTGATCGCGCGGCCTCCCGGAGTCTCGACCGTCAGCATGGAATCCGAGCTGTTGCCGTAGACCGGGATCAGCGAGATCACGACGATCAGTATCCCTATGCCGCCCAGCCACTGGGTCTCGGAGCGCCAGAACTGCAGAGCCTTGGGGACAGATTCTATGTCCCTGATAACGCTGACCGCAGTCGTCGAAAAGCCGGATACGGATTCAAAGAAGGCATCGATGGGGTTCGGCAAAACTCCCGAAGCAATATAGGGAAGTGAGCCCAGAATGCAGGCAGTGATCCAGCCGAGGAAGACGACGAGTATGCCGTCACGCATATCGAGGCTGCCTGTCATGCGGCCGCCGATCTGGCGCAGCATTATCGAAAGGCAGATGCAGAGTATCAGTATGGTAGCAAAGCTGGTCCTAAGATGTCTGGAATCATCTGCAATGCACATTAAAAGAGATGGCAGCACGGCAAGGCCAAGCGCTGCCATAATAAAACTTTCGATTTTTGCAATTCCGTGCCAGTTAGGTTTTATCACTCTTGTATCTGTTTGCTTTTACTTTGTTGTTTTGATCAGAGCCTCGAGCATGGGCACGCTCGAAAGCAGGCTCAGTATAACGACCTTGTCATCCGGCTGAAGTTCGGTGAAGCCGTTGGGGATGATGGTCTTGCCGTCCCTTACGACAGCGGTGATGAGAACGCCGTCGGGGATATCTATATCGCGGAGAGTCTGACCGGCGATAGGCATGGACTTTTCGATCTTGATCTCGGAAAACTCTGCCTGGCCCTGTATCATCTTTGTGAATACGGTCTGTCCCTCTCCCTTGAGTTTTGAGAGTATCGAGTAAATGGTCATGTCAACGGGGCTGATAGCCATTGTTACGCCGAGGGATTCGGTGAGCTTTGTGTAAGCGCCCTTTTCCATCTTTGCGACAACGTCTTCTACTCCGTGCTGTTTTGCCATGAGGGAAAGCAGCAGGTTTTCCTCGTCGGATCCTGTCGTTGCGACAAAGGCATCCATTCTTTCGAGGTTTTCCTCGATGAGGAGGTTGATGTCGGTCGCATCACCGTTGATGACGAGTACGCCGTCAAGCTTTTCGGAAAGGTATTCACAGCGCTGGCGGTCTGTTTCTATGATACGGACGTTCTTGTGAATGGCAGCAAGTTTTTTCGCAAGGAAGTAGCCTGTCTTGCCGCCGCCTGCTATCATTACGCGTTCGATCTCTGTGTTGTCCTTGAGGCTTCCGACCCTTTTATGGATCTTTTCGACATCGTTCTGCGCGCCGATAAGATAGATCTTGTCGTCTTTTGCGATGGACGTGTTGCCGTTGGGGATGATCATGCTGCCCTGGCGCGAGATCGCACCGATCAGCATGTTCGGAAGCAGGGACGATGTCTCTTTGAGCTGTTTATCGCAAAGCTCCGGCATCTTTTCCGCGTCAAATTCAAGGATCTCGATGCCGTCCGCACGTATGCGTCCGCCCTCGAGCCCGTATTTTTCTGTAAGGTATTTGAAGATCTCGTTTGCGCAGGCCATGTCGGGACTGACCAGATGGTTGATGTCAAATGCACTGCAGATGAGTTCGACCTGATCGACATGTTCGGGGTCATGCGCTCTTGCGATGACCATAGGGCATCCGAGTCTCTTTGCGAATGAAGCTATAAAGATGTTCTTTTCGTCGTCGTCTGTTACCGCAATCAGGGCATCAAAAACCTCAACGTGCAGCTCCTTTAGCAATTCCACACTCTTTGCGTTGGCAACGACTGTCATGATGTCCATACGGGCATCAAGCTTTTGCAGTATAGCCTCGTCTTTGTCTACGATTGTAACTTCATTGCCGCCACCGAGCAGAGCGTCAGCGAGACGTTCGCCCAGGGTCCCGGCACCAATAATCACGATTTTCATAACACAATATTATACCATAATATGCACTTAAAAAGCCAACCCCCGGCGGGTTGGCTTTTTGTGTTTATTTGCTTAATTCTTTAACAGCTTTCTTGAGTTCTGCTGTACGATTCGTCTTTTCCCAGGTGAAGTCTTTGTCTTCTCTTCCGAAGTGGCCGTATGCGGCTGTCTTGCGGTAGATCGGGCGTCTCAGTTTGAGCTCGCCGATGATGCCTGTCGGGGTAAAGTCGAATACCTTCTGTACTGCAAGAGAGATGAGCTTGTCATCTACCTTGCCTGTGCCTTCGGTATCAACGAGTATGGATACGGGTTGTGCAACACCGATAGCATATGCGAGCTGGATCTTGCATCTGTCTGCAAGGCCTGCGGCAACAACATTCTTTGCCGCCCAGCGTGCTGCATAGCATGCGGAACGGTCTACCTTTGTGGGGTCCTTGCCGCTGAATGCGCCGCCGCCGTGGGGAGCATATCCGCCATAGGTATCAACTATGATCTTTCGGCCGGTGACGCCTGTGTCACCTGCGGGTCCGCCGAGAACGAAACGTCCTGTCGGGTTGATGAAATACTTTGTCTTGGAATCGAGCAGTTCCTTGGGAACTACCGGCTTTACGACCTTTTCGAGCAGATCCTTTTTGATCTGTTTAAGAGTAACGTTTGGATCATGCTGTGTCGAGATTACGATAGCATCTATCCTCTTGGGCTCGCCGTTGTCATCATACTCAACTGTTACCTGGGTCTTGCCGTCGGGTCTTAAATACTTGATCTTACCGGTCTTTCTTACCTCGGTGAGTCTCATAGCGAGCTTGTGGGCAAGGCTGATAGGAAGGGGCATGAGTTCCGGTGTTTCGTTGCATGCATAGCCGAACATGATGCCCTGGTCGCCTGCGCCGCCGACCTTGTCGTTGGTGCCGAGTGCGATATCGGGGCTCTGGCTGTGCACGCTGACTGTGATGCCGCAGCTTTCGGCAGCAAAACCGTACTCGTCCTTGGTGTAGCCGATGTCTGCGATGACGCCGCGTGCAACGTTCATGATGTCGACATAGCCTGTTGTTGTGACTTCGCCCATTACATGGCAGAGGCCTGTGGTAACTGCTGTTTCAACGGCAACGCGCGAGTTCGGATCCTGCTTGAGCAGTTCGTCGAGCACTGCATCGGAGATCTGGTCGCATACCTTGTCGGGATGTCCTTCTGTTACCGATTCACTTGTGAAAAGTCTTTTGAATTTGTTCTGAGCCATAAAAAAATCTCCTTCTCAAATAAGAAAGGAGCTCATCAATTTTTCCTCATCTTTCTTGTTAAACAAGTAGGATTTGGCACCTTCGCTTTCGCGGGTTGCCGGGCTTCATTGGGCCTATTCCCTCAGCCGCTCTCGATGAGCTCTATACAATTTGTCCGCAAATATATTACAGCGAAAGCCGGCCGTTGTCAATCAACATCGGCCGGCATTTTGACTATCTCAGGTTTTCCGGATTGAGGCACTTGAGGTCGTCGACTACGAAGAGGCCGTCTTTGCGGATGAGCTCGTCGTCGAACCAGATCTCGCCGCCGCCGTATTCGGGGCGCTGTATCATAACGAGGTCCCAGTGGATGGCGGATTTGTTGCCGTTGCTGCAGTCGTCATAGCAGCGGCCCGGGGTCAGATGGAAGGATCCGCAGATCTTTTCATCAAAGAGTATATCCTTCATAGGACTCAGTACATAGGGGTTGACGCCGATGGCGAATTCGCCGAAGTATCTTGCACCCTCGTCCGTGTCGAGGAATTCGTTGATGCGTTTGGTGTCGTTTGCTGTAGCCTTTACGATCTTGCCGTTTTCGATGTCGAATTCGATGTTTTCATAGGTGAAGCCCATCTCAAGGGACGGGGTGTTATATGCAATGTGGCCGTTGATGGAATCGCGTACGGGCGCGGAATATACCTCGCCGTCGGGGATATTCATGTGACCTGCGCACTTTACGGAACCTATGCCCTTGATGCTGAATCTGAGGTCAGTGTTGGGACCTACGAGGTGGACCTTGTCGGCATTGTCCATTCTCTTTTTAAGAGCGTCCATAGCCTTGTCCATCTTTGCATAGTCCAGAGTGCAGACATCGAAATAGAATTTTTCGAAAGCCTCCTTGGACATTCCGGCAAGCTGAGACATTGCGTTATTGGGATAGCGCAGTATGACCCACTTGGTATGTTCTACCCTGTAATCGAGAGTCTCTGATGTTGCGATGCTATACATCGACATCTTTTCGGAAGGAACATCGGAAAGTTCCATGGTGTTGTCGGATGCGCGTACTGCGATATAGGCATCCATGTCCTTCATGAAAGCAAGGTCGTGCTTTGCCTGAAGATCGAGCTGCTCTTTATTTGCCTGAAGCAGGATCTCGCGGCGGATAGTATCGCTCCATGATTTAACGAAGGGGTTTCCGCCCGCAGCGTAGACCTTCTGTATTATGCACTTGATGAGGTCGATGGGTTCGCTGCCGGTGTAGTCGATGAGAACGTTCTCGCCCTTCTGTATCCTTGTTGAATAGTTTACAAGCAGATCTGCAAGTTTTTCGATTTTGTCATTGATCATTTGTGTCACCTTATATTTCTTAATTGCTGTTAAGTATTTGACTTTTTTAATATCTGTCACAGGTCCGGGATAATACCGGGCCGGCGTTAAGTATCAACAGATATAGATTATACCACTAATGCTAGAGTCCCAGCGCATCCAGATAATCCTGGAAGTATTCCGCGCCGCTTTCTATGAAGTCATAGATGAGCGAGGTCTGGAACTGATACCGGCCGACTACATATAGTGAATAGCCGTAATCGTTTGCGAGCTTTGACTCGGCGGCCATGATCTTTTCAAAGGAATAGGCCGTAACGACAAGTTCGCCGGCGTCTCCGATATAGTAGAGGGCATTGACGTCGTCGTTGAGATAGAAGACCTTGTTTTCCGCATATGAGTTGTCGGACATGTAGTCCATGTACATGGTGCCGGCCGGATGCTCGGTATGGGTCATGCCGGGATTTCGCGCAACGAAATTGTTTGCAAAAAGGTCGAATATGACGGGCGATCTGTAGACCGTAACATATTCCCTTTTGTTGAGTATCATCGATGCCTCAAAGGCGCTGATAGCCATCGAAGACACCTTTGAAAGCGCTATGACTTTTCGTTTATATACCTCTATGGTGCTGACTATGAGGTAGTGCTTTGCCTCTTTTTCGACCTCGATCAGGGTCTCGCATTTATACTCTCTTCTTTGGCCGCCCGTCTCTATGGTCTCGATGCGATTGCGGAGGAAGGTCGCGTGCAGTTCGGGCGTTATGTCCTCTATATCCTCTTTTCTTGCGAACTCGGATACGAGGGGTTCCGCCGCCACAGCATCCTTTCCGAACATACGCATCAGATAGTAATTGATGACGCCATAGTCCGATTTTATCGGGACATTGAGTTTGGACTGAAGATGATTATATTCCCCTCCCGAAAGCTCGGGCGGAAAGTCGGTGATGTAAGATAGCTCTCTTACCTCTTTTGGGAGAAGCTTTCCGAAGGTCTTTGTGCGGAGGACCATCGAACAGACGAGGTATCTCGCCTCGCGTTCGGATAAAGGCTGAGGCTCTGCGCCCAGGCCCGCAAAGCATCTGGTCTGTTCTTCTGCCGTCAGCTTTTCATCATCGCTTTGCAAAAACTTTACCGTTTCAAGACCCAGCTCTTCGCAGTCGAAATAAAAGTACTGATGGAAATGAGGACTGTCGGTCAGTATCGTATCCTCCCATTCCAGGTGCATGGCAAGAACACCCATGAGACGGGTGTTGGTGACACAGCCTGTTATGTATTTATAGCGTTCCGGGGAATCCAGTCCGCCCTTGATGATCTTTATCTCCATCGCAACAAATAAAAAACCCGAACGCTCACATGCGCCGGGTCTTTATATTAGTCCATGTTGTACTTGTTCTTAAACTTTTCTACACGGCCGCCGCGGTGTGCGAACTTCTGCTGGCCTGTGAAGAACGGGTGGCACTGAGAGCAAACATCAAGTCTCATCTCAGGCTTTGTGGACTTTGTCATGAATGTGTTGCCGCAAGCACATGTTACTTTGCAGTCTACATATTCAGGATGAATTCCTTCTTTCATTTTGACTCCTCCTTCGTGATCTATCTATATGGAATGTTATGCGTTTGCGGCGCATAACTAAATTACGCCTGTTTTTGAACGCCTTAATATAATACCATCAGTTCGGGGCTTTTTCAAGGGTATTTTTCCCCGATTTTTGGCTAAATTTTGCGCAGCGCAAGTATCCTGTCGTGGCCCTCAAGATCCTGTATTATGCGGGATCCCGGGAGCTTTTCGCTGAAGTGCTGTCCCTGGTCGGCTCCTATCTCCATCAGGAAAAGTCCTCCATCCTTCAGATAGGGATCGTAGGCCTCAACTATACGGTCAGGTATCTCCCAGCCGTGCTCTCCGCCGTCAAGGGCGGTGAGAGGTTCCCAGGCGCGGACATTGAGGTCCAGAGTCGGGATGACTGCCGAGGGTATATAGGGCGGATTTGCCGTTATTATATCGAATTTTGCGGTAGCGCCGACAGTTTCGTCATTGATGTTTTCAAAGAGGTCTGATTCTATGAATTTAACATCAAGACCCAGTGCGCTCGCGTTCCATTTTGCGACTTCAAGAGCATCCTTTGAGATGTCCGATGCGACCACCTTTGCATTGTGCTTTGCAAGATGCAGGGCTATGCAGCCGGAGCCCGTGCAAAGATCGAGAACAAAGGTCTCTTCCCCTGCGCGGCGGCGCAGATCGACGAACTGGCGGGCTATATCGGCCAGGCCTTCGGTCTCGGGCCTCGGGATGAGAACTCTGTGATCTACATATAGTTTAAGGTCTAAAAATGCAGCCTCGTTGATGACATACTGTATGGGCTTACCGCTTGCGCAAAGCTCGGTGTATTCGAAAAGCTGAGCCTCTTTTGCGCGGTCGGGCATATAGCTGCGGGTCATGATGTCGATGGAATCGATCTTGAACACGTGGCAGACCAGGTCCTGGGCCACGCGGTAGGCATCGGGAAGGCCTGCTTCTTTCAGTCTATCCCTTGTTTTTTCGAGCAATGTACGCATTTGTTTCTTCCTCGTTTTTGATGAGAGTTCCGTCGGGTTTCATTATACCGACCCAGTATTCAACGGGGACGTCCGGGTCCTCGTGACTTGGCAGCACCATTTTGGTCGCAGCGATAGCGACCTCGAGTTCCTTTTCATCAGGCTCTCTTGTGGTAAGCTTCTGCAGCAGTATGCCGGGCATCGAAAGTATCTTTACGCAGGCATTGCTGTGTCTGCCCGTCCACTGCAGAACTTCATATGAAAGCCCCGCGATAACGGGAATGAGCAGCAGCCTTGAGATGACGCGGGTCGCAAGGTTGGGCCAGCCCAAGAAACTGAATACCAGAAGACTTATCACCATTACGAACATCAGAAAGCTCGTTCCGCAGCGCGGATGCAGGGTGTAGAAAGTCTGGGCGTTTTCCGGAGTCAGCTCCAGCCCGTTCTCGTAGCAGTGTATGGTCTTGTGCTCTGCCCCGTGATATTCAAAGGTGCGGCGTATATCGGGCAGCTTTGAGATCACGGCTATATAGATAACGAACATCGCTATCCTGAGCACGCCCTCGATGAGGTTCAAAAGCACAACGTTTTTGATGCCGAGTTTCTGGGTTATCGAAACAAGCAGAGTCGGCAGCAGTATGAATATACCGACCACCATGACTATCGCAAGTATGACAGAGATGATCATGGCAAAAGTCATGCCGGCGTCTTTTCCGAATTTCTTTTCGAGCCAGAGATCGAATTTGTCGGGCTGATAGGCGGGATTATCCTTATCCGCAGCCTCGAGCACCTCGGCCCCGTACATCAGGACTCCCGTTCCCGTCACAAGGGATGAAACAAAGCTCACGATGCCGCGGATTATGGGCACCTTTTTCCATGAGCCGGGAGCTTTAAGCGGTTCGCAGGTGAGATGTATGTCACCGTTGGGAAGGCGTATGCCTATGGCAAGAGCCTTTGATCCCCTCATCATTATCCCTTCAAGTATGGCCTGACCTCCGACCTTGGTCGGGGTGGCATTTTTCATAAATATCCTGTTTAGATCCATATATCGATTATACCGTAATTAAAGACGTGTCTTCCTGAATTTTTCTATGAATTCGCGGTTGGACTTGCTCTGTATCATCTGAAGTACTATGCGTTCGGTCGCCTCGGCCGCTCCCCAGTCGGAGAGAGCCCTTCTCATCATCCAGACTGCCTCAAGCTCTTCCGGATCGAGCAGCATGTCTTCTCTTCTTGTGCCCGACTTGTTGAGATTGATGGCCGGGAATATCCTCTTTTCCGCCATGTTGCGGTCGAGGTGAAGCTCCATGTTGCCCGTGCCCTTGAATTCCTCAAAGATCATATCGTCCATGCGGGAACCTGTCTCAATAAGCGCTGTTGCAAGTATGGTGATGGAGCCGCCTTCTCTTAGGTTTCTTGCGGCACCGAAAAATTTCTTCGGTTTATATAAAGCACTGGGGTCTAAACCGCCCGAAAGGGTCCTGCCCGAGGGCGGTTCCACGAGGTTGTATGCACGTGCAAGCCTTGTGATGGAGTCGAGCAGTATTATGACATCCTTTCCGTGCTCTGCGAGGCGCTGGGCGCGGGCAAGTACCATCTCTGCGACCTTTACGTGATGGCTCGGCTGTTCGTCAAAGGTGGAGTAGATGACTCTGCCTTTGATCGATTCCTGCATGTCGGTAACTTCCTCGGGGCGCTCGTCGATGAGAAGAACGATGAGTTCCGCACCCGTGTCCTGATTCTCTATGGCCTTTGCGATCTGTTTTAGTAATGTAGTCTTTCCTGCCTTGGGAGGAGCGACTATGAGACCTCTTTGGCCCTTTCCTATAGGCGCGATGAGGTCTGTCATGCGCATGGAAAGAGCGGTCGAACCCTTTTCAAGTCTTATCCTTTCGTTCGGATAGGTAGGGGTGAGATCCGCAAAATCCGTCCTGTTTCTTGCAGCGCCCGGTTCATCGCCGTTTACTGTCTTAACGAATAAAACAGCACCGAATCTTTCGTCCTTCATAGGCTTTCTGCAAACGGCCTCTATCTCGTCACCGGTCTTGAGATTGAAGCGTCTGATCTGGCTGGGGCTGACATATACGTCTGCTTCCGAGGTCAGGAAATTGTCAAAACGAAGGAAACCGAAGCCGCCTTCGGCAAGATCGAGTATGCCTGTAGTTTCGTACTTATTCTCGTTCTGCTTTCTTTCCTCCTCGGCCTTGCGTTCTTCTTCGGCTTTGCGTTCGGCCTCTGCCTTTTCGTGCATCTCTGTCAAGGCGGCGATTATTTCCGCCTTTTTCATCTTTGCCGCATCAAGGCCCAGGGCCGCTGCGATTTCGCGAAGCTCTGCAACTTTTTTATCTTTTAATAATTCGAGTTCCATGTTTACCTCTTAGTTTATCTCGCGAAGCCATGCGCCCTCGTTGATGAAGCTGACGCTGCGGCCTTCGGAAAGAGATGCCTTTTTAGTTCTTTCGTCCGCAAAGTATGAAACGCCGTCTATGACGACAAGAGTATAGTCGGAATGTTCAGCCACCCTGGTTATGCTGCCTTTTTGAACTTTCATCTCGGTCGTTACGACTACAGTGTTTTCGGAACCTGCAACAGCGCCGAATACGAAGCCTGCACCGACCTGTTTCAGCATCTCGTCAAATGTGGTCTCACTGCCGTTCAGTATTATCTTTGCCTCGGGCGCGAATTTCACGTATACTGTCCTGCCCGAGCCGTCCGATACGGTGAGGCTCCTCTTTGCGGCAAAGGTCTGAAGCGGGACTCCTGCGATATCGACGACATCGCGTGCCTTTGATGCTGTAGCCTCTATCCCCCCGAGCGATGCCGGGAATTTCTCGAGCATGCGGGCGCAGATGGTCGCAAATTCAACTCG
>Ga0310690_10005013_pt1 | contig 18311 bp, 23 predicted proteins | sample AusTroGonzalo_MG_2_FD_207661 | JGI IMG/M metagenome (GOLD analysis project Ga0310690, IMG submission 207661) | Bovine rumen microbial communities from tropical cattle in Woodstock, Queensland, Australia - Gonzalo_04 (v2) (version 2) | ecosystem: Host-associated > Mammals > Digestive system >...
TTACTAGAACTTCACGACCAGTGATCTCTGCTTCCCCAATATACATTGGCATTTACTTGTCATCCTTAAGGAGACCTGTCGGAGCGTCAACAGGTGCATTCTTGAATTCCAAGTATGCAAAATCCTTAGCTTGGTAGCCAACCATGTCCAAGAAGAACCTCGCCGGGAACGCCTTTACATAAGCCTGATACTCACGTACCATTGCATTGTAATACTTTCTATGTTGAGCGATGCGGTTTTCGGTCATGGCCAATTCGGTCATGTACCGATCATAGTTCTCTATACTTCTAAGTTGCGGATAACGTTCTACCACGCCTTTGAGGTACAGAGAAGCATTCACATCACCTTTTCCTTCCGTCGGTGTTCTGGCAGCAGACAGTCCAATCAAGACTTCGGCTTCATGCTTGTCGTAGCTTTTCACAGCTTCAGCAAGGTTCACCAGCAGTCCTGCACGGCGGTTGTACTCGGCATTCAAATCGGACTCTGAACTTTCGATCAGAGTTTCCTTCTTGATCGCAGAGTTCTGATAGCTCTGAACCATCAGAATTCCAAGGGCTGAACAAAGCCCGATGATAATAGCCACTACGAGGACAATGAGTGCAATCTTCTTCATTTTATAACTCCTTTTGTTAAGTGAAGATTCATTATTTAATATAAGACTTTCTGAAAAAATAAAACGGTATCCGAAGATACCGTTATATTTAAGCCCAGAAGTTAGTTGACTTCTGAGCTTTTTCTAATTCTGCCTTATTTGCATATTCTCTGGCATTAATCGACAATACTTCAATATTCGTTATGATCTGTTCAGATACAGCTTCAAATCCAAAGATGTCTACAAGACCTAACATAAGTTCATTTGCAGTACTGAACTTGATGATCTTTTCACACTTATTTTCTTCAATGGTATGAGGCTTAAATACGAACTTAATGTAATTATACCTTGGATCCTTTTCCATAGGCTTATTAATGAATTCATATGTATCAATATTCATTCCCGGAAAGGTCTCATCGATTATTCTATCAATGAGATCTTCCGCAAATTCTTTAAGGTTCTTTTCGTAATCTGGTTTGGTGTGAATTTGGAATTGTATATACATTAGATATCCCTTGGTATATCTCTAAAGTTGAAACCTGTTTTCTCACATACATAGCTTAGCTTACGATAAGCTCTGTCTATTCTTCTACATTCTGATCGTATCTCATTATCTCTTTCTTGTTTGAGTCTTTTGATTTCAGCTTCAGCTTCTTTCAGCTTTCGCTTCATTACATTGAACTCTATATGTTCATCGATTGTCATCTTTTGCCTTAATATAAGAAATGATATCTTTGAACATGTCTTCTACCTTACTAAGATTTCTGTCGTTTACATCAAGATACATATGTTGATAGTCACGATTAAATTCTTTATCACCTATTTTATGGATAACATTTCCCATATAACAACCATACAGATCAAATCCATGGCATTCTGTACAGCACAAAGGCCAAGATATACCCCATGTATGATGACCATATGTAATCTTGTATTCAACGACTACGTATGGCAGACCATTCTGAGGAATAGTAATCATATCTGAAATCTGACATCCCAAGGATTTCATAAATTCTTTGAATTGCCAGCTTGTATAACGTTTTCTTTCGACTTCATTATATTCAACCATGGTTAGCTCCTATAACCAGAATTTGTATGACAGCTCTGCTTGTTCATATAACATTTCAAGACCGTTTATTGCATTTATACAATTCTTATTCGTCTTTACTAATTCAATATTATGAAGATCTCCGGCATAATTAAGGTCAAAATATGAGAATTTATTACATGAGCCTTGATACTTCAATATATCCAATTTCACATTAGCTGAAAATGGTATGCAGTTTATAATCAAATCATGTCCATAAGGATTAAACCAATCTAAGCTAACTTGATGATACTTCTTATATGGTAATACATCTTTTCCATGTCTGCCATATATAGTTATCTCTTTGGCATACCTATCCATTGATTCTAGTATAGCAGGAACCACTCCACCATTTCCAAGAATAGCTACAGATTCTAGGCATTTTTCATTTTTAGTAATAATTCTGTACTTAGACAAGACATTTTCTATAGCCATACCATCAGTAGATATACCTACGAGCTTTCCTCGTTTAGTAATCTTTACGCAATTAACAGAATCTCCAAGGCAATCATCTAAGTATTTCTTTATATCACGTTTATATGGCGTGGTCACATTAAATCCTATATAACCATTGCGAAGAAAATCACCTATTGCAAGAGCCAAATATTCGGTATCTCTAACGGTATATTCTACATCAGAATGAAATTTATTAAAGTACTCTTTAGATTTACTATAGGATATATTACATCCTATTAATCCAGCTTTAAGCATTTTGTACCTTTTGTATAAATTCTTGGGTTTTCTTGTATATATACTTCGTAATCTCAGCTTTTATATTTAATGCACCATCCATACCTTCGATCTTATGAGTAGATATCCTGTTATGAACGCTAACGCACTGAATATAAAATGCATAAGGTACTCTAAGTTGAATTCCAGATGCCGCACGATGACTACAGTCATCATACTTAAGCATATTCTTATTGTTTATATAACAACCGCTATCGGGTTCAAAATAAATGCCATATCCCATAGCATGAGTATTTAATCTCATTTTTAAGCGAGTATTTGTTATGATATTATCATAGATACTGATAAACTCACTTTCTTTAGGATCTTCAAAGTACTTTTCTATCAATTCTTCAAAGAACTGATGCATAAATTTTGTATGAGGAGCCTCTAAATTATTAGATGGCATATACTTCTCATATAAAGACAAAGTTATTGGTCTGTGTATTTTCATATGTCCTCTTAAACTAAAACTATCAAATTATAATATAATACCAAGGAACATAGAAAAAATAAAGGCATACGCCTTTATTTTTATTTCTTTAGCAGATTTGTGGCATTTAAGAAATGACCCATGCACACTATAGCGCAATAGATCTTTCCAATCATCCACAAACCACCATCATAGAAGATGGAAGCTAATGCTAATCCAAACATGGTTGAGATAGCGGCTAAAGTACCAGCACTTGATTTCATTGTTGTCCTCTTTGTGTATGTGAGACACTATTTAATATAAAAGTATACCTAGATACCTTTCAGTATCTAGGTATATATGAATCAAGAAGAAACTTAAATAAACGGTCTTACGAAGATAGGACTGTCTGGATCATCTGTAGTATTAATTATAAATAGTGTAGTCATAATATCTACAAGATCCTTAATTTCTGAATTATCAGGAACTTTTTCCTTAAGATATTCCATATTTCCATCTCTGATAATTTCAAACATCTTGGTAACATAAGGAGTAATCAAACCTTCATGACAAATCTTAGATTTGGCATCAGACATCTTACTTCTTCCAAGAAGAACTCGAATGGATTCTGGAACCTTATCAAATAAAATCTTTACCTTATAAGTTGGAAGATTTCTATTTGAGATTCGTCTATCTCTTGGGGTATTAAATTCAATGAATGGACATTCATCGATGATATTAATGAATAGACTTACCAATTTTGACTGATTAAAGTATGTAATCAAATTCCTACGAACAGATTGTACATAATTCATATACTCTTCATCAGATTTGGTCGTCATCCTCACAAGGTCTTTAATGCTTAGTGTTTTCATAGTCTTTTCTTTGTTGGTGGTTTCAATATATCGTTCGATATGTAAAATATCCACTAAGCTGTTGTATGCTTTACAATTATGACAAGTTGCTGATCGTCAAAAGTCTTATAAGTATACTCTGCATGATCACCACAGAATGCTATTATTTTATCAACAATGATAGCATACTTCTCAGGATCGCTTACTCTTAGTCCAGCTCCATTTCCAAGATTGAAATCAAAGACGAATTCATTTGGAATATACGGGTCAGTATACATCACTGGAAGAATTCCATACTGAATCATGATATCTGTAATATCTATATCTTCACCCACAAGTTGTGTAGTTACATTCTCATGGAACTGCTTCATATTCTCACGGATTTCAGGGTATATAAACTTGGCATCGTCTTCTTTTAGGTAATCCAGAATATTGAAGGGAATAGATACATACTTGGATACAATTACATTATCTTTTGGAGAAGTTAACAGTGTATACAACTCATTTAAAGTTACTGTATCAGTATTTAGTTCTTCTAGTTCTTTAATGAGGTCTTTGTCTTTGTGTATAGCACTATAGAATGCTTCAATAGCGTAATCAAGTGTTTCCTTCACCATTTCATGCAAGTTAAGCTCTGGAATAGTTCCAGATTTCATTGCAGCTAATCCATCTTTCGGATATGGAATGGAAGATCTTGTACCCGGTCTAAGTTTCCTATCTACAGCCTCCGAAACAGTTGGATAGGCATCCTTTTTAATTTTTTCTAAATTTTCTAATAATATTTTTAAATAAAAAGAAAAGAAAGCATTATGATCTACTTGATATACCTTAGAAAATTGATCAAATTTTCCACATTCTTCTTTAAAATTTTTTCTAAGATATGATTCAAATGAATTAAATTTTTTATCTATAAAATTAGACATATTATAGTCTCCTATTACATTCAGAAGTTCCAAAGTATATTAATATCATCATTATATTAAAACATGTATCTTATAAAAGGAGATATCAAAGTATGATATCAGTTAATGATAGACAGGACAGATGTCCTGGTATTGAAATTCCTGAATCCGTATCTTACTTCTCGGCTGAAGGACACAGATTTATACTTCCGCTTGTCATGGTGGGTGTAAAGAAACTTATCAATTTGCAGAAAACTGACGTAGAATTGACCGAAGTACTGTTCGACAAGATGAATAAAGTCAAAGCTCGTGGTATGGTTTATGACCTTACGATGCTTCGTCCTGACTTTAAGCATTACATTGCCGATCAAAAGTATAGTGGTGATGTAATCATCATCCCTGAAGAAGAATCCGAAGAATTTTGGGGGCAATCTAAGATCCCCGTATACAAAGAATATTACACATTCTTGAAGAGTGGAATTCATTTCTGCTCTGAACCCAAGAAATTTAAAATGCCTGAATGCGATGAAGCTATTAGCATTCGTCCTTATGTCAAGGACCTGCTCATGGTGTATTTTATCGTAAACAGAAACATTCGTCATGACAATAACACAATGCTTTCTTACGAGTTGTTTAAGATGGGAATCACTGGTAACATGATTGATAATCTTACTCAGTTCTTTGGAAGGTATAAGGATTTCGAATCTACTGTGGAAGGAATTTTAGACGATGGAACTTAAAGACTTTATCGGAGCTTATCGTGTGGACTTTGATTCTGATCAAAGTTCTAGCAGAGCTATTTTCAGAAATGAAATTACAGGAGAAATCCTTACAAATAAGACCGTTGTAGATCAGCGTCATCCGTTCTTGGTGTCCTGTGAAACTTTGGTTGCAAAGAAGTGTGCATCTCTCGGACATATTGTGCCTGAAAATATGCGTGCAGTCGCTCAGAACCATACTAGTACTGCTTCTGGTGGTAGTGGTGTGCGTGCATTCAATGATGCAGATATCGTTGAATATAACGACTGGGCAGCTCGTGATGACAAGTGTCCTGTGACTCGCATCATTCGTAAAGAACCGAACTTCTTGCTGTTCGTCTTACGCAATCCAATTCACTGGAAGCGTGTTAAGGCAAACACTCATGATGAATCTAACATGCTGTTTGACGTTGTCTTTGATGGTCCGAAGGGTATCAGAAAGGATAGAGAACACATCATGCGTAGTATTGGTATTCGTGTCAATACTTCTAGTTCATCTAAGCTTGAAAACATGAGCTTTGGTGCGTATGCTTACTATGATGAAAATGGTGATCATTACTTGCATCATCCGAACGTGTCTACAAGCAGTTCTGGAAAGATTTGTATGGGTAGCCTTGACGGTTCTACGACCCTTGGCAAGCTGCATATCTCTGATATCATCACGCTTATGGAAGGTGTCAACATGACTTCTGCCTATCGTGAAAACAGAAGGTTCTATACCAATGATGGTTCAGAATTCTACTTCGAAGATTGCAGCGACCTTTACAAGCGAAAAGAAATGTTCAAGCCGCATACTTATCTGGGGTAAACAATGGACGCAAAAAGAATTGTAATTCTGGGTGCTGGCGGTATTGGCGGTAACGTGCCGCTGTCTGTAGGCATGCTGGATGAAGTTATCAATAAAGGCACTGCCATGTACATCATGGACGATGACATCATGGAAATTTCCAATATGAACAGAATTCCTGTTCCCATCGGTGCCATCAACAAGTACAAAGTAGATGTCATTAAGAATCTTTCCAGAACCACTACTGATGTGATGGTTTCCACTAAGAAAGAACGTGTCAGTAACTTTGAAGAATTAATTGCAGATCCTCTCAATGACTTTGGAGAAGACGAAACGATTCCGCCGGATGAAGTTATCGGAGTCTTCAAGGAAAAAGAGACTTACGAAGATCCTAAGATCCGCAACAAAACGATAGTTGTTGACTGTCGTGACGTTCTTGATGCAGGTGTGATGTTCGAAGACATCGACATGAAGTTGTCGTATAATGGCGGCAACATTATGTGTATCACTTTCAACCCGACAGAAGGCGTATGGAAGACTCTTTCCGTTTACTCTCAGTCTGGTTATGAAGTGACTCCGTCCTTCTATATTCCTCCTGCAATGGTATGTGAGTTGTTGGCTGGCATCATAAAGAAATTCCCGGCATCTTGGATTTGTGGTAAGAGTCGTAAGATTAAGACCACGACCAAGGTGATTATAAATCTTGAAGAAGTCATCAATAATTCCATCGTGGAGATTTAGCATGGCAGTAATAAATGTCGTCTTTGAAGAAGATGAATTGACCAATCGTGTATTGAATGACTTCGGTCTGATTTACACGCATCTTCGAAATCAGCTTTATAATGATAACAATGAACCGTCTGGGTACTATACTGCATACTTGCAGATGTCCTCGTCGATCATTAATGTGTATAATAGCCTTTTGGAATTGATTCCGAATGTCCTTATCTATAAAGAAAAATTTGATAATGGTGTGCTCGATCCTGAACACTGTGAAGTGACTACACTTACGTCTGAACATGAAGACTATGGTAAGGCACTTCTTGCAGCTGTCTGCAATCGATACAAGGAAGCTCTTACTGCGCTTCTTGTCTCCGCATCTGAAGAAGTTCAAACGAAACCAGATGCTCATGTCGTCGTCTTCACTGGAGATAGTTACGGCTATAAGCATTCTGAATCGTTCAATGTTTGTATAGAAATGCTGACTGAAGTGAGACAGTTTGTCAGAGACATGATTCTGGCAGATGTCTCGGTGTTAGATTATATTATCAATGTCGCACCTATCCTTGCGGATACGTCTGTTAGTGAATTGATTTGGAAAAGGTACATTAAACATAATGTCAAGTGTGGACGTCCGATAGCTGTCAATAGTTTGGTAGTAGGTAAGTTGATGGTTATCAATAAGGTTGCACGTCTTGCCAAGTTGCTTGATGAAGCCTTTGAGTTTGTGATTAAGGACACTACGCTAGAGTTGGACGAAAGTTCACTCTTATATTATAAAGTGAATCCTAACATTCGAAATAATATTGTATTTGAGCACAGACTAGGACCCTATGCTCAAGCATTGTTTGCCCATGAAACGCAGGAGATTTTAAGTACGCCTGTGGTTGAAGGACAGCTCGATAAGAATCTATTCAAATTTGGATATCGTAGTAAATTTATGCCAGTCAATGCACCGACTGGCGAAACGCTCAAAGATGCAAAGTGCGAGGGATTGCTCGCAAAGTTTGCGTCTTAAGTCAATCTCAAACCTAAAACAAACTTAAAGGGAAAAATCGAATTATGGCACAGAAAACTTCTCTTGCCCAGTTGGATAACGACGAATTTGTCGAAGTCTGGAACTCTCCGATCACTAACAAGCAGGTTGCTGAAAAGCTCAATGCTTCTTGGACTCTCATTGTGACGAAGGCCACCCGTGTGAAGGCTGTTCGTGACGCTCTTACCGTCGTTCGTAACGGCGGTATCGCTGGCACGTATCAGGCTAAGGACGAAGCTGCTGCTGAAGCTGCTCCGACCACTCAGACGATCGCTCGTACCTCTGCTGTTTCCTCCAGCAGCGGTCTTCACATCAAGGTTCAGATCATGAGTTCCGCATCGACCCTTCAGACTGAAGCAGACATCAACGCTGCTACCACTGAAGATGCCGTTGCTGAAATGCACCGCCTCATGTCCGCCAATCGTATTACGAAGGCAGACTTGTACCGCAATGGTCAGTCTATCTCCGCTTCCGAAATTCAGGATGGCGACACGTTGGTGATTCGTCCGGCAATTTTCAACGCCTAAGCGAAGAACCTAAACTGAACACATCAAGCCGCAGGAAAATCTCCTGCGGCTTTCTTTTTTAAAAGGAATACTAGAACATGGGTCAATACGCACTTGAGACCAAGACAAAGTTCTTTAAAAGAGGGACTATCTTAGTTCCGATGGACATTTTAGGCACGATGCAAGCCTTCTGTGAATTCTCTCACGGTAATGAATATGGCTTGTTTCTGTCAGCAGATATTGATAAAGATAATTTAACAGCAACGATTGCTCCTGAAGTTTGGGAAATGCCCAAGCAGAAAGTGACCGCAGCTAGTATTGCATTTGAAGATTACGCTTCCGATAAGGAAGTGTATAACGCAGCATGTCACAGACACCCGTCTGGATGTCGTTCCTTCTCCGGCACTGACTGGGAATACGTCAATAAAGACTTTGACGTTTCCTTCATCTTCCTCGATGGTGGTCAGATGCCTGATGGCGTGATTACGCTGAAGATTGGTGAAGACTCGTTTGTTCATATTCCTGCTGATGTTAAGTGTTCAGATAATTTGAACGCAGTTGACTTCATGCAGAAATTGAAGGCTGCTCAGGCTATGGCAGCTGAAAATGGTGCAACGAAGGAACTCTTTGAAGAAAAGGTTTCTTACACGGCTTACTCGGCTCCTGCTTACAGTGGCTACAGTGGTTACAACTATGGTTATGGTAGCACTGGTTACGGTGGCTACTATGGCGGTGGTGTCAACAACTGGAACAGTGGCAAGAAATCCAAGAAGAAGAAAATCAAACCTCGTCGTGGGTGGTATTGGGGCTAATGAACCTTCATACTATAATGAATAGCTTTACGCCGATGGCTGCGTTTAAGGAAAGGCTTATAGCTTATACAGCTGATGCTGAATCCACTTTGGAAGAAAGAGCTATAACTTATACTTTCACGCATCCTTCGACGGATTGCATTTTAATTAATATGTCGTTGTTCCTGACGGCATTTTATAATGATGATTTAATGCCTAAAGATCCTGTGGTATATGATTCTCTATGTACCGCATTGATGATGAATAATTATTTGAGCGACTCGTTTACGTATGAAGAAATTCAGTATTCAAATCGTAGCGAATTCTTCAAGGATTGTACACCAGATGATCTTATAGCATTTACGGCAATTTTGGTTACTGAATATTTGGCATCCAAGTTTGACGACTCAGACAGACAGAAAGTTATGCTCTTGCACCCGTTTGCAGATAGCATAGACTTTCTTGAAACCGAAGACATCCATTATCATTTGAGAGACTACGCAAGTGGTGAAGCACCGACCTATCCTGCGGCAGTTATGTTGATGTCTAATGATGATGAAGTAGTATTTGAAAATCTGGATATTATTAAAGATTGCTTAACAGTTTTCAAAAAGGACGATATCGTGGCAGCTAACGATAAAACGCTGGCAAGCATGGCTCTGCCTGATGTGCAGACCATTGCTGAAGATAAGATTGTGTACTACACGGGAAAGATTCTTGATACTCGCAGTTTCAAGGATTCTGATTCTGCATTTTGCAGATTCCTCTATAATATTACTAGAAGTACTATCGAGATTAATTCCACCACTAACATCAAGGCTATCTTTGATAACCTCAAGGAAATGGTTGGAAATGTTTCAAATCGCACTTTGAACGATTGGTTTAAGGTCTTCATCACTACCAATAAAGAAGCTTCTAATTTGGTAATCGCTTACATGCAGCGACTTGCCGCAAAGAATAATGAAGCTCTTGAAAATAGTGGAAAGAATACTGTGGCAACATTCGATTATGATGACACAGTGCTCTTTACAATCTCTAAGGCGAAAGCTTAAAAACGAAATGGATTACTTGAAATCAGCTGCAAGGGTGAGATCAAGTGACCATAAAGTGCAAATTGGGTGCGGCATATTGGACTCTAATGGCGATAGAATCGCTGAAGGGTTCAATATGCTCCCAATTCCACTTTCTTGTGATTCTTCTTTTTCTTCTATTTGGGATAAGAAGGATGTCGATATCGGAAATGGTGTTACACTTAATAAACGTGAAATTGTTACTCATGCAGAGATTTCTGCTTTGAATAATATGCGATATAAGTGGAAAGACTATGATCCGCAAGAATTAATATGTGTAGTGACTGCATATCCTTGTGTAGCTTGTGCTATTCAGTTATTAGCAGCTGGAATTAGAAATATCATTTATGATTATAATCCTTCATTAAATAATCATGAAACAAAAGCTTATAAAGGTAAGTGGATATTCGAACATTTTGCAATAGCAGATGATTTATTTATCAAGAGTATAGATGAAATCTGACATAATATTGAGGAAATATTATGAACGATTTATATACTAAAGCATCTGAAGCTTACATGGGAAATAGTGCCATACTAGGACTTACTCCCTATGTTGTAAAAGCTCAAGGATATTATGCTGCTGGCGATATTGACAAAGCATTTAAGACTTTAAAAGAATTAGCTAAAGAACTTAAATCCATTTTTAATTTCAAAGATGTTACTATTAACCTTAATGAAACGATTACTGGTTTTAGATTACAAGACATATTCGACATATCAGGTGGTATGCCTTCTGGTACAAAAAGCATTTCATCTTGTTATTTTGTAGATTATGGTTTACAACCTAAGAAGGATAAATTTGTAATTAAAGATGGCACATATAAGTGCAAATATTCAGATACTCACTGTGACCTATCTATATATGCACCAGTGATGTTAGATTCAAAACAAATGTCGCCTGAAGAATTTTTAGCTGTACTTCTTAGGGAAATAGGTTATAAATTCTATATATGGACGATAGGTGATAGCCTTTCTAGCACTATTACATTTCTAATGCGTTTTATTTCTGCATATCTTAATGTCTTAGATTCTATTAAGAATTTGAAAGTAGAATTAAAATCTCCGATAAAGATAGCTTTGACTACTACTAGATATTTCGTTATGCCTTATTTCATAGATATAAAAAGCAAGTCTGCAACAAAATCAAGCTTTTTAAAGACTATATTTGATAAGGTATTAAATATAACTAGCAATTCTATAATGATACTAATGGCTCCAGTAATAGGTCTTATTAGTATGGTATTCTTACCAGTTCAAGCTTTGATGGGATTTATTTTTTCTAAAATCCTAGGTATGAAATTCAACGATTGCGATAATTTTGCAGATGAATTTTGTGCTGCTTATGGACTTGGTCCAGAGCTTATTAAGGCAGGATATAAAGAACAGTATGGAAAAGGAATGGATAAGATCGCATCAGTAGTATGTGATTTTACTGGAATGTCTACTCTTATGTATACTGCCACTAGTTTAAATATCGGTGGATGTACTCATAAATCTGCGGTATTACCAAGATTAGATAATTTAGTCCGTTACTATACTGAAGAATTAAATAAAGTATCTGATAAAAAGAAAAAAGACGAGATTGTATCTAAGATTAATGCTCTAAAAGAATCTCGTAAGCAATTAATGGGATTGCCTGAAACTAAATGGAGTCCTGGTCAGATTTTTGTTAGATGGTATTCTGCTAACTTCGGTGCATCTGGCGAAGCTATGAAACGCTTAGACGATAAAGCCGAAGATATAGATAAATCTATAAAATCCTAACATCAACAAAAAATTGTACAAGTAGTTACGTATTGTACGTAACTACTACTTTTAAGGTTTAATATGGAAAATTTATTCTCTGTAGCTAGTGAAGCTTATCAAAGTGACTCTGCTGTTAAAGGTCTTGAAAAATATATTGCTCATGCTAGGGATCAGTACCGTAAAGGACAGCAGCAAGAGGCTTTTAATACTCTCAAGGAAATGGCTAAAGATATTAAAGAAATCTTTAACTTTAAAGGCGTGAGTGTTAACTTAAATAACTCTACTCTTGGTCCATATGGCGGAACAGATGACTATTGTTCTTCTGGTGCGACTTCCTCTATTTGTCGTATTACAATGACATATGGTACACAAAGACAATTAGACAATAAAGAAATTGAGATTTTAAAGAATACTTATAGATTTAAACAGCCTACAGCTTACTGCAACCTTTCTATATATGCCCCAAGAATTCTTGCAGATGATCTTTATACAGTTAAAGAGATCGTGGCTTTAATTATTCAACAGGTTGGCTATAGCTTCTATGCATGGACAAATGGAAGACAAATTCAGTTAAAGATTCTTCAAGCTTTAAGAGTTCTTATGACTCTTGCAAAGTATAATGATCCAAATGCTACGACCTCGGATAAAGTTGCTGATACAATAGATACAGCGGCATATATTGCTCCTGCCTATATAAAAGAATGGGAACATTCTTCTCGTGGGCCATCTAATTCTAAATTTATTGCATTTATAGATAAGCTTGGATCTATGATTGGTGCAGGTGCATTAATTGCTCTTGGTCCAGTTATTGCTGTCTTGTCTATTTTTGTTTTACCTATTATGGGCGTACTTGAAATTATCAATAAGATATTTGGCTTTAGTTACGATGAAGTGGATAAATTTATTGATCAATTTACTGCTTCTTATGGATATGGCGAAGAGCTAATGAGTGCGTTAAATAAGACAAAACGCCAAAATAAAGATGGTAGACTTAGTAAGTCTTTCAATAACTTCTTAGACTTATATTCTGAAATCTTCATGTCAGCAGCTATTATGTATACATGGACATCAGATACCGTTGGCTGTGTTAATTCTACAGCTGTTCTTACTCGTATTGAATCAATGATTGTATATTATGAACAGGAACTAGACAATTGTAGAGGTAACAAAGAAGTAAGTGCAGAATTAAGAGATAAAATTAAATCTCTAAAGCTTATGTATGAGAATCTTAAATCTAAGCCAAGAGAGAATTTTACTCCAAGTGCTATTGTAGCTAAACTCTGGTCTAAGCTCTTTGGTACGGATACCGTTGCTATTAACCGTCTTGATAAAGAAATTGAAGAAGTTAAGAAAGGTAAACAGTCTAGATTTAAATAGATCAAATAATCTAATGGATGAAAGTCCATTAGATTATTTATATATTAAAAAGTAGAATTTAGGTTCTATTATGATACTGATGATAATATCTTATACATTTCTAGTTGTGATTGCAATTATTGTTGGCGTTAAATGGTATTCATTTAGACCTTCAAAAGAAAAGAAGAAAGCTATAAAGTATGAAAAGATACGAAAATATTCGTATAAAGAATTTTTAAACAAATCAAAAAGTTTCAATTTTGATAACCATAAGCCAGTAGCATTACAAGTAAGATTTTACTTGAAGAAGAAAGGATTAGAACTAGAGTTTTACATCTATGGACTTAAAAAGAATTTCTGTGGAATATGGAATAAAGTTTACATTAAAGACTTTTATCACAACAATATTTCTACAGATTGGTTAAACCGAAACTACTATTTATATCTGGTATTCTTGTTATCATATGTGAGATCTTGTACATATGATGACCTGCATAGAGTTGCAGATAGTAGAATAGACTTGTTAGATAAAAAGATCGACCTTGGCGAATTATCGCTATTTGTCAAGCATTATATCATGGCATTATATGATAACAGAGATGCCATGGAAAATGTAATAGTAAATACTTATAATTCAAATTTCTTAGATAGAATATTATGTACACCTAGAAGTATGCCATATATCACTCAGTTAGAACTAAAGTTTTACTTTAAGTCTGTAAGAGATGATATCAGCAAAAGAGAAGATATTGAAGCAATTAAACACTTCATAGATCATCTCTAAAAATCCCTCTGACGGATAAGTCAGAAAACCTCAACCAACAAAAGGAAACAAAAAACAATGGGTATTATTGAATTCCTCAAGATTAAACTCTTCAGTGGCAAGAAAGTTCTCAATTCTTTGACTTCTGTCAATGAAAGACTGGAATATGCCAAGGATCAACTTTACAAGAAGAAGGATGTCTTGGAAAAGATTGGTACTAACATCCACAAGAACTGTATCACGCTCGAAGACAAGATTGAAACTGCTAAGAACAATTCTGCACAGGCTCTCGCTCATGCAGAAGAATTTCTCAGGCAGGGTAAAGAAGCAGAAGCCAAGCAGCTGTTCCGTCAGCATACTATTGCGGATCGTGCTGCAAAGCGTTATACCGAAGCTCTTGAAAAGGCTAAGGCTAATAAGGAAAAGATTGACGAGTCCATCAGCAATTATGATGCCACCATTGCCGATGTCATGGCTCAGATCTCCGATCTTAAGACGGACATGGAAATCAGTGAACTCAATGATATCGCCACTGACGACGGTATCCCGACTGAAATTGCAGAATTCTTGAGCAAGGTTGAAGCCGAAATCAAGGACAAGACTTACGAACAGCAAGCCAAGTCCGAAGTCAAGGCTCTCACTCGTGTGTCCACCCTCAAGATGGACTTCAGCCACGCTGCTAGCGATGCTGAATTCGAAAAGTTCAAGCAGTCTGTGCACCGTCATTAATTAGCTTTCGCTAATGCTATAAACCAGAAGGTCACGTAGGGAAACCTATGTGACTTTCTTTTTTTATACTCTTAACTTTGAATTGTAGAATCGAGGTTAAGTATGGAAAATGAAATTAATGCCCAGCAACCGCAGCTGGATAACCAACCAGCATATTTGCAAGCATTGGCAGTATATATTAACTCCATGCAGGAAGTAGCTACACAGTTCCAGATTTGGCATTGGAATACCAAAGCTTATGTGCATACTGCTACTGAAGAAGTATATAAAGGCTTGATTGATCCTATTGATGCTCTTGCTGAAAGCTATGTTGTATTAAGCAAACAACCATATACAAGAGAACGTAATCCTGAATTTAATTCTAATTGGGATGCATCTTTCATGAATACGCTTTGTAACAATTGCATTGAACAATCTAATAAGCTTGCAGCTGCAATTCCTGATGAAGCCATTAAAGGGATCTTAGGAAATATTATTCAGATCTTCAGAACTGTAATGTTTAAGATTGGTTAAATTTTCATTATTATATTATTTTTTGATCAAGTCACAGTATAGCGCTGTATTGTGATGAGGTAAATATACGTTTTACTTATTTACGTATGTGGACTATTAGCATCCAAGTAGATTCCCTATTAATCGAGTAGGGAAAGGAATCGGATTAAAATGTGCGATGTATCAAACCTGTCGAAAGGCGTTGCGGCTCTAGGCTGCTGAACCTTTGGCTGTGTATGGGTGAAACATTGCTATGTAGTTTTGCGTCGATGTAGATGACCACGGTATGCGGTGGTCTCTAGCGGCTAATTGCTGTCAGTTTCTGACAATAGTTACCCAGATATAGAGATGGTGACGTCCAGTAGATATCGTGTGCTTGCACACTTCTTCGAATGACCAGGTACCTAGAGCTATACAGTGGTGGCAGTCAGGGGTTGATCGCTTGGCTAAAATAAGACATATAGTATTAGCAGAATTAGGCCGGATGTTAACAGCATCCGGCCTAAATTTTTTTCCAAAGGAATATAAAAATGATGACCCCAATTAGTCATGAAACATATGAAGAAATAGTTGATTACTTATTCGACAAATGTAATATTCCGGGATCAGGTTTTGTCAAAGACAAATTCTTAAATATTCTAGCGTTTGGTCCTATGTATGATAAGTTTACTCTTAAATATCATAACCACGAGTATTGCGCTTATCTGGCTGAAGATGATAGCTATTTTACTAACCCGTTCTACAAAGACTTAGAGCCTGATTCAATCGGCTTAATTCATATCGGTAGTAAAGGAAAATTTGTAACCTCTATACTCATCGAAAACTATATTCGATGCGATGATGGTAGTGGTGATATAGTCTTCATGGTGAATAGCATGGAATACCTTAGACAAGCTATAATGCTACACCGTCCAAATATTAAGATCTATGAACTTGCTATAGAAGAAAATAGCGTTCATAAGGTAATGTAAATAGATATGCCATCTTGTATGGCATATTTTTTTTTTATAAAAGAATATGTGCTTGGTTAACGACAACACATAATTGTAAACTTATAGGTATACTTATGATGAAACGTTCCCCTGTACCACCAGTTAAACTGGAAAATCCTTTAGGATGTGGTGTAGAAGGGCTAAGTCGTTATAAACCGAGGGATAAGTTTCCTTATACGGTGATTCCCAAAGCTCCGGGATTCAAGATTGGAAAGTTCAAATATCCTGACCAAGAACTCTTAGCCATCAAAGCTATAGCTAATGATAAAGAACGTCTGTACCGACATTACTTTGGATACTTCATTCAGAAGGTCAATAATGTCCTTAAAGATGTTGGTGCATCTTGGCATGTAGTTGGAGTGATTACCCCATCTTTTGATTATGTAATTTTAAAGCTAAAAAATATTAGTGAAGAAGATGCAAAGGCATTTGATACAAATAAGTATGCAATGCTTACATTGATGGATCAGTATCGTGATAATGTATACATCACCAATGAATACATGACCATTGAAAGAGCATCATTGGATCCGGCTGTTGAAGGTATCTTTAAGTGCAGATTTAAGCATTGGTTGTTATTCATACCTAGTGCATTAGAATTTGTGTCCTTAGATGAAGATACATTCTTATCTCTGTTTGATTATAGAGATGCATCTATGGAAGATATGGATTATGATACAAAGTTCTCCATTACCTTTACAGACATGGAAGGTAATCCATTAGAGCATTGTACTCCAGTGGCATTGACTCCTGATGGATTTGAAGTTAGAGCAGGTTATGATTGCAGCTTTAGCTTTAGTGTAGAATCTGAAATGTATGAAGTTAATAAGGCATACATCGAAGATGAAGAACTTGTACCAGAAAAAGGTATTTATCATATCCACAGAGTTACTAAGGATATCGTAGTCAAGGTTGATGTGGCATTCGGTGAATTCGCTTTCGACTTTACTGCTATGAACTGTGTCTTGGCAAATTATCCTAAGCGTGTAAACCGTGATACCGAATATAGAATTCCGTTTGCAGTAATTGGTCCAACTTACAAGGTTCAAGAATTTGAATATGATTCTGAAGTCTGTACAGCTGAACTTAATACTGATACTAAGAATATCATTCTCAGTGGAATTACTGGTGATGTCAATCTAACTATTAAAGCTCATGACATGGTTTTCATCAAGCTTTCTGAAGGTGAAAATTATACCATTGAAGCTGCTGAAGGCTATTCTACTCTCACTGAAAGATATCACGAATTCAAGTTCAAAGTAACTCCAGCTGAAGGATATAATGTAACTAAGGTTTATTACAAACCTACTCCTTGTAAGGAATCTGTATTGCTACCAAATGAAGGTGTCTATGTCTTTGTGCCTGTGAAACCTGAAATTATCTTGGTAGAAGTTGAACCTGTGCCTGAAGAGGAGGGTGACTAATGATTTATATCCGTGTAAAATATGATACTAAGGTTTCCAATGGTATTGATGCTCATCTTGAAGATTATGTAAGTACCATGAATGCAACGGCTATTGAAGCTGAAGCTCAACCTAGTAGATTTGTTTGGAATACTGCCGATGGCTTAGGAATGGCTATAGAATATTCCCGTATGAAACATCTATGCATCAATAGAATCGAAGTTGATCCTATTAATGCTGCGACCGTATCTGCGGCTTTGTTATATGGTTGTCCTCATCCGAAGCCACCTTGTCCACCACCGCCACCATGCCCATGTCATGATTGTAAGGTGGTAATTGTTCCTGATAATACTATTCATGCGCATTATAAGGGCTTCTTTGCACCCGGATGTCACCATGAAGTTAAGAAAGGACATCATTGTTCTGTCGTCATTACCGCCGAGGAACATACAAAAATCCTAAAGGTCTTTGCCAATGGTGAAGAACTTCACTGGGATTGCGGTAGTACTGATAAGATGGTGCAATGTACATTCACTGTCAAAGAAGATACTTTTATAACTGTTCACTATGTAACTATACAAAA
>Ga0310690_10005014_pt1 | contig 18303 bp, 15 predicted proteins | sample AusTroGonzalo_MG_2_FD_207661 | JGI IMG/M metagenome (GOLD analysis project Ga0310690, IMG submission 207661) | Bovine rumen microbial communities from tropical cattle in Woodstock, Queensland, Australia - Gonzalo_04 (v2) (version 2) | ecosystem: Host-associated > Mammals > Digestive system >...
CATCGACGCTGCGCTTGAAGTTGCCGATAGAGAAGTGGTCCTCGACAAACTGCCTTCCTTTCTCGCCGACCTCAAGCCTGAACACAGGTTCATCATGACAACGGCGCAAAGCTTCAGCCGCAGCGTCTACATCTGCTTCTGCCCACTCACGCATTGAAATGAAGTATTCGTTTGGCTTAATCGGCACCAGTTTGTATGGAATCGGAAACGAAACCCCTGGACGGCAAAACTCCGTGTTGGCACTCCAGTCTGTAGCTATGACGGGCTTGCCCATCAGCATCGCTTCGGCCATTCCGATTCCGAAACCCTCTCCTCGATGCAACGACATATAAACATCACATGCAGCCGTAAGTCCATATAAATCGGCATGAGAAAGGTATTCTGAAATCATGCTGAACTTATCGGAAATACCAAGATGCCTCGCCTCTCGCTCTAACTCTGCCACCTCCGCAGAATGGCTATTTGCTCCCATTGTCTTGAATACAAGCTTTGCTCCAGGCACAGACGATAAGGCTTTCGCGAACGCCCGAATTGTAGCAAGAGGGTTCTTCCGCTCGTATGAACCAAAGTCAAAAGTGAACAGCACCACAAAGTCGTCCTTGCCTACGCCAAACCTGCCACGAACCTCATTTCGTGAAGGCAGCACAACATCAATTTTACGAAGCGGATACAGGATTTTGTAGACAGGCGCCTTTAAATCTCGCCTGAAATATTCCGCGTTGAAATCGCTCATTGCGACAACGGGATCGTTGCCGCCAAGGAACGGCCACACGTCAAGAATGCCGTGCTCGCCTTCCCAAAACGCAATCCGCGCACGATTTGTTGCCAGTTCTCTCGGCAACGGGCTACGGAACATTTCAACAACATGTGTATATTTGTGTAGACGGAACTCATCACTCGGGGTTAAGATGTCCTCATAGTCAGACTCAGGAATCGTCACCGCCCTGTCAACTGAAAACGTCTGAAATGGGATTCCGGCATCTTTGAGTGCATGGGCAAAGTCGCGATTTGTCTTCGAATTACTTGAACCGTTCTTAAAATCGCCAATAAGCGTAATGCCCCGCACTGGAGTTGCGTCCATGTCAAGCATTGCGATACGGCGAAGTCTGCGAGACATGCACCGCCACGAAATCTTTTTCGTGACATAGTCCTTTATGCCCGGAATGCCCCAGACACGCAACTTGGCGCAAATCTCTGAAACACTCATATCATTACTCCACACAACGCCTCGTACCTTACTGCAAGGTAGATCGGTTCTGTCATACGTCCTTTCCCCAGAGATACTTGTCACGGAGGTACTGCGCCTGGTCGTGGGTGATCGCTCCGTCGTTTATCTCGGCGATGTTGATGGATCCGTACAGCTCGCCCCAGAGACAGTCGAGCAAACGCGACTTTTCTTCGACGCCCTTCTTCCAGGCGTCGAGGTCGTGCGCCAGATACGGCGGCAAGTTTCGCTCGAACATTTCATGGTCCATGCCGATATTATAGCAAAAATAAGGATTGGCGGCTACGACATGTACTTATAAATCTATGAATCATGCTGCATGAAACCGCTCGCGCAAGGGCGCGTGGAAAACGCGGCGCGGCGCGCCAAAATTGCGCGAGGGCGCGTCTCGCCTCGAGTCGCAGGACCACAGCACGGGTCGGATAGGGCAACTGTCAACTTGCGCCTGAGCTTCTGTTGACTTCTGCTAGGGGGAAATTAGAAGGCCTTGCAGACAGGAAAAGAAGTCTACCGCGGTAGATTAAGAAGTCTACCACGGTTAATTAAGAAGTCTACCGCGGTAGACTTTCCAGTTAAGCGCGGTAGACTTCCCAGTTAAGCACGGTAGACTTCCCAGTCTAGCGCGGTAGACTTCCCAGCACCCTCAAGGGATGGAGGCGACAGGACTAGCGCGGTGTGCAAAGAAACCTAATATATGGTATACTATACCCATCAACACCAATACAAGGAACCGCCCATGAAACACACTTTCGTAATCGCCTTCGCAACCTTGGGCCTTGCCGCATTCGCGCAGGACGACGCGGTTATCACAGTAAACGCCTCGCTTAAGGACGGCTCGACCGTCAAAGGCGAACTCTGCAACGCACGCTTCATCGGCTCCACGATTTTCGCCGAAGAACTGAAGCTCGACCCGGCGCTTGTGAAGTCCCTCACCTTCTCCGGCACAAACGGCGCATCCAAGGTCACGCTTGCGAACGGGGACACGTTCACGATGACTGTCGCAAACAAAAACCTCAAGATAAAGTCGCTTCTCGGAGAGCTTGCGATACCGTGCGCGAGCCTGCGCTCCGTTGCGCTCTCGCATCGCAGCAAGGCCCCGGCATCGGTCGAAGGCGGAGCCGAGGGCGGCTTGGTCTTCTACTGCACATTCGACGACGAAGCGTCCGTCACAAAACCGGCGGTTGGGCCGAAGGGCCTTTTCCTGCAAGGGCAATTCACCGACGGCAAGGTCGGAAAAGCTCTTACTACCACTGTATATTCGCAGAATGCTATGTTTGAGCTTCCCTCTGAATTCTTCGGCACATCAGGATGCATAGAATTCTGGGCAAAGATACTTAAGACATCTCCTTACATAGGAAGTGGTGGAGACCCGAGACTATTCACAATAACACAGCAATCTACCAAAAACACCATCTGCACACTTGACATTGTCTCAAACAATGGCAGCGGGAACTCTGGTTTCGCAACTTGGACATTTCTCGGAAGCATGGCCAGCATACGCGGAATGCGGCACCTCAGCTATGAAGATCTGTTTCCCGGCACCAATTATCGAGACTGGCATCATTACGCCATCGTATGGGACAAAGACGGGATTGCCGACCTCGCAGGAAATCCCAGGATGGCGCTGTTAGTCGACGATAGACGCATTCCTGACATGCAAGGGCACGTAAGAAGTGCGGAAGATGCCCTCTCCATCCTTTCAACCCCGATGTTGCTTTCCTTTACACACGATCCAAGCCTTGATCCGGAACTAAGCACAAAATCGCCATTCCTGATCGACGAATTCAAAATCTGGAACTACGCAAAGACAAACTTCGACCTTTAACCGCAAAATGAGACTGCCATGAAGCACCCACACGCCATCGCATCCATTCTCACCGCAATGAGCATCGCCGCGTTTGCGCAGGGCAACGCGGCTATCACCGCAAACGCCTCTCTAAAAGACGGCTCGACCGTCAAAGGCGAATTTCGCAGCAAGCGAATCTCCGGCTCTACGGCCTTCATGGAAAAGCTGAAGCTCGATCCGGCAATCGTGAAGTCCCTCACCTTCTCCGGCACAGACGGAGAATCAAAGGTTGAACTGGTTAACGGGGACAAATTCGCAATGACCGTCATAAACGAGAGCTTTGCGATCAAGTCCCTTCTCGGAGAGCTTGCGATACCGCGCGCGAATTTCCGTTCCATTACGTTCTCGCACCGCAAACAGGCTCCAGCGTCAGTCGGAGGCGACGCCGAAGGCGGACTCATCTTCTACTGCACCTTCGACGACGAGGCATCGGTCATGAAACCAGAAGTCGGACCATCGGTAAAACTGGAGCTAGGCCAGATTATGCCGACCAAAGGCAAGGATGGAGGAGCCATCTTCGTGAAACCAGGCATTGCAGGCGCCGAAATCAACTTCCCGGAAGGAACCTTCGGCGCTGAAGGCTGCATTGAGTTCTGGGCAAACATGGCCAGCGGAAAGACTGAGTTCTCCACAGGCGGCGATCCTCGTTTCTTCGTAATTCTCGACAGCAACGGCGGCGAGCAAGGACACTTCGAATTCGCGTCAAACAACGGGTGCGGCAATTCAGGACTTGGAGGGCATTTCTTTGGGATTCGCACGCAGACTCACACGGGCGCAAACTTCCTGATGCCGTACTCCGATGTCTTCAAAGGCGAGGACTACAATGGTTGGCATCATTATGCGTTCGTGTGGACGCCGACAAGCTTGTCGGTTTTCATCGACGGCAAGAAAGCCTGCAGCACAACAGGACAGATGAACACAGACGCCATCACCCAAAGCGCAATCACATTCGACATCCCGCTTAATCGCAGAACCGGCAAGTCGTTTAACAACAAGTCGGCATTCTACATGGACGAACTCAAGATCTGGAACTTTGCAAAGACGAAGTTCGATTTCTAATCAAATCTGAAACTGCTCCGCACAATGCCCGGGGTGAGCGAATGAATGCCGCGCAAGCAAAGCACGGCAACGTGAAGACATGCCCCCAAAAGCCAAAGTTTCTCCAAAACGAATAGAGGATGTTCCTAAAATAACGTCGCCAGACCATCTTGCTGTCAAACCGGCTTGAAGTAGCTCCGCAAAGATGGTCTATCGGCAAAGTCGGGACGAACCAAGACTCCCATCCCGCGTTTCGTGCGCGATGGCAGAAGTCTGTCTCTTCGTAATAAGACCAGAAGTGGTCGTAGAAGAGGAAACCAAGCTCGTCCAATACAGTGCGCTTGATCATCATCATTGCGCCCTTCACAGCAAACACTCTCTCCGGCGAAAGTTCCGTCGAGGCCGTCGGCTTGCCTCTATGCAAATGCCGCTGTATTCCAAACGGCGTCATTAAGACTCCACAGTCATCAAGCCCATTCCCAAGCGCCGGGATGTTCATCGTTCCCTGCACAATGCCGACGCGCTCGTGCGTCTTAAGGAACTCAACCAAAGGCGAGAAAGAATCACCATGTATGACAGTGTCGTTGTTCAACAGCAGAATGTATTGTCTCGTCGTTTCGCGAATACCTATGTTGTTGCCGCCTGCGAAGCCTGGATTGCCGGGCGATGGAACATACTTCACACCGGCAAAGGCATTGACCAGCGAATGCGTAGATTCCGATGCCGCGTTGTCCACTACGACAATCTCCAGCATAGTCCCGTAGACCTTGCGAACCGATTCCAGACAGTTACGAAGAAGCTCATCGCCATTCCATGTGACAATGACTACGGAAAGATCTTTAACCGAATCAATGCTCTTGTTATCTTCAATATCCACGGCAACCTGCATCATGGGCGATTACTGCGTTTATTCGCCGGACAGCTGCTTCTTGACCTTCTCGAAGGATTCGCGCATGCTACGCTCGTCGCCCCACGCGGTGCGTCGCTTCTCGGGATTGAGTATGCGGCAGTGCTTCGTCAGAATGTGGCGTTCGAGCTTCCACCCTTCGCGCATGTCGAGGACGTCCCACCATACTCCGGCGTCCACGACCTTCCACTCTACGTTCACCTTGTCCTGTGGAACCATCATCTGCACGCGCGGAGACGGATTTCCCTCCAGTATCCGCCCCAGCTCCGCAAAGTAGAAGGACGCGTGGTGGTTCGCTATGCGCTTAACGGAGTCCGCCTTCCCCCAAAGGTCCGCTATCTTGGTGGTGTCGGTTATGTCCTCCGGAACGGAGCACTCCACGACATTGTCCAGCTTCTTGCGCGATCCGTCCGTACCCAGCGAAGGTCCGTCCTCGCCCCCGGCCATCGTGTACACGTACTTCAGCGTCACGTCCTGCGGATTCACAACGACCAGAAGCGGATTGTCGGAGCCTCGCCCCATCCTTTCGACGTCCGGGTCGGACGCGGGAATCGCCGGCGCGAGCAGAATGCCCTGCAAAGCCTTGCGGTCCTCTCCGCCCAGCTTTGCGAGGGCGCGTGCCACTATGCGACCGCCTAGCGAATGCCCGACAAGGGTGAGCGCGGCGCGGCGCGAGGCGGGCATCGCCCTAAGTTCGTCCGCCAGCCGCACCGCCGCAACGTCGGCGTTCGCGACGGCCGTAGACCAGCGGTGGTCGCCGTCCCACTTCCAGAAAGCGCACTCTGAAGACGCGAAGACGTTGGTGAAGCTATTCCACGCGCCGCCCTCCGGCTCCTGTGTCCGCATCCATCCTGGAACATACCAGACCTCGGCTCGCGCCGACGCGACCATCATTCCGACCGCCATTAGAATAGCCCTAGTTTTCATTTCCCTGAGTAAGCCGCCGCATCATCGGCGCATGTTTCGGAGATTGGTGGCGAGAAAGGGGATCGAACCCTTGACCTTAGGCTTATGAGTCCTGCGCTCTACCGACTGAGCTATCTCGCCAAACGCTGCTTTCTGCAACGGGTGTATATGATACCAAATATCATGTGCGTCCGTCAATAGCCTACCGCCTCAAACACGGAGTTCCGCCCCGGCTTCACAGAGTCGGGTCGTCGAATTCCCTGACTACGTCAAGCAGCCTCTCGGCCAGGTCCGGGTCCACCTCGAAGATGTTGTCCGGCTCGGAGTACGTGTTGCTCGATATGTTGGCCTTGACCGCGATGAAGCGCCTGAACTCCTTCTTCTTCGAGCTCTTGAAGTGCTTTTCGCGGTCGAGCAGACCGTAGTTGACGAGGTCCTGGAATATGTCCTGCGCGTGCTTCGGATCGGTCATCTTGCGCTGGGTCTTGAAGTCATGCCACTCCGCGCTCGCGGTCTGCTTGGCGAAGTCGTTGGAGACGCGGTCGCTGGTCCCCTTCTTGAGCTCGACGTGCCCTGCGCCGTTCAGGAATACCGAAACGCGGCGCATGGGCGTTCGGTTCATGTTGTAGTAGTGTATCTCGACCCAGTTCAGCTGGCTCTCCTCGACCGTAATGTATGGATTGACCCAGAACGGTCCGCATCCGGAAACCGCCGTCAGCGCGGCGAACGCGATTGCCTTTATTGTCAGTCTGCGCATATCAGTCCTGCTCCGTACAACGTAAGCGTCGGGTCTATCGTGAAGTCGAGGTCCGTCTCCGCGAGGACCCATCTCGCGAAGCCTCCCGTAGCCACAAGCCTGAACCGCTCCGAGAAGTTGCGCGAGAGTTCGGACGCGATCTCGCGCACCATTCCACGGTAGCCGACGATGGCCCCGAAGCGCATCGCCTCCTCGGTGGAGCGACCGATCTTCGGAACGCCGCCCCTGCCTATCTCCATGCGCGGCAACTTTGCCGTGCGCTCAAAGAGGTAGTCGCGCATGAGCGGGAAGCCCGGCGCGATGACTCCGCCGCGCCACACGCCGTCTCGCGTCACGACTGCGGCGGTCAGCGCCGTGCCAAAGTCCATCACAAGAACAGGCGCACCGTAGCGCGACACGGCGCCTGCCGCGTCTGCAAGCCTGTCCGCGCCGATCGTCTCCGGCTTCGGGTAGTCGATGCGTATCAGACCACCTGCGCCTCCGTGTACGAGGCGTTCTGGATTGACCTGCCGAAAGTCCATTCTGCGGCGCTTTGCGAAGCCGCGCCACTTGGTGTCTGCCTTGGGTACGACGGAGACGTATGCAAGAGGCACGGGGGACGGGAGTCCGTCAAGAAGCGCGTCCACGGCGGCCGACGCCTCGGCAAAGCCCCCGTCGCAGTGCGCGACCTTCGAGACGCGACCGTTTGTCCAGAGCCCGACGGCCGTCGAGGTGTTGCCGACGTCTACGGCTATGAGCCTCAAACGACGCTCCATTCAAGGCTCAGGTCCACGGATCCGGCGGAATGCGTAAGGCATCCGAGCGAAATCGCGGTGACGCCGGTGGCGGCGACTTCCTTCGCGCGCTCCAGCGTGATGCCTCCAGACGCCTCCGTCTTGGAAATGCCACGACACATCTTCACGCACTTCTTCATGTCGGCGCAGCTCATGTTGTCGAGCATTATCCACTCGGGCTTCGCCTTGAGCGCGCTCGCGCATTCGCGCAGGCTCTCCACCTCGACCTCCACGGCGAGCTTCGGGAACCTGCGCCTAGCTGCAAGCACCGCCTGGTCCAGCTCGTCGGGGTCGCCGCCCTTCCAGAGGCGACGGTGGTTGTCCTTCATCAGGACGCGGTCGTACATGCCCATGCGATGGTTGGTTCCGCCGCCGCAGAGAACCGCGTATTTCTCGAAGACGCGGAGTCCTGGAGTCGTCTTGCGCGTGTCGAGGATAAGCGTGCCGTATCGCTTCGTGGCGTCCACGAACTTCCTGGCGAGAGTCGCCGTGGCGCACATCCTCTGCATGAAGTTTAGGGCGGTGCGCTCAGCAGCAAGTATGCTCCGCGCCTTGCCCCGGAACGTGAGAATCGGCTCTCCCGGCTTTACGGACGAACCGTCCGGCCTGAGTATCGTCACCTTCGTCTTCGGGTCCACCGCCTTCATGACGGCCTTCGCGACGGTAGCGCCCGCTACGACGCAGCTGGTGCCCTTGGAGTATATTTCGCCCGTCGCGACCGCGTCTGGATCGACGAGGGCCTCGCTCGTGGCGTCGCACCACTTGGTCTTGCGCGAATCTGATGCATCCGCAAGGTCTTCGTCAAGCGCAAGGCGCACCGCGGCCTTCGCCCGGGTGCTGAGCATCACGTCCTTCATGGCGGAAAGGCCCCTTATACGGGCATCAGGTATTCCCAATGCTTGTAGAGCATGCCCGCGAGCCCCACAACAAGGAGCAACGCGAGAAGCCCCGCCGAGAAAGCCCACGCCGTGGCCGTCTTGCCGACGGTGCCGCCTTTGTTTTTTTTGTTCTCGACCGCATCCAGACGGAAGCGATCTGCGATGGCCGCGCCACCGGTGCCACCGCCGGCGCCCGCCGCCTTGATTGTCTTGGGCTTCTTGATTTTCATGCGCACATTATACCACGGAATGCGGTCGGAAATCAAGACGGACTTGCTCTATTTCTTCTCTTTCTGCCCGGCGTCGTCCGGCAGTTTCTTGAACACGCACCCAGCTATCCAGTCCGCGCCATTCGTGGAGACCTTGCCGTGGTCCGCGCCTGAAAAGACCTTCGATTCGCGCACGACGCCAGCCGCCTTCAGCGCCTGGTCCAGCCGATCCATCTGCCCAAGCGGAATCAACCCGTCCGTCCTCAAGAACTTCGCAAGCTTGCCGTAGGCCATGAACGTCGGCACCGATTCCGCCGTCACCAGTCTGGCCGGACTCCACTTCACGACCGCCTCGCGCACCTCCGCGTCCGGCGCATCGTCGGCAAGCCCGACGAGCCTCTTCATGAGCAGTCGGAACGGTCGGCGAAGGTCTCCGGCGAGAAGACCGGCGGTCGGATGCTCCTCGGAGTCGTCCATCGGCAGGAAGTCCGTGGGGCCTGTGATGTCGATCATGCGCTCTATGCGCATCTCGTGCCTGAGTCCGAGGCCCAGCGGCCCGGGATTGTCTTGGTCGTATGCATAGAGTAGCGCCAGATGCGCCCCCGCCGACTCGCCGGACATCACAAAGCGACGCGCATTGACGCCGACCTCCGGAAGCAGCGTCTTCAAGCGCGACACCGCCTTGTCTATGTCCCGAAGCATCTCGGCGAACGTAGCCTCGTCACGGCGCCCCTTCGACATGTTCATGGTATTGTCGATCTGGAGGATGTAGTTGGGGGAGCACAGCACCACGCCTTTCTTCATGAACGCACGGAAGAGCGCGCCCGGAATCGCCCCCTTGTCGAAGCATTGCGACCACGTTCCGCCGTGGACGTACATGACGACGACTGCGTTGCTGGCGTCCACGTGATCCGGCACATACAGGTCAAGCCGCTGACCGGAGCAGTGGCGGCATATGCTGACCGGCAGGTTTGCCGCGCGCCAGTCGCCGATCTTCTCCTTGAATTCCGCGCCTTCGCCCGAATAGTCGGGACGCTCGCCGTATTGGACGTCGTGCCAGCAGCGAAAGCCTGCACCCCGTATCGGCGGCGCAAGGGATGTATCCCCTGCCGCTGCAGACGCAGCGACGAAAACCGCCATTAACTGCGCAAGGACGCGCATTGCCCTCACCTCGCGAGCCAGCCGCCGTCGACGGGCAGCACGATGCCGTTGATGTAATCGGAGGCAGGCGAGCAGAGGAACACGCACGCGCCCGCGATGTCCGAAGCTTCGCCCCAGCGTCCTGCGGGGATGCGTTCGAGTATCTGGCGCGAGCGGACGGGGTCGGCCCGGAGCGCGGCTGTGTTGTCCGTCGCGATGTACCCCGGAGCGATTGCGTTCACGTTGACGCCCTTAGCCGCCCACTCGTTCGCAAGAGCCTTCGCGAGCTGACCGACGGCGCCCTTCGACGCCGCATAGCCGGGAACGGTGATTCCGCCCTGGAACGTGAGGAGCGACGCGGTGAACACAATCTTCCCGTAGCCGCGCGCGACCATGTCCTTCCCGAATTCGCGGGCAAGGATGAACTGAGAGTCGATGTTCACCGACATCACCTTGTCCCACCACTCGTCTGGATGTTCGGCGGCGGGCTTGCGCAGGATCATTCCCGCGTTGTTCACGAGGATGTCGATCTGATGCTCCTTCTTGACGCGTTCGATGAACGCATAGACGGCATTGCGGTCGGAGAGGTCGCAGTCCTTGGAACAGGTGCGCACCACCTTCGCGCCGGCCTCTTCGAGGGCGTCCGCCATCGCCTTGCCTATGCCACGGTTAGATCCGGTGACAAGCGCAGTCTTTCCCGATAGATCGTAGGTTATCATGGTTCCTCCTTATTTCATTTCTGTCACGGGCACTTTGTCCATGTCGCCGTAGTTGAGGTTCTCGCCGCCCATGCCCCAGATGAACATGTAGTTGGAGGTTCCGGCGGCTGAATGGACGCTCCACTCCGGCGCGGTGATCGCCTGCTCGTTGTGGAGCCACACGAGACGCTGTTCCTGCGGACGGCCCATCTGATGGCAGATCGCCTGGCCTTCGGGGACGTTGAAGTAGAAGTACGCCTCCATGCGACGGTTGTGCGTGTGCTGTGGCATTGTGTTCCAGACGCTTCCGGGCTTCAGCTCGGTGAGACCCATCTGAAGCTGGTTGCATCCGCCGCCGGGCGTTTTCGCAAGGACGGGCGAGACGATGAGCTGGTTGATGACGCGGTCGTTAGATTCCTCCATCTTGCCGGCCTTGATGTAGTTGCCGATGGTGTAGCCAGGTTTCTTGCAGTTCTGGTCGCTTGTGATGCGTTGCGTGACGAACTCCTTGTAGGCTGGCGCGGAGTTGAGGTAGAACTTGGCGGGGTTCTTCGCATCCTTCGAGGCGAACTTGACCTCCTTCTTTCCGCATCCGACATAGAGAGCCTCCTTGAACTCAAGGTCGTACTTCTCGCCGTCAACCGTCACCGTCCCCGGGCCGCCGACGTTGATTACGCCGAGTTCGCGGCGGTCGAGGAAGTGTTCTGCCTTCAGCTCCTCGAAAGTGTCGAGCGTCAGCTCCTTCGAAACCGGCATCGCGCCGCCGTAGACGAGCCGGTCATACATCGTGTAGGTGACGTTGATCTCGTCGGGCACCATGACCTTCTCCATCACGAAGCGGTCGCGGATTTTCGCCGTGTCATACGACTTGAAGTCGTCGGGATGGACTGCGGTCTGGACGGTGAAGTTGACCGTCGTGGCGAGCATTATGGCGAGCGTGTTCATTTGTCTTTACCTTTCGTTTGTGTTTTAGACTTTGAGTCAAGCATGGTCTTGAATATCCGAGACACCGCCTGTTCCTTCGCAGCCTGCTCGTCGCGCACGTAGTCGTGCCACGCCTTCGCGTCGCGGAACCGACCGGCCTCGGTCCAGTCCGCGCCGGCGCAGACGACAAGCGCGGTGCCGGGCTGTTTCAACGGCTCTGTCATTATCATATTCGCGCCCTCGGGCCCGTTGGCAAGCGAGACGCCGCCCATACCAGGCACCGCGAAGATCGCGTTCATCATAGAGCCCTCCTCTCCCTCGCGGTCGTGCGGCTTCTCGAAGAGGGATACGATGAGATTCTCCTCGTCGATGACAAGGTCGCCTGTGTGCTCGCGCTCGGCGCTTAAATCCAGCCCTACGCCGACCTCGACGCCCTCGATAGGAGCATTCTTCGAGAACGTCACCGCTTCAGTGAAGAAGGAGCTTCCCTTTTCCATGACGATTCCAAGCGTCATCACACCGCCGATAGGAAGCTTGTAGTCAAGCTCGAACGAGCAGCGCTCCTCGCTGTTCGTGAGTACGCGACAGGTCGTCCAGTTGCCGTAGTCTGGCAGCCACTTGCCGTCCTTGCGGAGCGCGACTCCGCCAACGCCTCGCCCTGGGCCCACGGCGTAGTCGTCCATGCCGAGGCCATTTACGTTCTTGTGCCAGTTGCCGTGTTTCTTCGGCTCTCGCAGCAGATGCACGACGAAGTTGTTTGTCGTCGCCTTGTTGAAGACGTCGATTCCGCTCCACTTGTGCACGTCGCCAGGGCCGTATGCCCTGAAGCCAGTCCTGTCGTTTTCCCAGAAGAAGTCGTTCGCCCTCTCCGGCGCTTCGCCGCAAAGGCAGGTGGTGAATTCTGGCGAAAGCGCGAACGACACGGACAACTCGACCTCGCCGCTCTCACCGGCGACAACGGAGAACGCGACGCGGCTGATGCCCGGATTTGGCGAATCGGCGGGAGTGCGCGGCTCGGCAATCGACGAGACTGTCCACTTGACGTCGTCGGGCGACGCCGTGAGCGTCATCTTCTTCGTCTCGCCCTTTGCGTCCACAGCCTCTAACTCAAGCACGTTCCCGTGCGCCGTCGCCTTCGACGAGGTGTTCATGTTCCAGGCCACGACCGCATCAGGCTCCAGACCGGAGAGCCAGTCACGCACCAACAGCCTGTCGCTGTGGAGAATGAACGTCCGCGTCACCTTCGCAGCGCCGGGATAAAGCGAGGACAGGTCTACAGCCGCCTCGGACGGCGGCGCGGGCGCAACAGGCGAGATCGCAGCGCATCCGTCCACCTTCTGCGGCGCGCCGTCGATTGTGAGCGTGCCGTGCCCGTCGACGCCGAGCCGGAAAAGCGACCAGCGCGACGAATCCTGCTTCAGGTTCCACAGGTCGATCGTCTTCATCGCCTCGATGCGACCATAGTTTTCGCAGCCGAGGTCGCACGCCCAGCGCACACCGCCCGCGTCAAGGACGAACGATCCCCCGTCCATGTGTCCGTGGTTGGCCGAAGGACGTCCGCCCTTCACGCCTACATACCAGTCGTCCTCGCCGAGACCGGTGCGCAGAACGGCTATCGGATTCGACCCGCCAAGCGAACGGCAGAGCGCAGGCGCAGACGCGGACGTGCCGTTGCCAGTCCCGGACCAGAGCAACGCAAGCGCGGCCAGACGACCGAATGTGCGAGACGCGCTCATGTGTGCGACCTCCAATGCAAACGCATCGGGGCGGCCGAACCTCATTCCGAAATAGCAGTTCGCCATGACCGGACTCCTATGCGCAAATGGTCTGGAATAGGGATCGGAGTAGTTGAAAAGCAAACCTGTAGGCCCGGTCATCAAATCCATATACTCGAGCTGCCCGACAAGCCCCTCCTCCTTGAACAGCTCCTGCGCACCGTCCGCGAACTGACGCGACAACGTGTCAAGAGCCACCGCCGCATAATCCGACGCATATATCCAATAGCCAGGACCTTCAGGAAAGTTCCCTCCGGCATACGCCTTGAGCGCTTTCGGCAGGCACTTGCGCGCGCGGCGAAGCACTTCCTCGGCAATCTCCGGGAAGTCTTCGCGGACAGCGGCCGCACCTGCGGAAAGCCCTCCGTGGCAGACCTGGTTCCAGTTGTTGCCGGTAGTCGTCCACCATCCGGAGTGAAGCGTCTTGCCGTCGCCCTTCGTCAGGCCCTTCATGAGAATCGCCTCCGCGAGAAGTCGCTTGTCCGCCTCTTCGAGCGCATCATCAAGCCAGTCTCTCGCGACCGCGACAGCAAGCGTCATCTCGGCGACGTCGAGGAAGTGCGACGGATTCCAGTCCGCAAATGCCGCGACCGCCTTCGTCTCCGCAATCGCGCGCTCGGCGTACTTGCGCTCGCCGGTCATCCGCCAGGCAAACGAGAGGTCGCAAATGCGGGCAAGCGCTTCGCGTGAGGTGCTGAGAAGCCTGCGCCCGGCCATCTTGCGCTTAACGACGGGTTTGCCGAGGGCCGCGTCCGCGGAGAGCATGAGCGCATCGAATGCCTTGCGTACGGCGTCGGACGACGCGAGCCGTGTCTTGGCGGCCTCAAACTCGGCTGTGTCCGCAAAGAGCCGTGGATGGGGGCCAAGCGGTGCAAACTCCGGCTCCGCGCAGAAAGCCGACAAGGCGGCCAGCGCCGAAAGCGACGCAACAACCAAGGCGCGTGTCATTTCATCCTCCTTATGCGCACGAAGTTCACTGCGCACATTCCGAGCGCGAGCAATCCCGCGCCAACCGCGCCAATCCACTTAAGCGAAACAGTCAGATGGTAGACGACCCAGCACCAGAGCGCGGACGCGAAGTCGAGCGCCGCGCCGCCCTCGAATCCTTCCGGAACCGCGATGCCGTCGCAGTTCGCCGCCGCAATCGCCTTAGTGAAGGCGGGCGTAAGGTTGGTGACGAAGAAGAGCCCAGCGACGAGCGCGACAAGTCCGACGACGAAAGTCTTAGGCACATTGCCCTTCGTGATCGGCAGTACGCACGGAAAGAGATAGAACATCCCGGCAAGAGAGGCGAGCGGCAGGAACTTGTTGCCCGGCAGAAACACAGAGAGGAACAGAATCACGGGAATTAGCAGGATCGACACGACGAGCGTCGTCGGATGGCCGATCACGAGAGCCGGGCTCATTCCGATGGAAAGCCCCTTTAGCCCGGAGAAGCGCCGCTCGACGAAGCTCCGCGTCTGCTCGCAGATGGGCTTGAGCCCCTCGATGAAGAGTGCCGTAATGCGCGGAATGAGCTCCATCACCGCACCAACAGTGACGCCGAGCTTTAGAATAGCCGGAATCGAATCTACGACAGCCTTCCACGAATCGCACCTCAGCGCACCGATTCCGCAACCGATGACGAGGCCGAGGAAAAGCGGCTCGCCGAGAAGCCCAAACTTGCGCTTCATCCCCTCTGCATCGATGTCGAGCTTCGAAAAGCCGGGAATGCGGTCGAGGAGCCAGCTCACCGCGACAGCGAACGGCGTGAAGCTCTGGCAGAATGGCTGGGGAATCGATATGCCGTCCATGTCCTTGTAGTAGGACTGGAAGCCCTTCGCTGTGAAGTCGGCCATGCACAGCGTGATCACGTAGAGGACGATAGCCGCGTAGAACGCCCAGCCGAGAGAGCCGGTAGCAAAGAACACCATAGCGCCGATGAACGCGAAATGCCAGTAGTTCCAGAGGTCGATGTTCACCGTGCGTGTCATGCCGACAGCGAGCATGAGAACGTTGACGCCGAGACAGACCGGGATGATGAAGGCCCCCACCGCGCAGGAATACGCCACCGCTGCAGCAGCGGGCCAGCCGAGGTCGAAGAACGGGAGGTTGAGGTGGTAGAGGTCGGTCATGCCCTTCAGCGCCGGACCGAGGTTAGAAGTGAGAAGCGCGGTCACCACGCCCAGTCCGACAAAGCCTACGCCAACGAGAAGGCCGGACTTAAGCGCCTTCGAGAACTTGATGCCGATGAGCGTCCCTAGCACGGTGAAGATGACCGGCATCATCACCGCCGCGCCGAGTCCGATCACATACGCGAAAACCTCTCTCATTGCCGCCCCTACCTGCACATATTGCGGAAGCGCAGCAGCGCTTCCAGAAAATAGTAGTCGCCGTAGTCAAGCGGCGTATCGACTTCGCTGCCGGCAGGCTTGTGCCCGACGCCGTGCTTTAGGAGCCAGTTTCCATTCTCGCCGGGCTTCGCGAAATAGGCATCCGACGAAAGCGAAAGAAGCTGCTTCACGGCGAACGCGCGGTACTTCTCGCATTTCTCGCTGCCGACGAATCCAGAGAGCTCCAGCAGCCCAGACGCCATGATCGCCGCCGCAGACGAATCCCGCTCCTCGCCCGGCGCGCCGAAGTCCCAATACGGAACGCCGTCGGCTGGCATGTTCGGATGGTCAAGTGCGAAGTCAGAGAGCTTCTGGGCAAAGGCAAGGTAGGACGGATCCTTCGTCTCTCGGTACATCATCGTATAGCCGTAGATCGCCCACGCCTGTCCGCGCGCCCATGCCGTCTCGCAGGAAAGCCCCTGGCCGCGTCTGATCTCCTGTACTTTGCCGACAAATTTCGGACGCTGGTCGTAGTTGAGCACATGGTACGTGCCGCCGTCCGCGCGGAAATGGTGCGCCATCGTCTTCGTCGCGTGAGAGCGCGCGATCTCGTCGAATCGGCTATCCCCGCCGTTCTTGGCAGCCCACTCCAAAAGCTCGAGGTTCATCATGTTGTCCGGGATCACAAGGAAGTCCTTCTTCTCGCCGACCGCCCCCCAGCTTCTGATCAGCCCGATATCGGGATTGAAACGAGCGGACAGCGAAGCCGCCGTCTCGCGAAGAAGGTCGTCGTATCTATCTGTCTTCAGAAGCCGCCGCGCATTGCCGTAAGAGCAGTACATGATGAAGCCGACGTCATGGTTGTCCGTGACCTTAGAGTTGGGCGCGAGGGTTTCCGTCCATGCGGTCGCACGATCTCTGAAGAACTCGTCACCCGTCGCCTCGTAAAGGTACCATAGCGAGCCAGGGAAATGTCCGGAGGTCCACCAGTATATGGAGCGCATGTCAAGCTTGCCCTTGTCCGCCTTCCATCCGTGCGGAACCATCGCCTTCTTGTCGCCGGAATTCATGAGCGGAGTCGCCTCAGCGTCAAGCGCCCTGTAGCGCTCCGCCGCCTTCGCGAAAACCTCCGGAAGCCTATCCTTGAGCACAACCGCCGGCGGCGGATCCGCCAATGATGTAATGACCGACGCAAACGCCGCCGAAATGACCAATGCCGACTTCATATACTTCCTCCTGTCATTGAATGATGGGTGTATTATACCATACTTTCGGCCATGCTTCCCATCCCCCTTTTCAGGGGATGCACATCCTGCCGTCGCGCTCGGCGGCCCGGCAGCTCGTCCGATCCGGATTTTGACGGCAACCCGCCAGCATGACGCTTCCGAGGTGAAGCGCGAACGCTCCTTTCGCTTTCGCCCGAAGCAACCGAGGTGAACAGAGGCACTAAGAAGTCTCATTTTAGTTGTCTTTACATTCTACCATATTATCGCTGGAAGCAAATATAACTGACGCCATATCTTCAGGCATTGGCATTTGCTTATGTTCAATATAGCGCAGGCGCGAATATTCTGTGCAACCAAGAAAATACTGCCCATTGCGCGGGTTGAGACAGGGAACAAGAAATCCTCCACAATGGCATCGCATAGTCATGAATGTTATAGGTATCTTTTGAAGAGGAAGCATGTAATCACAACGCGGATAATTAGTGCACCCATAAAACTCCGAATGTCCCTTCCTCAACCTCAGAAACCCCTTCTTGCACTTGGGGCAAGTGGCGGCATCCAAGTTGCCATTGCAGTATTTCGGTTGCACCTCTGCCGGAAGATCGCCAAGAAAAGCAGACGGCCCAACATCCGGCACCATAATAAAGACTCTGTTCCTAGCACGAGTGAGAGCCACATAGAAAACACGACGTTCCTCTGCAAAAGGAACACACTCCCTCTTGGAAAGTAGAAGTTCCAACAAAGGATCGTCCGCTATCTTGTTTGGGAACCCAAGTAAATCATCATGGAAGTTTAAAATAACGACATAATCCGCTTCTAGGCCCTTCGCCTTGTGAACCGTGAGGAAGAAAAGCTCCAATTCAGGATGGCTTGGCCATATATATCGCTCCTTCTTCCCATTATCGATGATTCCGTCAACGCCAATAGGCCATTCCGCCTCCTGATTGTGCCGACCAAGCAACATAACAGTAGCCTTCTTCCCGCCTGTCTCAACTGCGATTTCTAGAAGTGCCTGATGCAAAGCTTCCGTGATTCCCTGCTTGGCGTTATATGTAATGCATGACACTGGTCTTTCAACATGAAACGAACTCTTTAGATTCTTCTTTATCTGGCATGGGTTTCCCATGATAAACTGCCCGGCCACAGACATGAGTTCCTGCGAATTGCGATACGTGTTCTCAAGCTTTACAATCCGCGTAAAACCAAAGTGTTTCGGGAACTCCGTGAAAAGCGAAATATCACTCCCAGCAAAGCGATAGATTGACTGCCAGTCGTCTCCAACGCAAAACAGCTTTGCTCCAGTCGACAATACAACAGCATGGATGAGTTCCGCACGGCTCGCAGAAACATCCTGGAATTCATCTATAATGACATACTTGTATGGGTGAATAGATTCTGACTGCTCACGCACATAGTCCGCAGCCATGTTAATCATGTCATGGAAGTCGACCGAATTCTCTGCTTTCAGCGCCTGGACATACCGCCTGTACAACGGCCTTACGACCTCTAAGAAACTCTCAGCGCGCACACGGCAATGTCCATCGCCACTCATTTTTTCTAACACAACGCCTATGTCATCAGGCCCTATCCGCCGAGACTTAGCAAGAGAAATGAATGACGAAACCAGTTTAGCAAACTCACGAACAGCCGCCGACTTCTTTGACGCAACCAACTTAGACCAGACAAGTC
>Ga0310690_10005016_pt1 | contig 18299 bp, 22 predicted proteins | sample AusTroGonzalo_MG_2_FD_207661 | JGI IMG/M metagenome (GOLD analysis project Ga0310690, IMG submission 207661) | Bovine rumen microbial communities from tropical cattle in Woodstock, Queensland, Australia - Gonzalo_04 (v2) (version 2) | ecosystem: Host-associated > Mammals > Digestive system >...
CGAATACGGTGGGGAACCATCCGTTTGTCGGCAGCCAACTGTTTCTACGATAGATTGCAGGTTTCATAATTTTGTCCTCCAAATTAAGTTAAACATTGTTTAACGTAGCTTGCGTAGTTTACGTTGTTGGCGTAGTATGCGTAATTGCGTTTTCACCCTAATAGTGGCAAATTATGTGCCAACCCTAAAATCCCTGCCAATATGTCCATCTTTTGTGACAAATTGTCCACTCTCTGCCATTTTGTCCATTAAAATTTGCATATCTCAAAAATTTTGTGTACCTTTGCGCCAAAATTGACGCAAATGAAAACGATTCGTGCAATTGCCGGCTACGTGCTGGAGTGGGAAGGGTAAATATCTGACATATATCGGCAAAAAATGCATAAAAATCGCACTTTTTGGCTCAAAAACTTGCCGGTATCGGAAAAAATGATTAACTTTGCAGCGATTTTTAGTAAATAGTTTGCCGATTATGGAATATATATCCGTCATTCAGTTTGCCGAGAAGTACGGCATTAGCGAACGTACCGCACGTAATTATTGTGCGGCGGGGAAGATTGATGGTGCCTTTCTGACAGGTAAAACATGGAACATCCCCGCAGATGCAGACCTGCCTAAGAAAGGAAAGAAGAAACTCTCTCCGCTACTTACCCGTCTACGCGAGGAGAAAGACTCCAAACTAAAGGGCGGTATCTACCATCGTACGCAGATTGATCTGACCTATAACTCCAATCATATCGAAGGTAGCAAGTTGACCAAAGAACAGACGCGGTACATCTTCGAGACCAATACACTCGGCATCACGAGCGAGAACACCTCCGTCGATGATATCATGGAGACGGTGAACCACTTCCGTTGTATCGATTATGTCATTGACCACGCGACGGATAAGATAACCGAAGCGCATATCAAGGCCTTGCACGCCATGCTAAAGACCAACACCTCCGACAGCCGTAAACCGTGGTTCGCTGTGGGTGATTACAAACGTCTTGCCAACGAGGTGGAAGAACAGGAGACGGTTGCACCCAAAGAGGTTCATCGAGCCATGAAAGTCTTGCTTTCCGACTATAACGCACTCAAGCAAGTGACGTTCGATGACATACTGGACTTCCATGTGCGGTTTGAGCGTATCCATCCCTTCCAGGACGGTAACGGTCGTGTGGGGCGTCTGCTTCTATTCTGGCAATGTCTGCAAAACGCCCAAGTGCCGTTTATCATTACCGACAAACTGCGCCTCTACTATTATCGCGGCATTCGGAATTGGGGTGATACCAACGGTTATCTCCGTGATACCTGCCTCACTGCGCAAGACCACTACAAGGCGTTGTTAGACTATTTTAAAGTGAAATATTAAATTGCTAATCCACCATGTCTTGTCCACATAACTCCATAGACTGTCCTTGCACGAAAGAAGCCTGTCCCCGCCACGGGCATTGTTGCGCGTGTGTTGCTCACCACAAAGAACACGGCAAAAAGTTACCAGCTTGCTTGAGGGGGATAGAGTGGGAAAAGTAATTTTTGATAATATTGATAATTTTTGACTAATAATTAAAATACACACATTTATGGAAAAGAAAGATGAACGAATGATGGACGCATTCGTAATGGATTTGCTAAAAAAAGTAACGGCATTCGACATGTTTGCACAAGCAATGGTTTTTGTGCGTGCAGCTGCCGAGAATGGAGGAACCGTGGATATGTTCAATGTTGGACCATTTGATGGCGCTTTCGCAGATAGCAAGGTTACCGCTGAGATCTTTGAAAACAAGTATTTGTCTATTTTCGGAGATGTAGAGCCTTGGCCGGATGAGAAAGAAGATCCTACTCCGGAAGAGATTAAAGCCTACGAAGAATGGGAAAAACACATGACCCATAACTACACCCTTAATGAGAATGGTTGGAAGTTTGCAGAGCACATCAAGCAACTTTGGGATGCAATGAAAGATATTGCGCCCTCACAAGCGCAATTAGACCAATGGAATCGCGAAGAGTACGAGATTCGCAAAAAGCAAATATTTGCCAATAAAGAGGCGAAATAACCCACCACAAAGAGCACGGGAAAAAGTTGCCGGCTTGCTTGCGGGGGATTGAATGACAGAAATAGATTTGAAAAATGAAAACATTTCGTGCAATAGCCGGCTACGTGCTGGGGGGAATAATGTTCGTTGTGCTGCTGCCGACGATTATGTGGCTGGCATCAGGAATGCCGGCATTGGAACATATCGGTGCTTTGCGGGCTTCGATAACAGGTGTGCTGATTATCGGAGGATTGGCGCTGAGTGTTTGGACGATTGTCTATATGAAACGGCGGGGCAAAGGCAATCCCATGGATGCGTTCGATCACGAGATAGGTCCGCGAACGCAACACCTGATGACCGATGGCCCGTATCGGCTTAATCGCAATCCGATGCTGATCGGAACGTTTATATATCTGCTCGGCTACAACGTGTGGCTTTGGACATGGCAGGCTTTGCTGGTTTGGGTTATCTTCGTGGCAATCATGGTCGTGCAGGTCTTAACTGAGGAGAAACGTCTTCGCCGCGACTTCGGCGATGAGTACGAAACCTATTGCAAACGTACAGGTCGGTTCTTGCCGTTTAATTGTAAGAAGTGAAAAAAAATTGTATTATATTATTCACGATAATAAGTAGTGTAGTTATGGCACAGACTCGTTTTTATAAGGGCAATTCGTCCTATAGTAGCGACATCCTTTATACGTGGGACGGCAAGTCGCTGTACAAAGGTAACTCGTCGTACAGCAGTGATATCCTCTATACCTTCGATGGGAAGCATGTGTATCGCGGACGGTCGTCGTATAGTAGCGACATTCTTTATACGTGGGATGGAAAACATATCTTCGAGGGCAATTCGACCTATAGCAGCGATATCCTCTATACATGGGATGGCAAGTCGCTATACAAAGGCAACTCGTCGTACAGCAGCGATATTATTCTGAATATCAGCGGTAATCGCGTGTATCGTGGACGGTCGTCCTATAGTAGCGACATCCTCTATAACATGGACGGTCCCATTCCGGTACCGATTTTGATGATGATATTGTAAAACCCACTAACCCACCATGACCCATTGTCCACATAACAATATCGATTGTCCTGTAACTTCGACCAATGCAAGTTCCCCAAGTCCGAAGAAGATGTCCTTCCTCCCGCTGAACTCCTTGCCGACTACCACAAACGTCGCGAAGCATTGGACCAACAGATAGACAAACAACAGGCAAAGATACAATCCCCCTTAGGAATAGAAATAAAATAGCAATATGATAGAAACCAATCGTATAGAGTTCAAGCGCCAACTGACGCGCGATATGGACATCGAGAAAGAAGTTGTTGCCTTCCTCAACTATCGTGAAGGTGGTATCATCTATGTCGGCATTGACGATAACGGTAAACCGGTGCAGAATCCCAATATCGACGATGATATGCTTGCGCTCAAGAACCGTATCCGTATGGGCATATCTCCTTCTCCGATGGGACTGTTTGATGTAACGGTGGAGCATGTCGAAAACGTGCCGGTGATCAAAGTCTTCGTCGCAAGCGGTAGTGAGAAACCTTACTACAAGACCAAGTACGGTCTCTCTGAGAAAGGTTGTTTCATTCGTGTCGGCACAGCTGCTGAACCAATGACGCAAGAACAGATAGAAGACCTCTATTCCCATCGTGTGCGTAATTCGTTGCGTAACATCCGCTCTCCGCGCAAGAACCTTACGTTCCGACAACTTCATATCTATTATGAAGCACAAGGGTTGAAACTCAATGAGCATTTCATGGAGAATCTCGACCTGCTGACAGATACAGGCGAACCTAACTATGTGGCATATTTGTTGGCTGACGAGAATAGCACCTCTATCAAAGTAGCCAAATACGCGGGCACAGACAGAGATATCTTGGTGGCAAATAACGAATTGGGATACTGCTCTTTGCTAAAGGCTACAGACAATGTGCTGGATAAACTGCACGTGGAAAACAATGTTAGCAGCGAAATCACTTACAAACGTCGTGTTGACTCTCCCATGTGGGACGAGCGTGCAATGCGCGAGATTGTAATCAATGCCATTGTGCATAATGATTATTATACCAACGAAGTACCGCCCAAGTTTGAGATTTTCTCCGACCGTATCGAGATAACTTCCGCAGGCAGACTCCCTATCGGCATGACCAAAGAGGAATTCTTCAGCGGTATTAGTTCGCCAAGGAACAAAGAACTAATGCGCGTTTTCCGTGATGTAGATATGGTTGAATCCCTCGGCTCCGGCATGAAACGTATTCTGCAAGTATATCCAAAGAGAATATTTATTTTTATGGATAACTTCATTCGTTTGAATATCCCGTTCTATTCACAAAAGGGTTCTAAAATAGCACAAGCTAATAGCACAAGCTCGCACAAAAATAGCACAAGCTCCAAGAAAGAATTTTTACTTGCGTATTGCGCCATACCGAGGTCTCTCGGGGAGATGATGCACTATATGAACATGCGCAGTAGGCACTCATTTATAAGCACTTACATAAATCCATTACTTGAAGAAGGGCTACTCCAATATACTATTCCAGATCAACCGACTCATCCCAAACAGCAGTACGTTGCAAAACAAAAATAGTACAAGCTAATAGCACAAGTTCGCGCAAAAATAGTACAAGGTAGGATACAAGATAATGATACAAGATCTTCAAAAATGATACAAGAAGCATGACCGCTGAGCAACTCCGAAATAGTATTCTCCAAGAAGCCATCTCCGGTCATTTGGTTTCGCAAGATCCAAACGACGAACCTGTTACAACAACGCATTGTTGCTAAAATAGAAGAGTTATTCGAACAGATTGATAAGATACAAAGTAATCCTATCCGTACCATGGCAGAGAATAAATATATAGAAAATTTGCTAAAATTAGATAAAATCGCGATACATATTAACGAACACCAATACGATGATCTGGAGGTGTTTCTGAGCGATTACGATTGGGATCTTGTTGGCGAAATTATCTTGATTCCTTCTAATGTTAGAGGATTTATCAAAGAGATAGAAGATGCAGAAGTGCGATTGGATGTAGCAAGATTCCTCAAAAAATACGCCGAGCAATATCTCCGAGAGGCGGCAGAACGTTTGGAGTATGCGGAAGCGGAGAAAAATGCAGTTAGTACTTCTTTTGTTCGAAAAAGAGAAAAATCAGCAGAAGAATATATCGAATATTTCCAACAAGAGCTTACTTTTCTTATTGACCAGATAGAAAACAAAGGTCAATTTACCGGCGACCATGTGGCGAAACTAAAGAAACGTATAGCTGATTTAGAGAAACAAGTCAAGGAATTACAAGAACAAAACAAGAAGTTAGAAGGAAAAATCTATGCATATGAGCATCGTGGCGATGGGCACTATATACCAGAAAAACTGGTTAGTCATGAATTTAATCATATCTTACAATTGCTTATTCAAAAACAATTAGTGGAACCACACTACGGCACTAATCCATATGGGTATCAACAATTGGCTTATATGACATGGAAAGGGCAATATGACTTGTTTGGATATTTTGTCGATAAAATAAGTTATGAGTTAGAACTACGCGATTCCGGAGGTAGATTGCAATGGAAATTATTTGCCAAGGCATTTGATAACTACAAGAAAATAGAACGAGCAGCCAAAAATGCCGTAGCTTATCATCAGAATCATCCTGAGGCAAAAAAGCCCGAAGATGCAGATATTATTGATGAAATTATACAAATTGCATCTGCATATGAGGCTGAACGACAAGCTAAAGAAAAGCAAATATGATCCAAATATGATTGTTTTTTTTCTATAATATGATGTTTATATGATATATATATTGTCGCATATGATCATTATATGATATTATTGGATTATCACATGAACGTAAGTTGATAGTATTTTTTCTCGATTAGAACTTGGATTGAACTACTCGTCATAATTCAAAAAAAAGCAGTAATTTTGCACTCGATTTTGGTCGGGTGCATTTTTTTTGTATTTTGTAAATATTTAGTATGCAAAAAAAGCAGTACCTTTGCACCGAAAACATTATAAAGGCTGTGTACCGAGAAGGATCGATCACGTTAACTCGAAGCAGCTGACAGCGCTGTCATAATGTCTAACACTTTAAAACGTTACATTATGACATCTAAACAAAATCATTTTGAACGCGCCATTATGCATGTAATGCGCGACATGACAAGCGAAGAGCTTGCTAAACGTGTGCCCGATATTCCCGCCATGGATTATCGGCGGCTAACCTATTGCCTTATCGAAGATCGTATCGCTACCTACAAGGCTGCCGGAATCAAACGAACACTCGATAATGTGCTCACCGAATTCGGTATCACCAAGAAAGCCTACTACTCCTGGTACGAAAAATACCATTCTTACTACAAGCAATGTAAAAATTCCTGACATTTGCGAGTATCCCAAGGAAACTTTTACCCACTTTATTAGAAGTAATTTTGCACCGCCTTTCGGAACAAACATCCCTCCGATTGGCGGTGCATTATGAAAAAATATCTTATTTATCCGAATCCGGATTTCACACCCGTCACTACCCACACGCCCGACGGAATCCTCGTCGCGTACGATCCCTTATCGGCTATCTGGGCTTCTCTTGACGGACAGTTCTTCAAAAAAGACCGGTTGGGCAACTGGACACAACGTACCGTCGCCCAACTCAACCGACAAAAACGCTATGGTTCGCCTACTGCCACAGGCAACAATAGCGGCGACAGTTATCCGCATATCGATAACTTCCGCGTACACAAGATCATGGCTCGCGCGTGGATTGGACCCATCCCGAAAGGGTGGGAGGGAGACCACATCAACGGTGATACCCGTAACTGGACCATCGCGAACATTCGCATCCTTCCTCCTTGGCTCAACCATCGTGATGCCGGAAACCTAACCATCCTTACCAACCGAGGCTTCGCTCCGCGTTCTATTCCGCAACCAACCCTGCTCGACATGTTCGCCAAGATGAACTCCCTCCGGGATGTCGGCATTGATCTCTCCAACAAAGATGTGGACTATTTCCTCCATCTCTTCAACGATTTCATCATCGCTGATCCCCATGCCCGTATGGACTACGAGATGACCCACCACATGGAGATCTGACCCCTGTTAGCTTAGTCCTTTTCACTTGGTACCCCGTCGTTATACCGCTATACCGCTATTCCGGGATACCGCAAAAACAACGTTCGTTAATTACGTCGGATAGTATCCGACACCAAAAATTTTATCATTATGCAAACACAAAATTTAAAACTCTTGCGTGAGTTACGCACCCAAGAAAAAGCCATCAAGGCTCGTATCGACGAAATATCCACCGAGGCAACCAACGAAGCCGTTGCCATCCTTGCAGAGCAAGGTCTCGAAAAAGGTGAGTTCGCCATCCCCGGAGTAGGCACCTTCCAACTCCAACGCACCGAAGTCTTTGACTTTGCCGACTACAACAAGTACAAGCAAGAACAAGCCGTCAAATGGCGTGAGAATGCCAAAGAGAAGCTCAAAGAGCAGAACCTCGTCAAGGCTCGCACCGCCATCATGAACGGCTATGTCAAGACCTTCATCGAACTCTATCCCGACAAAGAACCCGACGAGATCAAACTCACCGTCAAAGTCATTGACTAAAAAGAAAGCGATAAAAGAAAGTGCCAAAGAAAATTAAAAAGAAAAATCATCCCCCTTCCTCTACATCGTAGTAGGGAGTGGGGGAGAATACAAAATTATTTTTGAATCATTTTTGGACTTTTTTGACCTATGAAATCATTTAACTTTATATGGGACTTTTTGTCTCCCCCGGACCAATACGCCAACCGGCGTGAAGCCACGGAGCGTTTCTGGAACGGTCTCTCTTTGCAGAAGCAGCGACAGATATACGCCACCTTCGTCTGGCAGCGGGAGCAGAAGATTGCGATAGAAGAAAATCCTTACTTCGCTATCACGCATTGCACCCCGCGCCCCTTCAACTACAACGGCTCCAACGTCCCGCTCCCGACCGACACCAAGCTCTTCATCGCCAAGCACGGTGACCACTATGGTGTCTACTCCAAACTCGACACGGAAGCCTTCGAAATGACAGATTTACGTGCTTTTAACTAAAGTTAAACAAAACCATCACGGGACCATCTCCCGAGAACAACCTAAGAACGGCCTATGAGAGCAATGACCAAAAGCCAATTGGCTAAGGCGGCGGGGGTGAGCAGGTGGACACTCAGTCGCTGGTTAAAAGAGCCATACATGCGCGAGCAAATGGCCCAATATCCACTCAGTAAAAAATACAAACTACCCGGGCAACTGGTAAAAATAATTTGTGAGCATTATGTTATTGACATTGATTAAAACCAAAGAAACACGTTACGGTGTGCATGCCGTACTGATTGAAACGAACCATATTTGGGGTGACAAACATTTGGCAGATGTGTATATTCCGTTGGACGAGATGCCACTCGAACTCATCTACCGCGTGAGTGTTCCCAGAAGCGGAATCTGTTTGCAAGGCCAAAAAGCACGCTGGCTATGGCCTAATCGCGAGAAACGCAGACAAGTTGAAGCCTATCTGCAAGTCATCCAATCAACGCGTGAAGAGATCCGTTTGGAAGTGACGAATTACGACCAATTTTGGGATAAGTAAAAAAAAATACACGTGTTTCTGTAGCAAAGTGGGGCAATTTTCGCCCCACTATTTATATTGTCCCTCGTCGAACCAAAAAACGCACACCACTATGACCAAAACAAAAATCATCAAAATCATCGTCTCGGTGCTCATCGCAGCACTGACGGCATTGGGAGCGGCGATCGGACTCAACTCTTGTAACGTCGTTCGCACGATCACGAACAAATCGGAGTACTACCAACGCGGTGACACCTCGGTCATGATTCAGACGAAGACTACCGAGAGTTACGACGCGAAAAAGAACCTCTCCGGCTTCGGCTACTAACCGTTTAACGTTTTGATGCAATCAAAACCATTTTAACTCTTTAACCCTTTAACGTTTTTTGCAGAAAAACCAAGTTATGGCCAAGGTAGAGTTTGACCCGGGTATAGAATCGGTGACCGGCATACTGATGGGAACAGACCCTTTCTATATCCGCCGCTACCCCTCCAAGAACGGCGTGATGCATATCGTTCAAGCACGTCCCGACCGCTCGGGTCATACTCCCACCGCCGCCGAAGCCCACACCCGTATCGTCTTCGCTGACCTCTTTGGTCGCCAGAAGCACCTCGCGTTCCTCGAACGTACCCTCAAAAACCAAATGGAAATCCCATTTGACTAACCATTTAACAATTTAACCATTTAACAATTTAACGATTTATGGCAAAAATCACTTTGCATGGCATGTTTGCTCGCATTAGGGGCAAACTGAACAAATCGGAAACGCTCTATTTCAAGCGTTGTCCGTGTAAGAAAGAGCAGTTGGGCGTCGACCTCTTGAACCCCTCTAAGGCTACCCACACCAAGAACGTTCAAGCGCAGAACGCCCTCAAGACCGCGGCGCAGGCAGCCAAGACCGCCCTCGCGGATCCCACCGAACGCGCTACTCTCGAAGCCGGTTTCAAAGCCCAATCGAAGTACACCTCGCTCTTCGGCTACACCGTCGCCCAGAAGTACGTCAACCCCTTCGCGTAAGCGACTTAAAAGTTTTTTGGACCATTTTGGGTCATTTTGGGCTAACGTCTTCAATTGTTGATAATTGTTGACTTAAAAGAAAAAAGATTTGTTTAATTAGTTTAATTCGTGAACGTTTATGGCACATGTAGAATGGAGCGCCGGTATCGACTCCGTATCCGGCGCATTATCAAAACCCGCTAAATCCGGTCAGCACAGCTGCAACAAAATGCTTCTCGGTACCCACCGCGTAGCAGCAACCACCAGTAACAAGTGTAACCGTATCTACCTCCGCAAGAAAACGAAGCGCTCCACTGCTCCGTCGGCAGACGAGATGCTGGCTCGCACCCGCTTTGCGGTTGTAGGAGCAGCCGTCGCAGAGCGTAAGTCCAACCTGTCGTTGGTTAACTCCGACAAGCAGGCGTTCCTCGCCCAGAAGGACGAGCCCGGTGGCAAAAAGACCATGAGGGCTTACCTCTGGAAGGTATGCGGCGATCAGTACGATCAGGAGCACCCGCGCTCGTAAGACCGGCTGCGCCTGACAGACCGCTACGCTGACAGACCGTTTCACTGACAGACCGCTACGCTGTTAGACCGGCCTACGGCCTGTTAGATAGGGAGTCTCATTGCGAGGCTCCCTTTTTTGCCCCTAATCCCTAACCTCTAACCCCTAACCCGAAAAAAATTTATTTTTTTCTTGCATATATGAAAAAAAAGTTGTAACTTTGCGGCCGAAATCAAAAAAACAATATACTTATGAAAAAACAGTTCTCTTTATTACTCTTAAGTTTGTGCTGTTTTTGCTATGTTCAAGCAACGACTCTGCACGTGGAGCAGTTGTACGGTGCTGAATTTGCTATGGCCGTGAAGGAGATAGGCAAGTTGGTTATCAATGGCACGAAATTGGAGTTTTACAATCATCAAGGTGAGATGTTATACACCTCAGACATGTCCAAGATGACCGCTATCACGTTTGATGCCGTATCGGAGACATCTTCCGATCCTAATCACTTGACCGATCCCTCTGATCCGGACGCGGGTGATAATGAAGATCCGGATAACACCGAAGAGTCAGATCAGGCATTGGAGAGTATTTTTGCGGGAGACGCCACGAAAGTAGTTGTGTACCCGAATCCGACGAGCACAATGCTTATTGTGAACGGCGCAGATGCCGGAGTAACGCTTCGCCTCTATTCTCCGGATGGACGACTGATGAAGACAACAGTTGGAGCAACTATGAACGTAGAGGAAGTACCGAACGGCAACTACCTGCTGCAATGTGAGAATCATATTTATAAAATCATCAAACAATAAGAATGCCATGAAAAGAGTATTCACCACCATGCTGGTTAGCATGTTTTGTTATTGCGCCTTTGCGCAGTTAAGTATTTGGTATAACGGTCAAGTGGTTTACAGCCGTGCGTATGCTGAGATAGACAGTATCACGTTCGGACTCGCGGGCACGACGCCTTCTACGCCGACTACTCCTTCGGACGGCTCGGTTTATACCGCAGAGCAAACGAAAAATAAACTGATGGATGTGGCCAAGAAGATGGTTGACCAGTTCAACACTGCAGACCAGAAAGCCGTTATTGATTTGGCGGACCAACTCTTCGTCAAATATAAAGAGTATGAATGGGAAGAAGTAGGAGACCATTTCGCGGACCGCTATGAGCCTATTCTTCGTATGCCGCAGTATATGCGCGGTGTTGTTCAAGGCACGCAGGCTGCTGCCGCAACAGATGTCCTTCTCGCCGTCAGTTTCCCGGATGAGAGTGCCATCTTCGAAGCCGATGATGCTACACGTACATGGAAATACAAAGGCAAAGCATCCGACAACAGTATGATCCTCCGCTGCAAAGACAAAAACGGCAATACGATCGAAGCCAAAGCATGGGGAGAAGGTACTACCAAGACATACGAATATTCCTGGGACGAATACGATTATCCGAAAGTATATGTCGGAAGCAATTTTATTTATACTGAGTATTACGGCAAATATAGAGGCAGTTATCATTGGTTCTACAAAAATGATTCAGGTTGGTATTACTATGATGACGCGCAACAAAAAACAGTAAATATAGACATTTCGGAAGTAACGGATATTACGCATGCGGAAGGGCATGTTGGTTCCGAGGAGCAATATCGTTATCTTTATAAAGATGAAGCCAACGGCAAGTGGTATTATAGGGATTGGGAGCAAGGCCGGACAGAATATTTAGGCAAAAATACCGTTCAGGCCGTACTTCCGCAGAAAATGCACTTCACGCTCAAACAAGGTAGCACTGTCCTCAGTCAATGTGACTTTGCGCAAGAGATGGTTAAGAACGACCATGCTAACTTCTCTGTTGATTGCAAATTGGCCAACCTCAGTTGGAATGTGGAGACCAAAATCAATTCTACCTACGCAACTGCTGCATTCGAGTTCTATTACGGAAGCAAAAAATTCCTGAGCGCGGCAGCCAACCTGCCTATGTACAAACTGATCGGCATCGAAAACGGACAGAGTTACGACGAGTGGATTGAGCAATACGAAGAGCGCTATGAGGAATTGCTTAAAGCCATCGGTGAAGCCGACGGCATATGCGATCTTTTCGGAGAAGTGCAGATCAAAGGGCATATCGATAATTTCGGCTATGCTTACCGCGATTATAAGGAGTGGTATAACAAGGAGAATTATGAAAACCGTTACACCAAAGCGATGGTTCAGCAGTTCTGTAACGTCTTCAACGACCACCTTACCACCGGTCTTTATTACAACAATGATGTCAAACAGGCTGAATTCAGGTTCATTGCTAACTACGATGAGCGTTTCGATGATTACAGCCCGGAGGCGGTAATGTATTTCCCGATGGATAGAACATCGTACGGTTTTGAGCAGTATTTCGACCGTAAACCGTTCACCGGTGATCTCAAATACATGGTAGAGGATCTTGTTAACAAATATATCCAGACCTCTCCGAGTCTCTATGACGAAGTAGGAAAGATAGAGCTCTAACACCCGCATGCGTTTTAGACTGATAGTCATAGCCCTAATAAGTAGCAGTCTGTCCCTCTTGGGGCAGACTGCTGCAGATTCAAGCATCACCATCGTCAAGCAGATAGAGGATATAGAGATCGTGCAACAGCGGGCTAAACCCTCCGTTATTCAAGGAGCCGAACGGATTACCGTGGACGCTACGCAGATACAGCATATGCCTAAGTTCCTCGGCACGTCAGACCCTGTTCGTTATCTGCAGAGCCTTGCCGGTATCCAGACGAATAATGAGACCACTACCGGACTACATATTCACGGTTGCGACGACTATCAGACGCTCGTTTCTATCAACGGTGCCCCTATTTTCTATCCTAATCACCTGCTGGGTTTATATTCTACTTTTATCAATGCTCACTTCCAAACGATCGAACTGGAGCAAGCCGAGCACCGCGCCACGATGAATAACCGCGTCGGTGGATGGGTTAATTTTCAAACCTTCCATGACCAACCCCGCCGTTTTTCATTCGAAGGAAATATAGGTTTGATCAATTCCGACATTACCATGACTATCCCGATGGGCAAGAAACATGCCCTGTGGATCTCTGCGCGTTCCTCCTATATCAATTGGCTGTATAGTAAGTTCCTCAAAATGGACTCGTATGCTATCCGCTATCAATTCATGGATTTTAACCTCACCTACGCAGGCCAATTGTCGGACAAAGACCAACTGGTCGTTACCGGTTTCTATAGCCGCGATAAGATGGGGCTGCTCTCCGAAACGGGAAGCACCGACATTCACTTTCCCTGGCAGAATATAGTCGGCTCGGCCTATTGGAACCATGCGATGGAGAACGGTAATTGGCGCTCTACCGTCTATTATTCCTCCTTTGATAACCAATTGGATGTTGCGGCGGACTCCGTTTTTGTCAATACCGATGAACAGTTTGCTACGGCAGGCATGAAAAATCAATGGGATTATAATCTTCCATACAACCTTTCGCTCTCTGCTGTGCTCGATTATGACCATTTCATGAATCGTCCCTTGGCTTTTATGATGCATGGTGTCGATATGTTCGAAACGAAAGCACCACAACCGGAATTATCGCACGCCGATGAGATTGCTCTTGGCGCGGACCTGCGGCACAATGTAACTAATTGGTTCGCTTATAATGCAGGGTTGAGATTTACAGGGTATATTTACGAGAAACATTTCCATTGGTCTTTGGATCCACGCCTTTCGCTCCATTTCTACCCACATTCTGATCATGAGATTTCGCTCCATTATGGCATCTACCATCAGTATTTCCACAAGACCGGACTGACCGGAGGAGGACTGCCTACCGATTTCTTCTTCCTCGCATCAGAGAAATTCTTGCCCGAACAGGCGCATGCCGTCAACCTCAAATATGTCGGTTTCTTCTATCATAAGCAATATAGCCTCTCTACCGAACTCTATTTCAAACAGATTTATAATATTGCCGAGTCAACGGGGAGCGTGCTGCAAGTACTCAATAAGAAATTCGCATACGATGATGATATCGTTACCGGAGACGGTCGCAATTATGGCGTTAATGTCATGTTCCAGCGAAATAGCGGTATCGTTACCGGCTATGTGAGTTATACGCTCGGATGGGCGAGACGCAAACTGCCGGCACTGGATGGATTCACGGACTACCGGTACGCTGCATCCAGCGAGAGACGGCATGACCTCAAAATGGTGCTCAATACGCATTTTGCCAAACGATGGCACATAGGAGCGATGTTCGTGCTCGCTACCGGACTGCCTTATACGGAAGCCGAAGAAGCATACGTAATGAACGGCAAGGTGCTTTGTCATTATTCTACCTATAACGGCGCGCATATGCCCCTCTACCATCGACTTGACCTCAGCGGATCATGCGATATCATCAAAACACCTGAGCATGAATTGGGTATCAATGTGTCCCTTTATAATACGTATGCGCATAAGAACGCGCAGTTTGTTACTTACCGTGGAGACCTCAAACCCATCTACGGAACATCGTTCTCCACTATTGTTCCATCCATCTCTATTTACGGCAAATTCTAATGAAAAAATACATCTGCATACTATGTATGTTCGGTGCGTTGCTCACGGCATGTCAGCAAGAGCAACCGCAAAAACCGGAACAAATGGTGCTTGAAGCATGGATTGACGCGGATGGATATCCGATTGTACTCATTCATAAGAGTTATGTTCTCGCTAATGCGCCTGACTCAGTACGCGAAATGGACTCCGTCATCGTTGACCAACTCATTCCCTTCGGTCGCGTTGCCATCTTTGATGGCGAGAATGAAGTGGTGCTAACCGGACGGCTTGATACATTCTATTTTCCTCCTTATACCTATACTACGGTCGATATGGAAGGTGTTGTCGGTAAAACATACACAGTTACGGCCACTTATAACGACTTGGAAGCTACAGCGACCACTACCATCCCTCCGGTGGCCTCTTTGGATTCCATCAAAATAGCTACAACAGATAGAAATACCATTGATGTCAATGCCTATATGACCGTCAATCCCGACGAGGAGGCGTATTACTTGCTCTATATACGCGAACGGGGCACCAAACAGTACCGCCTTTGCCCGATGGGCACCTTCACCAATCAAGATGCCGTCGATGGACATCTTGCGATGAAAGTATATAACCCGCTTCCCAAAGAAACCGATTTTGAGGCGATGAATTATTACTTCCTTCCCGGTGACTCGGCTATTTATCAACTCAAAATAGCACGGGTAAATCATACCGAATACCTCTATTGGAAAGCCTATAGCGAACGCATAATGTCCGGAGGAGTTCTCTTTGTGCCTATCTATTCCAACCTTTCCGGCAACGTAGAAGGAGGTATGGGAATCTTCACAGGAATGGGCAGTTCTTCTTACCGCTTTAATCTTCTTAAAGACACCGTTTTTAGATATTAAAATCTACATATCTCAAAAAAAGGATTTTTTTTGCTTTGCACGATAAATATTTATTTTTTTCTTGCATATGTCAAAAAAAAGCAGTACCTTTGCACGCAAAATCGTGCAAATATGAAGGAATTGAAATGTCCGCAATGCGGGAATGTGTTTACGGTGGATGAAAATGATTATGCAGCGCTGCTTAATCAGGTGAAAAACGCTGAGTTCGAGCGTGAGTTGAGTCGTCGTATCCATGAGTTGGAGCAGAACCAGCAGACTCAGCGAACGGCGGATCAGGCTCGATGGCAGGCTGAGCAAGCGAAGCATCAAGCAGAATTGCAATTGCAGATACAGCAGTTGCAGTCGCAGATCCAGCAAGCGGATCAGGCGAAGCAGTTAGCGGTGGCGCAGGTGCGTCAGCAGGCCACAGAGGCGTACATGAAGAAAGAGCAAGAGTTGGCGCAAGTGCGGACGCAGATGGATGCACAGTTGAAGGCGGCGCAAGAGCAGGTGGCGTATTACAAGGATTTGAAGCAGCGGATGAGCACGAAGATGGTAGGTGAGACGCTGGAGATCCATTGCTCGACGCTGTTTAATCAGTTGCTGAGGCCGCTGATGCCGTTCGCTTATTTTGAGAAGGATAACGAGGTGGTGGAAGGAACGAAAGGCGATTTTGTATTCCGCGACAAGAGTGAGGACGGGGTGGAGTATATCTCGATCATGTTTGAGATGAAGAACGAGAACGACGAGACGGCGACGAAGCATAAGAACGAAGATTTCTTTGCCAAACTGGACTCGGATAGAAAGAAGAAAGGCTGCGAGTACGCGGTGTTAGTGTCGATGCTCGAACCCGAGAGTGAGCTGTATAACGGCGGAATCGTGGACGTGAGTCATCGCTTCGAGAAGATGTACGTGATCCGTCCGCAGTTCTTCATACCGCTGATCACGCTGTTGTGCCAGACGAGTAAGAAGAGCCTGGACGCGAAACGCGAGTTAGCATTGGTGAAGGCGCAACAGGTGGATGTGACGAATTTCGAAGAGAAACTGATAACGTTCAAAGACGGCTTCACGCGCAATGTGCGGCTGGCTAATGAGCGCTTCTCCGATGCCATTGACGAGATCGATAAGACGATAGCGCACCTGACCAAAGTGCGTGAGAACCTCGTCAAGTCGGGCGATAATCTCAATGCGGCAGACAAGAAACTGCAAGACGTGACGATCAAGCGTCTGACGTATGGCAATCCGACCATGAAAGCCAAGTTTGAGGAGGCCGGAAAGAAAAATCTGCCTGAAGAATAAAGAAAAATTTGCATATGTCAAAAAAAAGTTGTACCTTTGCACGCTTTTTTGTGTGTATGTGTGCACAGAGCGCGTGCGTATGATAGATTATATTAAAGGAAAATTGACGGAATTGAACCCAACGGAAGCGGTTGTTGAGGCTGCCGGAGTGGGGTATGGCATCGCAATAACGCTGCCGACTTATTCGGCGTTGGTGGGACATGAGACCGCTTGCGCTGTGGGAAGTGAGACCGCTGACGCTGTTGGAGCGGAGGCTGCGCCTCCTGTTAGACTGTATATCACCGAGGTGATACGGGAGGATACACATGAGCTGTACGGGTTTGTGGTGAAGGCTGAGCGGCAGTTGTTTGAGTTGCTGATGACAGTGAGCGGCGTAGGAGCATCTACGGCGCGTATGATCATGAGCGCGTTCAGCGCAGAGGAATTGCGGATGTTGATTGCAACGGGTAACACGAAAGCGATGGCGAAAGTGAAGGGACTTGGGACGAAGACCGCACAGCGTATCATCGTGGACCTGAAGGACAAAGCGCTCAAAGTTGATTTGGGCGGTGACCCGACGGAGCTGCCGATGGATGTCGAAGTAGAAGAGAGCGGCGTGAAGGTAGAAGCGATCAGTGCGTTGACGATGTTAGGATTTGCGGCGGCTGCAAGCGGAAAAGCCGTGGATAAGATACTGAAGGCTGAGCCGACGCTAAGTGTGGAAGGTGTGATTCGTAAAGCGCTGACAATGCTCTAATCATTTACCATTTGGTCATTTACCATTTACCATTTATTTTTTCATTTGACCATTTAGACATTTTGAAAGATAAATATCTCTATATATTATTATTGCTGCTTTGGTTGCCATTGATGATGGTGGCTCAGACGACGCCGTCCAAGCCGAAGACGTTGAAGGAGTTGATTGCGGAGGAGAAGGCACAGAAAGAGAAGGAGAAGGCCGAGCGCGAAGCGCGAGAGGGGAAGGACCGCTCCGCTGACAGACCGACTTCGTCTGACAGACCGTCTTCGACTGACAGACCGGGGACTACGTCCCCTGACAGATCTCCCGAAGAGGCGGCGGATTATGTGACAGAGACGGACAGCGCTATATGGGCACCGACGAAAGTGAAGCAGCTCGGGGCACAGAACTACGGCGAGTTGACCATGCCGCAGAGTTCGCTCGACCTGCCTGACCCGAATAATATATCCACCACCGTGGAGTACCAGCCGGAAAGCGGTACGTACGTTATCCGCACGAAGATAGGCGACACGGACATCACCACGCCGTACATGCTGACGCAAGACGAGTACAACAAATACGCCGAGCGGCAGATTATGCATCAGTACTGGCAGCAGAAGATCGGCGAGGTGGAGCACAACAACGAGAAGAAATTTGACATCACCGACATGAAGTTCAATATCGGTCCGGCAGACAAAGTCTTCGGTCCGGGTGGTGTCCAACTCAAGATGCAGGGTTCGGCAGAGTTGCTCTTCGGATTCA